>Ga0154020_10000061_pt1 | contig 110534 bp, 88 predicted proteins | sample Klosneuvirus_201_FD_109709 | JGI IMG/M metagenome (GOLD analysis project Ga0154020, IMG submission 109709) | Active sludge microbial communities from wastewater, Klosterneuburg, Austria - Klosneuvirus_20160825_MG | ecosystem: Engineered > WWTP > Aerobic digester > Activated sludge | place... | reverse complement strand
TTTGCAGGACATTAAAAAACAGATCGGGTAAACATTTATGTACTGGACATTAGAATTGGCAAGTTGGTTAGAGGACGCTCCCTGGCCGGCATCGAAAGACGAATTGATTGATTATGCCATGCGCAGTGGCGCACCGATGGAAGTGATCGAAAACCTGCAAGAGATGGAGGACGAGGGAGAGGTGTACGAAAGCATTGAGGAGATCTGGCCCGATTATCCCACCAAAGATGATTTCTTTTTTAACGAGGACGAATTTTAAATTCTCTTCTTAAGACTTAAAAGCCGTCACCCAGAAAGTGGCGGTTTTTTATTTGTAATCATACGCCACGAATTACACGAATGACACTAAGAGAGGCAAGATTTCACGAATGGAGTGGAAAGGTTTTTGAGACAGTTTGTAAAACGAGGTCAAGTAACACTTTTGCTGCTGACCAGATCTATTCACTCCTAATTTGGGACAGATAATGCATTTGGGCTCGGAGATAAATGTTGGAATGAAAGGTTGGTCTTGTCCGAATGCCTTAGTAAAATTTCAGTATAAAAGCAGGATGGCAGGTTTAACCCATTCGTGTAATAATTTCTTTTTAGTGAAATTAGTGTAATTCGTGGCTACACCGATTCGTGTAATAATTTCTCTTTGGAGGAATTGGTGTAATTCGTGGCTGTCAGCCCTAACGGATTAGACGCTTCCAAACTAGGGAAGAAATGTTTAGATTTAATCCATTAAAATTAACTATGGAACCAATTATTGAGTGTGTGCCCAATTTCAGCGAGGGCCGCGACATGGCCATCATCAAACACATCACCAACGAAATTGAAAGTGTTGAAGGCGTTAAATTGTTGAACGTGGATCCGGGCAAAGCCACCAACCGAACCGTTGTCACTTTTGTGGGGCATCCCGAAGCCGTAATCGAAGCCGCTTTTCTGGCCATAAAAAAAGCCGGTGAACTCATCGACATGAGCAAACACAAGGGCGAACACCCGCGTATGGGCGCTACCGATGTTTGTCCGCTGATACCGATTGGAGGCATTAGCATGGCCGAAACGGCTAAATACGCGCAGAAATTAGCAAAACGGGTGGGAGAGGAATTAAAAATTCCCGCCTACCTCTACGAAGAAGCCCAAGCCAATAAAACCCGCAGCAATTTATCAGTAATTCGTGGCGGAGAATATGAGGGGTTTTTCAAAAAAATAAAACTTCCTGAATGGAAACCGGATTTTGGTCCTGCTGAATTTGATGCCAAACGCGGCGCCACCGTAATTGGCGCCAGGGATTTTTTAGTGGCTTATAACATCAATTTAAACACCACCTCCACGCGTCGTGCCAATTCCATTGCCTTTGATGTGCGTGAAGCTGGCCGTGTTGTGCGTGAAGGCCATCCCATCACCGGAAAAATTGTAATGGGTGCGGATGGAAAACCAAAATTTACCCCGGGCACTTTAAAAAACGTAAAAGCCATAGGCTGGTACATAGAGGAATATGGCGTGGCTCAAATTTCCATGAACCTCACCAACATCAATGTAACCCCGGTGCACATCGCTTTTGATGAGGTGTGTAAAAAAGCCACGGAACGTGGACTGCGTGTGACTGGTTCGGAACTGGTGGGGTTGATTCCTTTAAAAGCCATGCTGGATGCGGGAAAATACTTTTTGAAAAAACAACAACGCTCTATAGGGGTGTCGGAAGCGGAACTCATTAAAATTGCTATTAAGTCTTTAGGTCTGGATGAACTCGGACCTTTTAAACCTGAGGAACGCATCATAGAATACAAATTGCGGGATGCAAAAACCTCCCGATTAGTGAACATGAGCCTTACTGCCTTTGCAGATGAAACCGCCAGCGAGAGTCCGGCTCCGGGTGGAGGATCCATAGCCGCGTATGTGGGCGCTTTGGGCATTAGTTTAGGCACCATGGTGGCCAATTTGAGTTCGCATAAAAAGGGCTGGGACGAACGCTGGGAAGAATTTAGCAATTGGGCGGAGAAAGGCCAGAAGATAAAAGAAGAGTTGATAAAATTGGTGGATGCCGATACGGCTGCTTTTAATCGCATTATGAATGCCTTTGCTTTGCCTAAAGGAACAGAGGAAGAAAAGAAGATAAGAACTCAAACCATTCAAGAGGCCACCAAATTTGCCATTGAGGTGCCGTTTCGGGTGATGGAGCTCTGTTACGAAAGTTTAGAGACCATCAAAGCCATGGCGGAAATTGGCAATCCCAATTCGGTAAGCGACGCGGGAGTAGGGGCATTATGCGCCCGCAGCTCGGTGATGGGGGCTTTTATGAACGTGAGGATAAACGCAGCCGGGTACGAGGACAAAAGTTTTGTAGCCGATATTGTAAAAAGAGGAAAAGCCATAGAAGACAAAACCATAGCAAGCGAATCGGAGGTTTTGAAGATTGTGAATGCGAAGATTGGGATATAAGTTACAGGAATTATGCTTATATTTATTGTAGAGGATGTGTTTTAGCAAGCATGCATTTTGAAGCACATAATCTTTAAATCATTGTACCATGATAAAGCATATTTTTACAATTATTATACTTGGATTCCTTTGCTTTTCATGTAAGAAAGAAAAAGAACAGGAAATTGTAGAGAGTCCTCCGCTAAAGGATGTCATCATTTATAAAGACATTGAACCTGATATTGAAATAAGCACTATAAGAACATTTACAACAAATTCAAATCCTTTCTGTACCTCTTTACCAGTACCAAATGATTCGAGTGCTTTTTTTGAGCTGGATCTTGATGAGGATTCGAAAATGGATTTTTTATTTAAAGTTAGTCACTATCAAATACAAGTTAATGGATATTGTGGGCATTGCGATGTCCATCATGTTAAATCAATTCAAGTTACACCATTGACTCCAAACGGTTTTATAAGTATGCCAAACAGTATGGAAATTAGAAACTACGATTCAACAAAAGCAATACTAAGTACACATCAATGGAATAATTCAGCGGCATATTCCTATTATCAGCCATGTGGAGGTTATAGCCCTTATTTTGATCATACTTATTGGGGGCTTAAGCTAAATGATATGATAGCATGGATACATGTGGAAAGAATAGGCAAGAATGGCCTAAGAATTAAAGAATTTGCCTATAATAAGACAAAAAACTACGCAATTAGTGCAGGGCAAAAACAGTAAACGAACTCCTTCTTCATTTATTTCTTGTCGTATTGTATCTCCCCATACTTCCCTGCATAATAGTCCCTATAAGCCTCTGCAATTTCCAATTCACTGTTCATCACAAAAGGGCCTTTGGCCACTATGGGTTTGCTGTAGTTTTCACCGCCGAACAGCATCACATCAATGGGCTCAGTACCCTCGTTTGATATTTCAAGGCTTCCAGCTTCTCTATCGAATTCAATAAATTCGTTTTCTTCAAAACGGGTGCCATTAATCAGTGCTTTGTTGGAAGGCAGAAAAGCAGCGTATTCCATGCCCTTTTCGGTTTCTAAGGAAAATTGTTTTCCGGGCTCGAGGCGAAGGTGGTATAAAAATTGTTTTGTGTAATTTGGGATGTTTGATTTCAGGGTGTAATACTCTCCAACGATTAGTTTTAGCCAACCCCTGTTGTCGCTCAATTCCTTTTTTGGAATGTCCCCGGCCTGCAAAGGAATGTATTGGGGATTTTCCGCCTTGATATTTGAAGGGAGGTTGATCCAAAATTGGAAACCATGTATCAAACCATCTTGGGTGTTGGAATCCGGATTTACGTTTTCGTCATGAATGATGCCATTGCCGGCTTTCATCCATTGGGCCCCGCCTGAACTTACTTTAGCATGATGCCCACGGCTGTCAAAATGTTCGGCTTCTCCATTCAACAAATAGGTCAGCGTGGCAATGCCCCTGTGCGGGTGCGCCCCGGTTCCGCTTTTTTGAGAAGTTTCGTCCTTTACCTGTTTGGAAGGAGGAATGTAATCCAGGAACACAAAGGGTCCAACAGCATCCGCGTAACGGTTGGGCAGTATGCGGTAAATTTTATGATGACCGATGTCGGCCCTTTGTCCCTGACTAGAAAAACTGATTTGTTTTTGCATATTCTATTTAGTTATTCCTTATTTACTCTACATGATTGACTTTGAAGAAATCTGTAGGAAAGCACGAAGGTTTAAATTACGGAAAATTTAAGTTTTGTTTAATTCGGTTCTCAGCCTCTATAGCTTGCCTTTGATCGCTATGCTTTACAATAGTAAAATCCACCGCTAGCACCCTATGTAAATTGACCTTTGAAAAATGGCTTAGTAAATCAAGAGACAATTTGCACGTAGGTTTGCGCTAAGAAAACGCAGTCTGCGTAAGTGACCCATTGGGTTTATGCGCTAGCCCCGCAGACCTTGTTTTCGGGCCAAATTGGAACGTAGATTTACAAGCCATTTTTCGGAAGTCTTGATTTTTTTGTTACTTTTTGTATCAAGACAAAAAGTAAGAAAGAAAGGCTTCTTCAAAGAATGCATCTTTTTTGAAGCTCGACTATTTAAATGGACTCTGGGCCCACCTTCGGCTGATCAACAAACATCAGTTTGTTTCTCAAATAAACGGCTATCCAAAACAAGCTGAGAAAAATGGCTGCCATTGGTGGCTGCCCACTGGCCAATTCAATGGCAATGGCTCCACCAAGGTAGGAACACAAAAGCAGGAAACCAATTTTGCTGGTTTTTGGGTAGAGAAACAATCCCACGGCGAGCAGTTCAATCACACCCAGAAGCGTGATGTAATTTATCAAAGCGGATTTGCTGAAGCCTTCCACGATGGCGGGGGCATGGGATAGTTTCATGATGGCGCTCATGACCAGCATTAGCGAAGGAATGACCATTAATACAATGGAAAGGATGCGTGTTTTTTTAGACATGATTTTTGTTTTTAATGAATGGTTTAATGTTTCGGAGTCAAAGGTAGGGTGACTTAGTATCTATTTGGTATCACTTTCCTTTAGTATACCGGTATACTTTGGGAAACCGATATGAAAAAGAAATCAATTATCTCTCTATCTTTGAATTATGGAAGAGATGGACCAGGACAAACGGAAATGCCCCGCGCACATGGCCGGGGAACAATGCACAAAAGCCTTGCTGCCGGTCAAGGATGCCCTGGATGTATTAAGCGGCAAATGGAAATTGCAAATCATCCTGTCCCTGACCTTTGGAAAAAAACGCTTCAAACAAATCCAGAGGGAAATTGCCGGTTTGACTCCAAAAATGTTATCCAAGGAATTAAAAGACCTTGAAATGAACGACCTGGCCATACGCAAGGTGTATGACACGACTCCGGTGATTGTGGAGTACGAGCTCAGTCCCTACGGTAAAACCCTGAAACCCCTCATCGGAGAATTGCACAAATGGGGCACAAAACACAGAAAGCGCATCATTGCGAGGAAATGATGGTTTTGGAAATCGGAATTTCTTCAACAAATGCCTCTTTAAAACTCTCATTTTAGGCTATTTAACTTTCGTTTTTCCCGCTTTACCTTAGAAACTCAGTACATTTGCGGCGCGAAATGGAAAACACAATCCCGGTGATCGATATTGGCAAAGCTTTAGTAGAAAAGTCAGAGGATGGGCACTTGTACATCCGCATCAGGGATGGACAGGAGTTGGACGTAGAGGACATAAAGTCCCTCTTGGAAGCCAAAACGCGGCTTTTTGGAGCTGAACCCCACACCACCGTGTTTGTTGCCGGCATAAATTCAAGCATCAGCAACGAAGCCCGAGTGTTTGCTTCTAGCAAGGAGGCCTATCAAGGCGCCATTGCAAAAACCATCGTTGCAAAATGCCTTTCCACCCGATTAATGGGTAATTTTTTTATCCGCTTCAACAAACCCCCTGCACCCACCAAACTTTTTGCCTGTGAAAAAGAAGCCGTGCAATGGCTCAACCAAATGCGCGATCGCCTTAAAAACCTGAACTGATTTAGTAGTGTAAGGATTTAGGTGTTTTTGGAAAGGGTTAAACAAATCTGGTCTTAGGCTGTTACATGTCTGGCACAAGTCATTCCAACTTGATAAGCCAAGTCAGTCATGAAAAAACTTGTTTCCAAACAATTTCTTCCAATAGAGATGGATAAGGCCTGGGATTTTTTTTCCTCCCCCAAAAACCTGAATGAAATTACGCCTCCGGGCATGGTGTTCGAAATCGTTTCCCAATTGCCTGAAAAAATGTACGAAGGCATTTTTATTCTTTACCGTTTAAGTCCGTTTTTGAATATTCCCATGCAATGGGTTACAGAGATCACGCACATTCGCGAGAAACAGTTTTTTGTGGACGAACAACGCAAAGGTCCTTACAAGATCTGGCACCACGAACACCATTTTGAAAAAGTGGAAGGGGGTGTGATGATGACCGATATTTTACACTACGACATTGGAAAATCCATTTTTGGTCAGCTCGCCGGCTGGCTTTTTGTGCACCGCAAGGTGAAATCCATATTTGAGTACAGGACCAAAGTGCTGGAGAAAAAATTCGGCAAATGAAATTTTCCCTGGCCACAAAAATCCTTATCAGTTCCCTAGGCTGCCTGATTTTGGGCTCCTTAAGCGGCATTGCAACAGGAGGGGCTGTGAATGGATGGTATGCACAAATTGCAAAACCGTCCTGGAACCCTCCGAATTGGCTCTTCGGTCCGGTTTGGACGGTGTTGTACCTGCAGATGGGCGCTGCTTTTGCCTTGGTATGGAACGGACAGGGAAAGAACAAAAGAATGGCGATGATTTTGTTTGTTGTACAATTCGTTTTAAATCTGCTCTGGTCGTTTTTGTTTTTTGCCCTGGCCCGAATGGATCTGGCTTTGATTGAGATTATTGTGCTTTGGGTCTTTATCCTTCTTAGTATTTTTTCTTTTTATAAATTAAATCGAACGGCGGCTTACCTGCTTGTGCCGTATTTGCTTTGGGTAAGCTTTGCCTCAGTATTGAACGCAACTTTAGTTTTCCTTAACGCATGAAAAATATGTTAGTAATTGGTGCCGGAAGGGGCATAGGATTGGAAGTGGTAAAGCGTTTAGCCGGAGAACATAAAGTGTATGCTGTTTCACGTGGTCTTACGCCGGAACTAAATGAAACAGGGGCCACGTGCTTTGAAGAGGATGTGAACCTTAGCACGAACTTTGTTCCTGAACTGCCTGACAGTTTGCACGGGTTGGTGTATTGTCCGGGTTCTATAAAACTCAAACCCTTTGCCCGATTGACTGAGGAAGATTTTTTGAGTGACCTGCAACAAAATGTGCTTTCGGCCATTAAAGTAACTCAGGCCGTGTTGCCTCATTTAAAAAAATCCGGATCGGCTTCTATCGTTTTTTTTAGCACCGTTGCTGTTAAAATGGGCATGCCCTTTCACGCCTCAGTGGCCTTGAGCAAAGGAGCGCTTGAAGGTCTGACCAAAAGTTTAGCGGCTGAACTGGCGGGAAATTCTATACGTGTGAATGCCATTGCACCTTCATTAACGGATACAAACCTGGCAGCTGCCCTGTTAAGCACGGATGAAAAACGGGAAGCCGCGGCCAAACGTCATCCTTTGAACAAAATTGGCAAGCCTGAACACTTGGCAGCGCTCACTTGTTTTTTACTGGAAGAAAATGCCGAGTTTATTACCGGACAAATTATCGGCGCAGATGGAGGTTTAGGAAGTGTGAGGGTGTAAACTATTAAAGCACGTTGTTTACTTGCTCCTTAATTTTTTCCAATTCATCTTTCATCAGCACCACCAATTTTTGAATCGGGGCATCGTTGGCCTTGGAACCTATGGTGTTGATCTCCCGACCGATTTCCTGAGCGATAAAATTGAGTTTACGTCCGGGTGATTTTTCAGCGCAAGTCTCCACAAAATAATCCAGATGGGTTTTTAACCTTACTTTTTCTTCGTTGATGTCCAGTTTTTCAATGTAATAGATCAATTCCTGTTCAAAACGGTTTTGGTCGATATTATTTTTACCAATGGCCTCGGTGATGTTGGTTTTGATTCTTTGTTTCAGGTTCTCTAAACGTATGACATCCAGTTTTGCAATTTCATTTAAACTGTTTTCAATGTTCTTTAAACGCTGTTCGAGATCAGTTTGGAGTGAAAGCCCTTCTTTGTCTCTGAAGGCGTTGAGTTCTTTTACTGCATCCATCACCGCGGCTTTGATTAGTTTCCATTCTTCCTCATCGCTTTCCCTGCGTTCGGTTTTCATCACATCGGGCAATCTCAGTATTTGCGCAATGGGGTCCTGCAAGGGTTCGTTGAGTTCTATCGCAAGATTACGCAATTGGTCGTGGTAAGCTTTGGCCAAGGTGATGTTGATCTCGGTTGGTGTGATGACTTTTTTGGATTCAAGGTAAATGCTGAGGTCAATTTTACCCCGTTCCAGTTGTTTACTAATCTCGTTTCTGAGTTCGGCTTCGTAATTGCGCAGGGCAGAGGAGAGGCGTAAACTCACATCGGCTCCTTTGCTGTTGAGGGAACGAATTTCAATGGTGATGAGGTTGTCTTTACTTTCGGCGCTTGCTTTTCCAAAGCCGGTCATGGATTTAATCATTGGCTGTAATTTTTTGTTTGGTATTGATTAGAAAGAGGCCCATGATGATCATGCCTCCTGAAAATAATTTGGTGAGTGTGAGTTGGTCCTTGCCCATGAAAATGGCGAAGATGCTCGCCAAAAAAGGTTGAAGGTAAATGTAAGCACTCACGGTATTCGGACTCAGGTGCTGCAAGCCATAAATATTGAGGAGATAGGCAAAAAAGGTGGTGGCCACCACTACAAAACAGACGGCGAAAACAGCATCCCCTGTAAAGGCCTGCCAGTTGGTGTCCAGGGTTTCTTTTAAACCTATTGGCAAAATGTAAATGCTTCCGAATAAAAACATCCAACGCATGGCCGTGGCGGTATTGTATTTCATCATGATGGGTTTTACCATCACCACAAAAATGGCCCAGGAGGTGGAGTTGATGAGGGTGAGCAAATCGCCCGCCATGGTTTCGCTGCCGAACTGCAAATTGCCCTTGAACAGCAGCAGAATGACAGCGCCTGTAATGGCTAAAGTAAGGCCTGCAAATTTAAAAGCGGTAACGCGTTCTTTTAGAATTATGAGCGTAAACACAAATACGATCACCGGATTAGAGATCATGATGATGGCTGAATTGATGGGTTGGGTTAGACTAAGTCCCCAGATAAAAAACACCTGGTTGATAACCACCCCAAAACAAGCCAGCCAGGCCATGGTGATGAGGTCTTTTCGCTCCACCTTTTGTGTGCGGTAAAAAATGGATAAAATCCAGAATAAAATGCAGGCCCCAACAATCCTTAGCAGCACGAGGGCGAGTGGGGAAATGTAAGTGGGCATGAGGTCTTTCGCGATGGAATAATTCAGGGCATACACGATTTGAGCGATAAACAGGGCGATATGGCCTTTCAGGGCATTGGTCAAAGCAGTGCAAAGATGGGTATTTTCATCGAATTAAGTAGTTTTGTTTTCGTTATGGAAAGCACAGATCAACTTGGAAATCGCATTCGTCTCAACAAAATTCCCAAACGCATCGTGTCTTTGGTGCCTTCCCAGTCTGAATTTCTATGGGACCTGGGTTTACAAACCGAGTTGATTGGCATTACCAAGTTTTGTGTTCACCCGGAGGATATGTTTAAAAGCGTAATGAGGGTAGGGGGTACAAAAAATCCGGATTTGGAAAAGATTCGTTCACTTCAACCCGACCTGATTATCGGGAACAAAGAGGAAAACGAAAAAACGTTTATTGAGCAACTCAGTCGGGAATTTCCGGTGTGGATGAGCGATGTGAACACACCGGAACAAGCTCTGGACATGATGCATCGCGTGTCGAATATGCTGGGAAAGGAAACGGAGGGAAACAAGATCATCGAAGCATCAAAGCAGTCATTAAACAAAAGTAAAGGGCTGTTTCAAGGAGAATCCGTGGCGTATTTTATCTGGAACGAACCTTATCATTTTGCAGGCTCTGAAACGTTTATACATTCTGTTTTAAGGCATGCGGGGTTTAAAAATGTGTTCTTTGATCGTCCGCGTTATCCCGCCTTGCGTTTAGAAGACTTGGGTGCCTTACATCCCGATTTCTGTTTTTTATCGAGTGAACCGTTTCCGTTTAGTATAGAACACGCCGAAAGGGTTCAACAGGCTTTGCCCAAAACGAAGGTTGTTTTTGTGGATGGGGAGAACTTTAGCTGGTATGGCAGCAGATTAATATATTTACACGGGTATTTAACCCAATTAAAAACTAAACTCTATGCTTAGCACATTTTTAGTCGTCCTTTTTATCCTGGCCTATGTGCTCATCGCTGTTGAGCACAACATCAACATCAACAAAGCGGCCATTTCTCTGGTGGCAGGGGTTTTCAGCTGGATGCTGATCATGATGTACACGCCGGTGCATGAAAATGTGAACGACAGTCTGGGTCATCACCTGGCCGAAATTTCAGGCATTTTGTTTTTTTTAATGGGCGCCATGACTATTGTGGAGCTCATCGACGCGCACGACGGGTTTTCTATTATTACACAACGATTGACGGGGGTCAAGTCGCTGCGCCTCATTTGGATATTGGGTGCACTCACGTTTATTCTTTCCGCTTTACTCGACAACCTCACCACGACCATCTTAATGGTGTCTTTACTCAGTAAACTTCTGCCTTCAGGTCGTCTCCGTTTGCTTTATGCCGGTTTTGTGGTGATTGCTGCGAATGCCGGCGGGGCCTGGAGCCCAATAGGGGATGTAACCACCACCATGCTTTGGATCGGGGGTCAGGTAAGCACTTCTCAGCTTATTCAAAGTTTATTGATTCCGAGTATAATCAACCTGCTTGTACCTTTGCTTATCCTCAACTTCATCATCAAACGCGAAAAACTTTATGCCCACCTTGATCTAAGTGAATTTAAGGTACCAAAAAAGCCAAGTGCCGATTCGCAGGTGATCCTGTTCATGGGCTTAGCCATCTTAATTTCCGTTCCTTTGTTTAAAGTCTTTTTTCATCTGCCTCCCTACATGGGCATGTTGTTTGGATTGGGCATCATGTGGTGCTTCACCGAAATCCTGAACGGCAGGCGGGATGAAGTGGATAAAAAAAATTATTCCGTGTCCTATGCCTTAAAAAACATCGACACCTCCAGTATTTTGTTTTTCCTTGGGATCCTGCTGAGCATTGCAGCGCTTGATATGAGCGGTGTGCTTGAAGGTATGTCGCAACAAATTGATCTTGCCATTTCCAATAAAAACACCATGCTTTTGCTCACCGGATTTTTAAGCGCTATTATTGATAATGTGCCTCTGGTAGCCGCTTACCAAGGCATGTATTCCTTGAACGATTATGCAAGTGACAGCACCTTCTGGCAATTGCTCGCTTACAGCAGCGGTACAGGGGGCAGCATGCTCATTATTGGTTCGGCGGCCGGGGTGGTGGCCATGGGGATAGAAAAAATTACCTTTAGCTGGTACCTTAAAAATATTGGATGGATGGCTTGCCTGGCTTATCTTGCGGGCTTTGCCTGGTACGTGTTTACTCACTAGCACCCAAAACCTCAAGCGCGTCGCCCACCACAAAGGTGCTGCCTCCTATAAAAATAAGGTCGGTTTTTCCGGCGGTTTTTTTAGCGGCTTTGATTCCTTTTTCCACATCAGCATAAGCATTGCCTTTTAAACCAAAAGCTGTAGCTCGTTTTTTTAGCTCATCTTCATGGAGTGCTCTTGGAATAGAGGCTTTTACAAAGTAGTAACTCGCGTTTTTTGGAAGTTCTTTTAATATGGAAGCAATGTCTTTATCATTTACAGTGCCAAGCACGACATGAAGTTTTGCATAGTTGAGTTCGGCCAGGTTCTCTACAACCTGACGGATGCCTTCTTCATTGTGCCCCGTATCAGCAATCATCAGCGGTTTATCGCCCAGTTTCTGCCAGCGGCCTTTTAAACCGGTCAGGGGCACCACTTGTTTTAATGCTTTTTTCACATGCTCCTGTTCAATGATAAAACCAGACTTTATAAGGTTTTCAACCGTGTTCAGCACGCCCAGTAAATTTTTTACCTGGTATTTGCCCGTGAGATCGAGTTCATAAATTGAGGTTTCACCTGTGCCCCTGTTCAAAACGCTTACATGAAAAGCGCCTTTGATCATTTTTGTTTCAATGACTTTGTAGTTTTTGTCGGCGTATTCGATTGGCGCTTTGTGTTCCTTAGCCACTGCATTAAACACAGGGGCTGATACACTTTGGTATTGACTTATCACAACCGGAACGCGTGCTTTGATGATGCCTGCTTTTTCAAAACTGATCTTACGCAAACTGTCTCCCAACAAATTCATGTGGTCCATGCTGATGTTGGTGATGAGGCAGGTTTTTGGTATAATGATATTGGTGGAATCCAATCGTCCACCAAGACCAACTTCTATCACCGCTGCATCCACTTCTTCTTTGGCAAAGTAATCCAGGGCGAGGGCAACGGTCCATTCAAAAAAGCTGGGTTCTATGGTTTCAAAAAAAGCTTTGTGCTGTTCAACAAAGTCCACCACAATTTTTTTAGGGATCATTTTCCCGTTGATCTTAATGCGCTCCCTGAAATCGTTGAGGTGGGGTGAAGTGTACAAGCCGGTTTTGTACCCGGCCTCCTGCAAAATGGCAGCAATCATGTGACTGCTGGAGCCTTTTCCGTTGGTGCCGGCAACGTGTACACACTTGAGTTTAAGCTGGGGCCGGCCCAGGTGTTCGGCAATTTTAATGGTATTATCGAGGTCGGCTTTGTAGGCAGCAGCGCCAACACGCTGGTACATGGGTAAACGCGCGAAAAGATAGTCAAGCGTTTGTTGGTAGGTCATGTTAGTTGAAAGTGAAGATGATGGTTATGGTCCCTTTCTGTTCTTCAAATTTTCCGTCCACATTAAATTTGGTAGCCAGGGCGGCCTGTTTGGCTTTGGCTTTTAACATGGCGCTGCTTGTTGTGGTGCCTCTTCCGTTTGGATTGGCTTCTATTACCGTGCCTTCCGAGTCCACTGTTATTTCAACCACTACTTTTCCTTCTTCCTGAAGATCTGTAGGCAATTTTGGCGGTTTCACTAGAGCCCTGCCTTTTAAATTCACGTTGTATTTTCCGCCTCCAAACCCTGGTCCTTTTCCCGGACCTGAGCCCGGGCCATCACCGTCCCCATCACCGCCACCACTGCCTGTGCCTGTGCCGCCGGTGCCATTTTTAAAAGGGTCTCCATCCTGAGCGCCAGATTGACCGGCTTCTTGGTTATCTCCGATCCCACCACCTGTTTTTCCGCTGTTCTTTTTAAATTTTTCAGCCAGCTTTTCAGCGGCTGTTTTTTCTTTGACGATCTCTTTTGGTTTTACAACCACCTGAGTGGTGGCTTTGGGCGCTTCCGTTTTTTCTTCCAAAAGCACTTGTTCTCCGTTCTCAACGGTTTGTATTTTTTCCTCTTCATTTTCTTCGGTTACCACATCCGCAGCCTCACCCATGGAACTGTAATCCACATCGTCGTTCCCAAGGTCTACCATGCCCAGGGCAAGCTCTTGTCCGCCTCCTCCGCCACTTTCAGGAAATGGGGGATTGGGTGTGATGAGTTGAAACAAAATCAAAAACAAAAGCAACAAAGCCATGATTAGCAAGGTGGCGCTGCCGGAGATGACCCGGTTTCGCTTGAGTTCGGTTTGCGTGAGTACCATCTTATTTTTTAGTAGCGGCGGTTGCCAATACGGTTTTGCAATTGAGTTTGTAACAAATGGTCATGATGTCAATCTCATCTTGTATGGAAAGTTCTTTATCGAGATGCATCAGCACCACCGGTTCGGTTTGTGTTGAAGCGTAAGCCGAGATCTCTTTTTCAAGATCGGCCAGCTGAACTTCTTTGCTGTTCACATAGTATTTTTTGTCCTTGGTGATGGCCAGGTGCAGGGGCTTTTTGGTGTTGTCTATCGTTTCCCTCGATTGCGAACTGGGCAGGTTGACCTTAATGGCATTTGGACTTACCATGGTGGACAGGATCAGAAAAAAAAGCAGAAGGAAAAACATAATATCATTGAGCGAGTCTGTGCTCACTTCCGCTTCCCTGTGTTTTTTGCGTAATGCCATGTGAGTTGGTGTTGAGTTTGTGTTTTAGTTATTTGGCAGGTTCGTTGAGCATGTCCAGAAATTTGATCTGGGTCTCTTCCATGTGCCGGGCCAATCGGTCAATTCTGGAGTTCAGCCAGTGGTAACAAATGAAAGCCAGTACACCAACCACCAAACCGCCGGCGGAAGTAATCATCTTTTGGTAAAGTCCGGTTGAAATCACTTCAATCTCTACAGTTTTGGCCAAAGAGATGTCGTAAAAAATAGTGATGACACCAAAAATGGTTCCAATAAATCCGAACATGGGCGCAATTCTTCCGATAATATTGAGTACCGTTAGGTTTTTCTCAAGATTCCCGATTTCTACGGTGCCGCACTTGTCCATGGCGGCCCTGATTTCCTGAACCGGTTGGCCAATGCGAGACACCCCTTGTTCTATCATGCTGCCTTCAGGCGTGTTCATGTTTCGGCACAAAGAAATTGCATTCGGGATATTGCCCTGATGAATGATCTCTTTTAAGGATGGAATAAACTGGGAGTTCACTTTTGAGGCTTTGCCGATCACCAGCATCCTTTCAATCAGAACATAAATGGAAACCATCAACAAAATGCCCAGCGGTATCATGATGTATCCCCCGTTCATCACCATGGTAATAAGCGACATTTTGGTTTCAGTGACTTCCTGGATTCCGGCATTGACTGGTAAATTGGTGCTGTCGGATGCGGCAGAGGACAAACCCGCAGAAATTTGCAGAATGGTAGTTAACATAGATTATACTTTAAGACGAAATTACTCTGTAAATGAAGCCATTAAGCCAGGGTGGAAAGGGATTTTAAACAGCCTTGTGTTTATTATAAGAAGGCTTTGGCTTTATGGTTACAGAAGCGAAACCACAAGGGAACTCATTTGCCGGAGGGTAAAGCCGCTAGTAAGGTTGTGATTTGGTCTTTGTGAATGCCATACAAATGCAGGCGCTCCGTGTCACCGTCGGTGTATTCAATGATCAAAGCCCCCGTTTTGTCAAGACCACTGCGGGCAATGTCAATAAAATAGCGTGTTTTCTGATTGAAGAGGGAGGGTTTGAGCTCAATTTTGTTTTTGTAAATGCCAGCAAAAGGATGCAGAAAGAACCAAAGTGTATGAAACGCCACCAAACTGGACGGAATAAAAAACAGAAAACCCATGGGATTCATGTTCTTAAGAAGCACATAGGACCAATACACAAAAATAAGACTGAGTAGGACCGAAACGACCAACCACAAAGGGTTTCGGGAGATGTACACCAGGGGTGGTTCTTCAATTTTGCCGTTATCCACGGGGCGAAGTTAAGAATTCAGGGCTTCAGACAATTTTTTGGGCCTTTTTTTTAGATAAACTTGATGTTTTATAGTACAAAAATGTTCATTATCTTGTAACGTTTAGGATAGGGATACGTTTAAAACCAATACAATAAACAGGAAAATGAAACTAAAACTGATACCATTACTTTTCATTTTGATGGGTTTTGCAGCTCCAGGCTTCAACGCTCAAATAGCTGCAGATGACCCTGTTGCGGCAATGCTTGATAGTTTGGCTACTCAAAAAATGTTTGCAAGGGCCTTTACTAAACCCACCTTTCATAAAAATAACCGTTATAAGTTTGCCGAAGACAGCATCCCTGTATACGACGACTACACCTACCAGGCTCGTTTGGCCAAATTGGACGCGGTTTCTCCTTTTGATCTGGTATACAATGAACACGTAAAAGCATTCATAAACATGTATACTGTTCGCAAACGCGGAAGCGTGAGCCGCATGATGGGCGTGTCTCAGCTGTATTATCCGATGTTTGAGGAGGTGCTTGATAAATACAACATTCCACTGGAATTAAAACACCTTGCTGTAATTGAAAGTGCCCTTATCCCTTATGCCCGCTCTAAAGCCGGAGCCACGGGGCTTTGGCAATTTATGTACCCCACCGCAAGAATGTACGGTTTGAATGTGACCTCTTACATCGACCAGCGTTGCGACCCCTATAAAGCCACGGTGGCCGCTGCAGAATACCTGAAAGCGCTTTACGAGATGTTTGGCGACTGGCAAATGGTATTGGCGGCATACAACGCCGGGCCGGGCACCATAAGCAAAGCCATACGCCGCAGTGGTGGTAAAAAAACCTATTGGGAGATCCGCCCGTTTTTACCCTTTGAAACACAAGGCTATGTACCGGCTTTCATCGCCGCAAATTATGTAATGACCTACGGAGCTGAACACAACCTTCACCCGGCCGTACCCCGTAAAACCTATTTTGAAGTGGATACGGTTGTTGTGAAGGAACAGATGAGTTTTACGCAATTGTCAAAAGCATTGGAGATCAGTGAAGAGGACATCCTGTATTTTAATCCTCAGTACCGCAAAAACCTGATTCCCTCGGGTGGCAACTTCATTTGTTTACCAAAAAATAAAATTGGTGTGTTTCTTACCAATGAGCAAACCATCTATGCCAATGTTCAGTCTGAAAGAAGCCAGGGCAAAGAAGACATCGTTGCTGAGGTAAAACGGACCCATACCGTGCGTTCGGGAGAAAAGCTCAGCACCATTGCCAGAAAATATGGGGTTACCATCGCTGAACTAAAAAGTTGGAATTACATTGGCAAAAAAGGACTGCGCCCGGGAAAAAAACTTGTGGTGTATGTAAGGACCACTCAGCCTAAACCACAAGCTGCTGCGAGCGAACAAAAAAATGTGGCTGCAACAACCGAAACCAAATCCACTTTACTTGCCGAAAATAACAATGCCGTAAGCGCTTCAACCTATGTTTATCATAAAGTAAAAAGTGGGGAAAGCCTCTACAGTTTGTCGAAAAAATACGGCGTAAGCGCTGCCTCGATTAAGGAACTGAATGCCCTTAAAAAACCTGAACTTCGCATTGGCCAATCCCTAAAAATTAAGGCGAAATAATTTTTTCTGTTCCAATTAAGGTACTGCTCCGGTTTATTTCTTTTTTTTTGTTTCCTTAAGTCCTGCGTATTACATTAGCACATGTTCTTCGGTTTTGATGTATTCACCTAACCTGAATTGTTGATGCTAAAACATTTACTCTTTTGCTTCTGCATAATAATAAGCCTTAACGGGTATTCCCAGTTGAACCAAACCGTAAAGGGCAGGGTGGTGGACAAAGTGACCGGCATTGGCCTTCCCGGGGTTATTGTTCAGTTAAAATCGCTCACAGTGCCTCAAAACACAGTAACAAACAACGATGGCTTTTTTAAATTCAAGGAAGTGGCCCTGGGCCGGCAAACGCTGGTGTTTACGTATACCGGTTACAAGGCGGTCACCTTAAACAACGTGATTGTGGGTTCTGGAAAAGAAATGGTTCTGGAAGTGGAGATGGAAGAAAGCAGCATTGAGATGGACGCGGTGGATGTAACGGCCGCAAAAGATACCGATGTCGTAAATACCATGCAGGCGGCCAACATGAAAACCTTCAGCATTGAGGAAACCGAACGTTATGCAGGCTCAAGACAGGACCCGGCCAGGATGGCACAAAATTTTGCGGGAATACAAGGCACCAACGACTCGCGGAATGACATTGTGGTGAGGGGAAACAGCCCTGCCGGTTTGCTCTGGCGGCTTGAAGATGTGGATATTCCCAATCCCAATCACTTTGCCGTGGCTGGCTCTGCAGGAGGTCCACAGAGCATCATCAACAACAAATACCTGGCCAACTCTGAATTTTTCACGGGAGCTTTTCCGGCCAGTTATGGCAACGCGCTAGGGGGCGTGTTTGATCTGAAAATGCGCAACGGTAACAACGAAAAACACGAGCGCACGTTTCAATTGGGTGTGTTAGGCACGGAGCTGGCACTCGAAGGTCCGATCAGCAAAAAAAGCGGAGCCACCTATCTCATGACTTACCGTTACTCAACGCTTGATCTGTTCAATAAAGTCAATTTTAATTTGGGAACAGACGCAGTACCGGCTTATCAGGACATCGGTTTCAGATTCAATCTTCCTACAAAAAAAGCTGGTGTTTTCAGCATCAGTGGTCTGGGTGGCATCAGCGATATTGACATCATCAACAGCACCAAAAGTGAAAGGCCAACAGACCTCTATGGGGATTTAAACAAGGACCAGTATTTTGGATCCAAAATGGGTGCGGCCATTTTAGCGCACCTTTATGCCTTGAATCCAAAAACGGTTTTTAAGACCAGTGTTGCGTACAGCCGCCAGGAGGTGAGTTCGCAGCATTACCTGGTTTTGCGGGCGGATGATTTTGCACCCAACGACACACTGCCCAAGGTGCTGGATTATAAATTTGTGGAAAATAAGCTGACACTTGCCTGGTTTGTGAAAAGCAAATTAAACTCACGCAACAGCATCAAGGCCGGTTTTTTTGTTCAGCAAAATTATGTGAGTTTTTTTGATAGCATTAAAATCAATTCCATTTACGATACACTGGCCATGAACATTCAAAACAAACCGTTTAAGATCCGGGAAAATTACAAAGGGGTCTATTACCTGGCCCAACCCTATGTCACCTGGACGCACAAGTTCAACGAACGCTTGAGCTCCAACCTGGGTGTGTTTTCTCAATACCTGGACATCACAGGAGAAGTGAGTGTTGAGCCAAGAGCTTCCTTACGTTACCAATTAAAGAACAATCAGGTGCTTAGCGTTTCTTACGGACTTCACAGCCAAATGCAGGCAACTTACATGTATTTTGCTGTTCCTGACAGCCAGGTGGTGAATGGCGTTCCGGTGTTTAACGCAGAAAGAAATCTTGGCAATAAAAATCTGAGTTTTAGTAAATCCCACCATGTTGTGTTGGGCTACGATTATTTTATAGGACGCTTTTTTAAGATCAGAACCGAAGCCTATTACCAGTATTTGTGGAATGTTCCGGTTTACAAAGTGCCTTCAAGTATTTCGGCGCTGAATCGGGGCGCTGCCTTTAACCGCTTCTACCCGCTTTACGATATGCAGAATACTGGCATAGGGTACAATTACGGTTTGGAACTTACACTTGAAAAACTATTTCACAAACACTACTTTTTTATGTTCAGTGGAAGTGCGTTTGAAAGCAAATACAAAAATGAAAGTAACGGGCAATGGGCCAATACGGATTTTAATGGCAATTACATGGCCAACTTGCTTGGAGGCATGGAATACCAGGTGGGTAAACAGAAAAAGAACAGCATCAACTTCGGAGGTAAGATCACCTATGGCGGCGGAAAACGGTATTCACCAATCGATGTGGCAGCAAGCAATGCCGTGATGGATATTGTTCCGATCGACGAACAGGTGAACACCTTGCAGTTCGCTGCTTACAATAGGGTAGACCTAAGGGTCTCATACAAGATCAATGGCAAACACATGGGCACTGAGATCGCTCTGGATCTGGTGAATATTTTTAATACCAAAAACGTGTTGAATTACAGCTATTCGCCTGATCCTTCAAATTACAACGCCAGCCCACTGGTTTTGAATTACCAGCTTGGTTTCCTGCCTCTGTTTTATGTGAAGATCGATTTTTAAAAGGTAGTTTAGTACAAAAATCCCCCAACAACAATTGTTACAACCGGTAACAAAGCGACCTGGATAGTGATGAAATGGTTAACACAACATGAAGCGATTTTTCTATCTCTTGTTATTCCTGTTAAGCTGCGGCCTGCGCTTAGGTGCCCAGCCCTTTGTCGACATCATCAATTACAACAATCAGAATTTCTTTTCGCATTACAACGACAGCGCAAACAGCCCGGTGTATATACAGGACAACCTTTTGAATTTGTTTGTGCCGGTAAAGTTTAAAAATGACAATGTTCTGATCATTCGCGTGAACTCTGAAAAAGCGATTGTTAACCGCGATGGACCCTCTCCTCTGAAAGAAAATCTATTCTCTGTATCCCTTCCTGTGGGTTTTATGTTTGTATCGCATGACAAAAGATGGAAGTACACCGGCATTTTTATTCCTAAGCTGAATTCGGATATGAGGGATGATCTCGGAAATGATTTTCAGTTTGGTGGAATTGCTTTGGTGACGAGGGTTTTTAGAAGCGACATGCAACTAAAGATTGGCATGTATTACAATCGGGAGTTCTGGGGAAATTTTTTCATGCCTTTACTTGGATTGGATTGGAAGATCAACGAACGCTGGCAGATGTATGGGGTGATGCCTTCGAATTTCAGATTGGAATACAAGGTCAGTAAAAACTGGAACACCGGCATAGGCTGGAGGTCCTTTCAACGTTCGTTTCGCTTAAGTGAAACCTTCAACAATGATTTTATCTGGGTAAAAGAAAATCAGGTGAAGGCCTATTTTGAAGGATTTGTTTATAAAAATCTACTTTTAACGCTAGACGTTTACAGAAGCATCACCTACGAACTGTCCCGTAACGATTACTCCGATGTCAACCTTAAAAAATCGGGTTTAAGTACGTTTGAACCATTTCAGAACAACATGGGTTTCACGATAGGATTTGCCTACCGGATATTGAATGGTTTGCCTGAAAAAAAGGAAAATTAAACCGGTTTGGCGCTTGTTTCAATGGATGCTGAATGGATTTGTGACCAAGAGATTCTAAAATGGAAATGATGTCTGAAATAGGTAAATTCGCTACAGCATTATGACAAAAATCCTCATCATAGGCGCAGGGCGCTCTTCAACATCTCTCATCGAATACCTCCTAAAACAATCAGAACACCTGCAATGGAAGATCACCATAGCGGACGTGGATGAAGCTCTGGCCCGAGAAAAATGTGGAGGGCACAGCAATGCGGCCCCTATGCGTTTCGACAGCAAGGATGAAAACAAACGAAGGGATCTGATCAAACAACACAATTTAGTGGTGTCCATGCTTCCGGCATTTATGCATGGCGATGTAGCCAGAGACTGTGTTGAATTTGGTGTTCATCTGGCAACGGCCAGTTACGTTTCGCGCGAAATGGCGGCTTTGAACGAGGATGCAAAGAAGAAAAAAATTATTCTACTGAACGAGTGCGGACTTGATCCTGGGATTGACCATGCCAGCGCGATGAAGATCATCCATGGGCTAAGGGAAAAAAAAGCGAAAATCATTTCGTTTAAATCGTATTGCGGGGGTTTGGTTGCACCTGAAAGCAATGACAATCCCTGGGGTTATAAATTCAGCTGGAACCCAAGAAATGTGATCCTGGCCGGACATGGAACTGCGCAATACCTGGAAAATGGCAGCTTAAAATGCCTACCCTACAACAGGCTGTTCAATGAAAGTGAAACCGTAAACATGGGGGAGTATGGTCACTTTGATGCCTATGCCAACCGCGATAGCATGAGCTATATTGATGTGTATGAACTAAAAGACATACAAACCATGATCAGAGGAACATTGCGCCAAAAGGGGTATTGCAAAGCCTGGAACGTATTTGTAAAATTAGGATTCACCGATGACAGCAGTGTCATTAAAGCATCCAACCGCTATACCTATACCCAATTGCTCGACTTTTTTCTACCCTCAGGCAAAGGCAAGGTAAAACAAAGGTTGGCGGAATTTATGGGGACCGGTTGGGATGAGGAAATTGAAAAGCAGATGGATTATTTGGAATTGTTCTCAGATAAAACAATTGAACTGAGTGAGGGAAGCCCGGCTCAGTTGCTGCAGCACCTGCTGGAAGAAAAATGGAAACTGAAAGCGGATGACAAAGACATGATTCTTTTACAACATCAATTTGAATACCAACTGCCCGGGGATAAAGGCTACAGAAAATTAATATCGTCTCTGGCTGTAAAAGGCAAGGATCAAAAACACACCGCCATGGCCCTGACAGTGGGTTTGCCTTTGGCCATTGCTGTAAAAAACATTTTGACCGGAAAAATTGTTTTAAATGGGGTTCAAATACCCACGCAGCCTGAACTATACGAGCCCATATTGACTGAGCTAAAAGAGCTAGGAATTGATTTTAGAGAAGAAGAAGTGAATTGAGTTTATTCCCCGCCCTTGCGCATTTTTTTCATGTTCTCCATCATTTGCTGGTAGCTCATCATGGTGTACCCTTCCGTGTTGATGGTAAAAAAGCCATCTTCCAATGCGGCGGTACTTACTTCTGTTGCCGTTATTATGATTTTCATCTCATTCCCATTCTGGTTTTGTGAGGTTTCTATCATCAGTGGATATCCTTTTAATTCACCAAAATCCATTTGCATGCCTCTTCCTCCTGTTCTTCTGCCCTTGGCTGCGTTGGCTTTGATTTTTTCGGTGACCCAAACAATAACTTTGTTTTCTTTTCCATCTGCACTCACACTGGTCATAATGGCTTTCGTGCAATCGTAACCTGCAATCTTTTTGGTTTCGTTGGTGTATTCAATCTTTGGTTTTTCCTGCCCTTCTTTTGTATTGGAGGCATCCACCTCTTCCTTAGTAGCCGTGTAGCCCGTTTTGTTGCCCATTTGGTCGGTTATGGAGGTAATGAGTTTGCCGTCGAAGCAGGTGCTGGAGCTGCCCATCATGCTGCTGGTTTCGTTTTTATAAAGCTCACCCTTCAGGTAATTTACCATTTCCTGTTCACCAAAACCAGCGTATTCCGGCGGCAGACCTTCAATTTTTAAGGTCATTTTTATGGTGTAACTGTCCTGAGCAAAGCCGATGTTTAGGTTCAACAACAGCAGACCTAAAACGTAAAGCATGTGTTTCATGGTGTTTAGATTTTAAAGGTTAATTACTTATTGAAGGTCCTGGAAAAACTTTTCCATTTCTTCCTTACTAACTATTTTCATAGAGGCAGGGATCTCAAAGGTGTTGTCAGGAACTTTCGTTTTATGATAGGACTTGGCTTCAAAGTGCATTTCCATGCCCATTTTTTTTATGCGGTAATCGATCAGCACACCTTTTACTTTAGCATAAGGCGTGAGGGCATTGCAGTTCTCCATGCCGAGTTCCTTTGTGTACCAGGCATCAAAAACCACATTGGGTTCCTTCACCTTATTTACTTTCAATTTGTAGCACTTTAAACCTATGATTTCTTTGCTTTCCTTGGTTTCTTCGATCTTCAGCTCATAGTCCTGGTTTTCAAGCATCAGGTCCTTTTCATTCTCAACACAGGCTTGCCTGATGTTCATGAATTTTATGGTTTGGGCAAGGGTTTTGCTTTTGTTGTCACCAATAATGGAGGTATTGAACATGCCCATGGTGCTCATTTCAATGACAAACTTCTCCTTTTTGAATTTCAGAGTGGCCGATGCAGGTGCAAAGCCGTATAGAGGGTGTGTTTCATCCAGAGCAAAGGTGTTAAACTCAATTATGCCTTCCTCATCTCCGGCCTCGTCTTCTGACTTGCAGGAAGGAAGATGAAAGAACAAAAGCACCAACAGGCCTGTACCAAAAAGGAGAGATACTATGCTTTTTGTTTTCAAATTGGTGAGCTCTTAATAATTAAAGGTAATAAATTATTCAAAATAGATTTGCAGGTGTTTCCTGGCTTGAGCCCGTTAATAAAAGGCAGAAATCCCACTACCGGAGAGTAACTGTTTTTTCAACACTGGTACCCTCTTCCAGCTTAATAATGCCTATGCCGGTAATGCTTTTTGTACCAACTGCCTTCGTGGCAAGGATGTCGTAAATGGCCGGAAGTTTAAATGTAAAATGAACTTCGCCTGCATTGTCACTGGGTGAAGTTGCGGTGATGTCGGCCGTATAGGTAACGCCTGCAGAATTTTTTACCTTGGCATACAACACCACGTCGGCGGCAGCAACTGCATTACCAAGTGAATCCTGGCACTTCACTACTGCCACACAGTCGGTTTCTTTCTGGCAGGAAGGCGAAATAAGTGAAACAAGGATGAGGCAGAGAAGCAGAGCGGGTAATTTCAATTTCATATTCTCGTTGTTTTCAATTAATTTCGATGGGAACAGGCTCAGAAAAAAAGACCCAAGCTTTACAGTGTCCGGAATCGAATCAATTTAACAAATATAGAAAAAAGATACATGAAGCGAAATTTTATTTCATTTGCCCTGCTTCTGCTGTGGCCGCTGCTGTTCAGCGCACAAACCCCCTCCAAAGAGACCCTGGTGATTGAGACGGTTTATGGAAAAATGAAGATCAAACTTTTTGAGGAAACCCCGCTGCACAAGGCCAATTTTTTAAAATTGGTGAAAGAAGGGGTCTTTGATTCGCTTTTGTTCCACCGGGTCATCAACCAGTTTATGATTCAGGGGGGTGACCCCCTCAGTAAAAGCGCAAAACCCGGCGATTCCCTCGGACATGGCGATTTGGGATATACGGTTCCGGCCGAATTCAATGAAAAACTCATCCACAAAAAGGGAAGGTTGTGCGCTGCCCGGGAAAGCGACCCCATAAACCCGATGATGGCCTCCAGCGCCAGTCAGTTTTACCTGGTGATGGGGCGAAAACGTACCCCTGAGGAATTAAAAAAGTACGAGGAACGCATTAATAAGGCGCGCTATGTGCGCTGTGCCAGGGTGTTTTTAAGCTCACCGGATGGAATGGAACTCAAACAAAAATACAACACTTACAAAAGCCTTTCACAACCCGATAGTGCTGCTTTTGTGAACTCCCAAATTGAGGCGAATGTGAAGGCCGAGTATGCAAAACAAGAGGAATACAAGTTTTCGGCCTACCAAACGGAAGTATACACGAGTGTTGGAGGCACCCCGCACCTGGATGGCACCTACACCGTTTTTGGAGAAGTTGTGGAAGGCGTTGAGTTGATTGATGCCATTGCAACTGTAAAAACGGATAAACGCGATCGTCCCCTCGAGGACATCCGCATGAAGATTTACCTGCTTAACGAATAATAACACAGCGAGGATCCGTCTTTATTTTTTTGCGCGTAAATTTATTTTCTAAAACACACATCATGAAAAAACAACTTGCAATTCCCTTTGTGCTGATTTGCCTTATGGCAACGGCAGGTTTTTCTCAGTCGCCGAATGCAGCACCAACAGCCAAGGACAAAAGCCAAAAACCACCGGTAAATGCGGAGGACAAGGCAGCCAAAGAAGCCAATAAGGCCGAAAAAGAACTTGGATTAAGTGCCGATCAAAAATCAAAGTGGCAGGCAGCGGCTTTAACACGCATTAACGCCAACAAACCCCTCATCGAAAAAATGCAGGGTTCAACAACGCCTGAAGAAAGAAAACAACTAAAATCTCAGATTAGAACCAACGGACTAAGCTTTGATCAAACGGTAAACGCCATGCTTACGCCAGAACAGCAAGCCAAGTGGAAAACATGGAAAGGCAACAAAAAAAAGGAAATGAATAAAAAAATGAAGGAGAAAAAGTGGAGCGAGGATGAATTTGAAGATTGATGGATTGGATTCAAAAAAGAAGCCCGGTTTTGCCGGGCTTTTTTGTGCCTGGTTGTTTTATAACATGACCTATGAACTGTGAGAGATTATTCGAAGGGCTGTTTTGGGGTACAAACGGTAATACTTTAACACAGAGATTCTCTAATTTTGACTGTGATCCGCCTAAATCAAATCCGTAAATCTTACCACCTTGCCGATACCTCCTTTGAAGTGCTCAAAGGCATTGACCTGCACATCCGTGAAGGCGAATTTGTTTCCATCATGGGCTCCTCGGGCTCGGGAAAATCAACCCTTTTAAATGTGTTGGGAATACTGGACAATTATGATTCAGGCGACTACCAGCTCAATGGCACGCAAATAAAAGACCTGAGCCAGAAAAAAGCCGCTTTTTTCCGTAACCAATTGTTGGGTTTTGTATTTCAATCTTTTAATCTGCTTTCCTTTAAAAATGCAGTTGAAAATGTGGCCCTGCCTTTGTATTACCAAAAAGTATCGCGCAAAGAGAGGAACAAAAGGGCATTGGAATTACTCGACCGCATGGGATTGAAGGAATGGGGCAATCACTTGCCTTCTGAATTGAGCGGAGGACAAAAACAACGGGTGGCCATTGCCAGGGCCATGATCACCAACCCCAAAGTGATTTTCGCCGATGAACCCACTGGGGCCCTCGACTCCCAAACCTCACTGGAAATGATGGAACTTTTTAAAGAAATACACCAGCAAGGCAAAACCATCGTTCTTGTAACGCACGAAAATGATATTGCCGCATTAACCGAAAGAACAATACGACTAAAGGATGGAATAATTGTATAGATCCGGAGGAACCAATTAGAAATAAGTAATCAGAAATTTTTCAAAATGTTTGACAGCGACAAGTGGCAGGAAATATTCGCAACGATCAAAAAGAATCGTCTCAGGACCTTTCTGACCGCTTTTAGTGTGGCCTGGGGAATTTTTATCCTGATTATCCTTTTAGCGGCGGGTCAGGGATTAAAAAACGGAGCCAGCGCGGAGTTCGGTAACGATGCGGTGAACAGCATCTGGATAGACGGAGGGCAAACCAGCATGGCACACGATGGATATAAGCCGGGCAGAACCATACAACTTACCAATGAGGATTATCTTACACTAAAATACAGAACGCCCGGCATCGATCGTGCTACCGCCGTGTATCGTGGTTGGGAAACAAAAATGCTTTCTTACAAAAAGGAACACGCGGGGTTTACCGTTCGTTCTTGCGCCCCCGACCACAATGTTCTTGAACGGGCCAAAATCAGGTCTGGGCGTTTTATCAATGGAAACGATTTTAAAGAATTCAGAAAAGTGTGTGTGATCGGAGTTCCTGTACAGGAAGCTTTATTTAAAAAGGAAGATCCCATAGGGAAACTCATCGATGTGGCAGGAACCACCTACAAAGTAATTGGTGTGTTTACGGATACCGGTCGCGGGGACAATGAAAGAATCTACGTGCCGCTTTCCACGGCTCAGCGTGTGTATAATGGACGAAATCATGTGAATGTATTGTGGGTAAGCACAGGCACACTGAATGTGGCCCAAAGCGAAGTGCTTTCTAAAAAGATAAGAAACGATCTCGCCAGAAAATACCATTTTAACCCCGACGACGAAAATGCTTTGGGTTTGTACAATAACAACGTGGAGTACAAACGGGTGATGGGTATGTTGGATGGCATTAAATTGTTTGTGCTTATCATCGGCATCTTTACGCTCATCGCTGGCATTGTTGGTGTAAGCAACATCATGATGATCGTAGTGAAAGAACGCACCATGGAAATTGGTGTGAGGAAAGCATTGGGCGCAACGCCTTTTTCCATTATTGCTTTGATCATCCAGGAATCCGTATTTATCACTTCCCTTGCCGGGTACATTGGTTTTATGGCCGGTTTTGGTTTGGTGGAAGCCTTAAAAGCACTCGGACTTGAAGGGGCCTTTTTCAAAAATCCTGAAATTGACCTTGGCATCGCTCTAGGTGCCGTCGTTTTGATTGTATTGGCCGGCGCCCTGGCCGGATTTTTTCCGGCACTGAAAGCCGCCAGAGTTCAACCCGTTGATGCCTTAAAAGAACAATAAGATGCTTTTTGAACGCGATAACTGGCAGGAGATTTTTGCAACCATGCGTAAAAACAAATTGCGCACTTTCCTTACTATGCTGGGGGTGTTCTGGGGTATTTTTATGCTGGTGATCATGATGGGTTCGGGCAATGGTTTGCGCAACGGCATCATGCAAGGCTTTGAGGGGACTGCGACCAATAGTTTTTTTGTGTGGACCCAACAAACCACCAAAGCTTACAAAGGCATGAAACCCGGTCGCGATTTTAATTTCAACCTGGCCGATGCCGAAGCGCTCAAACAAATTAAAGAGTTGGATTACGTCTGTCCCATGAACCAATTGGGCGGTTACGAAGAAGCGAACAATGTGGTACGCGGACTCAAAACGGCGGCTTGTGAAATCAATGCCAATTACCCCAACACCATAAAAATAGCGCAGGTGAAAATTGTCAAAGGCCGTTACATCAATGATCTCGACATTAAAGAAAAGCGCAAGGTGTGTGTGATTGGAGAGCGGGTGGTGGACATGTTATTTAAAAAGGGAGAAGAACCACTGGGCGATTACATCCGCGTGAATGGGGTGTATTTCAAGGTCATTGGCATTGCAACGCCTTTGGATGGAGGAGAGCGGGGCAGAGAGGAGTCGCAAAAGATCAACATTCCTTTCACCACCTTTGCAAATGCGTTTAATTACGGGGATGTTATTGGATGGTTTGCGATTAAATCAAAGGACGATGTGCCTGCTGAACAGGCGGAAGAAAAGGTGTTGAGCATTTTGCGTGAGCGGCACAAAATCGCACCGGATGATGTGAAAGCCATAGGGCATTGGAACATGGAAGTGGAATACCTGAAATTACAAGGTTTGTTTTTGGGTATTGAAATTTTGATTTGGATTGTGGGCATAGGCACTCTATTTGCAGGGGTGATTGGCATCAGCAACATCATGCTCATTGTAGTGAAGGAACGCACCAAAGAAATTGGTGTGAAGCGGGCCCTTGGAGCCATCCCTTCTCAAATCATCGGTCAGGTGATGATGGAATCCGTTTTTCTCACCACGCTGGCAGGTTATTTTGGTTTGCTCATTGGAATTGCACTTCTTGAATTGTTGAATTCCGCCATTGGCGAGTCAGGTGAAATGTTCCTCAACCCAACAGTGGATCTGAATACCGCCTTAAAGGCGCTAAGTTTATTGATTGTAAGTGGTGCCTTTGCCGGATTTATGCCGGCCCGAAAAGCTGTTTCTATTAAACCTGTTGAAGCCTTAAGAAGTGAATAACAAACCATACTTTAAAGAACAAACCTATGCTTAAGAAAATCAGAAACTACACCATCATCATTTTATTGCTCGGCGGATTGGTGTGGACCTTTTATTTTTTATTTGAAAAATCCAACAAACCACCGCAAGTGTTTGAAACCCTTGTGCCTTTTGATACCAGCATCATAAAAAAAACCGTCGCAACGGGGTCGGTTACCCCACGCAAGGAAGTGAACATGAAATCGAGGGTAAGTGGCATTATTGATAAATTGTTTATTGTAGCCGGACAGGAAATTAAAGAAGGGGATGTGATTGCCCGTATTAAGATCATTCCGGATATGCTGAACATGGCGAATGCTGAAAACCGAGTGAATACCGCGAAACTCAATTACGACAATGCCAAACTCGATTACGACAGGAACAAAACACTCATGGACCAAAGCGTGATCTCCAAATCGGAAATGCAGGTATTTGAACTTCGTTTAAAAACCGCCCAGGAAGAATTGCAGGCCGCTGAGAACCAAATGCAAATTGTTAAGGATGGGGTTTCAAAATCGGGACAAGCGGCTTCAAACACGCTTGTAAAATCAACCATCACAGGCATGGTGCTGGATGTTCCGGTTAAAGAAGGGGGACAGGTTATTGAAAGCAATACCTTCAACGAAGGCACCACCATTTGTTCAGTGGCCAATATGGGAGAAATGATTTTTGAAGGAAAATTAGATGAAAGTGAGGTTGGTAAAGTAAAAAGTGGAATGGACATTGTATTAACCATAGGAGCCATTGATAAAGAAAGTTTTAAAGCCAAACTGGAATACATTGCACCCAAAGGCACCAGTGAAAATGGGGCCATGCAGTTTTTGATCAGGGCTTCCATAGGAAAAGAAAACAGTTCCTTTCTAAGAGCCGGCTACAGCGCCAATGCCGACATCATTCTCGATCGCCGTGACAGCGTTTTGGCCATACCGGAAAGCGTATTGCAATTTGAAAAAGAGAAGACCTATGTTGAGGTAGAAACCAGTACTCAGGTCTTTGAAAAACGTTTTGTGGAAACCGGACTTTCAGATGGCATTAATATTGAGGTGCTGAAGGGTTTGAAAAAAGGAGACAAAATCAAACAAGCCCAGTTGCTTGAAGAAAAGGAATAAATCGTCGAGGGTTTCTTAATTTAGGACCCTGTTAGCGTATGATTAAATCCTTACAGCTTTACCTACTTCTGGTTTTTTACTTCCTCCTCGGGCTGTTGAGCATCTATTATTTTAATGGCACCGGCGATGTGGGCGATAGCATCATGCATTATCTCTATGCAAAAAGCGCTCCCCAGCACCCACACTTGTATTTTGATCACTGGGCCAAACCACTTTATGTGTTATTGGCCTCCCCATTTGCACAGTTTGGTTTCAATGGCATTAAGGTGTTTAATCTGATCAATACCACCCTCAGCTTATTTTTTATTTATAGGTGTGCTGAAGGACTTCAGTTAAAAAATCCTCTTGTTTCGGTTCTTCTGGCAATGGTTTCGCCTCTGTATTATGTATTAACCTTATCAGGACTTACTGAACCTTTGTTTGCAATGCTTGTGGCTTTGGCTTTGTATTTGAGTCTCCGGCATCAGCCCCTTGGTGCTGCAGTGGTAATCTCTTTTTTGCCTTATGTGCGTTCCGAAGGTTTGATCATCGCGGGTGTTTATTTGCTGTATTTTTTTGTTTTAAAGCATTGGAAGGCCATTCCTTTCCTGTTAATGGGTTCTGTGTTGTATGGTATTGCAGGGTATTTTGTACATGGCAATTTTTTATGGGTATTCTCTAAAATTCCCTATGCCACGCTGGGCAGTGTGTATGGCAGTGGAGATCTGTTTCATTTTGTGACCGAGCTGTATTTTGTATTGGGTCTTCCTGTATACATCCTTTTTTGTATTGGTTTTGCGTTTTTGGCTTGGCGGTTTTTCAAAGCCAGGTTTCAACCCGAGATGCATTGGCTTGTGTATTTAGGATTCCTCGCTTTTTTTATTGCGCACAGCCTGTTCTGGTATCTTGGCATATTTAATTCCATGGGATTAAAGCGGGTGTTGCTTGGAATAATGCCTTACATCGCTTTGATAGGCCTGTATGGGTTTAATGCCATTGCATTGGAAGGTGTAAAACAAAAACCGATCTGGTTAAAACTTCTTCCTGCAGCATTTATTATTTATTTGTTGGTTTTCCCCTTTCTACCAAATCCGGCTTCGCTGAACATGGAACGGGACCTTTTACTTACCACTGAACAAAACCTTGCACAAGAGGTGTGCAGGAATATTAAAAAGGAACAGCTTGTTTATCCCATGGTGTACAACCACTTTTACCTGAGCGAGGTGTTGAACATCGATCATTTTGATCATTCCCTTCGTGTGGAACTGGATTCAAATTGGATATCGGCTCTTTCGCCGGGCACCTTCATTGTATGGGAAAATCTGTATGCTTTAAAAATGTCAGGATTAACAAAACAACGTTTGGAACAGGATCCTCAACTGATCAAACGGTTTGAATGCAAAGGAAAGGTGCAGGATTTTGAAATGGTCTGGGCGCTCTTCGAAAAGCGCTAAAACCTATTTTACTTTCTCCTTCAATAGGGCATACTCAAGCACTTCCTCCATCTGCTTAACATAGTGAAAGCTCAAACCTTTCAGGTAGTCCGGCTTAATGTCGTCAACGTCTTTTTTGTTATCAGCGCAGAGGATCACTTCTTTTATACCGGCCCGTTTGGCGGCGAGTAATTTTTCTTTAATGCCTCCAACGGGCAGTACCCGGCCCCTTAAAGTAATTTCTCCAGTCATGGCCAGGGCTTTTTTCACTTTTTTACGGGTGAAGGCAGAAGCGATGGAACTTAGCATGGCAATGCCGGCACTTGGGCCATCCTTTGGTGTTGCGCCCTCAGGCACGTGAATGTGTATGTTGTGAGAATCGAAAGTTTCGGCATCCGCATCAATCAAATGCGGGTGTGCTTTTAAATATTCGAGAGCAATGGTCGCGCTTTCTTTCATCACTTCTCCAAGGTTTCCGGTTAAACTTAATTTTCCGGCTTTGCTTTTGCTCAAACTGGTTTCAATGAATAAAATATCTCCTCCAACCTGTGTCCAGGCCAAACCGGTAACCACACCGGCAATGTCGTTGCCCTGGTATTTATCTTTGGTGTGAGAAGGACCAAGAATCTTTACCACGCTTTCTTCGGTAATCTTAGGGATGTTCCTGCCTTTGGCAATGTGCACGGCCACATGGCGTGCGATTTTGGATATTTTTTTCTCCAGATTTCTTACTCCACTTTCAGAGGTATAATTGTCGATGACAAATTCCAGCACTTTATCGCTGAGCTTTAATTGTGTCTTTTTGAGACCACTGTCCTCAATTTGTTTTGGCAGCAAATGGCGTTTGGCTATCTCAATTTTCTCCTCTACTGTGTACCCATTCACCTCAATGATCTCCATCCTGTCGCGAAGGGCGGGTTGTATGCTTGACAAATTGTTGCAGGTAGCAATGAACATCACCTTGCTGAGGTCGTAATCGAGCTCAAGAAAATTATCATAGAAGGTGGAATTTTGTTCCGGGTCCAGAACTTCCAAAAGGGCCGAGGAAGGATCGCCGTGGTAATCGTTGCCAACCTTATCGATCTCATCGAGAATAAAAACAGGATTTGATGATTGAATTTTTTTAATGTTCTGTAATATACGTCCGGGCATTGCGCCAATGTATGTTTTGCGGTGTCCGCGAATTTCACTCTCATCCTTTAAACCTCCCAAACTCATGCGCACGTATTTACGGGAAAGGGCTTTTGCAATGCTTTTTCCCAGAGATGTTTTACCAACACCCGGAGGCCCGTATAAACAGAGAATAGGCGATTTCATGTTGCCTTTTAATTTTAATACGGCAAGGTGTTCAATGATGCGTTCTTTTACTTTTTCCAAACCAAAATGATCCTGGTCCAATATGGTTTGGGCATGTTTGAGGTTAAAATTGTCCTTGGTGATCTCGTTCCAGGGCAACTCCAGCAGAAGCTCAACGTAATTGGTTTGTATGCCGTACTCCGCCGCGTTTGGATTCATGCGCTGCAATTTGGCGATGTGTTTTTCGAACACGTCTTTTATTTCGGCACTCCACTTTTTCTTTTTGGCTTTTTCAAGATACCCGTTTATTTCCTGCTCAAAATTATTGCCTCCAAGTTCTTCCTGTATGGTTTTGATCTGTTGGTTCAGGAAATACTCCCTTTGCTGTTTATCCAGATCCATTTTGGTTTTGCTTTGGATCTGATTGCGAAGTTCAAGCATTTGAAACTCGTTGTTGAGGTGTTCAAGCACCAGTAAACTACGCTCTTTCAAGTTGTTTTTTTCCAAAATGGCTTGTTTGCTAACGGTGTTAGCGTTCATGTTGGAGGAAATGAAGTTCACCAGAAAGGCAGGGCTGTCAATATTATTAATGGCAAATCCCGCTTCACTTGGCATGTTAGGTGAAAGTTTAACGATTTGTGTCGCCGTTTCTTTTAAATTGGAAATAATGGCCTGAAATTCCTTATCGCTTTTATCGGGTATTATTTCTTCAACAGGAACCACCCTGGCCTTGTGGTAGGGATTGGATTGCAGGGGTTTGTCAATATTGAACCTTTTTTTTCCCTGAATAATGATGGTGGTGTTGCCATCCGGCATGCGCAGCGTTTTGATGATCTGCGCCACGGTTCCAGTATAAAACAAATCGTCCCATTTAGGATCTTCAATGCTGTCACGGGTTTGTGCTACAACGCCTATGGTTTTATCGCCTTTGTTGGCGTCCTTAATAAGTTGTATGGATTTATCCCTGCCTACAGTGATGGGAATCACCACGCCTGGAAAAAGTACGGTGTTGCGCAACGGCAATATTGGCAGGACATCTGGAATGACCTGATTTTTCATGTTATCCTCGTCCTCCTGTGAGAGCAGAGGAATAAAATCCGAATCGTCATCGATTACCCCACCAATCTTAAAATCTTTCAAATCTCTGAAATCCATACACTTAGTTCTAATAGTTGCATTTAGGGTTCACATATTGTGCCAAGCCTGAAAAAAGGACTATTTGGCAGACCGCTCAGGCATTCTTACATAGAAGGAATACCCATTTTTGTTGTACAATTTAGCAAGATTTTTATTCTCCATCACCACCGGGTCATCAATTGTTTTGGCCACCACAAATGCCGGACGGTCGATTTTGCCATTTTCCAGCCAAATTAAATTCGCCAAGGCACGGCTGGTGAGCCTTTGGTAACCCCGTTTCTCCATGTCATCCAGTTGGGCTTCAACATAACGCACTTGCTCAGGATTGCTGTAGTCGCCGGGCTTTCGGTTGGAATAGAAAAGATAAGCGTAACTTTTAAATCCTCTGGTTTCAATGTAATTGGGGTGAATTGAACAGGAGCGGTAAAAATCAATGGATGCCCTTTGTGTATAGGCTTCAATTTTAGGTACCAACACAAGAATGGCGAGATTAATAAAAAGAACGTTCACAACACTACCGGCCATCACCCGTGAAAGGGAACGTTTTAGTAAACCCGAATACATGAGCCCACAGCCCAGTAAAAATAAAAGGCCAAGCAAAAACTCAAACCCGGTCCACTGAACCTGAGCACTTAAACAGTGTTTTGCAAAGGGATCTTGTATCCAGTCGCTTGAAATGAGGTGTTGTTTAAAGCGTTCTACAAAACCAAGCAAAACAAAGGCACTGCCCAATAGCAAGGCGATTAAAAAATAAACAAGCCGCATGACCGGTTTAAAATTCAAGTCACTGAGGTTTTTATTTAAGCCTGCAGCTGCAATGTAGGTCAATGGAAAATAACACAAAGAAGAGTAGTGAATGATTTTTGTTTTTACAAGGCTGAACAGGATCAGCACAACCCAGAAAAGCCCAAGCATCATTTTTCTGAACACCACTTCTTTTTCAGAGGCCAGTTTTGACCTGCGGTAGGCCATTATAAAAAGAAAGGAAACAGGAAAGCAGCCGATCAGAAGAACGATAACATGGTAGAGCAGAGGACCGCTGTGCCCGCTGTCTTCCGTGTTAAATAACCGGATCTGATACTGAATGAATTCTTCCACTACCGCTTTGTTGCCCGATACCCATTCTACCACAAACCATGAAGCGGATACAACCAGAGTACTGAACACAAATACCAACATGGGCCAGGACCAGAGTTTTTTAAACTGTGAGTTCCATAACAAAAAGATTAAAATGCTCAGGCCCGAAACAAGCAGGGCCACTGGACCTTTGGTAAGTACAGCCAAACCAAGCGTTAGTCCTCCTAAAAATGCAGACCCGAATTTTTTAGTTTCGCTGTTGGAAATAAAATCAAAGCTCAGGTAGAGGGAGATCAGGATGAACAAATTGAACCAGGGATCAATAATGCCTGATTTGAAATAAAAATGTGGCAGTAAGGCCGAGGCCATCATCAGGGCCCAGAGCAAGCCCAATTTTTCAGAAAACACGTGTTTGCCGATAAAAAAAACGGTTAGCAAAGTAAGAACACCACAAACTGCGTTTGGGAAACGGGCCGAAAACTCAGTAATGCCGAACAGGTTCATGCTTCCGGCCTGCATCCAAATAAAGAGGGGTGGTTTTTCCCAGAAGGGTGTGTAGGCGATCTGGACCTGGGAGTAATTTCCGGTGACCAGCATTTCACGTGCGCATTCCGCAAAGTTCACCTCGTCCCAATCGAACAAATTGCAATTGCCAATAAATGGAATGAACAAAACAGCAGACGCAAGCATCAGCCACAACCACGCGTAGCGGGAATTAAACAGCGCTTTCATTCTTTTGTTTTTTTGAAAACAAAGGACGGTTCAGGTATTTTAATCCGGGGTGTTGGTAAAACCAGAGGTAAAGTACGGTGCTAAATGTCATCCCTACTAGACTTCCGGCAACGATATCGTTCAGCCAGTGTTGAGAAATATAAACACGGCTGAAAGCGGTGAGGCTTGCAATAAAAAAGAACAAAAGTTTGAGGAGTTTGTTACGGCTGATAAAGGCCAGGCAGATGAAGATGGCAAAAGCCTGGGTGGCATGTCCGCTTGGAAAGCTGTTGTGAATGTGATTGTCAACGCCCTCCACCAATTGCAAACCAAGTTCCTGTTTGTGTTGAAAGATCATCCAGGGACGATCAATGTCCTCAAAAACATAACGCTTAAGAAATTGCGAGAACAAGGAAGCCAGTAAAAAACTCAAGGTGGTGTATAAACCGCGGCGAAGGTTAATGGCGCAGAGTACAAAAAGAATAACAAGGGCCACGAAGCCATCGCCCAAATAGGTGATATAATAAAAAAAACCATTCACATAAACCGAACCCACCATTTGGTTGAAGATCATGTGGACCTGGAGTTTATCGTAAGCGTATATAAGGTAAAGCGAGGGCAGGAGCAAAGCCAGATACAGCAGGAGCACTGCGGCATTGTCGAGTAGGAAGTTTTTGATCAGTTCAGATGTGTTTGGCTTCATTCCAGTAAGTATCCAATTCTTCGAGTTTGCAGTCAGAAATGGCTTTTCCGCTGGCTTTTACTTTTTCTTCCATGTACCCGAAACGTTTAATGAATTTTCGGTTGGTTTGTTCAAGGGCATCTTCTGGATTGATATTCAGAAAACGGGCATAATTGATCAGTGAAAACAAAATGTCTCCGAATTCCTTTTCGGCCAGGCTTTGATTTTTAGCACTCACTTCCTGTTCAAATTCATGAAGTTCTTCTTTCACTTTTTCAAACACCTGGGCCGGCTCTTCCCAATCAAAACCAACCGCCTTTGCTTTTTCTTGTATACGGTACGCTTTCAGCAAAGCAGGCATGGAATTTGGCACACCAGAAAGTACAGACGTGTTGCCGCCTTTTTCTTTTTGTTTGAGTTGCTCCCAGTTTTGTTTTACTTCTTCTTCGTCCTTCACTTTCACGTCCCCGTAAATATGGGGGTGCCTGAAAATAAGTTTTTCACAAAGGCCATCCATTACATCCTTAATATCAAAGGCTTTGGTTTCGCTGGCAATTCTTGAGTAAAACACAATGTGAAGTAAAATATCGCCCAACTCCTTTTTTATGTCCTGCATGTTTTTAGCCAGAATGGCATCGCTCAGCTCATAAGTCTCTTCAATGGTCAGGTGGCGAATGCTGTCTATGGTTTGTTTTTTATCCCAGGGGCATTGTTCCCTGAGTTCGTCCATGATGCGCAGTAATTTCAGAAAAGAATCGGCTCTGGGGTCCATAGGAGGCAAATATAAAGATTTAAAAACAGAGGAGGTGTCGGGCCTAAAGAACGGACATTAATTTTGGTTAAATTAGCAGCTTCTTTTGAAAAAAGTTCTTGTATACCTTCTTCTGCTAGTGTTTTCGCCATGGTTTGTTCAGGCGCAAAATGCCATCACCGGACATCCCGATTGGTTGATAAAACCCACGTATGACCAGTGTTTTATTATGGTGCACAGGGCCAATGTAGCGCACCTTGTAAATGGGTATCCCTCCGTTTTTGAGTTGAATGTTGCCAAACCAACTCTGGGCAATAAACTCTGGCAGGTCGAAAACAACCTTCCAAATCTGGGCATCTCCTTTCAATACATTGCTTTCAAAAATCCTGAGGAACTGGGCTCTGCTTTCGCTCTGGCCCCGTATGTTGAAATTCCTTTGAATAAAATTGAAAAAGCATCCCGTTTGTACATGCGCTTGTGCTGGGGTGTATCCTACCTCACCAAGGATTTTGATATGGCCAGCAACCACAAGAACGTGGCCATTGGCAGCAAATGGAATGCTTATGTGCAATTCAAATGGTTCTGGCAGATCCCCATCAGTAAAACCATACAGTTTGAACCCGGGTTGACTTTCAACCATGCCAGCAATGGCAAAATTCAAAATCCAAATCTGGGTTTGAATGTGTTGGGAATAAGTGCCGCGCTTAATTTCAGAATTCCAGGAAAAACAAAAGGACAATTTACGGAAGTTGATTCTTCCACAAGAGTAAAGTCAAAGTACGAGCTGCTGGCCATTAGCGCGGTGGGAGTAAATCAAAGGAACATAGAAGGAGAACAATTGGGCACTTTTGTTTTTTCAACAGCCCTGCAGCGGAACATTCGCAACACCCACAAGTTTAGCGTGGGTACTGATTTTTACTACGACGAAAATTACCAGACGGATTATTATAACGCGTTTGGAGAAAATGCTGAAGGCGTCAACCGCTGGAGGATAAGCGCCAGGCTGGGCTACTCCTATAACGTGGGGCGACTGAGTTTTCCCATTGAAGTAGGGTATTATATTTTTCAGAAAACAAATCCCGATGCCATGTTGGTGAGCCGGATTGGATTACGGTATTACTTTGCAAATGGTCTGGTAGCTCATTGGGGCCTGCGAACCCATTTTGCTGTGGCTTACAATTTTGAATTTGGATTGGGGTATAGATTTTGTTTGAATGCAAAATAGAAGACCAAACATAGCGTTTGTTTTACTTTTGTTTTTTGTTTCCTGTAACAAAGAAACGGCGCCGGACTGTTTTAAAAGGAACGGAGAGGAGACCACCATAACGCGCTACACCAATCTGTTTACCACCCTGATCTTAAATAGCGATATGGATGTGGAGTTGGTGCAAAGTCAGGATGTGCGAATAGAACTTCGTGGAGGTAAAAACGTGCTTCCGAAAGTGAGCACCAATGTAAACGATGGAACGCTTGAGATTGATAACACAAACAACTGCAATTTTGTAAGGGGTTACAAAAAGAAAATTCAAGTTAAAGTGTATTGCCCATCCATGCGCCGTATTCGCAACAAAGGCGTTGGCAACATAAGCATGACTCAGGGGTTTACTGAGGACAGTCTGGAAGTGAGCACCGAAAGTGTTGGTGATATTCGTGTAAACGGGAACTTTGATGAATTGGTCGTGAATACGGGCTCACATGGCGACGTGTACATCAACGGAACTGCCAATCGGTTTTATGCTTACATAGCAGGCACCAATTATATGGATGCAGAGGGGTTGAGAAGCAAGTACGTTTACACCAACACCAATTGTTTAGGAGATTGTTTTGTTGACCTTTCAGTAACCGAGTTGTTCGAATACATCATCACGAACAAAGGCAACATTTATTATTCTGGTACCCCACTGCAAACAACAAACAAAGGCAATGGCAGCGCAAAGGGGCAACTTATAAAAAGAGATTAAGAAGGCTAAACCATTTTGCTGCGTTTGACCAGGTAGGTGTGCAGCACCTTATCAAAACCTTCAGAAATATCGGCTTCCACAAAATCAATTTTGAACTGCGAACATTTTAGTTTCAGATCCTCCTTAAATGTGTGTAAGCTTTTTGTGTATGCTTCTCTGACCGCAGAGGGGTTCAGTTTTATTTCCAATCCACTTTCCAGGTCGATGAAATGATGTGGTTTGTTTTCATATTCAAAATTCAACTCCTTGGCTTTTTCGGTGACATGAAAAAGCACCACTTCGTGTTTTCTGTAGCGCAGATGTTGCAAAGCGGAAAACAGTTCTTCGGTGTTATCTGTGCTTTCAAACATGTCGCTGAAGATCACCACCATTGATCTTTGGTGTAAAATTTCAGCAAGCTGATTTAAAGCAGAGGCGGCTGAGGTTTGTTTGGCTGGGCTTTTGTAGCTCAGCAATAACTCCAGTTCATTCATCAGAATTTTTTTCTGAAGCGGACTGCCTTTTGCAGGGATGTGTTTTAGCAGGTCCTGGTCAAAAGTGCTTAACCCAGGAGCGTCCCTTTGACCTTTGAGCAACTCGATGAGGGAGGCAGCTGCTTCAACAGAAAACCGAAGTTTGTTATGTTCCTGATCTTTAGGGAATTGCATGCTAGCTGAGCAATCAATCACCAGCTGGCAACGCAGGTTGGTTTCCTCCTCATACCGTTTTACAAAGAGTTTTTCTGAGCGGGCATACAGTTTCCAGTCGATGTGCCGGGTACTTTCCCCGCTATTGTATAGACGGTGTTCAGCGAATTCAACCGAAAAACCATGCAGGGGACTTTTGTGAAGTCCGGTAATAAAACCTTCAACTACCTGTTTTGCAAGTAGTTCTAACCTAGAAAAGGTTTTGTTTTGGTTTGGGTTTATTAACATTCCTGGGGTGTAAATATGCCATTAATGCCCGAAAACTGCCGAAAAAGCTGAACTTTTTTTGATTAAATTCGTACAAACAAGCAATTATGTCGACGAAGGTCTGTTTTTGAACGATGAAATACAAGTTGTACTATCTATTGTTGATTGGTATTTCATTTCGTTCAGGCGCACAGGTGGATACGAGTTTTTGGTTTGTTGCTCCCGATGTTTCGGCAGTAATGGGCGACACGGCCATTAAAATGCATTTTCAATCCTATGATCAGCCAACGGTGATTTACATCAATCAACCCGCTAACCCGGCTGGGATCAGCATGTCATTGGCTTTAGGTGCCAACAGCATTTACAATTTGAATTTATCCGCTTCACTTACAGCTGTAGAATCCAGTCCAACCAATTCGGTGAGCAACAAAGGCATTTACATCAGTTCCAAGGAAAACATATCGGTGTATTATTCCTTAGGCGCGGCCACAAACCGTGAAATGGTTTCATTAAAAGGCAGTCGTGCCCTGGGCACTGATTTTTATACGCCCATTCCCACTTCAACGGCCGTGTTAACACAAACGCTGGCGGACGGGGGGATTGGATTCGATGTGGTTGCCACCCAAACAGGAGTCACCACCATTTTGATAACTCCGCGCGCAAACTGCATCGGGCGCTCTAAGAATGTAACCTTTGTAAGAACCCTCAATTACGGACAAAGTTTTTCGCTTCGTGATAACAACACCATTAATCCCAGCGAACTATCCGGTTCCATTATTTCTTCCGATAAACCCATAGCAGTAACCATCAACGGTCCCGTAAGAACAAACACATCCTGCGCCTCCTATTTTGCAGAGCAGATCACATCCAGCAACAACATCGGGAAGGAATACATAGTGCTGAAGGGAAAAAGCGCAGTGGACATTGCCTATTTGCTTGCGCCTTTCAATGCCAGTAGTTTTACGGTGACCAGCAGCAACACCAATTTGAATTGGCTAATCAATTCAGGTGAAACCTATTCGCTTTCAATTACTGACACCATCACGTATATCAAATGCGATAAGCCCATTTACCTTGTGCACGCTTCGGGTTACGGTTGTAAACTCAGCGCCACGCAGCTCCCTCCGGTTTTTTGTGCCGGCTCCTACGCTACGGCATTCACCCGTTTGCATGCCGATTCCCTGCACCTGAATGTGTTCACACGAAGTGGATTTCAAAATACATTCACCTTAACCAGCAACTCAAACACGGTGCCCATTTCAGGATCCAGTTTTACCAGTGTGCCGGGCAGTGGTGGTGCACTTGTGGCAGCTCGATTGTATTTTTCTACTCTTAACATTCCGGTAGGCGCTAATGTTCAGTTAAAAAACAACAAGGACCTGTTTGGATTATCCGTTCAAAATGGAAATTCCGTTTCAGGTAGCGATTATGTTTCGGCCTCTGAATTTGCAGTACAACCTATTGTTCAAGCGCACATTATTCCCACTGCCACCGTTTGTACCAATACGCAATTTACATTGAACGGCACCATTGGCGGGGGGCCTTTAACTGGCAATTGGACTGTGCTCAATGGTTTTGGCAGTTTGTCGGCTTCGGTTTCACAGCTCACAAACAACATTTATACCCCGCATCCACTGGACACAAACACGAGTCCGGTGAAAATCGTGTTGAATTCAAGTGGCATCTGCCCAAATGGGACCGATACCTTAAAACTCACTGTAAAACAAGCGCCTCTGGTTGTGGCCGGTTCTGATTTTATTACCTGTGCCAACAATCCCACATTGCAACTGAACGGCAATGTTTATGGCATCACCAACCAGGGTTACTGGCAGGCGCTTGCACCGGCCAATGGTTCGTTCGCGCCAAACACAAGCAGTTTTTCTCCGGTGTATTCACTCTCTAACTCCGACAAATTATTAAGTCAGCTTCAATTTGTTTTAAGCAGCACAAACAACGCGGGTTGTAATGCGGTTACTGATACAGTTAAAATACTGGTGAACCATGCGGCAACAGTTATTGCAAATCCCTCAACGCCCATTCCAAAATGTGCGAACAACGCTTCTGTGTTTTTAAATGGCGTGGTCAGTGGCACATTAACTTCTAGTGGAGTTTGGAGCAGTAGTGGCAGCGGGGTGTTTGTACCAAATAATTTATCCCTCATCAACAATTATTTTCCAAGCGCGCAGGACATCAATTCGGGAAGTGTTTGGTTAAAACTGAGCAGCACAAACAATCAGCAGTGTTATCCGGTGTCGGATAGTGTTGAAGTGACCTTTGTGCAGGCCCCTCAGGTGAATGCAGGACTTGACCTGAACAGCTGTGTGAACAATCCGAGTGTGAACCTTATCGCTTCCATCACTGGCAGCGTAACAAATACTGGAATTTGGTACGGTGGGAATGGTACTTTTTCACCAAACAACACCGCCATCAATCCCGTTTACATAGCAAGCCCTTCTGAAGTGAGCGCGGGAACGGTGGCCCTTACCTTTAGTACAACCAACAACGGTTTGTGTTTAGGCACTTCCGACCAATTGATCGTGAGCTTTCAGGCCAAACCCACGGCCAGTTTTCAGGTGAGTTCGGTGTGCCTCAATGAAAACACCATTTTTAAAGACGCGTCTTATAATGCCTCTGCACTTGGGCTTGTGAATGGCTGGTATTGGAACTTCGGGGACGGCAGTCCGGTAAGCACCAGCGTTAACCCGGTGTATACCTATGGCAGCACAGGCGACTATTCGGTACAGCTGATCGTTAGAAATTCTTTTAATTGTTACGATACAATTCAAAAGATGGTGCAGATCTACGCACTGCCAAGCTCAAGCTTTAGCTTGGATAGAGAATGTTCGGGCTCTGCTCAACAAATTATTTTCAAAGACCTGTCAAGCATCCCTGCTCCCGATATCATTCCTGGAAATGGGTATTACTGGGACTTTGGTGGATTTGGGGTTTCTAAAGCAAAAGACACCACCATCATTTTCCCATCAGCGGGTATTTACAACATCACCCACATTGTGAGTTCCAACCAAGGTTGCAATTCCATTTCTGTAAAATCCATTACCATTACCCCGCGCCCTGAGGCCCGATTCATTTACACCTATAACAACTCAGAAAGTTTGGGAGCCTATGTTGAATTTACTGATACTTCGAAGTACGCCACCAGCTGGCATTGGGAGTTTGGAAACGGGGATACCAGCAACATCAAAAACCCGGGTGTGTATTACAGTCAGAATGGAATGTATACGGTGAGCTTAACCATAACAGATGAATACGGATGCCCGAGTACGTATACGGCACCAATTACAATTTTGAATATTGTGTCAGACATAACGGAATTGATCCCCAACATGATCACACCAAATTTTGACGGGAAGAACGACCTCTGGCGACTGGATTTCATACAGGTTTTTTATTCTAAAGCAGAAATTGAAATTTTCAACCGATGGGGCGTGAAGATTTATAGGAGTGAAGGCTACAACAATGCCTGGGATGGAACTTACAAAGGCGACCCCTTACCAGTAGGAGTTTATTTCTATACCATTAAGTTAAACGACATTAACAATACACCGGTAATCAAAGGCACGGTGACACTATTAAAATGAGAAAAGGGAATTACATCGTTCTGATCATTCTATTGAGCCTGTCATTGATGCGGGCTCAGCAGCAGACCGTGTACACCAGTTACCTTTTGAACCCTTACCTCTATAATCCGGCTTATGCTGGTGTGGTGCCTGGCACTCAATTCACTTTGGGTCATCGCAGCCAGTGGGTGGGCTTTGATGGCGCCCCGCGTGTTTCAATGCTCAGTGGCTGGGGTAATCTCAAGAAAAAACCGCACATGGCTGTTGGCGGCATGGTGCTCAGCGACCGTGGTGGTTTGATTCAAAGAACCGCTTTCCAGGGAAGTTATGCCTACCACTTAAAATTCAATAAAAAATACGCCATGAGTTTTGGTCTGGCCTTTGGCGGAGTGCAGTACAATGTAAAAGTGTACGATGCAAAACCCTATGATCAGGGCGACGAATTTTTAAACAGCGAGGTGCTAAGGGCTTTCGCCTTTGACGCGAATGCGGGTGTGCATTTTTACAGCAAGGAATTTTTCTTCGGCTTAAGCAACCAGCAAATGCTCAATTCAAAGATCCGTTGGTCGAATTCCAATGGCAGATTAAGCCCGCATTATTATGCCTACACGGGTTACAATTTCAGGGTAAGCAAAGACAGCGATTGGGTGGTGCAACCATCCATTCTTGTACGCATGAGTGCTCCGGTGCCACATCAGTTCGAATACCATTTAAGGGTGATTTACAAAGAAATGATCTGGGTGGGCGGAAGTGTTCGCGAAAAATCATCGGCCAGTGTGTTGTTTGGCTGTAATTTGTTTAAGGCCTTGAGTTTGTCATACGCCTATGATTTCACCACAACCGAACTAAGCAATTATTCAAGTGGCAGCCAGGAAATTTGTGTCTCGTATTTGTTCCCTTTCAAACGCAAAAAATCGGCAGCCGAGGTGGCGAAGGAAGCAGATGAAACCGAACTGAACACCATCGATAATTCCATAAAAACCAATCTCAAGAACAAAAAGAAAACCGAGAAGGAGGCGAAGAAAAAAGAAAAGGAAAAAGCGGAAGAAGAGGCGAAGAAAAAAGAAGAGGAGGAAAAGGAGAAAAAACCCGAAGAACCGAAAGTTGAAAATCCGGAAAGTAAAGATCAGGAGAACAAAGAAGAAGAGGAGAAACCAGACCGTGAGTAAACAGGTGAAACATACATTTATTATACTGGCAGTTTTGTTCAGTCTTACAGTATCGAAAGTGTCGGCTCAGATCGATACGGCCTTTTGGTTTGCCGCGCCCTGGGTAACGCCTGACCATTGGTGGAAGGACAATGTGGTGTTGCACATTTCAACATTTTCAGCACCTACCACAACAGTTAGGATACGACAGCCTGGCGCCATTGCTCCTAATAAATACGACACCACCATAATCATTAACGCAAACAGTAATTTCAACTATACGTTTTGGAGGGATAAGATCGCTTCCCCAACAAGCCTTGGTTTTGATTCTCTGGAAACGCGCCCGGCCAATACGGTGGTGCCCTATGGTTTGTACATTTCCGCCTCTTCCAACATAACGGTTGTATATGCTGTGATCACTCGTCCATCCTTCTTTTTGAATCCCGAAACGTTTTCTTTGAAAGGGCAAAATGGTCTTGGGAAAGAATTTTTATGCCCTTTCCAAACACAATGGAACAACCGAACGTTTACAGGCAATTCTTGTGGCGCCAACGCGCAGGACCTGAACTGTGATAATCAGGTCACCCAACCCAAACAACAGATCAACATTGTGGCCACAAAGCCGAACACAGTAGTTTGGATTACACCACGTTGCAATGTTATTGGGCATTTGGCTGGCGTGACCTACAGCGTATTGTTGCCGGCGCCCGGCAGTGCTTATACTATTGAAAATGCCACACAGCTCACCTCTGTCACCGGAAACAACCTAAGTGGCACCGTAATTGTGGCGGATAAAGAAATTGCCGTGACCGTTGCAGATGATTCGGTTGCAGGGGTGACTGGGTGTTTTGATCTCATGGGCGACCAGATCGTGCCTGTTGATATTATCGGCAAGGAGTACATTCTTGTAAAAGGAGCCATGAACGCGCCTGAACATGAAGGCGCTTATATTGTAGGCACAGAAAATTTCACGCAGATTACTATAAACGATGGCGTTGTTACCAATACACTCATCAACAAAGGCGACACCTATCATTATAAAACCAGCAACAGTTTAACTTCTGTTATGGCCAACAAAGATGTTTATGTTTTGCATGCAACGGGTTACGGCTGCGAATTGGGTGAGGCTTTGCTTCCTCCATTAACCTGCGCGGGTTCTAGTTTGGTGGCCTTCTCAAGAAACAACAAACAATCCTTTCGTTTGAACATCTTGTGTAAAAACGGCGTACAGAATAATTTTGTGCTGAATGGTTCGCCGGTATTGGTTCCAGCAGGTGCTTTCACAGTTGTGCCTGGAAATACACTCTATGTGGGCGCCCAGGTCATTTTGGATACCATCAGTTTGCCGGTAGGTTCGTACACCATTTCAAATTCCGCCGATGTATTTGCACTTGGGGTGTTTAATGGCGATGGAGGAACAGGAGGGCTTTACCATTACATGTCTTCATTCCTCAGGAAAACAACGGTTGCAACAGAAACCCTTGCAACGATCTGTGTGGGGCAGAATACCGTGGTAAGTTTAACCGGAACAGTTTCAGGTGGTGCCATCTCTGGCCTATGGACTACCATTGGCAGCGGTACTTTTGGTCCTTACACTTCAACCAATAATGTCGTTAGCACAACGTATTCGCTTTCAGTCAACGATACTAATTTTGTTGGAGCAAGCAGCACCCTGCAATTTTACCTCACCTCAACCGGGGAATGTGATCCAGTGACGGATACCACCTACCTCATCATCAACCAAAAACCAATTGTAACCGTAAGCAGTGGCACCATCATGTGTAAAAATAACCTCATGCCAGTTGTGCTCAGCGGAACGGTGGTGAATGCCATTTCCGGTTCCTGGAGTGGAGGCAATGGCGGAATTTTTGGACCGCCTGGACCAATCACCTCCTACACACCATCTGTTGCGGATCTGGCAGCGAACTCCATCACGCTGAGTTTAAGCTCTCAAGGTCCATTGCCAGGCTGCGTGAATTCAGTGCAAAGCATTACGGTTGCTTTTGCTGATCCACCATTGGTTTCAGCTGGAATAGACCGAACCGTGTGTACCAATGCCTCAACTTTAGATTTAAATGGTACCGTAAGCGGGGGCACCTCGCTTGGTAACTGGACCAACAGCGGTACCGGCATATTTTTCCCGGGCTCTTCGGCACCAACGGCCACCTATGCGTTTAGTCAATCGGATCTTTTACAAACCCAATTGAGTCTCACATTAACTTCTGTTTACAACGCGACCAACAACCCGGCCAACTGCGCCCTGGTAAGTGATGTCATGGATATTTTTATCCTTCCAAAACCCGTGGTACTAACTCAACCCGATTTTACGGTGTGTGCCAGCGCGGGCGCGATCGCGTTAACCGGCACGGTGCTGGGCTCTGCGGTAACAGGCTCGTGGACCAGTTATAACGGCTCCGGGATCTTCCAGCAATTGCCGCCTGTAGGCGCCACGTATACCATGAGCCAAACCGACACCATAAATGGCTCCATTGATTTTGTATTGAACAGTTATGGTGGTTTTTGTGCTTCTGAAACCGATACCCTCAGGGTAACGGTATTGAAATTGCCGCTTATTAATGTGAATCCCGACAATTCACCAACCTGCGACAATTTACCCGTAGTGTTAACCGGAACCGTTTCAGGATATACCAATCAAGGCTATTGGAGTTCAAACGGAAGTGGTGTGTTTTCGCCAACCAACTCTGTATTAAATGGCACTTACTTTCCAAGTCCGGCTGATTACGTAAATGGCAGTGTGGTATTAACATTGACTTCGTTTACCATACCTGGATTCCAAAATTGTGGGAGCAGCAAGTCTTTTACCTCCTTATTTGTGAATGCGCCTGAAGCTGATTTTTCTATGTCTTCAGCAAGGTGTTTAAAGTCGCCGATCATTTTTACCGACATCACTTCCCCGAACGGAACTTCCAATTTACAGTACAATTGGAATTTTGGCGATGGTGGAATTTCAACAGCCATTAACCCGGTTTACACCTTCACTGGCACCGGACAATACCTAGTAACGCTTACGGTTACTGGCTCCAGCACAATAGGCATAAACACGCCGGTTCAATGCCCGGATATAAAAGACACGGTATTGACCATAAAGGCCTTACCGATCGCTGATTTTTCTGTAGCAAGCACCTGCGCCAATTACGCTACCCAGTTCATTAACTTATCCTTTACGCCGCCACAAACCGAAGCCATACAGTTTTGGCACTGGTCGTTTGGCGATGGAAAAGACACGCTCACCACCATTCCTACAACCAGTGTACCTCACACTTACACCAATTCCGCGTCTTACAATGTTATCCTCACAGTCACCACAACAGCGGGATGTGTGTCGGATCCCAGAATTTTGCCCATCGTTGTATCGCCTCAGCCGGAGGCGGAGTTTGGTTTAACCAATAACCCTTCAGTGGTGCTGGAGCCTGTGTATTTTTCTGATTTTTCAACACCAACCGGCGCTATCAATTCCTGGTACTGGGAATTTGGTGATCAGGGCGCTTCCACATCCAGTGCGCCGGTACACATTTACAATTACCCGGGCGTGTACAACGTAACGCTTACCATTACAGATGATAAGGGGTGTATTGACGTGTTGAGCAAAGTGATCGATGTAACCATGCTCCCTCAGATCCCTACAGGATTTTCTCCAAATAACGACGGCAACAACGATGTGTTGTACGTTCGGGGAGGTCCTTTTGAACGCATTCTTTTCAGAGTGTATAATAACTGGGGGGAGTTGTTGTTCGAAACCAATGATGCCAACAAAGGTTGGGACGGCAAAAAGGATGGCGTGGACCAGCCGGTAGGCGTTTACCTGTGGACGTTTGTGGTGGACATGTACAATAACCGACAGGTGAAAAAGAATGGGGATGTAACTTTATTGCGCTGATGAAAGGGTTTAGAAGATATGCTTTGCTTTTGTTCCTGTTTGCAGGACGGGTAGTGTATGCCCAGGATTTTCACCTGAGTATGTACGAAACGGCGCCCTTGTTCCTGAATCCCGCCATGACCGGTTTGATAGAAACCAAAATGCGGGCGCACCTGCATTTCAGAAACCAATGGAATGCGCTTGCCTACAAACCATTTACTACAGCATTAGCAAGCTTTGATGTGCCGAAAGGAAAATGGGGTTTTGGAGCACAGATCACCAACATGAGGGCAGGCCTTGCAAATTACAATGTTTTACAACTCCTGGGCTCAGCCTCGTATTCATCTTATATTGATAAAAACAAAAAGCACAGTTTTTCCCTGGGTCTTCAGGCAGGCTTTACACAAAAGCGGGTGGAATATCCTATACTTACTTTTGATTCCCAATACACCACGGCCAATGGAGGAGGTTTTGACAATTCGATCAACAGCAATGAAAATTTTGAAAGGCAAGCGCAATTTCAGGAAGCCGTGAATTTTGGAGCCTTGTACAATTACGGGCAACACCAAAACCGGTTTAATCCCTTCTTTGGATTTAGTGTTTTTAATCTAACCAAACCAAAGGAAAGTTTTTTTGGCAGCGACAACCGCTTGCCCATGCGTTTTTATTTTCATCCCGGAGTGCGTGTGAATGTGAGTGAGCTTTTGTATTTTATTCCAAAAGTGCTCATTTATACCCAGGCCAAAACCGTGCAGGAAACCTATGCGATTGATGCGGGATATTATTTTAAAGGTGAAAAGTTTTATGCTTTGGCGGGGCTAATGTACCGTGCGGCCGATGCAACCGTGATGCAGCTGGGCATTAAAAAGGACAATGTGATGATCAAATTTGCCTATGATTTTAATGTATCTACATTAAAGGGCATCAGTAAAACACGCGGTGCTTATGAGATTTCACTGACCTGGTACGGCAAAAAGGATAAGACCAACGAAATTAAACACTGTCCGAGATTATAGAAGCGTGATGAAGGGTTTGAGTAGCATAATGATCGGATGTGTGGTTGCGGTTTGCAATTTCAGTTCCTTTTCTCAATCCAAAAAAGTGTGGATAGAAATGGCGGATGATGCCTATGCAAAAAGAGATTTCGCCGCTGCTGCAGTGTATTATTCAAAGGTGATCGATGATACTACGGTCCTGCGCTCTTATGTAATCCCTTACGAGCCTCAACTGGTTAATTTAAAAATGAAGTCACTTTTTGAGGTGCCTGAATTACAGGTGACCAAAAGAAAGGACAGCACCAATCAGGTGAAAGAAGGCCTGGAGAATTCGAGCAAATACGATTTTATCCTTTACCGTTTGGCCCAGAGTTACCGTTTGAATTACGACTATCCCCATGCCGCTGAACAATTTAAGATATGCGTTGATCGGGGCGTGTATCCCGACGCAGGGTATTATTATGGTTTGTCCTTAATGAATGTAAGAAAATACGATGAAGCCATGAAAGCCTTTGACGTGTATGTTCAGGAAAAAAAAGGCAGTGACTCATTGATTGTGTTGGCTGCTAAAAAAGAAGCCTGGTGTTATTTTGCCCTGGATTCTCTGGTGCCGAAAAAAACAGAGATCCGTTTGATGGACACCCTGGTGTTTAACCGTGGTACCAGCAATTTCGGAGCCATGTTTTATCTGGATGATCAGAACGTTATTTTTAGTTCGGCACGAAGGGGTGGGGTGGTGACTGATCCGGAAAAACAGGACTCCCGTTATTTTTGCGACCTGTATTTTTCTCAACTCGAAGACACCATCTGGCAACGACCGGTGAATTTTGGGCGTCCGGTAAATACTTCCCTTCACGAAGGCTCCGCTGTGTTTACGCCGGAGGAAGTGATGCTATTCACCCGTTGGAGCGATAACAACCGGAAGGAAGCCTTTATTTATATGGCAAGAACCAATGGAGGAAAATTTTACGAAGCCATGAAACTTGGAACCAACATCAATTTGCCGGGTTACAAATCGCATCAACCTTACGTTACTGCTGATGGGAGGAATTTGTTTTTTTCTTCGAACCGGCCAGGAGGCAAGGGCGGTTTCGACATCTGGATGGCTTCCATTGATGAGGATGGTTTTGTGGGGGAAGCAGTCAACCTTGGAGAGCCGGTGAACACGGAGTCGGATGAGATCACGCCGTTTTTTCACGACATCAGCAACACCTTGTATTTTAGTTCTACCGGGCACGTGGGCATGGGTGGTTTTGATGTGTTTAAGTCTTCTCTGAATGTAGATGATTCTCTTTATTCAGTACCGTTTAATGTAAACCGTCCTATTAATTCTTCAAAGGATGATGCCTATTATGTAAGTGACCGTTTGGGGAGCAAGGGTTTTTTCTCAAGCGACCGCTTGGATTGTCCCGATGGACATTGCTATAATATTTACACCTATGTAAATGAAGCTTTAAAATTTGACCTCGAAGGGCATGTGTACGATAACGAAACCAATGCGCCCATTCCCTCTGCCTTGGTCACCATAAAGGATGTACACGATGAAGACGAGCCCTTTTTTATCGTGACGGATGAGGAAGGCTATTATAAAACCGATCTGAAGGCCAATTTCGAGTACTTTTTAAAAGCTCAAAAAACAAAGTATTTTGGTAATGCGGCCAGCCTTGCCACCAAAGGCTTAACCGACAGCAAACATTTTGAGCAGGATTTTTATCTCACCAAAATACCCGAAGGCGATATAGAAATTGAAGGCATTGAATACGATTACGACAAAGCCACCTTACGACCTAAGTCCATGGAGATCCTGGATAAAATTGTTGATCTCTTGAAATTGAACGATAATCTGAGCATCGAGCTGAGTTCGCATACCGATTCCAGGGGAAGCGATGCCTACAATTTGCGATTGTCTCAAGCAAGAGCCCAAAGTTGCGTGACGTATTTGATCTCCAAGGGCATTGCCAAGAACCGCGTGATCGCTATTGGTTACGGGGAAACCAAACCCATAGTGCCTCAGGAAGTGATTGATGAAATGGTGGTGGATGGGGCGGAATTTGAGGCCGCACACCAAAAAAACAGAAGAACGGCATTTAGAGTGATTGGCGAAACCAGTTTGAACCTCATTAACAACACCCGATAGATTATGATCAGGCATTACAAAATAGTGGTAAAAGGAAGAGTGCAGGGGGTTGGCTACCGCTATAACGCACAGGCTGCAGCACACAAACACAATTTAACAGGTTACGTGCGCAACCAGCACGATGGTTCTGTGTTGATTCATGCAGAGGGAATAGAAGAAGGCCTTCAGAAATTTATTGATTGGTGTAACACAGGCCCCCGTTTAGCTGAGGTAAGTGAACTCAATGCGGAAGAAATGAAACCCGAAGGTTTTAAGACCTTTGAGGTGAGGAAGTAAATGATTTTTTGGTATGAGAGTTTAATAAAGCACTGAATGTGTTCACTAATTTCGTTGAGATTTCATTTGGATTTTTTAACTTGCCCTAAAGTTTTGTACAATGACTTCTAAGGCCATTCGAAAAAAGGTTATTGAATACCTCAATCACGCTGAGGATAATGTGGTTGAGGCTGTTTACAAACTATTGAAGATATACGAGGACGGGGAGGGTGAAAGCAAGATGAGCGCAGAGCAAAAAAGCGTGATTGAAGAGCGCTCAGTTCAATACAGGCAAGGTAAACTGAAGACAGATGCTTGGTCTGAAGTAAAAAAGAGAACCCGTTCAAAGTAACACTGGTATGGGTTATCGTATTCAAATAACCACATTGCCGAGGAGGAATATAGTTCTACATTCTGGTTTTACGAGGAGAAGCAGATTGGCTTAGGAGAAAAGTTTGAAAAAGAAACTGAGAAACTGATCAATCAACTAAGCGAGAATCCCTACCTTTTTCAGAGAAGATACAAACATTACCGCGAAGCCGTTTACAAACACTTCCCCTATTTTATAGTTTATGAGTTAGTTGGAGAGGATTTGGTAGTAATTCACTCTTTTTTTCACAGCAGCAGGGATCCCGAAAAAAAACTCAAATCAAAGAATTAAGATTTTTGATTCGGGTACGTGTAAAAGCATTCTTTAATTTCACACTCAAATTTCACACTCAATTCGAGTCAAGTCCGAATTTGCTGAGAAAATCTTTTTTCAAAAGCTTGGATACCGGTATTTCTTTTCCATCGCTCATGGTTACATAACCTCCATCTTCCTTGGTATAACGCACCACCTCATTTAAATTGATGATAAATGAATTTTGAATTCTAAAAAAGCGGTGCTCGTCTTTGCAGAGCAGTTCTTCGTATTCTTTAAGGGATTTAAGGCTAAGGTGATGTTGTTTTGAAACCAGAGCAACCAAGCTGTGGTTGGATTGCGCTTCGATGTATACAATCTCATTTGACATCACACTTTCAATACTGGTTTTGGTTGGCAGCATCACTTTCAGGTGTTTCGATTCTATAGTTTCATTCATGATGCGCAAAAGCTCACTGATCTTGTGGTTGTTGCTCTTTTTATGTTTTACTTTCTCAACGGCCCTTTGAAGTTCCTCGTAATCTATGGGTTTTAAGAGGTAATCAAAGGCATTGGCCTTTAAGGCCTTTAATGCGTATTCGCGGTAAGCCGTTGTAAAGATGAGGTGAAAATCGCGGAAGCTGAGTTGTTCAAGCAGGTCGAAACCATTCAGCTCAGGCATATAAATGTCGAGGAACACAATTTCGGGTTGATAATCATTAATGAGCTCAATGCTTTGGTGGGGATTTGAGCTGCTGGCCACCACTTTAATGTCGGGACAAAATTTGGCCAATAAAAGTTCCAGGCTTTTGATGCCATGTTCTTCATCGTCAATGATCAGGGCTCGTATCATAAGGGATTGTTTTTAGGGATGGTGATAACAACTGTTGTTCCGAGGCTTTTTAAGGATTCGTCTTTTTTGTCAATGATCTCAAAAGAACAGGGAATGCCCCCTGATTTTTGAATGAGTTCAAGCCGTTGTTTAATAAATTCGGTGGCCAGGGATTTTTTCTTGAAGGGGTCCTTGTGTTTCAGGCTTTCTTCTCTTCCAACCCCATTGTCATCCACCACGCATTGTATGCGCTGAGCATCGAGTTCAGTAAAATGAATACTTAATTTCCGGTTTTCTTTTTTAGCCATAATGCCATGCCATATGGCATTTTCCACAAAGGGCTGAATCAACATGATGGGGATAAAGGTATTTTCTGAGTTCGGGACTGAATTATTGATTTTGAATTCAAACGAATTGTCTGAGCGCAGATTTTCCAGTTCAAGATAATGGCCCAGAATACTAATCTCCTCGGTGAGGGAAATAACTTCGGCTGTGCTGCTTTCCAGCATTTTCCTGAGCAGCCTTGAAAATTTGGTAAGGTAAATGTGTGCATTGTCAAAGTCCTGTTCCAGTATAAACCGTTGCAGGGTGTTCAGGGAATTGAACATAAAATGCGGATTCATTTGGGTGCGAATGGCTTTGGTTTCAAGCGCGTTCATGTGTGCATTCAGTTGGTCTTTTTCGCGCTCTTTCTTTAGCATGGTCCTGTACCGTTTGGTGATGAGCCAAACCAGGATTGCAATAAACAGCACAAGTGCCAGGATTTTTAGGGCCCAATCGAGGTACAAACGGAAGCGGTTGGGGTTGGGGGCATTGTACAGGGCATCCACTTGTTTGTCTGTTAATGCAATGTCAAAGAACTGTATGTCATCCACTGCCCCTTCCATATAGCGTTTGTTTTTATGGTTGGCAGTCACCCCAACCAATACCGAATCCGTTTCTAAAAATGTGGTGGGAAAGGACTTGACCATTCTGTTTTGCAGCTCCCCGTTGAGATAGAGAGTCATAAAGTTGTTGTTGTATACCATGACAACGTGATGCCACTCAGACAGGCTGATTTTGTTTTTACTGAACAGTCGCACTTGTTCCAGTGAATCCTTAGCGCTGCTAATCACCAGCTTTTTTGATTGCAGGTCGTAATAGATGCCATAGGCTTCAAAAAAATCGTCCTTTTCGCTGCCTTTGGTGAGTAGGACGGGATTGGCATCGTATCCGCTGCCGGTGGCCACTCCAATTTGTATCATCACCCAAAGCGAAATGCTTCCTTCCTGGGGTTTTAATGCTTTGTAATTTCCAAGGTTCAGGTAACTGTATTCGTTTCCAAACAGGTAAATAGCGTGGTTGGCATTGCCAAAGCGGTCCTCGCAGTAATTGTACCCATGCATTTTTATTTTGGTAGTATTTACCAGGTCAAACTCGTTTTTGGCATCAAAGCTGAATTTGGCAGTGGGTAATAGGGGAGCCTGAGCTTGGGAGCCACTACTCAGGCAGAGGAAAAGCAGAAAAAGGAGTACACAAGAGGGTTTTACACAATGGCGTTTATGCTGCATACAGGATTGGAAAAGCGGTTGAGGAAAGGCAGGGCACCGGACTGGGTTTAAAACTAAGAATCATGACTTAAATATAGTGAAAAGCAGGGTTTTACCAAAAATTCAGGCCATGTTTCCGGGTGGAGCTTTCATTGTTTTACTAACAACAATGGCCCTGGGGATTGATACATGTATTTTTAAGATTTAGCAGGAAAAAAGCGCATTTAAACGAATAGGGCACAAGAACAGAATTTGATTCGAGTGCAATTATTTTACGCCGTAAAATTTTAATAAGTGCATTTTACGGTGTAGAAGCGTAAAAACCTTGTATTTGAAAAATCAAAAATACTTCCGTTTAAAAAAACCAACCAGATAAAAGTTGAGATGGGGTTTGTGGATGGGGGAGTGAAAAAATCAAGATGGAAGAATCTAATTTTAAGAAATAAAAATCAGGTATCATGAAAAAAATAGTTGTAACGGCATTAATGGGTCTAAGTTGTCATATTTTTGCACAAATCCCATCTAGTGGACTAATTGGAAGGTGGGAATTTAATGGACCAACGAATACATTCCTTGATGGATCCCCATCGAACAACCATGCACTAGTGGCTTTTCCTAATCACGGACCATTTCTTCCTACCTTAACCACTGATCGGTGTGGTAGTTCGAACAGCGCTGTAAATTTTAATGGCATTAATCAGTTTTTGGAAATGCCAATACAAAATGGACCGATTTGGAACAATGCACGGTCTGTTTCTTTCTGGATGAAAACAACCAATATTCTTTCTGGATTGAGCAATAATGGATCTTCAAAGGCAATATTTAGTTATGGTCAGATTTCTAATGCAGGGGGGCCGCCATTAGGTGGTGTGTGGGAAGTAGACCATAATTATTCAACGAATGGCGCCGGAATAGATGTTTCAAATGAGGCGTTTACTGCTCCAACTACCTGTCTCACTGATGGAACATGGCACCATGTAGTTGCAATTGTACCTACACCTACAAGTGCAGTAACTAATTATTCACAAACAATATTATATTTCGACGGTGTTTTACAGCTGCCTGTTAATTATACTCAGGTTCTGGGATTAACACAAGCTTTACAAACTTTAAATAGCTCGATACTTATTGGATGCAACCAGCAGGTACCTCACCAAAGGTACTATGAGGGAGATCTGGACGACGTCTATTTTTATAATAGAGAATTATCGTATTCAGAAGTACTTCAATTGTTAAATACGAATTGCGGTATTACAGCAAATCCATGTTGGTGTAATTTTTCAAACACGTTTACAACCCCTCAAGTTGCAGGCGCAGTTAGCTATGCATGGAGTACCTCACCAAATGTTACAATTTTAAGTACTCCACCTTACGGCAATGCAATTAATGTTTCGACTACTGGTGGTGCGGCGGCTGCAACAGTTACAATTACAACAGCAAGTTGTGGCTACATTATCAGAAGTTTTTCACTTCCTTACACTGAATGTAATCCTAATTCTATAAATCTAATGGCGACCCCTTCTGCAGCTACTTTTTGTGCAAATGTGAATAGCGGTGTTACGCTATCGGCGAGTTCGTCTTTTATTGGCCCAATTACCTATGTCTGGACGCCAGGACCTCTTGTTGGTCCAAGTGTTTTCGTGAGCCCATCTGCTACGCAAATCTATCAGGTTACTGCGTACACCCAAGATTTTTGCCCTGCAACTATAAATGTTTTAGTTACAGTGGAGAATAATTGTTGTCCAACAGCTCCATTAGGAACCCAAACATTAACAAGTTTGAATGGCAACTATGGTCCGGGTACATATATAATCACCAATAATATTATACTAGGAGCTAATACTACGTTTTCCGGTGCAGAGTTTTTGATGGCAGATAACGTGAAAATTACAGTACCCCCTACTTTGAATCTGCATTTGGATGGATCGCACTTGTATGCCTGTGGTTTAAAAATGTGGCAAGGTATTGAAATATTGGATGGAGGGTATATTACTACTACACCTCTGAATGTTGCAAGTCCGGTATCAAGTTTAATTGAAGATGCAATAATTGCTATAGATCTATCACACATTTCGCCAAGTTTTCACAACCCACCAATTGATGTGCAAAACACAACTTTTAATAAAAATTATATCGGCATTAAAATTAGCGACGCTCAGCCGCTGGTAAATACCGTGCCAATTAGTTTGCTCGGTTGTGTTTTTACATCCCGTGCTTTACCATTTAGTTCTTCGATTTGGCCAAGTGCTGACCAATCTGATTTAAGACAGACTAACGCTGTGGCAATGGCAAATCTTCCATCACCTTTTCAGGTTGGTGGCTTTGTATCAGCAAATTTAAAGTTACCTTATAACAACCAATCGGCAATGTATGGTATTAAAATTGAGGATATCGGAAATACACCTGGTATTGGAACAAGTGTTGGAATAGACATTGGTCTTACTTATCAGGGAGCCGCAGCCAATAATAGTTCTTCAGATTTTAATCTTTTTGATAATTTGGGAGTAGGAATTGATGTTACTGATGCTAGTTTAACAACGATGAATAATATTTTTCAGAATATGATTTACAGTTCCAGTATAAGTGGGATGAGTGGATGCGGAATTAGACAGAAGGCCCAGAATCATATTTTTCCTCCTCCTGGGAATCAAAACATGAATGCAAGATTGGATCTTAGGCCAATAGGGATTGGGAATCAGTCTAACGCCTTTGGTAACCGATTTTGGAATTGTAAAATTGGTATTCACACTACCAATATTTACGAAGTGAATGTTGAATATGGTGTTTTTAGAACAACACAAACAACAAACCTGCCATCACTTCAGCCTAAACGCGCCATCCTTCTTGAGTCGAATCGTTTCGATTACAATATTAGGTATAGTGAGTTCAATAACATTGCATATGGTATTACGATTAATAGTAACCCGGGATTTTTTAACGTAAACTCATCTGGGATTCAGAATGGTATTTACCCTGGCAATATTATTATTGAACAGAATTATTTTGGAGCGCACGTAAACAGTCTTACAAATCTAAATAATGGAGAATATCTTGGGGATGCGATTCATTTGAATGGACCTAATTTACCAGTGTACTTTAATGGAACTGGGGGCGCAGCTTCAATAACAAGCAATAAAATTGATCGTGCTTACCGAGGGATTTCTTTAAACAGTATGTATGATTATCCTGTTAATATTCAGGGTAACAAAGTACTTATAGTTGATAATATACTGGCTCCTTTTACAAGACAATATGGTATTGAGGCCCAGGATAATGCTGGAAATCTCGTAATTACAGACAACGATCTTTCTTCAATCAACACTACAAATATTAATTCTGTACTTGTTTATTGCAAAGATAATACGGGCACCAATGTTAATTTAGGAATGGGTTCACCGATTGTAAATTGTAATGCAACTAGTACTAGCTATACAGGTTTTGAATTTGAAGGAAACAACTCCAATGCTAATTGGATGGGAAATGTTATGCAAAATCACGAATATGGGTTTGTATTAACGGCCAATGGGGTAATTGGTCAACAAGGTAATTCATCATTTGCTTCAAATAATCAATGGTTGGGTGCAGGTTGGAATAGTCCTGGGTGGCAAACATTTTGTAATTCAAGTAACGCCAACCTTTCACCACTATATGTTCTAGGCGGGTCATCGTTTGATCCAGCAGCAAATGGAGGAGGTTTAACCCCATATGTCAATGGACCAGGTAGTGTCAACTTAATAAAAGTGAATAGAGGACAAGGATTCCAATGCCAAAACGTGAATTATCCTGCTTTACCTACACAAAGAATTGGGCTGTTCGGCACTGAATATGGCGCTATTGCAACTGATGTTTATTCCGAAGGGCAATTGGAAATTTTCCCTAATCCATCCAGTGGCAACCTTACATTAAGCAGTGCAAGTGATAAACAAACATTGATTATAAGAATCGTGGATATTACTGGTAAGTTAGTTTACTCAAAAACACTTAGCGAAAACGACTCAAAAACCATCGATATTTCCTCCCTCAAAGCCTCTCTGTACCTGATTGAGATCGAAAACGAATCCGGCCAAATAGTTAGGAAAAAATTGGTGAAGGAATAAGATTAAAGACCAAAGCCATATTAAAAGCGCAGAAACCCCTTCTGCGCTTTTTTATTGTTGACAAGGCCTCTATCTTTTTTTATATATCTGTTCTATAAGCTAATTGTGGCAAAAGAATTCTGGCAGCTAAGAAGATTAACTCCAATAATTCTGGCATCAAGTGATGAGTGCAATAAAGAGGGTTTAAATAAATAGTTACACATTGCCCCACCAATTGTTTGCCCTGAAAAACGGACCATTTGTAAACCCAAACAGGTGATTTACACTATTTGCAAATTAAGGCGCTGGGGGTGATGTAGATTTGAAGTACACTAAAATCTGTATTATGAAAAAGCTATTTTTATTACTTATGCTAAGTGCCTTTATTCAAATAAACGCTCAAGGTTTGTTGAATAATTTAAAAGGATGTTATCCTTTACACTGCGACGGAGCAGTTAATAATGCTACAACAGGTGTGAATCTTAATGGCACACTATTTAACGTGAGCTGCACTACAGGACATTTGGGCCTCTCTAACACTTCTTATCAGTTTGCTGGAAATCCGAATTCTTACATCGATATTGCGAACGCAAATTCGATATTAGGACCGGTTATGTCAATTTCAGCTTGGGTTTACGTTAACTCAAACTCATCTCAAGAAATAATTCATATGGAAAGTGGATGTTCAAATCATACTGAGGCATTTGGGGTCAATACGGAGTGGAATGGAAGCCAATTGAGATTCAGGGCAAGGAAAAGAGGTAATTTGTGTACACCATCAGATTTTGTTACTGTTTACTCTGCTCCTATAACTGCAAACGCTTGGTACCATGTGGTTTTATATTTTGATAATTCAGTTGCAACACTTTGGGTGAATGGCGTTTCTACATCTGTAAATCACTCCTTACAGGCTTTTTATATGTCAATTGCACCCTTGAGGTTTGGTCTTGGGAATATGGTGGTTGGATCCTTTACCGGTAAAATGGAAGATATTCGTATTTACGACCGTGCCTTAACAGCAGGTGAAATTACCCAGTTAAGTGATCCTTCACAGGACGTTGCTTGTACAACTGCAGGTTCCTCAGGTTCTGGAGGATCAGGATCCGGGTCGTGTTGCCTTGGTAATTTGTGTGGTTCAACTCAAAATCCTCTGTTAGGGAATTATGAAATACCTATGAATTCCTTCAATTTTAACTTTACCACTTCAACCAATAGTACTTCTAAATTGAACCTGGGATCGAACGCTTGTAACACAAGTGGGCCAGCACGACTAAATGTTATGGATGATAATATCGGAACCGCCATTTATGGAAACGTAAGAACGAATGGCAGCACAAACATCGCTGTGAGAGGCTATGCGGTAGATGTAAACTCCAATGCTGCCGTAACAACGTTTGGAATACTTGGAGAATCAATGGCAAGCGGTGGAAATGTTTTGGCGGCAACTGCGGGTGTCGCTGGTTTTTGTGGCGGATATAACACAAGCAACATGCCGGTTGGTGAGCAAATTGGGGTTTATGGAAATTCAATAAGCAACGCTGGACATTGGGCCGGTTATTTTGATGGTGATGTTAATGTAGTTGGTAAGGTTTGGGGTAGTCAATTCAATTGGTCTTCCGATAAACGATTTAAAAAAGAGGTGAAGCAGTTGGAGGATGTATCTGAAAAGCTCTCCATGATTAATGGATACAGTTACTTATTTAAAACAGAAGAATTTAAAAATAAAAATTTCCCCGATGGAGAACAATTGGGTTTAATCGCACAAGAATTAAAACTGGTGTTTCCGCAATTGGTTACTGAGGACAGGCAAGGCTATCTGGCCGTAAATTATATTGGACTAGTACCTCTATTGCTAGAAGGATTTAAAGAACAAAGACTGGAAATTAGAGATCAAAAACAAACAGTAGAAATTCAACAAAAGCAAATTGAGGAGTTGAAGGCGATGGTGATTTCCCTTATGAACAACAACCAGACAAATCGAGGAGGCGCTGCAAGTTCTTCAATAGAGTTAAATGACAATAACGCAATTGTACTTAACCAAAATGTTCCAAATCCTTTTTCTGAAAGTACAACTATCAATTACAACATTCCCATTGAATTTAAAAAGGCACAAATTATTTTTGTAACAAATACTGGAAAAATCCTTAAAGCGGTTGATATCGTAACAAAAGGAAATGGGAATATAACTGTCTATGCTAATGACTTAAGTAATGGCTCCTATTCGTATTCTTTGGTTGTTGATGGGAGAACTATCGAAACAAAACTCATGATTAAGGAATGAAAAGCAACCACAATTCCTAACTAAAGGTCCTCAGTTGGAGGGCTTTTTAGTTAAGAATCCAAGCAGTCACAAAGTACGCTAAATGACAAAAAACTTGTCCTTTGAGTTGTTGGGCCTGAGTCGATACTAATTAATAGCCTGTTTATCTTAAACAAAGAAAGGACAGTGGAACCCAAATAGCGCAGAAACCCCTTCTGCGCTTTTTTTATTTAAAATAGGCACTAATCCGCCCAATTTCCCGTTCGTAAATTCCCGGGCCCAAACACCCCAATTTTCTGTATTTTTGCCCCGTGATAAAAAAACTGCTTTTTTCCATCTTTTTTCTCTTATTCCTTAACGGAATGGCCCAACCCGAGGTTATCGACCGCGTGATTGCCGTGGTGGGCAAATACCCCATTTTACTCAGCGACCTGCAAAGCAGCATGCTGCAACGCGAAAACCAGGGTTTGGCCCCCGACAAATGCCGGGCCTTTGAAATGCTCCTGTACCAAAAACTGCTGGTGGCCCAGGCCGACCGCGACAGCATTACCGTGAGCGACGCCGAGGTGGATCAGGAACTCTCCCGCCGTATGGCCTTTTTTATACAACAGTTTGGCAGCGAAGAAAAGCTGGAAGAATTTTATGGCAAACGCACCAATGTGATCAAAGATGAAATGCGCTCCGATGTTCAGGAGCAAATGCTGGCCGAACGTATGGCCGGCAGAATAAGCGGGGATACCAAAGTGAGTCCGGCAGAGATCAGGGAGTTTTACAATTCCATGCCTGCAGACAGCCTGCCTCTGGTGGAGTCCGAAGTGGAATTGCAACAATTGGTGCGTAAACCCATGTGGAGTGCGGAAGCCAAAGCCGAAGCCAAAGAATTGCTGGAGTCCTACCGCCAAAGGGTCATTAAAGGGCAATCCTCTATGAGCACCTTAGCCCGCCTTTACAGCGAGGACCCGGGCTCGGCACGTGAAGGGGGTATTTATAGGAACGTGTCGCGAGGCACTATGGAACCGGCCTTTGATGCCACCGCCTTTCGTTTAAAAAACGGGGAGATATCCGAAGTATTCGAAACCTCCTACGGTTACCACTTTATTGAATTGGTGCAACGCAAAGGCGAAGTGGTGGACCTGCGCCACATTCTTATTATTCCAAAAATGACGGCTTCCGACTTTTTTACCTGCAAAAGAGAATTGGATTCTTTATACAGTGAAATTAATGGTGGCAAAATAGCTTTTGAAGACGCTGTAAAAAAGTACAGCGACGATAAGGACACCAAACAGAACTCGGGCTTGATGATCAATCCCAAAACAGCCTCCACAAAATTTGACAATGATATTCTGAGTCAGCTCGACCAAAACCTCATCGTTACTTTGGCAGGCATGGACGTTGGAAGCATCTCTAAACCCATGGAGTTTACCGATATGGACGGGAAACGGGCTTACCGCATCATTAAACTGAAAAACCGCATCGACCCTCACCGCACCAATTTAAAAGACGATTACCAGAAACTGGCCGCCATGGCTACAGCCGAAAAAAACCGCAAACTCGTAAAAGAATGGATTAAAAAGCGTTCGGCCGGCATGTATATTAAACTGGATACAGGTTTTGAATGCACTTTCGAGAACGAGTGGAGGATTGCAAATTGAAGCCTTGAGATGTAATTCTATTGATTGTCCGACTTGGATTTCTCTTTTCGAACTTCCTTAAACAACAGTTCGCTGAGTCTATTTTTTACCTACTGATGCCGTTTTAGCAACTTTGTTTTTCACCGCTTTGGTTTTTGGTTTGTACATGGATTCGTATTTCGCAATCCAATCTTTTGCACTCATTTTTTTCATCAATTCCCCAATGAGTTTATAAGGAATCTCATCCAGCTTCTTAAAGCGTACACAGCTTTTTCCCATGTCGAGTTTTTGTTTGCTGTGTTTGGGATATTCCTCAACAAACCATTTCAATAATTTTGGGTCGGCATAGATGCCCATGTGATAAAAATTGATGGAATCTTTTTGAGAGGCAATTCCGGCGAAGGGCAAGGGTTCAACGGGTTTACAATGGTAACCGTCGGGGTAGAGGGTATGCGGAATCACATAACCCAGGCCCCCATAACTGATGCCTGCTTCAAAACCTTTGGGCAGGTTTTTAAGGATCACTTCGTGGAGTTTATTAAACGCTTCAAGTCTGTCCTTTGGAACGTTCATCAGTATATCGTTCACTGTTTTTCCTATGGCTTTCATGGGCTATTCAATTGTAGTTTTTAAAAAGACAAATTAAATCCAAATTTCTATGCTTTTTGTATCTCCTGTTTTAAGATTTTCTTTTTTTCTGATTTCCGCTTTTACCGGAAGTAAATAGGTGTTTTTTTTGGTATCAAACCAAATGGCCGTCTCCCAATCGCTTTGACCAATTTTTGCCGCTGCTTTTATTCGCCCCCAGCCTTCTTCCTGCCATTTCAAGTGTTCTCTTATTTCTTTTGAGAGCGTTTCGGGCAAAGAAACAAAATGCCAGCCGGCAACACCGGAATACTTCCAAACGGTTGAGCGAAACCCGTATTTAATGCCTTTGGTTTTCAATTGTGGTATGATTGCAAGTGTTTGTTGAACGTTTGGCCGCTAGCCCATTAAGAGAACTTTAGCTACTAAAACGTCTGTCTAACGTAAAGTTAAAATATTTTACGCGCCGCTGCCACAAAAAAACGTCTGCCCGAAAAACAGGAGGCGCTTACGGAAAGCTGCCTCTGTCCGGGCTGTCCGGCTAGCGGCTGTTGTATGCCGTTTTTTGTTACTGTTTCCTCCATTCATGCAAGGTTAATAATCGGTTCGCTACAGTGTCGAAATACTTAATTTCGTAGGTTAATGTGTCAACAAAGAAATTATATTGAGAAACTAAATTTGAAGCATTATCGTGTCCTACCTTAACCCAATAATTACTTGAATTTGTTTCGTCAGGCTCTTTATAGATTGAAACTATATCACAGCTTTTACAAGCTTTAACTTCTGGCAAATCGTATATTAATTCAAATATTTTTGTCCTTCGTTCATTGTCAACCTTGCAAATTGGATTGTCGGACCTTGCACTAGGGTAAAATAATTCATCAAGTAATTTTGGCGCTGGTCTATTTAACTCTTCAATTCTTTTGAGCGCGTCTTGGTAATAGTAATAATGATTAATAGATTTGTTATTCTTTATCTCGGTATATTCTTGTAATGCTTTGTGTTTTTTGCCAACTACTTCATAAAAGTTTGCATTAACATAATCAGCTATATACAAACCCCGACCTGCACTATCTAAAAATGCCTGCGCTTTTCGGAAGTCATTTAGTTTGACGTAATTACAAGCCAAATGAATACAGTTCTCTGTACTAAGTGAGAATTTACCTCCGAATTTTTCTTGAGAATTCTTTGCAGCTTTATATATTTCCTGTATTGAGCTTTGAAAATCTCCTTTTTTATAAAACGTTTCTGCTCGCAAGTCAAATAGCGAACCTAATTTATTCCATCTTACATTATTTGAATCATGTTCTGATATAACTTTTCTAATTAAACTATCTGTCTGTATTATGACATCAGTTGCGTTTGTCTCGATTTGATTGTAATATCCAATTATTATTTTGTCAAACTTATCAAGCTCGTCACTTGCTTTTTCCAAATTTAAATGAGCATCATAGTGTGTTAAAACTGCATTGTCTTTATGTGTCGAGTTATTGCAACTTGCCAAAGCAAAAAAACTTGTCAATATGTAAATGATATTTTTCACAGACTGTCTCTTTAAAATGGCATACAACGTTTTGCCAACTGGCGCTGCCGCTAAACGGAAAGCTGGCCTGATGTTAAAGTTAGAAAATTTGTCCGAATGCTAAAACATTGAGTGCAGGCCCGCCACAATGTCCCGCCGAAGGCACCGCTTTTTTAAACAGGGCCTGCTTACGAGAAGCTGTCTCTTGTCCGCGGTGGCGCCAGTTGGCTGTTAGGGGTATGTGCGCAACAAACAGATTATCATTAGAATGGTAAATCCTCTTCGTCCTTAGGTCTGCTCGGTTTGGCAGCGTCGTTTAAATCCTCATACTCCTGTCCAGTTCCATTGGCTGAAAGAACATCTCCCAAGGAAATGAATCGATCAATTTGTTGCTTGAGTCTTTCAGATGCATTCCAAAATGGCTTAAATTGTCTATCTTCTTTTGGAAGATTTTTCTTAAGTCTATAAAGTGCCGAATGGAAGCCAGAAAAGTAAAATCTAATGACTTTTTGTTTCATGAATTCTTTTCTGTTAAGTGGAGAGTCATTTACAATTTCACAAAGGAAAGTTAATTCGTCGATGATATAGATAAATTCAGTTAATTCAGGTGGTGCCGTTTTTGGATACGAACAACTGATCATAATAATGTATTCGGCAATATTTAATCCTTTGTATTCTTTAATATTCATTGCTCCACCTTCCTTGTAAGTCCCATCCTCTGATGTCACATAGAAACCTTTTAATTTCTCATTCATGTCATTAAACACTTTTAAAAATGTGTCTATTTGCCATTGGGATTGTAGTAATTTATTGGCTTTGTTTTGTTCTCTAAACGTAATGTAAATTAAAATGGCACTGAAGAAGCTTATAAAGGGTGCGCTTAGTCCATTTAAAGCGTCGCCAAGAGTCCCCTTGTCACCGAGATAATAGGATTGTGTCCAATAATGTCCGCTTACAAGTCTAACGCCTAAAAAAACGAACGTCGCCATTATAAGAATTATAAGAGCCACATTTATTATTGTTCGCTGTTGTTCGCTAAGTTTTGAAAGTATTTTTTTCATTCGATTCTTGTCCTGGCGCATTACCCCTAACTACTATATACCCGCGTAAAACATTCGGTTATCTGGTTAAATCTGCGAGATTGGCGAATGTTTTATGCGCCTTCCAAAGATAAATTATTTTTTAGAAAGCATCTATTGAAGAAATGGTGTTCTGAATTCCTTTCATTTCTGATGGGTGTTGTTCTGATGCTAGCGCCATTCCTCCTAATTTATTTTCGCAATCATAATCATAAACGATTTAAAACAAAGGGCCACACGTCTACACCCTGCCAAAGTGAATAGTTGTCCTGGGATTTCAGGGCTAAACGGAAAAATTCCCTGACCAAAGGTCATTCTCCCCCCTGAAAAATACAGCCAAAATGTTTGAGCAATGTGTATTTTTGAGAGCAACAATACACCTTGAGCAGAAAAACCAAAATATACTGGTATTGCCAATTCACCGGCTGGTCCTTTTTTGTAGTAGTGAACTCCATCTTTTTTGGATTGAGTTACAGTTCCACCTACAAGGAATACCTCATGTACTTTTTTACCCTTCCGGTGGGTATCGGCATCTCTCACCTTTACCGCAACCTCCTGGTTCGTACCAAACTTCTGGAGCGTTCCCTGCCCACACAAATTTCGGCCATCATTTTTTTCAGCATACTCAAGGCCATACTCTTTTTTATGATGTCCTGGCTGCTCTGGCAGGTTTTCCGCCTCAACACCACCGAACTCAGCCTGGTGTTTATTCTTGAATCGGTCATTAATTTCACAGTCATCTTCTGCATCTGGAACATCATTTATTTTGGCTTCCATTATTTTCAGAACTACAAACGCAGTGAGATCGATTCGCTTCGCTACCTGGCCGCCAGCAAAGAAACCCAGTTGATGAGCCTTAAAGCCCAACTCAATCCCCATTTTATTTTTAATTGCATGAACAGCATCCGGGCCCTTATCGACGAGGATCCGGTGAAAGCCAAGGATTCAGTGACCCGACTTTCCACCATACTCCGAAGCACTTTGCTTTTGAACAAACGGAAAGAGATCAGCGTAAAAGAAGAACTGGAACTAGTGAGTAATTTTTTGGACCTTGAACACATCCGTTACGAAGACCGTTTAAACTACACCATTGTAGCCGATGCGGAGATCAACGATTGCCTTTTGCCGCCATTCATCATTCAGTCCCAGGTAGAAAACGCCATCAAACATGGCATCTCGTCTATACCCGGCAAAGGGTTTATTCGTGTGGAAGTTTTTCAGGAAGAGGAACGCCTCCGCATTGTGGTTTCCAACACGGGCAAACTCAGCAACAAAGAGCCTTTAACCGGCGTTGGCTTCCGGAACTCCATACAACGTCTGGATTTGCTTTACGGCAACCAAAGCAATATTCTTATTCGTGAGGAAGGCGATTTGGTGGTTGTGGATATTCATTTACCTTTGAAACGCAGTGCAGTATTTACCTCATAACTTATGAAAGCAATTATAATCGATGATGAGCGTTTGGCTCGCCAGGAACTTAAAAACCTCCTCTCCGCACACAAGGAAGTGGAGATCATTGCGGAGTGTGCCGATGCCAGCGAGGCCCTCACAAAAATAAAGGAATTAAAACCCGATGTTATTTTTTGCGACATCAACATGCCTGGTAAATCAGGTCTTGAACTGGTGGAAGAAATTTCGGGCGTGGTGGATGTGGTTTTTGTCACAGCTTACGACGAGCACGCCATCAAAGCTTTTGAGGTGAATGCCTTCGATTACCTTTTAAAGCCGGTGCATCCGGAACGTTTGGGTGAGACCATCAAAAAGCTTTCGGTGAAGGAAAGTGCCGCGCGCCCGGACAACAACACGCCGCTCAGCGAAAAAGACATGGTGTTTATCAAGGACGGAGAAAAATGCTGGTTTGTACGTTTGTCTGAAATCCGTTTGTTTGAGTCGGAAGGCAATTACGTGCGGGTGTATTTTGAAACCTATCGTCCTTTGATTTTAAGGAGTTTGAATAGCCTGGAATTGCGCCTCAATGAAAAACAATTTTTCAGGGCCAGCCGAAAACACATTGTGAACATGAGTTACATTGCCAGCGTTGAAACCTGGTTCAATGGAGGTTTGAACGTAAAAATGAAGGATGGAAAGGAAATTGAGATCTCCAGAAGGCAGGCCGTTCGACTGAAGGACATGATGAGTTTATAATCCCATTGCACAAACAATAAATCAAATTCGGCTTCGTTATATTCAGGTTGAAACCCATTTTCCTCATAGTTTTTCTTTTCGGTTGCAGTCAATTCAAGGCCCAGGTGGGTGGTGACAAGGTGTACCGTTTTCTCGATATTCCCATGACCGCAAGAGCAGCGGCTTTGGGCGGCAGTAACATGAGCATTTGGGGGGAGGACGTGCAATTGATTTACAGCAACCCTGCATTATTGAACCCGTCCATGTCAAAACAAGTGGCTCTGGATTTTTGCAATTTTGTTGGGGATCTTAAATACGGTTTTGCTGCCTATGCCCATACCCTCAAAAACAAAGGCACTGTAGCCGGTTCGGTGCAGTTTTTCGATTATGGAAAGTTTCAGGGTTACGACGAATTGGGTCAAACCCAAAATACATTCAGGGCTTCGGATTATTCCATCAACCTTCATTACGCTAAGGCCATGGCCGATTCCATGTTTAATGTGGGTGTTAGTTTAAAAACCATTATTTCTCAGTACGATGTTTACCAGTCCATAGGCAATGCCATTGATTTTGGAGTGACTTACCGCAGCAAAAATCGGGTGGTGTTGAGCATTTTGGCCCGCAACATAGGGTTTGTATGGAAAACCTACACCGAAACGCCCGATCAAAACTACAAACTGCCCTTTTCCCTGCAATTTGGCGTGAGTTACAAGGTGGCCAAGGCACCCTTCAGGTTGTTTATGGTGTACGACCAAATGCAGCGCTGGAGGATGGACTATGTTTCGCCGATTGATACAGCAGGGCAGTACAGTTCATTAGACCAATCAACACAGGACACCAGTTCCTGGCAAAGTTTTACCTATAAAGCGGGCGATTTTTTGGACAATGCCATGCGCCACATTGTGATTGGAACGGAGATTATTGTGAGTAAAAATTTTCACCTAAGGCTGGCTTACAATTACCGCCGCCAAAAGGAAATGACCCTACCGGAAAGAAGGGGAGTGAACGGACTCAGCGTAGGTTTTGGGTTCAGGATCAAACGCCTTGGTTTTTCTTACGCCTTTACAAAAATGGCCTTTCCGGGCAATTCCAGCCTGTTTGGCCTGACCTTGCAGCTGTAAATACAAAAGGTTGCTTTGCTCTTGAATTGAGGTGGCCTTCTTATCAATTTAATTATTTTTATTGACCTGGGAAATCGATTTCAAACTTTCGTAGGATCGGTAGGAAATTGGGAGTGTTTGCAAGGTTACATGTTTGAAGGTGTTCGAGATTTGAAGCGACTTGCTTTGCGCCCGGGATAGGAGCGGTAGCCTTGCGAAGATTGGGCTTACATGCGCTTGACGGGCGGAGGCTGCGAGGTTTTCTCGCAGACCACGCAGCGTTTAGCGCATGTTAGCCAAAGCAAACAAGCTACAAGCGTATAGCCCGATTAGGCGTCCAATTCAAAGAAAAATACCTTTTACAGGGGGATTGACCAATTGTACAACACTATTTACCACTTGTTTTAAGCAAAGCTTAACTATCTTTGTATTCGGTAAATTAGCTTGTGCATTCAGGGAAACACTTATTTGTTCTCAGTCTCTTTTTATTCCTTGGTTCAGGTTTTTTTCTGGATAGACTCAACGCGCAGTGCAACCTGAGCACCATCCCTACGGTGACCCACAACTGCGTTCTTAACCTTTCCTACATCGAATTTTCCATTAACGGCACGGCTCCGGGGCCTTATCAATTTACAGTCACTTCTCCAGGCGGCACCAACACCGGCACAACGGCAACCAATACAGGTACTGCTCCCTATAACGGACTTTTTAATTACAACGTGTTTGTGCTGGCCTCCAATGGCTGTACCACCATGAACACCGCTTTGCTCACACCGGCTTTCACCGTGGCTCTGGTGGCGGGCTCCATTTCCGCTACCAATGTAACTTGTTACGCAGCAAGCAATGGGAGCGCTTTGGTAACACCTCCCTTGTCGTTCAACAACGGGCCTTTTGGTTTCACCTGGACCCCGGGAGGCTACAACACGCAGGGGGTAAATACCTTGTCGGCTGGCATCGTGTATACGGTGCTTACTTCCAGTTCGGTAGGCTGTCAGGTCACCAACACCGTGCTTTTAAGCCAGCCTCCGGAGATCAACACCAGCATCAACAACACGTTTGTAACTTGTTTTGGGGGTACCGTTTTTACCGTTCCAACAAGCACGGGGGGGGTCTCACCATACACCTATTCCGTTAACGGAACTTCAGCAGGCTCCAGCTTTTTTTTAAGCGCAGGCATTCATACCATAGAAACTGTGGATACAAAGCTCTGTATTAAAGCCAATACGGTGCAGGTAACACAAGCGCCTCAGGTGAACATCACCTTCACGGCCAATTCGCCCTCTTGTCCGGGTAAATCCGACGGGTATTTGAACGCCATTGTTTCCAACGGACCTTCACCGTTTGTGTACAGCTGGCAACCAGTTTCCTCTTCATCCTCAAATCTGAATAATATCCCGGCCGGAACATATACAGTGTCGGTTACTGACGCCAGCGCCTGTGTTACTACTTCCGTCACAACAGTTATTCCTCCAACTGCCATCACCTCAACCGCTGCTATCACGCCTGAGAATTGTTCAGGTGCCGATGGAGGCTTTACCCTGCAGGTCTCGGGCGGAACGGGTCCCTATACCTACACCACTCTGCCTTTAGGAAGCAACAGCTCAAGTTATAACAACCTGAGCAGCGGCACCTACACCACCTACATCAGCGATTTTAAACTTTGTATAGACACCCTCATCACTGTGGTTGGCAATTTAAGTACCGTTAGTTTAAGTATTGTGAACACCACCACCATCAACTGCCACAACGATTGTACTGGCGCGGTTGTGTTGAATGCCATTAACGGAACCTCTCCTTACACGTTCAGCGCAAGTGGTGTGCCCTCAAGTACAAGTAATGTATTACAGGGATTGTGCCCCGGTTTGTATTTTATCAAAGTGCTGGACGCCAACCTGTGTCCGGCTACTACCACCTTATTATTGAGTAATCCCACAGCCTTAAGTTATTCACTTGCCCAACCGCCAAACACCTGCGTAAGTAAGCCAAGTACTTTAACGGCTCAGGCCCAGGGTGGAACCGGAGCTTACACGTATGTGTGGAACCCCGGAAATTTAAGCGGACAGCAAATTGTGGTGACACCGACAGGCAGCATGGTTTACAGTTTGAATGTATACGACGCCAATGCCTGTACCAACGCGCCCTTTCAAGTGACGCTGAACGTGAATGCTGCCCTGAGCATTTCGGTTAATCCAAACAACACTGGCATTTGCCCGGGTACTACAGCACAAATAAGCCCTACCGTAAGCGGGGGCGATGGCTTGTATTCTTACCTCTGGCTTCCAGGCAATACAAGCGGCGCCACTTTATTTATTGAGAACATTACTGTTTCCACTTACACCTTTATTGTGAACGACAATTGCGGTTCACCACCCGCCGTGCAGGTCATCGATCTTGAATTGTTTGAAGTGGTGCCACCTACCTATACCGTTAGTGAATCAAAAGGCTGCGCCCCTTTTTGTCCAACCTTTATTAATACCTCAAGCAATACCATTAAGGCCTATTGGAATTACGGCGACGATGCCAATGAACAAATTGGAGACACCACGGTGAACTGTTACGCCAATCCTGGAAACTACAACCTGTTGCTTACTGTTCTTGATCAACATTCCTGCACAGCAGCAGCCTGGTTCAGCAAAGCCATAGAAGTGTTTGTTCAACCCAAGGTGGATTTTGTGACCGATCCTGAAAAAATTACCCGCTCGGAATCCCAGCAGGTGTTATTGAAAGACGCCTCAAACGATGCGGTGCTCTTCAATTGGTATGTGGATGGGGTGTCGATTGGAAAAACAAAGGAATTGTATTATGATTTTCCTGACACCTTGTGTTATGCGGTTAAGCTGGTGGCGCAAAGCAGTAATAATTGTGTGGATTCCACCACAAAACAAATTTGTGTTTACGAGGACTTTAATTTTTACATGCCCAATGTGTTCACACCAAACAACGATGGTTTAAACGATGTGCTGAAACCCCAGGGCACCGGATGGACTGCAAAGGATTATACGTTTAACGTGTATAACCAGTGGGGAGGTTTGGAGTTTTCTACCAACGATTTTAACCTGGGTTGGGATGCAGATTGGCGCATCAATCCATCCAATGCTAAATTGCCTAAAGCGAATAAAGAAGACGCTTACCTGTGGACCGTTGAAATTGTTGACCGCATCGGGGAAAAACACAAACTCAATGGAAGCGTGATTATCCTGCGTTAGTTTTTTTGAGATGCATGAATGGCTTCTCAAAATACCGGTAAAGCAAATAGGATAAACTGAAGGTAACAACCCAGTACAGTCCGTAAATAAACGAAGAACCAAGGGGACTGTTGTTTTCCAAATTATTGAACATGAGTTGGTACACGGGAAGGTGCAATAAATACATGGAATAAGAAATGCGGCTGATAAAAGCAAAGGGTTTTAAAGCAAAGGGTTCGTGGCTGAGCGTATCGAGATAAGGCAACAGAAGCATCACCAATAGGGCTGAAAGACTGAAGTAGAGGGTCCTTGAGAATACATACTGCTCTTGAAGTGCAATTGAAAAGTACGTCAGAAGAAAGAGTCCAAGGCATCCAGCCAAAAACCAAACCGCTTTTCCACAATTCCATAAGAACGGCACGTATTGTTTTAGATAGGCGGCCAGCAAACCAAAACCCATGGCATCAAGGCGGGTGGACACCAATTTCCGGTAATACAAGTCCCAATTCTGATGCGAGGACAGAAAATAAAGAGAGTAAAACCTATAAAACAAAGGCAGGATTAAAAACAAAACGATGCTTAGGAGTAGCGCCTTTTTTATGCTCCAAACGGAGGACCTGAATTTGAAAAGTACGAAAAGCAGAAATGGGAAAAGCAGGTAAAACCATTCTTCAACCGCTAAACTCCAGGACTCCCAGAACAGAAAATCAACGGGTTTAAAAACGTTTTGCAAAAAACAAAAGTAACTGAGGAGGTAGGCATTGAGTGTTCCTTTTATCAATGCAAAGTGAACAAGCAAGATGTTTAGGATCAGAAAAAGAAAATAATTCGGAAGGGTCCGCCACCATCGTCTTCTAAGGAAAGTTCCAAGTTGTTTGAAGCTAAAGTTTTGTTTGTCCTCAATGCCTGAGATCAATTTTCCGCCGATCAAAAACCCGCTGAGTACAAAAAACAGGTCCACCCCGTCGGGCAGGGCCAGGTGCTTTAATAAGGTGAAGTGATTGGAAACAAGCGGTAGACTGTGCTCCAGCACAACGATGAGGATGGCTATCGTCCTTAACAGGTCGAGACCAAAAATGCGCTGTGATTCAAATTCCCTCATGCTTATCCCTGGCAATTTAGGAGTTGAGATCACAATAACAAAGTTGGAAACCGTTTAAGTTCGGTATGGAATCTTTGCGTTGGTGAGAACACCAACGCACGCAGTACGCTCAACTCATCTTAGCCACGGCCTCGATAATATCGTGTTTGGTGATGATGTGCTGGTTACCTCCCATATCACTTACAATCACCGCATTGTTATCCTTGGTAATGAGTTTACTGACTTCTTCAATGCTGGCCTTTTCTCCAACCACCGGAAAGGCCGGTTGCATGACTTGTTTCACTTTTTTGTGGCGGATCTCGTTGTTTTCCATTAAACGGGCAAAGAGATGGGAGTCGTTCAGGGAACCGATGATCTTTCCCTTTTCACTTACCGGCAATTGAGAGATGTTGTATTTGTTCATCAAACTCAAGGCCTCACTTACTTCAGCCTCCGGTTCGATGGTAAGTAATTTTTGGTTTTTGTGATTGGCAATCAAATCGATGGCCTTTGGTTTACTGGCCTGCAAAAAATTGCGGTCGCGCATCCAATCGTCGTTAAACATTTTTCCAAGGTAACGGGTGCCGTGATCGTGAAAAATCACCACCACCACATCCCCTTTTTTGAACTGGTCTTTCATTTGCAGGAGTCCGGCCATGGCAGAGCCTGCGCTGTTGCCGGCAAAAATACCTTCTTCACGCGGGATGCGGCGTGTCATTACTGCGGCATCTTTATCCGTTACTTTTTCAAAATGATCGATGATGCTGAAATCCACATTGGCTGGTAAAAAATCTTCGCCTATGCCCTCGGTGATGTAAGGGTAAATTTCATTCTTATCCATTATGCCGGTTTCTTTGTACTTTTTAAATACAGAGCCGTAGGTATCGATGCCAAGAATTTTTATGTTCGGATTTTTTTCTTTCAAAAATTTTCCGGTGCCGCAAATAGTGCCCCCGGTGCCTACACCGACTACCAGGTGAGTTATTTTTCCTTCGGTTTGTTCCCAAATTTCGGGACCGGTTTGTTCGTAGTGCGCGAGGGAGTTGCTTAGGTTGTCGTACTGATTGGGTTTCCAGGCATTGGGAATCTCGTCCACCAATCGTGAGGACACGGAATAATAAGAGCGGGGATCTTCGGGCTCAACATCGGTTGGACATACAATGACTTCGGCTCCAAAGGCGCGCAGGGCATCCACTTTTTCCTTGCTTTGTTTGTCGGTGGTGGTAAAAATGCATTTGTAGCCTTTGATAACGGCAGCAATGGCCAAACCCATGCCGGTGTTGCCGCTGGTGCCTTCAATGATGGTGCCGCCCGGTTTCAGGCGCCCGTCTTTTTCGGCGTCTTCTATCATCTTAAGGGCCATGCGGTCCTTAATGGAATTGCCGGGATTAAAGGTTTCCACCTTGGCGTATACTTCGCAGGGCAGGTCTTTGGTAATTTTATTAATGCGTACCAAAGGGGTGTTGCCAATGGTTTCGAGGATGTTGTTGCAGGCTTTCATGTTTCTAATACAAGCAAAGATAAGGGCTTTAGAGTTTCCGGCTGCTTTTTTCATAAAAAGTTATGTAAGATTTGATAGTATAGTCATGGGCTTGTAAATTGCACATATATACAAATGCCGCAAGTCAACAGATTCAAAGTCATCGTTTTTCTTTCGTTAAACGTTTTGATAAGTGTAAGGGCGCAGAATTACAATAAATTCTCTTTAGGCCTGAAAACCAGCTGGGGTGAAACGTTAACCAATGATGTTGAGGACATGGGGTCTTTGGGATATTACAAAGACGGCATGGACACCTACCTAATAGGACTGAGTGCTAATTATGCATTAAAATCATGGTTCTCTCTGGGAGTGGATTGGCTGTTAAATGGCAGGGGCGCAAGTTATAAAAGTGTTAATAGCAACGTGGTTATGATTACATCTAGCTCAAGTGGAACTTCTTTTGAAAATGCTTACTACTATTGGCAAAACCGCATTGTTTCCTTTGATTTTCCCATGTATGCAAAATTCGGATTATACGATGAAAAATATTACCCCTTTCTGAAATTTGGGCTGAATACTTCAATTGTATTGAATCGGTTCATTAAGTACAATCAATGGACCGGCACAAAAGAAACTTGGCGGGAAAAAAGCATACGTAAGGAAGGGGAACGTTACTCACCAGGTGTATTTTGCTCTTTCGGATTCACAATCAACCGGGTTATCCTGGAAGTTCAATACTTATATTATTATAAGACATATCTTGCTTTTCCAACTTCATCGAAAAAGGTGGATACCTATTCAATTCTTTTCGGGTTGAGTTATACACTCACTCGCCGAACAAAATAAGGTTCCAGAATGGAATTGGGAAACCTTAAATGATTTTGTTTAGATTTATAGATGTAGTTGTAGTGAGACTTCGCTGGTAAGTTCTCCCCGTAAATCTTTGACTAAGCTTTCCTCGATTTGTTTTGGTTTAATCCCTTGTCCAAGTAAAAACATCAGTTTGGTTACCGCGCTTTCAAAGCTAAGGTCGGCCCCACTGATCACGCCCATTTTTTTGAGTTGTGAGGAAGTTTCGTACATGCCTTGTATCACCCGTCCCTCGCGGCATTGGGTGATGTTTAAAACCACAATGCCTTTTTTAATGGTGGTTTTCAACTCATTCAAAAACCAGGCTTCGGTGCTGGCGTTACCGGCCCCAAAGGTTTCGATGATTAGGGCTTTGATGCCCGGGGTGTGAATGATTGCGGAGGTGATTTTTTTACTGATGCCGGGAAATAATTTAAGTACCGCAATGTCATTATCCAATTCGTAATGCACCTTGAGTTTTTTGCCGTTTGGTTTAGCCAGGGCCGGATAGTTGTATTGTATGTTCACTCCAGCTTCGGCAAGGGCAGGGTAGTTGGGCGATTTAAACGCATCGAAATGTGCGCTGTTGTATTTAAAGGTGCGGTTGCCCCGGTACAATTTGTATTCAAAATAAATGCAGACCTCACTTATCACCGGTTTGCCTTTTTCTTTGGCACCTGCTATTTCAATGGACGTGATCAGGTTCTCTTTTCCATCGGTACGGATAACGCCTATTGGCAATTGTGAGCCGGTGAGCACGATGGGTTTGGCCAAATTCTCGAGCATAAAACTCAGGGCAGAGGCTGTAAAACTCATGGTGTCGCTGCCGTGCAATATCACAAAACCGTCAAATTTGCTGTAGTTTTTTTCAATGAGTTTGGCCAGTTCCTTCCACACCCGGGGGTGCATATTCGATGAATCAATGGGTTCATTGAAGGCAATGGCTGAAAGGTCAATGTCGAACTTGCTCAGTTCCGGAATTTGGCGGCTGAGGGATTTAAAATCAAAGGGCTTGAGTTCTCGGCTACGCGCGTCCTGCATCATGCCGATGGTGCCACCCGTGTAGATCAATAAAACCGATGCTGCTTTGCCCATGTGATGCTTACAAATGTACTTTAAACCCGGAATAGACAGTAGAAAATTTACTACGAGCCTAAATCTCTTCAAACTCAAGCATTTCCTCGGATTTTCTCCTCGAAATGGGAGTAACCATTCCTTCGTCAAAAATCCTTGTGGGAACGCTTGATTTTATTGAGCTTTCGGCTCTCGCTACAATTCCCACTGTCTATACAGGGTTAAAAAAAGATGCAAGGCCTTTGGGGTCCTTGCATCCATTAGTTAATTGCTGAATTTAGAACGGCAGGTCGTCGTTGTCGTTGATGTCTGAATTAAACACCGGACTGGCCGAGGCGCTTTCAGAACTCTGACGGGGTGCCGATTGAGCCGGTGAAGGGCTTGGGGCACCGGATTGTACTTTTTCAATTCTCCAGGCTTCGAGGGTATTAAAATACTTTACGCCCTGTGGTCCGTTCCATTCCCTGCCGCGCAAATTAAATTGCACACGCAGCTCGTCTCCTTCACGGTAGCTGTCAAGCATGGTGCATTTGTCTTGCGTTACCTGAAAACTCACGTGCTGAGGGTAAGGGGTGTTTGTTTCTGTGGTGAGGATGAACTCACGTTTCTGAAATCGATCGCTCACGCGCTGCGTGTCGAACTTTGCTTTAAGAAGGCCGATTACTTCCATGATATATTGATTTTATAAATTACGCTTTTACCCCACTAAATTAAGAACTAATTTTTGCTTGTACCATTTAGTTTTCAAATGAAAGTAACACCCTTTGTCACTTGTACTTTATTGGTTTTCAGTCTTTTTTGTAATTAGTAAGGGGAGGGTTGTCTGTTAGGATTTACTGGTTTCAATGGATTACCGCTTTTTTGCAAATCGGGAGCCTTTCCGAATAGATAGAACAAAAAAGCCAGCGCATGATTTTGTTCTATAATAAGAGAGAAAGGGGTTATTCTCCAAGGGTGCTTGTTTTTTCAATCAAAAGAAGGGACAAACTGAAACAGTTTTTTGATCAGGGGTAGAAACTTTTGAAATGCCAACCTGCTTGACGGCGTTGAATAGGCTAGTATCCCCTCCAAAACACAAACCAAGGACCACTCTGCTTTGGCTTCAACTGCTTTTTTGCCTACTGTGTTGGCAGTTAGTTCCATAAGCGATTGTGTAATACTGCATGGGGCAAGGAAGAAAAGCGCCGAACAAACACGTCCAAAGGTTTAATTTTTTGAGTAATCTTATTTTGTTTGCTCCAACTCCTTTGACTTTTCAGTAAGGCCCAATTTTCTATGGTTTCTTGACGCCTGTGAATTTGTTCTTTATTGTTGTTTTTTTACTTTTCTTTTGGTCACCTTCATCACTCCGTTCACGTAGGTGGTGTCCATAACAACATCGTATTTGCTATTGGGTTTCTCAGGTTTGGCTGGCTTTTCCTCTTTGGGTTTATTCTTTTTGGCCTCAGGTGCCGGAGTATTCTCCACCGTTGTGCTGGCACTTGATTGTGCGGCAGGGGCCGGTTTTTCTTTTGTTTTTTTCTCTTTTGCGGGAACAGCCGTAGCAGCAGCTCCGGTAGCGGCGGCGGCAGGTACTATGGCAGGCGCAGCTGGAGGAGCGGCAGTAGAGCTTGCTGCAACCTTGTATGTGTAGACGATATCCGCCATAGAACGTTGTGATTTGGCGCCTTTTTTAGGGCCAATAAACGTGATGTTGATGAGCTCCCTTGCTTTACGATTCACGATTATAAACAACTCGTCGCAACGCTCCTGGGAATATTTTTTAAACTGCGCGTCGTTGTAATAGGAGATCACTTCTATGTCCACTTTTTTTCCGTTCAGGCTTTTGGCCCATTTGGCAATTTTAGCTTCTGTGGAGTCGAGGATCTTCGTCTCTAAACCCCTGTAATAAATGTGCAGGGTGTCAGTTTGGGTAAAACCTTTTAGTGAAAGAAAAACAAAACTTAGCAAAGCAAAAACGATTCGTTTGGATATCATGTGAAGGGGTTTAAGAGAATATAGATTTTAAGACGTGTGAAAATAAAAAACAAAGCGCAAACTACCAAGTCTTATAATAAAACCATCAGGGCTTCTATCACCCGGTTGTTCTCCAGCAGGGTTTGTGCAAAACGGTCTTGTTCATTCCGGTCCTTAAACTCCGGCAAGTTTTTTTTGTGAAGGCTTACGTCTTCAGGTTTTGGCAGTTGTTCAACACTGGCAAGCAAACCCAGATTATTCCCGGTTAATACGCTGCTGTTGCGAATGTGTTCGGGCAATTGATCAATGCCAATGCCAAGGCTGGTAATGGGTTTTTGCACCTCAAACAAAGCTTCACCATGGGCACGGCAATACCAATTATCGCCCATGCGGGCCACCAGATCAATTTTTCGGGTGTCGATTTGATTTTCGGTTGTTAAAATATTTTCGCTGATGTGCATGCGAATGATCTCGCAAATCACCAGGTTTCCTGCGCCTCCGGCTTTGCCAAGTTCTTTCACCTCCATCACTTTGCACTCCAATTGCACCGGACTTTCCTTTACCCGAAACGGTTTTACCAATTCGGAGGCTAAAGGAGTAAAACCTGATTTTATAAATTCATTTACACCTTTTGGAAAAGGAGAGCTGGACAAACTCGTTTGATGCACCATGTCGTAGGTCACCACATTGATTACCACCTCGGGCACTTCAATTACGTTTAAAAGGGTGTCTTTTGGCGCTCCGGTACGCCCGCTGTAGGCCGGTGAAAACACCGCTATGGGTGGGTTGGAGGAAAACAAATTGAAAAAACTAAAGGGGGAGAGGTTGGGTTCTCCGCTTTTGCTGATGGTGCTGGCAAAACAGATGGGGCGGGGGGCAATGGCATTCTGCAGGTATTTTTGTAGGGCCGGCACTGCCAGGTCTTTGGGATTGATACTAAACATGGGGCGAAGGTACGATTCAGGATTTAATCTCCATACCGAATCTTGAGTCAAAAAAGACATGAATTTCATCAATTTCAAAATAGAGGCAGAATTTCACAACTGCTTATATGGTTTGAAATATGCTAGCAATCGTAAATTGTTATCCCGAAAGCTTTCGGGAAAAAATTGTAAATCCTTTTGACTTTTATCAAAACATCACCTGCACCCTCAGGTTCAATTGCCGGTTGGTGAGGTAATTCGGCACGGCATAGCGGTTGCCGGTGACATCCTGCACCCACACGTAAGAAACCGTGTTTTGAATCTGAAGGAAATTGAAGATCTCCAAATAAAACCACAGTTCTTTCAAATGATTAAACATGTTTTTGCTGCGGTACGCGCGGTTTTGTCTTAAAGCGTTGTAGGCAAAACCAACGTCAACTCTCCGGTAAGCAGGCATACGAAGGGTTTGTTGCCAGCGCTGGTGAGTAGGTGGACCAAAAGGCAGGCCTGTGCCAAAGATCATGTTGAGGTTAAATTTAAAATTGGGATAACGCGGTAAATAATCCTGAAAAAACATGCCAAATGTAAAAAGCTGGTCTGTGGGGCGGGGAATGTAGCCGGGGTCCACCAGCTCGCTGTCGGTTTTCACCTGATCAAAGGTGTAGCCTTTGATGATTTCTTCTCCATCTTTGTTGTAATACAGGTAGTGGATGTTGTCTTTAGAGTATTCGTAAGTACGCAAAAATCCAACACTGGCCCAGCTTTCCACACCAGGAACAATGTCCCCGTTCAAACGCAAATCCAATCCGGTGGCATACCCTTTGGTGTTGTTGTTGGCAAAATACCGGATGCGCACATTGTCAATTTCATAAGGGTTCACGTATTTGAGATCTTTGTAATACGCTGCGGCAATCAATTTGAAAGGCCGGTTCCACATCCTGAACATATAATCTCCCGATAACACAAAGTGCAGAGATTGTTGTGCTTTTACATTCAGGTTCAAAGTGCCATCAATGCCCCTGAGCTCGCGGTAAAAGGGTGGCTGGTAATACAAACCCGTACTGAATTTAAACAACCAGTTGTGTCTCCAATTCGGTTTGTAAGCAAAAGTGAGCCTGGGTGAGAACACAATTTGTTGATTCATTGTCCAATGGTTGGCCCTTAGCCCTGCTGTAATTCTTAAGGTAGAAGAGTCGTTCAATAAAGCCCCGTAATTGTACTGAACGTAGGCCTGAGTGCGAAGGGAGTTGAGGTTGGCAGAGGTTTTGTAAGGGTCAATAAGGTCGATGCGGTTGGGGTTATACGGCACAATAAATCCCGCAGAGTCAATCATTCTCCACTCACTGAGTTTATCATGTATCACCTCGCCCTGCACTCGGGCGCCCCATAAAAATTCATGGTCTTTATTAATGGTGTGTACCCCTTTGTGTTCAATATTATAAACACCCGCGCTTAAATAATTGCGCCCATTGTTGATGAAGGTGCCAACGCCACGGTTAAAAGCCACCTGCCCAAAATTGGGCTGACCCAGATCGGCTTCCAATTGGTCTATCCAATACTGACCCTGCACCGTGTAAATTTCTTCTTCTTTGGTTGTGTAGGCTGAGGTGATGAATTTTAACCGCGTTTTGGAATTGGGTTTATAAGTAAACGAAAGCCCCCCGGTAGCTGTAAAGTATTGCATCACCTCCTGCCCGTCGAAATAAATGGTGAATCGCAGGGCGTTGTTCACCGTTCCAAAATCGGTTTCGCGGTTGGTGGGCACCACCAGGTATTTGCTTTGAGAAAGACTGCCCAAAAATTCCATTCTGAACTTTGGATTAAAATCAAAAGTGATCAAACTCTGCAGGTCCATGGAGGTCGGCCTGTATTCCCCTTTGGTATCAAGGGTATTCAATAAATAAATGTTCGAACGGTAACGGGCGCCTACATTCCACGACACGAGGCGGTTGTTGCTGATGCCTTCAAACTGCGCATTGCCACCCAAAAAACTGGCCGAAGCATTGCCTGCGAATTTGGTGGGCTTGCGGTAGGTGATGTCGAGTACCGAACTCATTTTGTCGCCATATTTGGCTTCAAATCCCCCTGCCGAAAAATTAATGTTCTGCACCATATAGGGGTTGGCAAAACTCAAACCTTCCTGCTGCCCGCTGCGCACCAAAAAAGGACGGTATACTTCAATGTCGTTCACATAAACCAGATTTTCATCAAAGTTACCCCCCCGCACACTGTAAGCGCTGCTCAACTCGTTGCGGCTGCTCACCCCAATTTGTGTTTTGATCAGGTCCTCAATATTGCCGGTGGGAGAAGGCAGGCGTGAAAAATTCTTAGGGTCTATTTTAATGGATTCAGAGGCACGGGTGCGGGTATCAGTCACCTCCACTTCAGCCAATTCATTTTTAAATTTTAGTACAGGGGAGTAAATAATATGTTCTCCCGGTTTCCCGGTAAACGTATAAGTAATTGAGTTGTAACTGATGTGATAAAACACCAGGGTGAATGGTTTTCCGCTTTCCACAGCTAGGCTGTATTGCCCTGAAACTGAAGTATAGCCACCTTTTTTGGAGTCTTCTTTCAGTCCGAATGTAACATCTTCGATTGGCACTCCTTCTCCATCTTTTACTACACCACTGATGCTTAGGGTTTGCGTTTTCAGCTGCCCGAATGCGACAAAGAACAAAAGAAAAAGATATGTGGAAGGGTGTTTCAGAACAGGTAAAAAGATAACGAAGATAATCAGATAATAGTATATCCTGTACGTGAACAAAAATTGCTGTAATTTAGGTAAGTGAAAAAGGGATCTGTGCCGGAAAACAATAAGAAGGACATACAGGATTTACTTAAAAAACATTGGGGATTTGATGCTTTCCGACCCATGCAGGAAGATATTATTCTTTCGGTATTGGATGGAAAAGACACCCTGGCCTTATTGCCAACAGGTGGCGGCAAGTCCATTTGTTTTCAGGTGGCCGGTTTAAAATTGGGTGGCACCACCTTGGTGATTTCTCCTTTGGTTTCCTTGATGAACGACCAGGTTCAAAACCTAAAAAAACGCGGGCTTTCTGCTGTGGCCATCTCAGCAGCCATGACCTATAAAGAAATGACCATTGCCATGAACAACGCGGCCATGGGGCATGTACAGTTTTTATACGTTTCGCCCGAACGTTTAGAAAGCGAAGATTTTAGAATTCAAGTCTCCCACCTGCCTATTACCCTTTTAGCGGTTGACGAAGCGCATTGCATTTCTCAATGGGGTTACGATTTTCGGCCTAGTTTTTTGAAGATTGCCAGCTTGCGCACCTATCTTAACAAGGTGCAGGTTTTGGCCCTTACGGCCAGCGCTACCGCAGAGGTGGTGGAAGACATACAGGAAAAACTGGAATTTAAAAAACCAAATCTTTTCCGCCAATCCTTCGAGCGGAAAAACCTGCGTTATGTGGTGCAACTCGAAGAAAACAAAGCCCAGCGTTTGCTGAAACTCATACGCAGTTTAGGAGGTTCGGGACTTGTGTATGTGCGCAACCGCAAACTCACTGAAAGTACTGCGGCCTTTTTGAACGCCAATAAGATATCAAGTCAGGCCTACCACGCCGGGTTAAAATACGAACAGCGTCAGGCCGTGCAGGAAGCCTGGACCAACAACAACACCCAGGTGATCTGTGCCACAAACGCTTTTGGTATGGGCATCGATAAACCCAATGTGCGTTTTGTGGTGCATCTGGACCTACCCGATAGCCTTGAAGCCTATTTTCAGGAAGCGGGCAGGGCAGGGCGGGATGGAAAGATTGCCTATGCTGCGGTGTTTTATACAAAAGCCGATCAGCAAAAATTGCAGGATCAGTTTGAACAGGCTTTTCCACCAACGGATGTGATCAAACAAACCTATCAGGCCATCTGCAATTATTATCAGGTGGCCGTGAATTCAGGACTGGGCCTGACTATGGATTTTGAGATCGATAAAATCTGCAGGTCATACAATTTAACGGCCCTTCAAGTATTCAACAGCGTAAAGTTTCTGGAGCGTGAAGACTATCTGGGCATGCTGGATCTTGGCTATGAACCTTCTCGCCTTATGTTCCTCGCTTCCAAAGAAACGGCCTATGACTTTCAGATCCGGAATCCCAAGTTTGAACTCTTGATAAAAACCCTTTTAAGAAGCTATGGGGGTTTATACGATAATTATGTGCACGTGGTGGAAAAGGACCTGGCCTACCGCTGTAAAATGAGCCAGGCTGCGGTGAAAGAACAATTGGAAATCCTTAACAAACACGAATTGATTTCCTATTTCCCTCAATCCTCCATCCCAAAACTGGTTTTTTTGCAGAACCGCGTGCATGCCAAATACCTTCAATTGAGCCCCGACAATTATAAATTATTGAAAGAAAAAGCGCACGAAAAAATGCAGGCGGTGTTGGATTACACTCAAAACAATACGATTTGCCGCCAGGTGCAATTGCTCATGTATTTTAATGAACTCCAGTTCAGCGAATGCGGGCATTGCGATGCGTGTTTACAAAAAAAGGCACCCGATCTGAATAAACTAAAAAAGAAAATTTCAGAACTGCTTTCTGCCGGACCTTTGAGCATGGAGACCCTGCGCAACCAATTCAAAGGCAAAAAGGATGAGATTTGGGTGAATGCATTAAATGAAATGATGGACGAAGGAAAGGTGCAGGAAAAGAAAAAACTTCTGGAACTTAAACAGAAGGCCTAATTCGGAAAAAAATCCAATTCCCTCCACTGTTTGCTGATGAGGTTGTATTCAAAACTTCTGTATTGCCTGTACAACACTAGGCTGCTTAATGGTTTTAAGATTTTGCAACAAAACGTGAGTTCCTCTGAATTTAGAGAGATGCTGGGGCTAAGGTAAGTAATGCTCTCGCAATTTTTGAACAAGGTGTCCACCTGTTTGCTAGCGATGTTGCAACGGAAGAGCCCCAATGCATTGCTCCAATAAAGGTAATTTTCATTGTTGTCAAGTGCCAGATGAAAAAAATCGTTTTGATCGCCGTTGAGCGGAATGCCTGAACTGGTGATCAGGGTTTCGGAATTGGTGCTAAGATCTCTGGAAATAACAGCCAGCTTGTTGTTCAACACGTTGAGTAAATAAACCTTATCCGGGTCTTTGGAGATGACCGTATTGGGATAAGGCGTTGGATAACTCGCGTTGAATTGTCCTTGTGTGTTCATTTTTAACAAACACGAAACCGTTAGGCTTGTGGTTTGCTGGAAACAATATACGTACTGTCCGCTGTTGTCCCACTGAGGGTTAGAATAATACCCGCCTGCGGTGAGCTGGGTTAAACTATCGCCGTTGAGTTTAATTTTATAAATGTTTTTGTCGGGTTTGCTGAACACCATCCATCCATTCGAATGCAGGTCGGGCAAGTACTCGTCGCGCTCCCCCAGATATGTTCTTTGCTGGCTGCTGTAAGTATACAGATACATGCGGTTTTGAGGAAACACTTCGCCATTCACACAATAAATAAAATCACCAAGTTTGTAGGCTTGTGCTTTGAAAAAGTTCACGTTCTCATCTTCGGTTATCGAGGAGTCTTTCCAGCCAAAAGGCTGAGGTCCGGGTCCAATAGCCTGACAGGCAGGCAAAGGACTCTGGCCCAAAGGAGGTGCAGGTTCAGGTTCAGGTGTGGGGTCTGGTTTTTCTTTTTTACAGGAAACCAATAACACAACCAAAAACAAAACGATATAAGTGGTGGCCTTCACAAACGAAAGGGGTGCAATTACTTTTTTAAGGCACTGATGGTAGCGCCTGGGTTTTGTGACGAGAACACGGTGTTACCTGCAACCAAAACATCGGCCCCACTTTCAAGTAATTTTTTGTAGTTGTTCAGGTCCACACCCCCGTCAATTTCAATCAGGGTTTTTGAATTTTTACGCTGAATAAGTTGTTTTAACGCCGTTACTTTAGCATACGTATTCTCAATGAACTTTTGCCCGCCAAAACCGGGATTCACGCTCATCATACATACCAGATCAATGTCTTCAATGAGGTCCTCCAATAAATGGATTGAGGTATGCGGGTTAATGGCTACTCCGGCTTTCATGCCGAGTGATTTAATGTTTTGAACGCTGCGGTGCAGGTGATGACAGGCTTCGTAATGCACCGTGAGCACATCGGCCCCTGCGTCTTTAAAAGCCTGGGTATAGCGGTCGGGATCAACAATCATCAGATGCACATCCAAAGGTTTTTTAGCGAGCTTTTTCAGGGCTTTAATCACCGGAAAACCAAAGGAAATGTTGGGAACAAACACCCCATCCATCACGTCCACATGAAACCAATCGGCCTCGCTGGTATTAATCATTTCAATGTCCGCCTGCAAATTGGCGAAGTTGGCTGAAAGTACTGAGGGGGCAACCAGATGTGGCATAAATTGAAAATAAGAGAACACAAAAATAGCGATAATCGCCGGATTTCAGAACAGCCCCTGCGCCGGGATCAATGCAGGTACCGGCGGGCCGTGATCATGATGTAGGCCATTCGGTTGTATTGCTGTTGCGTGAATCGACAGGAATTGCTTGAAAACGACATGTAATTGTCTACTGGTTTGAGGTAAAAGTCTCCTTTTCCATCTTTGGCAGCGCCTCCCATAGGATCGGCTTCGGTATCGCAAAGTCCATCCCCATGAATCAAACAATTGCTGCCATCAACATATTCCTTAGAAGCCACCCCGGGTGGAGGAGGCGGGGTGGCAGGCAAGGTTGGATTGATTTCATCGTGCGTGTGCAGCAAACCAAAAAAATGCCCGATGTGATGCAAGGAAATGACACAATTATTGACCAGAAGTTGCCATTTTTCAAGTACGATATTGTCCTTAGGGGTAACTGTGGGACTGGAGGGCGGAAGATAGGTATACCCTTGCGTTTCATAAGGAAAATTCTGAAAAATGGAATCTACGAGGTAAATGTTAATGGTTTTGTCGGTATGCCATTGGGAGGTAACAATAGTATCTGTGCTGATCCGGTTCCATTCCGCGTAACTGTGATTGGAAATATAAACGGTGCTGCAATTCTCAAATTTAACGCAGATCTTTCTAAACCTGTTGTTGAGGGTGTCTATAAACTGGGCTATGGCCCCGGGATTTGCCTGCCCGGGCAGTCCGGCGCTGTCGAGAATCACATAAAACACAATCGAAAATTTGCGGTTCAGGCAGGTATCATGTGTTAAAGTGGTGACCAAATTTTGGGTATGATTATTGCTAATCGGTTTAGATTGAGAAGTGGTTTGTGTGGCATTCGGTTTTTTGGAACCGCTGTTTTTCTGAGTGTTTTGAGCCAGAGGAACAAAGAAGGAAAATAAGAGGGCTATGAGGACAAACTTTTTCAAATGGGACTTTGTAAAATGAAGTAATTCATTATATTTGGTAAACAAAAATAGAATTTTTTCCGGTTCATGCGCCATCTCTTTATTTATTCGTTACTTCTATTTTTGATTGGTGCTCCATGCAAAGTCCGTGCCCAGATTGTTGTGACGCCTTCAGCGGGCTGTATGCCGGGCTTAACCAATGCCAGTTTTACCTACCTGGGTCCCCCGGCGAGTGGTTTAACCTGGAATTTTGGTGATGGCAGTCCAACCAGTAATTTGGTTTCACCCCAACACAGTTATTTAACGGTAGGTCCTAAAACAGTGGTATGTACCGCAATCGTTGGCGGTTCACCTCAAACCTTTACATTTCTGGTGCAGGTGCACCCTTTACCTTCAGGCGGCATTGCCCCCCCTTTATTGCCTGCCAGTGGCTGCGCACCAAGGGTAACCACCCTGAGTGCTATTGGATCAAACACCAATTACAATTATTCCTGGGCTTTTGGCGACAATGCCGGTGGCTCCGGTACGATGGTAGCGCATCCTTATGCGGTTCCCGGCTCCTATTACCCTACGCTTACAATCACGGACAATCAAACGGGTTGCTCCATTGCTTACAGTTGGACCAACTCTGCGATTCACGTATCGGCTCTTCCAAACTTGATAATTACCGCCAATCCGGGCACCTTTTCCTGCACTGCTCCTTTTACCACTGCCTTTAGTGCCAGCAACTCGACAAGTGGCTCGCCTATTGCCGGTGGGGGCTTAACCTACAACTGGAATTTTGGTAATGCACAAACGGCAACGGGCACCAACCCCTCACCGGTGACCTATGCCACCGGCTATTTTACGGTAACACTCACTGGCACGGACAATAACAATTGTACCCATTCCATAATACAACCTGTTTCGGCGGTAATGCCAACAGTGCAGGTTATGGTACCCCCCGCGGTGTGTGTGGCTTCACAAATGCCGCAAGGAATGCCACCCAATAATCCATTTGGGCCCTACACACCAACATTTTATGTTTCAGCTGCCAGTTCACAAACCACAACGTTTTGGGATATGGGAGACGGCACGCCGATTAAACAATTCCCAAACCCAAGTTATTACCCAAACGGTTTGGTTCCAAATGTCCCATTAAGCAGTACGCTTCATGCCTATTACATTCCTGGTTTAAAAATCGGAACGGTGAGTGTAAATGCAGGAACCTGCGTGGCTACAACCACCTTTGCCATTTTTGTGGAACAGATCACGCCGAGTTTTGTTACTGCCCCCCATCAATTTGTTTGTACTCCAACCATAGTGGCGAATTACACCAATTTAACGGTTTCAAATTATACTTCTGCATTGAGTTACACCTGGATGGTGCAGGAGTGGAACCCCTTATACACCTACACAACAACAGCGGTTAATCCCACGTTTACTTTTACGCAAGGCAGTACCAATCCACATCACATTTACGACACCTATGAACCCGATGTCTATTTGTTGGTAAAATCCCAGGTCGGCTGTGAAGCTGTCACTCATGAAAAGTTCGATTCCATAAGGCGACCGACGGCTTTTTTTAATAAAAATAAAAAAGAAGGTTGCGCGCCACTTACGGTGGTTTTTTCCGATAGCAGTTTTACCAACTACAACGTTTTTCCCATTACCAGTTACACCTGGAACAATGGGGCTTCTCCGCCTGTGATACAAACAGGGGTGCTGGCTCCCGCCCCGGCCGCAAATTCTGTGGTGCCAAATTTCACTTACACCTATGCCAACCCGGGAGTGTATTACCCCTTCTTAGAGATACAAACCCTCGGGGGTTGTTCCAGTACTTCGTTTGTGGACACGGTAACCGTTGTGAACCCACCCAACATTGCCATGACCTTAACACCTAACCTAACAGTATGTGCTGGTCAAACCATGATGGTAAACATGACCAGCACCAATGTTCCGGCCCCACAGCATTGGCACGTGGAGAGCGGACCCAATTATTTTTCAGGTTGTGTCACCGATCCAAACCCTGTATGGGCTTATCACACACCTGGTGTGTATGGCTTTACAGTAAGTGCCTATCTTCATTCCTGTTCAGCCACTGCAGTGCCAATGCAAACCATACTGGTCACCGGGCCTGCTGTGGCCTTGCGTTATGTAACCAATTGTACAAATAAATTAAGTGTGGATTTTAATTATGCCTTGAGGGATGTTCAATCGGCTACGTTGAATTTTGGGGTGAGCCCCACTTCAACAGTGTTTATTGCGGGAAGTCCTGGAAATACAGTTTCTGGAATGGCCAACTTTGTGTACCCGACAGCAGGAAATTACATTGCTTCCATTACCGGGGACAATTCAAATGGCTGCGCCCCTTACACGCAAACCATGGCCGTAACAATCAGACAGCCCAGTGCGGTGATTAATTTTTCTCCAGTAGTATGTAAGGACAATTTTGTGGATTTTACTGCTCAAACCTTCACTGATAATTTGGTAGGCTGCGGCATGGGTTACGCCTGGTTTGTAGACACACTTCCTCCTTATATATATTCAAACAATGCCATGCAGACATTTTTTACAACGGTTGGTATGCATACTGTCACCCTACGTGTAAAAGATCAAAATGGTTGTGAGGACAGGAAAACAGAAACCTTTAGGGTAACCAATCCGGTGCCAACCTTTACCTTCAATCACAACCCCATCTGTTTTTCACAATACCCTGTTCAACTTTTAAATCTTACACCACAAACGCCTGATGTGGTCAATAGTTTTACCTGGGCTTATGGCCCGCCATTGAATTCGGCTCCATTCCCTCAATTCACACAAACGGTTACCGGTGTTGGAACGCAAACGTATAATTTTCCGATGGGGGCCAGCCCATCCCGAACCTTTGATGTAAAACTCATCGCGAAGGATGTGATCGGTTGCGTTGATTCCATTCGGCATAAGGTCACAGTCAGCAACCCAGAGGCATTCATCTTTCAACCTCCCAACGCCTGTATACCTTCCGGTTCAGCTACTTTTTACTTTGCCTCACAGCCCACCTACACCAATTATTTTTTGAATTTCGGCGCAGGTTCGTATTCCGCCAGTACCTCTGGTCCCTCAGCCACAATTGTGTTTACCCAACCGGGCAGTTTTCATCCTACGCTAACAGTAACTGACAACGCTGGTTGCACGTCAAGCTATTCCTTAAACAACCCCTTTGAAGTACAAACCTATCCGGTGCCGGATTTTACACTTCAAACCTCAACCGGATTGTTGGGAACCGAATTTTGTATTCCCCGTGGCTCTGCAGTTACACTCACTTTAACAAGCACTTCTGCTACGGCTTATCCAACCTATTACCAGTGGAACATGGGTTTACCACCCTTGCAACCCGCCGGCACCAACAGTGGGGCAACTCGCTCTTACACCAATCCCGGCACCTACGAATTGGTTTTAACTTTGGTTCCGGCAACTGCACCTTGTGTTATTTCAAAATCCATCACGGTAAATCTGTACGATGAACCTAGGGCCGAAGCTGTTGCCGATAAAACAGTGTTTTGTAAGGGCGATCCCATCCAATTCACCATGAGTAATGATACCGCCGTGCACCACTGGCAATGGGATTTTGGGGATAATCAACCCACAACTGTATACACGCAGATCAGTCCTAAAACCATTAGCTACAATTACCAACCCTCTTTTTTTCCGACTTCAACAAACGGAAATCTATTGATCATACTCAGTTTTGCCTCACCGAATGATGTGTGTAAAAATATCGATACCATCCGGGTGAGGATGATACGCATCGTTCCAGATTTTAAACGCAACAACGAACTTTCCATTTCCGATTATGCTCATTGCCTTGGTATAAGTGATACCTTCAGCAGCACCACGGCATCCAATTCTGGTTTGCTTACCTATACCTGGACTTTTGGTGACATGAATGCATCCAACGCCATCACACCCAATCACACCTATTCCTCTCCTGGGAATTACGTGGTGAACATGCAGGTAAGTGATCCCAATGTGGGCTGTAAGGATAACATCAGCAAAACCATGACCATCTTCCCTTTACCAAGCGCTAGTTTGGGCATTGATACTCTGGCTTGTCCTGATTCACTCTTTACCATTACCGGTGCCGGCTTGCCAGGAATGAGCGGCATTTTAAGCGGTACACTGAATGGGCCAAACTCAACAAACACCGTCACGTTTACAGCCAACAACACCTTTACTATACAAACCAGCGCTTTGGCTACTACAGTTTATACCTTGGAGGTGAGCGACGACAACGGTTGCAAAAATTCAGCAGTATCCGATAGCATACGCATTCAATTTCCACCCCCTTCGGTGAACACCAGCACCACCATTATTGTTGGACAGACCGTTACGGTGAATGGTTTTGTAGGCGGCACATACAGCTATGTTTGGGTCAACGACACCTCTTTCCTGAGTTGCAGTACCTGTACCAATCCGGTTTCGAGCACCACAGCCAATATCATTTATACGGTGAGTGTTACCGACCATCCTTTGCAGTGTTTTGAGGTGCTGAACACGCATACTGTAATTGTGCAGCTGGTGGCCAGCATTGATGTACCTACGGCATTCACGCCCAATAACGATGGCATCAATGATTATATACTTCCGGCAGGTTGGGGCATACGCAAACTCAACTATTTTAAAGTGTTTAACCGCTGGGGACAATTAATATTTGAGAGCAACGACCTTGATAAGGGTTGGGACGGCACCTTTAATGGCATTCCGCAAAACATGGAAACCTACATTTATCAGGCATCGGTGGATACATTTACCGATGAAACCTTAACCAAATCCGGTTCCTTCAAATTAATCCGCTAGTACTTTGAGAACTTACAGGCACTTAATAGGGATTGTTTTTGCGGTTTGGCTTTTTTCCTCTAAAGCGCAGGATGTTCATTTTTCACAATATTATTTTTCCCCTTTAAGCTTGAACCCGGCGAACACCGGCAATTACGACGGGGATTACCGCTTTTTTGCCAATTACCGCTCGCAGTGGAAAGAGATAGGAGAAGCGTATGACACCTATTCAGCCGGAGGTGATTTTAATTTTTTTCCGGGAGGAATTAATTGTAGTGGTGGTTTTTTGTTTCTGAACGACCGTTCAGGCGGTAATTTGAATGTCACGAAGATTCTGCCTTCTTTTGGCATTCACCATAGTTTGAGTGGATTTAATTTTCATGCGGGCCTTCAACCAGGTTTTGTAATCAAAAGCATCGATTTTTACAAAAACACCTATCCCAACCAATTGAATTGGAATACCGGGCAGTTCGACAATACCCTGCCGAATATGGAGAGCAACGTGTCACAACGTTTTTCATTTCTTGATATGAACGCCGGAGTTGCGGTATCCAAACGTTTTGGAAAAGTTGAACCTGAGCTGGGCTATTCCTGGTTTCACCTGAATCGCCCTAAAGAAAGTTTTTTGCTGAACAACAACAACCGCTTACCAATCCGTCAGGCGGCGAATGTTTTGCTAAGGCTTTACGCCGGTAAACACCTTATTTTTGAAGGGCACAGCATGTATGGCTTTACCTCCGAAGTGACCGATTGGGTGAGCGGTTTAAATGTGGAAATCGTGATCCGTCAAAACCCTTTGTATAAAAATTCAATTTTTTTCGGAGCCATGTGGCGCAGTGGCCTGCAACGCAACCCCGATGCCGGCATTTTAACTGCCGGGCTGCATTACGAAAAATACACCTTTGGATTTAGTTACGATGTGACGCTATCTCAATTAAAAACCTCCGTTGACATGAAAGGCGCTTTTGAAATTGCCATCATTTACAAAGCATTTAATAACCGCATGCAAAAAAGAGAAGTGAATTGTGAGCGTTTTTAGGATTATAGTAATGGCCTTGTTTGGTTTGCATTTGTCGGGCCACGCTCAACTGGACAGTAGTTTTATAACAACGGCGGGCACAAAAGCCCTCAAAAAACTTGGTCAAAACGCATTAAAACAACACGACCCGGCTTCAGCGGCCTATTACCTCGAAGGGGCTGTAAAAAAAAATAAAAAGGATGCAGAGGCGAAGTTTTTGCTGGCACGCGCTTACATGGAGTTACGGGATTATGAAAAATCCCAACACATGTACCTCAACGCTTACAACAGCGACAGTAAAAAGGTACCGGAAGCGCTTTATTTTCACGCGCAGATGCAAAAAAGCAATGGTTTGTATGACAGTGCCGGGTACAATTTTAAAAAGTTCAAAAAAGAATACAAAGGCAAAAACAAAACAATCAAAAAACAGGCCGGCAAGGAAATTCTGTATTGCGATTCTGTGAAAAAGATCGTCGCCATCAAAAACAAGATCATTGTTCAACACCTTGACACTGGCATAAATAAAATAAATGTAGAGGCCTCTCCACTTGCCCTGAATGAAAACACACTTCTATATTCTTCATTCAGAACAAACTCAAGAGAGTACATTGAAGAAGGAAACGCCGCTGATGCTAAAGTGCGCAAACTGTATCAGGCCACACGCAAAAGCAATCAATGGAAATTCGGAGGAGAGTATTCAGGGCCATTCAATACGGATGAGGAACACACGGCCAATGCTTGCCTGAGTGTGGATAAAAAACGCATGTACTTTAGCCGCTGCAAAGAGAACTATAAAGGAGAAATGGTTTGTGCATTATACGTTTCTGAAAAAAACGGTGATGTTTGGTCGGAACCTGTAAAACTGCCCAAGGAGATCAATAACCCCAAATACACATCCACCATGCCTGCCCTGGCAAGCGACCCCGCTAAAGGCAATGAGATCATTTTTTTTGTAAGCAACAGGAAAGGAAAAGGCAAACTCGATATTTGGTATACGGTTTACAATGTAAAAAAGGGTACCTATAAAGCACCGCGCAACGCAGGCGTGAAGGTCAATACAACGCAAAACGAGATCAGTCCCTATTTTGACAACGACACCCGCACTCTGTATTTTAGTTCAGACGGTTTGGGAGGATTGGGTGGGTATGATATTTACAAAGCCAAAGGCAATGGCACAAAATGGGAATTGCCTGAAAATTTAGGTGCACCTTACAATTCTGGTGCCGACGACATCTATTTTACAATTTCACCCAATCGCAAGGAAGGTTTTTTTGTGAGCAACCGAAAGGGTGGCTACGCTTTAAAAAACAGCACCTGCTGCGACGATATTTATACCTACAAAAAAACAGATTACATTAAAATACTACTCGAAGGCCGGGTGCATGAATTGACTGACCCATTCGAGTTTATCAGTGGTGCAGTTATCGAGATCTACATTAAGGATAAAGTGAGCGGAGAAAAGTACCTCGTAAAAACGGTAGAGTCGGGTAAGGACGGAAAATATAAAACCGACCTTGAAGCTGGAAACGAGTATTACCTGCTTACAAAAAAGGAAAATTATTTGGGAAGCAGTTCTGAATTGAGCACAAAAAATATCGCTAATTCCAGAATATTACATGAGGATTTGAAGCTGGTTAAAAAGCCAAAGGCAGCCGTTCGTATTCCCAACATCAATTACCAAACCGATAAGTGGGAATTGCTCGCCGAGAGTAAGGTGGTTTTGGACACAACCGTTTACAGGCTAATGATAGAAAATCCGGAACTCATCGTAGAAATCCAATCGCACACGGATAGCAAGGGTTCTGAGAATTACAACATGAAGCTTTCTCAGAAACGGGCTGAAAGCGTGGTGAAATATCTCATCAGTAAAGGCATTGATCCTAAAAGGCTAAAAGCAAAAGGATATGGGGAGAGTTTGCCTGTGGCCCCAAATGACAATCCTGATGGAAGCGATAACCCCGCAGGAAGGGCTAAGAATAGAAGAACCGATTTTAGAATAATTGGGGTGGTTGATGCGGAATTGATCGAGGAGTCAAAGATTGACTAAGCTAGTTTTCAGCAAAACGCCCTTTTAATTGTTGTTCACAACGCAATACATGCAGGTGAAAATTTAAAATGTTAAGTAAGTATTGTTGTTGGTTGGCTGAGGTGATCAGCCTGAATTTTTCAGGAGCACTCAGTTGCAGGTTCGCGGCTACCGAATAAATAGTAAGTTTTGAAACTGTTTCGTAATCAATTAATTTTTCTTCAACCGTATTGTAATAATTCACCACTGCATCCTGTAAATTGTTCAAAATCACCCGGGGTTCTGATTCTAATGGCGCTATTGTTCCGGCACCGTAAAGTTTAGGACTGAGCACCTCTTTGAACGAACACAATTTGAACAAACGCACCCCTTCCACCAAAACATCCATGCTGCCATTGTCATACGTCTTCAAGATGCGCTTGATCTTTAATTCGCTCCCATAATCTTTAATCTCTCCGCGTTCTATGTAGGGCACACCAAAAGAAGCGTCGTTCCTGAGGCAATCCTCCACCATTTGACGGTACCTCTGTTCAAAGATGTATAGTTTGCTGGTTTCTCCCGGTAGCAACACAAGGTTGAGCGGGAACATGGGTAAAGTGATCTGATTCGTTTTCATAATAATAGTGTTTTACAAAAACCCTGCTGAATTATCTGCTTTCACAAATTTTAAGCATTGCTTTACGAATTCATTAACAACACGCTGGCAAGCATGAAGAAGTTGGGTTAACCAATTCATAAGATGTGAACATTTAGCGAATGGTACCTTCTGGCAAGTAAATGGTAGGTTTTGGCCAATAAACGGACTTGTGCCTATATAATGATTACAAGGTGAAAAATCACAATTCACAGGCAGTAACAGTTAATAAACAGGGTATTAACTACTTGTTAACCAATAATAAACAGTAGATAAAAGGCCCTAGAATTTACTTCTGAGTCGGGCCGATTTGCGTTGTTTTTTGAAGATGTAGCTGATTGAAATTTCAAGACTCATGTAGGAATCTCTTTGCTGGTCGCCGCGTTGAGCCGGTGTGCCATCGGCAGCTGGACTGGTGGCCCCGGGGATTAATCCGAGACTGGGATCGGCCATGGTAGCTGAAAGCGAACCATAGGCCTGTGTGAGTGCAGCAGGATCATAATAAACAGTGCTCACATCGTCGATGTAATCGCTAAACGTCAAGCGGTGCGAAAATTCTAATCCTACCGACCACACTTTGTTTATGGTGAGTTTGTAATAAAACCCCAGCGGGATGCTGGCACTAAAATTTGAATATTGTTTTGGTCCTCCCGGAAGACCTTGTCCTTCGGTGTGCAAGGGCCTTAACTTGTGTATTTTACCGGTGGCATCAACACCTTTAGGGTTAAAATAAAACCCACCAAAACCAACAAAAGCAAACACGTTGTGTGTGTAATTTTTACCACGTCCGTAATTTTTTCGGATGCCATAACGATTACCTCCTCGTCGTGTGCTCTGATAGCCGATCTCCAGACGGCCGCTTAACTCAAGGATGGCGGAACGAAAATTGAGATTCCTGTTTTTTCTGTATATATCTTCAGTAGCCGCATCGTTACCGCTGACAAATAGATAACTGAACTTGCCGGCAACATTGATGAACCGGCTGAGTTTGTACCTTGCTCCAAAACCAAATGCAGTACGCGATTGGTTCCAGTTTAGGTCGCTTGGACCAAAATTTGAGCCTTCTCTATCTCCACCACCCAAATCCCCTAAAAAGTTGGCTGTACCGATAGTCATAAAAACCTCGCGTTTGTATTTTTTCCATTCGTTTGGGCGCATAAACGTTTGAGCCACAGAGGCGTACGTTAAAATAATGCAAAAAAACGAAAGACGAACTCTCTTCATTCGGGGTTTAAATCCCATAAAAATACGATATAAATCAAAAACACTAAAGTGATTTTGACAAATAACCTAACAGGAAATGGTTAATTAGTCTCATTTCGAAGCTATTTTAAGCAAAAATAAAGGGAAAAATCTGTTTATTTTTAAGAAAAAGAAATCCGATCCAACTATAAAAAATCGCTGATTTTTTTAATTTCTGAAGCCACCAGGGGGCATCTTTGCGCAAAACAAGCCCCTAAACGCAAGTTTTATTAGCTTTGCCGCAATGTTAACCGAATCGTACCAGATCAGGCATTTTACTGGGCACCAATTTCAAGCTTCAGATAAAACAAGCCTGTCCCTTTACCTGACACCCCATACGTTTATGTATTCTGTTTCCCTTTCAGGATTCAATGAAGTATTTGAACTTGGGCACATGGATTTTAATCCGGCTTCAGGCCTGACTGCTGAGGAGAAACTGGATTTTTTTATTCGAAATTTTCTCTTGCACAAACGCAGTTTTGAAAAGGCTGCGGTTTCTGTTTTGAACAAAGACCTGACCCTGCTTCCGCTTTCATTCGGAAATGAAAATGATGTGAAAGACTACCTTACTTTTTCAAATGGGGAAATTTCGGGAAAACACGTGTTTTCACATTTGATTGGTGACTTCAGGTTTTGTTACGCACTGGACGCGGAACTCAGGCAATTGCTTGAGCGAACGTTCAATGCCGTGTTTATAAGGCATGCGGGCGCAGTTAACCTCAGTTTGTTTTTTAATCACCGCTCATTTGCCAGCGCTTCGGCTGCACTTTTCGTTGGTGAAAAAATTATGGAGATTGCCCTCAAACGAAATGAAAAACTGGTGTATTACAACGTGCTCAATTGGTCGGGCGTAGAAGATGTGCTGTATTATCTCCTGTTTGCCTTTGAACAGTATGGTTTTGATCCCTTAACGAGTCCTTTGGTGTTTGCTGGTGAATTTCCAATGGATGGCGAACTGGTAAAAACACTTAAGAAATACATAAAACATTTCCATCCTGTTGTTACTGGCCAACCTGTAAAATTGCACAAAGAGCTGGCACAACTTCCGGGACATAATTATTTTACGCTATTAAACCAGCACACATGCGAATTATAGGTGGCACACACAAAGGGCGCGTGATAAAAACGCCAAATAACCTGCCGGTGCGACCCACCACCGATTTTGCAAAAGAGGCATTGTTTAATATTCTTCAAAACCGGTTCGAGCTTTCGGACTGTACCGTGCTCGATCTGTTTTCAGGTACCGGCCACATTTCTTTTGAATTTGCATCAAGAGGCGTTCAGCAAGTGGTATGTGTTGATAAAAGCAACAAATGCCTGGCCTTCATCAGAGCCACTTCGGAGGCATTTGGTTTTCAATTATCGGTGGTGAGGGACGATGTGTTTGATTTTTTGAAAAACAACACCAATGGCTATGACATCATCTTTGCCGATCCTCCATACGATCTGAAGAACATAGAGGAGATCCACCAATTGGTGTTTGCACAAAAATTACTCAAACCAGGCGCCTGGTTGATTATTGAACACGGTGAAAGGACCAGCTTAAAACACCTCTCCCATTTTATCGAACAGCGCCGTTACGGAGGAGTGAACTTCAGTATTTTTAGTGCCGCCGCACCTGAATCTTAATTCGCGTTTATTTTAAAACACCGGTTTCTTTGCCAAGCTCCTTAAAAAAGGCTTTTACTTTGCTGCTGGTGGCCTCATCACCCGTGGCTCTTAAATAGGTTTCAGATAAAGTAATAACGTTTTGATGGAAAAATTTTTTCATCTCATCAATGCTCATGGTTTTTGTCCAAAGGTCTATTCTCAGCGTGTTGTTTTCTTTTGCATCCCAAAGTGCTACCATTAAACTGTTGCACTCGCTCTTTTCTCCGCTTCCTGGAGCTTCCCATTCAATTTTAATCGGAAGGTTGTTTTCATCCACACTTACCTTGAATGTAATTTCACTGGTTTTCATTTTGCTTTTATGTTGTTTATTATTTTAAATTCTATTCTTCTGTTTTTGGCATGATCGCTCTCGCTGCACGGCCGCTTCTCATTACACACGATTAGCGGTCTGGTTTCCCCGTATCCTTTTGATACCAATCGCGATGCATCAATACCCGAAGACAGAATGTAACTGTATACTGCCCTAGCCCTTTGCTGACTTAATTTTAGATTTTCTTCTTCACGGCCTTTGCTGTCGGTGTGGGCACCGATCTCAATGCGGAGGCTCTTTTGAGCGTTCAGTACAAGGATGATCTTATCGAGTGTTTCTCTGTCTTGCTGGCTCAAATCAAATTTGTTGTTTTCAAAATGAATATTTTCTACAATCAGTTTGTTATCAACGGAGTCAATACCTACAAGTTGATTTTCTTTTTCATCCATCAACTTAAGCCAGGGATCTTCTATCTCAACTTCCCTCATCAGAAGGATTTCTGTACTTACCGGGCGGTAAGTGAATTTTTTACCTTTTTGATGGGTCATGATTTTAATGAGATTGTCGTCGTTGCTGTAAATAAGAATGTTCCTGAACACATCCAACATGTTGTCGGAATTGTCAGCGTCGAGATAAAACCGTTTTAAGAAGGGGAGGTATTTGAATTTAAAACTCCCGAAATCGTCCGTAATTACACTGTCAATTGGTTCGTACGCATCGTTCAATAAAATAATCTTAAGGTGCCCAATGGGGTTGTTGATGTTGTCACCAAAAATGGTAGCCTTTACATCCATTTGCAATTCGTTCTCTGCCACAAGCAAACGGTTATAACTCACAGGGAAGCGGGAAGAAATTTTGTAAACGAATTTATCCCCCATAACCGTGTCCAAAGTGCCAATAAATTTATCGTCCTTATTTAAGATATCAGCCTTTTCACCTCGTGTTACCCGGGCCCTTTCAATGGCAATGTAATAGGTGTTGTCGGGTTGAATGTCACTAAAAACAAAGGCTCCAAGTAAATTGGTGTTGGCTTTGTCAATAACGGTATATCGTTTGTTCAGGAGGTAAACGGTTTGATCAGCGAAAAATCGTTTTTCTTTTTGTGAGGAAATAACAATTTTAGCACCTACATGAGCCTGATACGAATTGTCTATCAAAGGGTCTATGCCTTTTGTTCCGAGGTCCCATGAGCAGGTGTTGCCCCTCACCTTGCCTTCAAAAAGTAGATCGGATTTGTTGTTGTACACCCGAAGGATTTTTCCTGAGAGTACGCTGTCGCTTAGCAAAAATTTAAGGCTGTGTATGCCTGGGTTTTTTTTGCTGCAAAAGGCGAAGGTGCCCAAACGGTCACTACTCAATGTTCGGATCATCTGCCGGTTGGCTGATAAACACTCGATTTGAACCGGGTAAAACGTCTGCTCCGGAAAATCGGGTGAGCTTATTTTTCCAACAATGATGTTGTTTTCGTTGGCCTGAGCCGCTACAAAAACCGGGTTGTTTTTTTTTAGTTTCTGTTTGCTAAACGCAAGATTATAAGCGGTGTCGGCTACAATACGGTTGTTGCCATTAAAAATGGCGCGATGAAAAGGGTTTTCGAAAACACTGGTGTCAATGTCCTCGTCCCACTTGTCGGCCATCTCTGCCTGAAACTCATAGGTCATCCTGTACATGTATTTGTCGGCCGGAATGGTGTTGGCAACAACCTCAAAATGCATTAGGGGTGAACCTGAATGCTGAATATAAACCTTATACACCTTACCAAAATCGATTTGGAGCATGAACTCGGATTGTTTTGAAGTGCTTAGGGTGTGAGTCAGTTTTCCGTCGCCATACACATACAACTTTGCGGAAACTACGGGATTGCCGTTCATAATGTTTTTGCCGATAATGGTAATTTGCGCAAGGCCGGCAAGGCCTGAGAAAAATACCAATAACAGAACGACTGCTCTTCTCATGCGGGGCAAAACTTAAATGTATGGCTTTTAAGGGGTTTCTGCAAAATTTTCAAAAAGGAAACGATCAATCTTTTTCACATGTTCGTTTTCAATATCGGCATGGTAATTTTCAACATCTATCGACAATTGAGGGATGTGTTTCAAGCCACCAAACAGTTCCTCATAGGAGCTGTTTACCAGTTCGAGGTATTTTTTTGAGATCCCAGTTTCAAATATTCTGGAACGTTTGCTGATGTTCTTCAGTAGATTTTCATGCGTGGTGTTTAAATGAATGATACACCCTGGTTCAGGCAACTTTTGCAGGATGCTCTCAAATTGTTTTTTAAAGAGTGTAAACTCCTCCTCGTTCAAATTTACCTTCGCAAAACACATGCTTTTATAAATACTGTAGTCGCCAACAACATGCGCAGGATTGGTTTCAAAACAAGCGCTTATGTGTTCAAACCGGTTGAGTAGAAAACTGAACTCCAGGGAGAAGGCATAACGTTCAGGATCCTTATAAAACAAAGGCAGCAAACGAAACCCTTCGAACTGCTCGGCAAGATAAAAAGCACTTAAATGAGGAGCGAGTACCTTGGCTAAAGTGGTTTTACCCGAACCAATATTGCCTTCAATACAAATGTACTTTGGTACACAAAATGGTTTTAACCTCTCAACGTTTAGTTCGTCGGTGCAATCCTTCAGCAGTTGCCCCATTGTTTTTTTTAAAACAGGATGCATCAACTCAGGAGCAATTTCACAAAGCGGTACCAAAACAAACTTTCTGAAGGCGATTTGAGAATGAGGTACCTTTAGAGTATTTGTATGAATAACGTCTTCATTAAAAAACAAAACATCTATGTCTATCAATCGGTCGGTATATTGTTCGGTGTTTCTAAGGCGACCCAATTCGCTTTCTGCCGATAAAACGGCTGCCAGCAGCTCTTCAGGACCAAGTGCTGTTCGAATTTCAACAACTTGATTCAGAAAGCGGTGTTCGGACGACATACCCCAGGCTTCGGTTTCATAAAGGCTTGAGGCACAAACAATAGGACCGCATTTGCTTTGAAGGAGTTCCCTTGCTTTCATGAGGTTTCCCACACGGTTGTTTAAATTACCACCCAAACCTAAAAACACCTTGTTCATACTTTCTTTTAAGCGCAGAGAGCGATTATTCTTAATTTTGTCAAAAGTACTCTTTTCTGCACAGGGTATGGTTTTGGAGGCAGATAAAATGGAAAAATAACAAATTGAATTAAGGAGCATGAAGCAGTTTTTTGGAGCGTTTTTTGGGTCAATCATTGGAATTGTTGTGGCAACAATAGTGGCATTGCTGATTGTTATCGCCGTTGTGAAATCAAGTTTTAGCGAGATCACCAATGAAGAAAAAGATAAGGAAGTGAAAAAAGGGTCAGTGCTGAGGATCATACTGGATGGCCCTCTCACCGATCGGCAGGCCTTAAATCCTTTTGAGGAACTCGGAAATCTGGCTTCCCTGGGAGAAGAAAAAGGCATGGGTTTGAATGTTCTGCTCAAAAAGATCAAGGAAGCCCGTACAGATGAAAATATTTCCGGCATCTATCTTGGGTTTAAAGAACCAGAAGTGGGATTTGCCGCACTGGAAGAGCTAAGAAACGCACTCCTTGACTTCAAAAAGTCTGGAAAATTCATTTACTCCTACGGGGAATACTATACGCAAAAACAATATTACCTCGCCTCGGTTAGCAATAAAATAGTTCTGAATCCCCAAGGCATGTTCGACTGGAAAGGATTGCACATGAACCTGATGTTTTTTAAACAAACTTTTCAGAAACTTGATATTGATGTACAGGTGTTCCGACATGGCAAATACAAAAGTGCTGTTGAACCTTTTATGCTTGATAAAATGAGTGAGGCCAATCGTGCACAGTCCGAAAGTTTTTTGAACAGCATCTGGGGCAACATGCTCATCAACATTGCCAAAGAAAGAAAACTTACAGTTGAAGAACTCAACGCCATGGCTAACCAGCTGAGTGTGCTCCAACCTTCGGATGCCTTAGGTAAATTTGTGGATGCCCTGGCTTATGAGGATGAAGTGATTGACGAACTAAAAACCAAAACTGGTTTAAAAGCGAAGGACAAAATGGCCTTTGTAAACATGGCAGATTATAAAGGGCCGAAGAAAAAGTCAACCAAAGCCAAGTTGCCAAAAATAGCAGTGGTATACGCTATCGGTGGCATTGGTAGCGGCGAGGGGGATGATGAGGAAATTGGCAGCGAACGTTTAGCCAAGGCCATTCGCGAAGCCCGCCTCGACAGTACTGTAAAGGCGGTAGTGTTGCGCGTTAACTCGCCTGGCGGAAGCGCTTTGGCTAGCGAAATCATTTGGAGGGAAATGAGCCTATGCAAAAAAGCAAAACCAACCGTGGTGAGCATGGGCAATGTGGCTGCAAGCGGCGGGTACTACATCAGTTGCGCAGCCGACCGGATTTTTGCCCAACCGAATACCATTACCGGTTCCATTGGAGTTTTTGGTTTGCTTCCAAGTTTTAAACGCATGTTGGAGAACAAGCTCGGCATCACCCTGGATACGGTGAATACCAACGCATACAGCGATGTGGCTTCCGGCTTACGTCCCCTTACGGAAAAGGAAATAAACTACATTCAAACCGGAGTTGAAAAGGTGTACGATACGTTTACGCTCAGAGTAGCCGAAGGGCGTGGCATGAGCCAGGCCGATGTGGACAGCATTGGTCAGGGCCGCGTATGGAGCGGGGCAGAGGCCTTAAAAATAAAATTGGTGGATGAGCTGGGCGGTTTGGAAGAAGCCATTGCCTACGCTGCAAAAAAAGCAAACACTCCAGATTATAAAATTCAGGAATTGCCCAAACAATCCAATCCTCTGGATGCTCTTATGGGCAAAAAGGAAACCGAAATGGAGACCCGCCTGATGCAAAAAAATCTTGGACCAACTTACAAGTACCTGAAACAGTTGCAAAACCTTTCTAAGCTAAACGGTGTACAAGCCCGTTTGCCTTTTGAATTGGACATTCAATAGCTTTACTTTTTTTTGCTTAACAACTGATCATACAACTCGGACATGTCGGAGCAAAGCCGGGTGTAAGAGAATTGTTCTAGCACCAGTTTCCGTGCTTTACCTGAATTTGCCTGAAATAATTCGAAATTTTGGATGGCCTTCAATACATTCTTTTGAAAGGCGGTTTCATCACCTGGGTCTGATAATAAACCACATTCCGGATGCAGGATGTCCTTTATGCCGCCAACATTTGTGCTCACAATAAATCGCCCTGCGGCTTGTGCTTCAATCAAACTTACCGGGGTACCTTCGTTCTTTGAACTGAGGCATACCAGGTCCAGCCCAGCAAGGGCCACATCGGCTTCTTTGATCCAGCCGGTAAAGGTAAATAAACTAATCTGCCCAGCCGTTTCAGGAAGAGAATCCGATCTTTCTTTAATGTAAGTTTCGAGTTCAGTCCGCGTTTTGCCATCACCAATGATAAAGGCTCTGAATTTGGTTGAACACTGTTTTGAAGCGTTAAAGATGGCGTCGATAAATAGCCTGTGATTTTTGATGGGGGCCAGGCGACCGATGATGCCAACAGCCAGTTCATCCTCTTGCAAACCCCAACGCCGCCTGAAGTCCGTTCTTTTTACACTTTGATTTTCTGTGAATCGCCGGAGATCAAATCCAAGTGGAATGACCTTTATTTTTTGAGGTTCACAAATTGTGTGCACCTCACTAAGTTGCCGTTTCTGTTCTTTGCTAATGGCCACAATGACACTGCAAAATCGGGCCAGGCGGCGTTCGATGACTTTAATCAGCAAAGTGATGGGTTGCCAAAAGTAACCCTCAAACACATGGCCGTGAAAGGTGTGCACAACAACAGGAACCCCGCAATGTTTTGCAGCCATGCGACCAATAAATCCGGCTTTGCTCGCGTGCGTATGAACAATGTCAGGTTCAAACTCACGAATAATTTTTTTGATCTTACGATAAGCCAAATAGTCTTGCAGTGGATGAATGCTACGTTTTAATTCCTTTAGCACAAGCGGGTTTAAGCCAAGCGAATGGGGAATGTAAAGTGAACTTTCTTCGTCTTTCTCCTCAGGACCACCAATGAGCAAAGTGGTGTATTGCTGAGGCAAGTAACGACTAAGGTAAGACACGTTGTAAGTAATGCCTCCAAGATTAAACCGGTTGATGATGCGGAGTACTTTAGGCATGTGATTTAATAAAAGATTTGTAATTATCCATCCAGTTTTCAAGAACGATCAGTGCCCACATTTTGGCGGCGCTGTCTCCTGGATTGGAAGAAAACAACCGCGATTTTAAGGCAGCCACTGCCTCAAAATTCAAAAGCCCTTCTTGTTTGATCTTCGACTCATTCAACCAGTCTTTCTCAAGAGTTGTTTTCAACTGTCCGCAAAGCCAGCTTTTTAGTGGAAGTTCGAAGCCCTTTTTCGGTCGTTTTACAATTTCTTCAGGAACTAAATGGGCCAGTTGTTTCCTTAGAATAATTTTTTGTTGTCCTAAACTTATTTTTTGATTGCGTTCAAGATGCAAAGCATAATCCACGATTCGGTAATCCAGAAAAGGGTTGCGAATTTCAAGGCCATGGCGCATGCTGAACCGGTCGGTTTTTACCAGCATATCCTCAGCCAACACCACTTGAAGATCAAACCAGTCCTCAAGTGGATACTCCTTGAAATTGCCGGGTGTTTGAAAAAGTTGATTGAATGCTGTACCCGAGACCCTTGTTTTTATTAAGGTTTTGCACTCCTCGTGACTGCTTATGCTGGCAAGCAATTCCTGTTTTTCAGCAGGGTTAAGTGAGCGCAATTGCCCAAGTTTTTTTAGTTTTCGGATGCTGTTTTGAAACGCACTTTCACGCGAAGCCGGCAGTCGGGCACTTAACAGGTTAATAAATCCTGAAGCAGAACGCACCAGAGGATGTGCACAATACAACAAAGCCTTGTGTTTTAAATACCCCTTGAACAATTCATCCGCACCATCCCCGCTTAAGGCAACTTTAACTTCATTGCGACTGTATTTTGAAAGTAAATAAAAATTGAAGGCAGAAGAATCTGCAAATGGTTCGTCGATACCCTTTAGAAATTCAGGCAACTCGTGTAAAAAATCATCTTCGTTTAAATTGAAGGAATAGTGTGTGGACTTAATATGTTGGGCCACCATTTCCGCGTACCGGCTTTCGTCGAGGTATTTGTGCTCTTTGAACCCAATGCTGAATGTTTTTAGCCCGGGTTTTTCTTTTTTGGCTAAAGCGCTGATCAATGATGAATCCAGGCCCCCACTCAAAAAACAACCCACCGGCACATCGGCCTCTAAACGAAGTTTTACAGCATCGGTTAAAAGCGTCTCTAGGTTTGAATTGCTGGCATGGTCAGTTACGTCATGCCAGGAGCCACAAGCTATGCCATCGCGGTTGGCCTTTAGAAAAGTGCCCGGAGGGAGACTGTACACTCCCTTGAAGATCCTTTCAGGGCCTGCGCAATAATTCAATCTGAGGTAGGTGTAAAGCTGTTCGATGTTCAGTTCCAAGGGTCCGGTTAGGCATAGCAAGGCTTTTAGCTCGGAGGCAAACACCAGTTTTTTGTCATCCTTGTAATAGTAAAGTGGTTTTACCCCATAGCGGTCGCGCGCTAACAGCAACTCTTGTTTCAATGCATCTAAAAATCCAATCGAAAAAAAACCATTCAATCGGCTCAAAGCATTTAGTTTTTCCTTTTTAAGCAATTCAAACAACACTTCAACATCTCCGCTGGTGTTTAATGGCACCTGAGGGTCTGGCAGTGATTTGTAATTAAAAATCTCGCCATTGTATACCAGGGCATGGTGTTTTTCGCCGTCTTCAAATGGCTGGTGGCTGGCCTCACTAAGGTCAAGAATACTCAAACGGCTATGATACAGGTCGGCTGAAGGATACGCAAGGTGCCTTTGAAAGTCAGGCCCACGGTGCTTCAGCGCCTCAAGTACGGTCTTGTGTTGTTGAATCGGCTCCTTGTCTTTCGAATTAAAATAAAATATTCCCGCAATGCCACACATTGACCCGTAAATATACCTGTTTATGTTATGGAAAAATTAATTATCTTAGGTGATTCATTATGAAACTAAAGAGACCCATTGGTGTTATCCTTTTCTGGCTTTTTTTTCATTCACTGTTTTCTCAGCAATTAAGGTTCAAGCAAATTACCAGTGAAGAGGGCCTGAGCACAAACTTTGTAAAGTGCATCGTTCAGGATGACCGCGGATTTATGTGGTTTGGTACCCAGGACGGGCTTAATAAATACGACGGCTATCAGGTAAAAATATTTAAAAATAACCCTACCGATAGCGGTTCCATTTTTTGCTCTGACATCACCACCCTCAGGCAACTAAGAGAAGACATTATCCTTATTGGTACCCTCGAAGGACTCACTTATTTTAACCCCGTTACCGAAAAGTTCAGGCATGTAACCTCTACCGACCCCAGATTTAACTGCAGGATAAATGCCGTTATAAAGCAAGACGAAACACACGCCCTTATTGGCACTGAGAAAGGATTGTTTCAATTGGACATCACCAGTGGGAAAATTGCAAAAAGCTATTTTGGCTCACGCGAAGTGAATGTAAAATGTCTGGCTCTTGTAAACAAACAGGTGTTGGCAGGTACTTATACCGAAGGCTTGTATAAATTGAACGGGCAGAATGCCGAGAAATTGGAATTGCTTATACCCGACTACTCCGAATTTAAAGCAGAAGACATCGTTGCCATTACGAGCATTGACCAGTACGGTGAAAAAATATACGTTTCCACCTATGGAAATGGTATGTTTAAGATTGACAAGTTTTTTGAGGTGGAGCAGAACATCCGGTTTGGCAACGAGGGGAATAACGCGAATTTTATTAAAGATTTTAAGATTAGAAACAACAAGGTATACGCAGCAACGGTATATGGACTTGTGGTTTACAACCTGCTTACAGAAGAACTTGATCTTTATCAGAAACAGGACAACCCCCTCTCACTGAATTCAAACAATTGCAATGTCATTTTCCTCGATAATCAGAATAATTTCTGGATTGGAACGGAAGCGGGTGGAATAAATATTTCCTTTTTTCGCTCACTGAAATTTCCTACTTCCACACACAATTACGAGTCCAAATTTGAAAACATCCATTGTTTTTATGAGGATAGAAAAGGTGTAGTTATGGTGGGTGGCGTGAATGTGCTCGATGAGATCAATCTTAAAACAGGGTATACAGAATCGCATCGGCAATTGCTCCAGTTGGGCTCAGCGATATCGATTGAACGAGAGAACGAAAACATCTATTGGGTGGGCACTTATGGGAATGGACTGTACCGTTATGATAAAGCCACCAAAAAAGGAAAAAAGATACTGGACAGTGATAAGGGTGGAACCATTGTGTGTTTAAAACTGGATGGGCCTTATTTATATGCTGGAAGTATAGGCGATGGTTTGTTCAAAATTGACCTCCGCAGCTTTGAGGTGAGCAATTTTACTAAAAACGAAGGTTTGCCAAGCAATAACATTAATACCATTTTTAAGGATTCGAAAGGAAAGGTGTGGATTGGAACAAACGATGGTGGTTTGGTGAAAATGAGCGCATTTGATCAAAATGGAAAATTGCCGATTGAAAAAATATTTGACAACAAGGGCAAACTGGGGCAGATTGCTTCCAACATGGTGCTTGGTGTAAATGAGGATAAACGTGGCAACATTTGGGTGGCGACATCCACTGGACTCAGCAAACTTTTGTCAAACGGCAATTTTTATAATTTCTATGAAAAAGACGGATTGGCAAACACCTACTTGTACTCCATACTGAAGGATAGTACCGATTGTTTTTGGATGAGTTCAAATTCAGGCATTATTAAGTTTGACCCCAAATATGCCGAAAAGGAGATCACCTTTAAAAATTACAACATTAAGGATGGGCTTATAAATACTGAATACAGTCCTGGAGCTGCGTTTGCGTCTAAAACCGGCATGATGTATTTCGGTGGGGCCAAAGGGTTTAATGCTTTTCGTCCAAGCGGCATCAAGGACAATTTGCATGTGCCTGAGTCCTATGTTATAGGGTATCAAAGGGGAGGCAACAATGTGGAAATGGATTCGCTCATCACCTATAAAAAACAACTCCTGTTGAGCTGGAGTGAGAATTATTTTCAGTTTGAACTGGCCGCACTTGATTTTACTGACCCTGAGAAAAATAAATTCAGGTACAAACTTGAGGGTTATGATAAGGACTGGTCGGCACCAACCAGTGTGCGGTATGTATCCTACACCTCCTTGCCCGGCGGAGACTATGTGTTTAAGGTGAAATCGAGTAATAACGATGGCATTTGGAATGAAAAACCCTTTGAGATCCGCATCACTGTGGTGCCTCCCTTCTGGAGAACCAAAACCTTTTATGTAATTGTGTTTTTGGCAGGTCTGGCACTTATTTACGGCTACACACAGTACCGTACCCGTGCTATGAAAAAAGAGAACAAGATCCTGGAAAGTAAGGTTGCTCTCAGAACAAAACAATTGGAGGAAAAGAACAGGGACATTACCAGCAGCATTGAGTATGCGAGAAGAATTCAGGAGGCAATCTTACCTTCCAAAGACCACATCTACAACAAACTCAAAAAAGTGTTTATTCTTTATCAGCCTAAGGACATTGTGAGCGGTGACTTTTATTGGTTTGCGGTAGAAAACGGGTACAAGATTTTTGCTGTTGTAGATTGTACCGGGCATGGTGTACCAGGAGCCTTCATGAGCATGATTGGCCACAACCTGCTTCATCAAATTGTGCTTGAAAAAGGCATTACCGACCCTGGGGAGATATTGAATAACCTGCATAAAGGGGTGCAGGAGGCCTTAAGGCAGGGCACCAACGAAATAAACACCAACGACGGCATGGACGTGTCGATTATTTCCATTAAAAACGACAACTCAGATATACGCTGGGCCGGGGCTAACCGACCTTTGGTGGTGGTCACCAAATCAAACGAAATGGAAAAATTTGATGGCAACAAATTCCCTGTAGGGGGCGCACAGCTTGATAGCGACAGGGTGTTTGTAACACAACAGGTTAATTCACCAGGTTCTTCAATGGCCTATATGTTCTCCGATGGGTATGCCGACCAGTTTGGTGGTGAACGGGGAAAAAAGTTCATGGTGAAACGGTTTCACGACCTCCTGATGACCATACACCATTTGCCTGCCGAGGAACAAAGAAGCGCTTTAAAGCGTAGTTTAGACGAGTGGAAAGCCAATCACGAACAGGTGGATGACGTGTTAATTGTTGGAATTGAGATATAGGGGATAAAATGACAGGCACTTTGAACTGTTTAAGGATATAAAAATCGAGGCCTACAGACTTGCAACTCAATTAAAATACTATATATTTACCTCAAAATTTCAGGCTCATAAAACTGTTGGACATATACGATATATACGATAAAATGGAGCGGAATAACATTCTGCTGTCGTTTAAAGGGGAGATAACTTCTGAACTTCTGACTTCCATATTGCAGATCATGGAGAATAAAATGGAGAACCTTCAGGAGGAGCCTAAAATGAAAAAAAAGGTGTACAATGTGCTGGTGGAATGTCTGCAAAACCTCTATCACCACATGGATGAGGTGGCTGAAAAGGAAGAAAATGAAAAGGCACGCTCCGCCATCTTTACAATTGGTAAAACCGGTGACAAATACAACATCATTACTGGGAACTACATTTTGAATGAAAACATCAGTGGATTGAAGAGAAGACTGGACGAAGTCAATTCCCTTGACAAGGAACAATTGAAGGAGTATTATAAAAAAGTTCTGAATAACGGGGAAATGTCATTGAAGGGTGGAGGAGGACTTGGAATGATTGACATCGCCCGAAAAACTGGTGAAAAATTAGAGTATAATTTTTTGGAAATTGATAATAAAGTTTCTTTCTTTACGCTTAATATTAAAGTCAGCAATCAACAAAACTAAAACACAACACTATGGAAAAATATTCTATTGAAG
>Ga0154020_10000060_pt1 | contig 112099 bp, 95 predicted proteins | sample Klosneuvirus_201_FD_109709 | JGI IMG/M metagenome (GOLD analysis project Ga0154020, IMG submission 109709) | Active sludge microbial communities from wastewater, Klosterneuburg, Austria - Klosneuvirus_20160825_MG | ecosystem: Engineered > WWTP > Aerobic digester > Activated sludge | place... | reverse complement strand
GAAACACCGTGGGACAATTACAACTTTGAGGTCTGGAGAAAAAAACCAGGCGCTACTCTGTATGAAAAAATTGCCAGCACCACTTCCCACACTTACACCGACAAAGATTCGGTAGTAAACAATTACACGTATTGTTACAAGGTAACCAGCTTTGGAGAATACAGTGATACCGGTATTCCCCGCCCACTCATCAACACCTCTCAGGAGTCCTGTGCAAAAGCCATCGATAATGTAGCGCCTTGTTCTCCTACCCTTTCTTTAGATGCAGATTGCCCTGAAGGCATAGTGAAAATCAGCTGGAGCAATGTGCGCAACCTCAACTGTGGCGATGATGTTATCACTTACCGACTCTACTTCAAACAAACTGTAGAGGCCGACTATCAGAAAATTTATGAAGGACAAAACCTCAGTTATACCCTTGATGGCCTCGAGCTCGTTTCGGGTTGTTATGCTGTAATGGCTGTGGACTCCAACAACAACGAAAGCCCCTTGAGTCCCGATTTTTGTATTGAAAACTGCCCCGAATTTGAGCTGCCAAATGTGGTCACCGATAATCACGACGACGTGAATGATTTTTACATGGCCATTAAAGTCAGGCAGATCAAAGAAATTGACCTTAAAATCTACGACCGATGGGGCAACTTGGTCTACACGACCAAAGACCCCTATTTTAAATGGAATACCCTAAACGCCTTCAATGGAGAACCCGTGAGTGAAGGCACCTTCTTCTACATCTGCGATGTGTTTGAACCGCGAATTAAAGGAATTACTAAACGTACCATCAAAGGCTATTTGCAGGTCATTCGATAACCCATTCTATGAAAATATATAAAAACCTGGTGAACGCTGCTGCAGAAACCCTTCAGGAAATTTTTGATCAAAATCGTTATGCTGATAAGGCCCTTGAAAAAAAATTCAAAGCTCATCCCCAATGGGGCAGCCGAGACAGAAGATTTATTGCAGAATCCGTTTATGACATTGTAAGGTACAAACGTTTATATACTGCTCTGGTTCGTTCAGAAAAAAACTATTGGTTCATGGTAGCGGCCTGGGTGCTTTTGAAAGACTATGAGCTCCCCGACTGGCCGGAGTTTCATAACCTCGATCGGGTGCACATCAAAGCGGATTTTGAAGCTTTAAAATCAGACCCCAGGGTGGGTGAATCCTACCCCGATTGGTTGTGGGATTTCGGCATTAAAGAATTGGGAAAAGACCTTTGGGAAAAAGAGGCGAAAGCTATGAACGAACCCGCCAAGGTTGTGTTTAGGGCCAACACCCTGAAAGCTCCGGGAAAGGAATTAGAAAAAAAACTTCAGGGCCTTTCGGTGCCGTTTGAAAAATTGCCCCAGCAGCAGGACGCTTATGTGTTTTTAAAAAAAGAAAATGTGTTTAAAAACCCCTTGTTTAAAGAAGGTTACTTTGAGATCCAGGATGCCGGCTCGCAGCAAATCGCCGCTTTTCTAAACCCCGGCACTAACGACCTGGTGATTGACGCCTGCGCCGGTGCAGGTGGTAAAAGTTTGCACCTGGCCGCTTTGATGAAAAACAAAGGCAGGGTGGTGAGCATGGATGTAGAACAATGGAAACTGGAAGAACTAAAAAAAAGGGCCAAACGCTCAGGCGCATTTAACATTGAAACCCGTTTGATAGAGAATGAAAAGAGTCTGAACCCACTCACCGGGAAGGCCGACAAACTTTTGCTGGACGTGCCTTGCAGCGGTTCCGGGGTCTTAAAGAGGAATCCGGATGCCAAATGGAAACTAAGCGAAGAGAGCATTTGCAGAACAAAAACCCTTCAAGAGAAGTTATTGAACGACTATTGCACCGTGCTGAAATCTGGCGGTGAGATGGTGTACAGCACCTGCAGTATATTCCCTTCGGAGAATCAGCAACAGGTTGCGGTGTTTTTGGAACACCATCCTGAATTTGAACTCAAAGAAGAAAAAACCCTGCTTCCCTCCGAAGGGTTCGATGGGTTTTACATGGCGCGAATGGTCAAAAAGCACTGAAATTACCTTACCTCAACGTATTCCAGAATCTCATAGCCCAAATGTGCTTCAAGAATTTGACGGTATACTTTTGTTGAAGTAAATCCAAACCCACTTTCAAAAAACTCGTCCAGGTAGCCGCCGTGCTTGTTGTTTTTTGGGAGTATAAACCCGATTTCCTCCTTTTGTCCTAATAGTGCCTTTTGCATTTTCAGCAACTTGTTGGGATTGGATTTCAGGTAGGTCCAGTATGATACCAAATCCGAGTATCCAAATAGTTTTTTATTGGAGCTTATGCTATCCAGCACAGCGCTTGGTTTGGCTGTAAAAAGAATTTTTAAATCCTTAAGGTAGGCGGCTTTTAGCTCGTTCAAATACACTTCATGACTGGATCTGGCTACGGTAATGGCATTCATGCTGCCGAGGATCTTGTTGATCTGTTCATTTGTTTTATCTTTAATGCTAAACACGCTGCCTTGCGTTATCAAAGCTGCCTGATTCATGAGGTAAGGGGCTGAAAAACTCACTTCCTTCTCGCGCGCCATACTTCTGGTTACCGAACCTAAACCAATAACAATGGTTTTTGCGTCTCTAACGGAATTGTAAAACGCGCTGAAATCCGTAAAAAGCGTGTAGGTTACTTTTAGGTTAATGCCCTTCTTTAGCTTTAGCCACTGAACGTATTCCTGGATGATCTCAATCTCTATGCCTTTGGGCTGTCCCATGTCAGGCATAGTGGTCGTTCTTTCGGTGTAGGCGTAAGGGTAGTTTTCGTAATAATAGACGCTTAAGGAATCCTTTTGAGAGAACATCCTAAGACCCGCCACTAAGGCAAACAAAACTAAACGCAATCTATACTTCATGTTTTTTATTACAAAATACTGATTTATTCCAAATGGTATTGTTTTCTTAATCTTATTATACGCACTCTTCGTGTTAATTTTGTGCGGCCTATTTAAGCCAATGTGGCTTCCGAACCCGATGAATTCGGATTAAATGCCTTAAATTTGCATTAACCCTGATTCCTATGAAAAACCTCTTGTTTCTTTCCTTTTGTTTTCTGCTGTTTGGTGTTCTAAAAGCACAAACCCCTGTGCATAACGTTGACGCAGCCACTTTTCAAAAGCTTATTGAAAGTAAAAAATACGTGCTCATTGATCTGCGCACCAGTGATGAAATAAAATCAAAAGGCATGATCAAGGGCGCTCAACAGCTGGACTATCTGGCAAAGGATTCAGAGAAACAGATTGGGCAATTGGACCGTAAAAAGCCTTACCTGATTTATTGCGCGGGCGGCGGCAGAAGTTCGGATTGCGCTGAGCTCATGCAAAAACTTGGTTTTATCGAAGTGGTAAATCTCGAAAAAGGCTTCGACGATTGGAAACGAAAAGGACATGAAACTGTAAAAAACTAATGGACTCCTCCGCATTGCTGCACCTTGCTGTTAAAGCCGCTCTTATTGCGGGGGAAGATATTATGAAGGTTTACAAAACAGACTTTTCTTTTGAACACAAATCGGATAATACGCCAGTGACTCTAGCCGACAGGGCGGCCAGTAAAAGTATTGTTGAAGCACTTTCTGCCAGTGGAATTCCAAGCATCAGTGAAGAAGAAACCCTGCCCGAGTTCGAGATCCGAAAAACCTGGGAACGCGTTTGGATAATTGATCCGCTTGACGGCACCAAAGAGTTCATTAAAAAAAATGGGGAATTTACTGTGAACATTGCTTTGATCCACAAGCACGCGCCTGTGATCGGTGTTATTTACGCCCCCGTTTGGAACAAACTCTATTTTGCCTCCAATGAACTTGGAAGTTTTCTTACCGAAGCCGCTGAGCTTACACCTCTGCTCTCTTTTAATGAATTGCTTAAAAGCGCTCAAAAACTTCCTTTACAAAAAACGCCTGCCACATACACTCTGGTAGCCAGTCGTTCACACCTCAGCCACGAGATCAATCAGCGCATGCAACAGGTCAAATCCATTTATGGAGATGTAAATCTCATTCACGCGGGCAGCAGTATCAAACAATGTTGGGTGGCCGAAGGCAGGGCGCACGAGTATTCGCGTTTAGGAACAACTATGGAGTGGGACACTGCGGCAGGGCAATGCATTTTAGAACAGGCAGGATGCTCTCTCAACACATTCGATACCAACCAGCCTTTGAACTATAATAAGGAGAATCCCGAAAACCCCTTCTTTATCGCACGAAACCTGAGTTAGCTTACTCCACTTTTCCTTTGAACAAGGCTGAAATTAAAATTGCATTTGGAAGCCCCAGCTGCTTGGCTTTTTTTCCTCCAAGAACGATAATCTGGTTTCTGTTTTTTGTGGTGATGGCAAAATCGTACTCGTTGGCCTCTTTTCCTATGTCTTCAAGCATTTCAAGGCTTTTGATTTCCTCTTCAGTAAGCAGTTTCGATTCCTTGTAAAGAAACTCCCAATAGTTTTTTTCTTTGAACTTTAAGCCCGAAAACCTTCGGTTGGGGCACATGGTTAAAACCGAAACAAAATGCGTTAACCGGTAGTTTTCATTTTGTTTATACAAAATAAACTTTTCTGTGATGCTAAAGTTTTTCGAAACACTGTTAAGGGTTTGTCCGGAAGCGGTGCGCAATTCCTGCTCTGCAGCTTCAACGTGGCACTGGTAATACACCAGAGAGTCGCCTTCGGTAAGTTTGGCCAACAAAGTGCCTTGTGCCCGTAGAGACGCGTTGTGAAACGGTAAACCGAGCGATCCAACAAAAAAGAATATGGTGCAAAAAGCCTTTATGTGTGATGTATCTTTATGCGTTTGGAAAGCCGAACCGCTCTGTCTTTTTCTATGGTGGCATCGGCCTCAGGCTTTCCGTTACACAATACCACGCCCATACGACGGTAAGGCCGGGTGGTGGGTTTGTTGAATATCCGCAGCTCCGTGTTTTCCTCCTTCAATACCTCAGCCTGCCCTTCAAACTCAGGTCGACCACCTTCATTGGATGCAAGAATCACGGCCGAGGCGCCGGAGCGCAGGAGTTGTACTTCAGGAATAGGGAGACCTAAAATGGCCCTTGCGTGCAATTCAAATTCATTCAGGTTTTGTGTGTTGGCAAGGGTTACCATGCCCGTATCGTGAGGCCGTGGTGAAAGTTCGCTGAAATAAACCCCTTTGGTGCTCAGAAAAAACTCTATGCCCCAAATGCCAAATCCAGTCAAAGCTTTGGTCACTTTATCGGCCATGGCTTGTGCTTCCTTTAATTCGTTTTGGTTGATAACACAAGGCTGCCAGCTTTCCTGGTAATCGCCCCTTTCCTGACGGTGACCGATGGGTGGGCAAAAAAGCGTTGGGCCATTCTTTTGTGTCACAGTTAACAAGGTGATCTCGGATTCGAATTTGATGAACTCTTCTACGATCACTTCCTTGTAATCGCCGCGTGATCCTTCCATGGCGTATGTCCATGCCTTAGAAATGTCTTCCTTCGATTTTATAACGCTTTGTCCTTTGCCGCTACTGCTCATGAGGGGTTTTGCTACGCAGGGTATTCCTATTTTCTTCACGGCCCTTTCAAAACCCTCCGCATCTGTGGCATACTCATACTTTGCCGTTCTGAGGCCCAGTTCCTTTGCTGCCAGATCACGAATGGCCTTTCGATTCATAGTATAGTTGGCGGCCTTTGCACTGGGCACAACCGTTATGCCTTGCTTTTCATAATCATAAAACCGTTCTGTACGGATGGCTTCAATTTCAGGAACAATGAGGTCGGGTTGGTGTTTGGCAACCACCCCATCAAGCGCTCCTGCATCAAGCATATTGATCACTTCAAACTCATGTGCCACCTGCATTGCCGGCGCCCCTGCATAACTGTCGACCGCAATAACATGCTGACCTAAACGCTGAAGCGCAATGACAACTTCCTTACCCAATTCTCCGCTGCCGAGCAGCATCACTTTTTTTTGTTTCACCGCTAGTATTCGTTTTTAATAACCTTTGTGCTCAATATTACTGCGCCATTCTGCTTTATGGTCAGGAGATAAGTGCCGGGAGCAAGATCTGCCACGTTTAACACCTTGTTTGTTTTCTCCGCAGCGTGGCCATCCGTTGTTTCCTGAATCACTTTTTTGCCCAACACATCGCTTATTTCTATTTGCACCTCCCCGTCCATATTTAAAACATAATCCAGGTTCAGGGTAGTGTTCGCCGGATTGGGATACACCACCAGCTTACCACCATTCTCAAATTCGTTTAGGCCGGTTGTATTGATTCCATCGATGTTAATGTCGTCTATAAAAATATTGTTGCCGCCGCCGCTTGTAAATACAAACTTAAGATTCACTTTACCACCCGCCCAAATATTTAGCAGGTTGGCCTTCTCCTTACGCCATTCGGCGCTTGTTGCCGCAGGGGTGTATGACGAGGCTATGGTTACTGTTGTTGTTTTTAATCCACTATTTGCTGTTTTTTGGTAGATAGAATTCCAGGTTTTCCCGCAATTGTTAGAAATAAAAACCTGTAATTTGTCATTGTCAGAAGCTGCCCTCGTTGCAAAATACAATTGGAAAGTTACTGTAGGGTTAAACACCGCGCTTAAATCGTACTCCGGTGAGATCAACTCGTCAATAAGTGGTGCCGATTTATTAAAGTTATGAATGGCTACACAATTATTTCCCGAAAAACTGCTGCTGTTGTTCAATTCCCAGGCGCTGGACCCGATATTATGGTTTCGTATTGTCCAATTGTTCGTAAACATGAATGAGTCCTCAAGGTCTTCAATGAACGGGTATACGTAATTGGGATTTGGCGCATTGTTTAATACCAGCACCTTGTTTGTAAAAACGCTTGTGTTGCTGTTGCCTATATACGTGTTGGTCAAGGACACATCATAAAAGCCTGGTGCATTGTATTGTACTTTAATGATGCTATCGTTTAAACTGCTTGCTGATCCTCCTGGCACCGACCAGGTTCTGCTGCTTACCAAACCTCCGTAGGATATATCGCTTAGTTTAACCGAGTCGCCAACACAGGCCGTGATGGGCTCGAAGGGTAAAATGTCCGGCACAGCCACACAAGGAGCAGGATATGTGTAGGGGTCGGCGGTGCCCGTTGCTTGCAGGTTTTGTGCTGTCCACAGGTTATTTCTTCCTGAAACGGCTGAGTTCAATGCGGCGGTCATGCGCACCACCTGCCCGGCGGAGAACATGTTCAGGCAGGGCCCATCCGTGTAATCCATATAGTTAGTGAACATTTCTCCATTGGCATTGCTTCCTGAGCAGTTGCTGTTAGGGTTACGTGGAAAGTTTGGACAACCGCTGTTTGAAAACACGTGTGGAGGGGTGTCCGCTACAAAATCGTTTCCGCAGGTGGCATCACCCCAGATGTGCCGTAAATTAAACCAATGACCCAATTCATGAATAAGGTAGCGTCCTAAAAAATTACCCCAGTTGGCATTGGTCGCCGCGGTTCCAATGCTGCCGATAAGGTCACCTCGAATGTTGACGCCATCAACCCCTGGCGCGCCCCCGGGAAATCTTGCGTATCCGCCTCCCCCGCAGTTTGTACTTCCATCATAATGCATCGTTTGAACGATCCATACATTCAAATACTTGTTGCTGGGCCAATATGACAGCGATTTCACCTCATCGTTATAAACGGAACAGTTGCTTAGGTTGTTGTAAATCCTATTAATGCCGTTGGTGCAATTCCCGGCGGGATCTTTCGTGGCCAAACGAAATTCCATGTCTATGGGGGCGGCAAAAGGAAGAAACGCAGCAGGAGTAAGAATGGTGTCTGCCTGTTGTCTCCTGAACTCCTTGTTTAGAATATCCATTTGATCAAGGATTTGGGCCTCTGAAATATTACCGGCTTGTGTGGTGTAAATCACATGAAACACCACGGGAATAACGTAGGTTGCGGCAGCCGCTGAATGGCTTTTGTTTTGAAGGTACTGCTGGGTCTCCATTTCCAGCGCCTCCTGATTTTTACGGAAAACGGAGTCGGTTCGCATCAACTCCCTGAACACATCATCACTCAGACAATTAAACTGAGCGTTTGCCGAACCAATTAACATCGTGCACAGCGTTATAGAACAAAATAGTTTTTTCATTCCTTTTGTTTTATGTTTTTATCTAATAACTGATAACTTGTTCCTCTATATTTTCCGGAATTTGTCTCTCTTCGTATTGCTGGTTTCTTAGTTGTGGTTCAAAGCCTGCTTCACGGATTGCATCCTGAATTTGTGTATAGGTAAATCGATGCGGCGCTCCTGCTGCGCTCACCACGTTTTCTTCGATCATGATGCTGCCAAAGTCATTGGCACCGGCATGTAGACAAAGTTGAGCTGTAGCCTTCCCAACAGTTAGCCAGCTGGCCTGGATGTTCTCAATATTCGGAAGCATGATGCGACTCATGGCCACCATGCGGATGTACTCTTCAGCGCTAACGTTATTTTTAATTCCTTTTAAACGATTGAGCAATGTGCCATCGTCTTGAAAAGGCCAGGGGATAAAGGCCAAAAAGCCTTTAGCGTCCTTTGGTTTTTGTGCCTGAACCTCACGCAACCAAACCAGATGCTCAAACCTTTCGTAAAGCGTTTCAACGTGCCCGAACATCATCGTGGCGCTTGTGGTAAGGTGCAATTGGTGAGCGGCCTTCATTACTTCAAGCCATTCTCTTCCCGTGCACTTTCCTTTGCTAATCAATCGTCGCACCCTATCGTTCAGGATCTCGGCCCCAGCACCCGGCAAACTGTCCAATCCGGCTTCCATAAGCGCTTTTAAGACTTCAGTATGTGTACTTTTTTCAAGCTTGGTGATGTGGGCAATCTCGGGTGGACCTAAAGCGTGTAGTTTAAGATGAGGGAAAAGGGTTTTTAATTCCTTAAACAGATTCACATAATACGAAAGTCCAAGATCCGGATGATGGCCCCCTTGCAATAAAAGCTGTTCCCCGCCAAAACGAAAGGTTTCTTCAATTTTGGTTTTATACGTTTCGATACTGGTGATATAACTTTCAGCGTGCCCCGGTATCCTGTAAAAATTACAGAACTTACAATTGGCTATGCACACGTTTGTGGTATTGGCGTTGCGATCAATAATCCAGGTGACCTTGTTGGAATTCTTTTTTTGTTTTTTCCGAAGTTCATTTCCTGTGTACACCAAGTCGGCCAATGGAGCATTTTCGAATAGGAAAAGCCCTTCCTCGATGTTTAAAAATTCGAAGTTAAGGGCGCGTTGTAAAAGACGATCAATGTTCATAGTAAACAACAAAGTTAGTATTCGGATTTAAATAGGTAACAACAAAAAACCCGCTTCAGAAATCTGAAGCGGGTTCGTAAAAAAAGGGGGTGAAAATTAGTTTTTCATCATTTTGATGGTTCTGATCACTTTGCCATCCGTTTCAACCAGCTTTACAATGTAAGCGCCTTTTGAAAGTTCAGTCGTGTTCATGCTTTCGCTTGACTCAATGGTTTGACTGATCACTAACTGACCAACGGCGTTGTAAACCTCAACTTTTCCGGTGAATCCTGAAACGTTAAGTTCGTTGTTGAATGGGTTTGGGTAAACAGAAGATTCAGCAGAAGTTCCGGCTATGCTCTCAATGCCTACACAGGCCGATACGGAAACACTAACAACTGCATTTGCAGAGCAACCGTCCGCACTGGTTCCTGTTACCGTAAAGGTATTTAGACCCGGAGTTGTACCAGTTGAGAAGTTCACCGGGTTAGAAGTAGAGGTTAAAGCTCCGGCCCATGCATAAGTTGCGGCGCCTGAAGCAGTAAGCGTAACGGTTTTGTTAACACATTCAATTGTTTTTGAGGCAACAGCAGACACGTTAGGAAGCGGTGCAACGGTTTGGTTGACCACACCTCCAACGGTACAGCCATTGGAGCCTTGTCCGATAAGGATCAAACTAAAGCTGCCGCCTGCTGGATTTGTTGAAGTGTTGATGGTGACAGGATTCTGAGTGGTAAATTGTGCCCCTAATACCCAAGTGTAGCTGGTTGCGCCACTTGCATTGAACTGGATGGTGCTTCCTGGACACGCAACTGTTGGCGTATTCACATAAGATAAGGTAGGGCTTGGCGCTACGGTAATGCTAATGCTATTACCACCTGCACAAACGTTAGGGAAAGTGCCGGAAATACCGCCTACACTGTAAGTGGTAGTGGTATTTGGTGTTACAGTAATAATTGCTGTATTGGCGCCAGTGTTCCAGGAATAGGTGGTAGCGGCACTCACTGCGGTTAAAGTAACCGTTGCGCCCGAGCAAACAGAGTTAGAACTTGCAGTTACCTGCATCGACAATTGGCCGCCAAGGGTTACAGTTGAAGTTACAGTTGAAGGACAATTTCCACCTGCACCATAACCGGTTACAGTATATACCGTTGTAGAAGCAGGGGTAACAACTATAGATGAAGTCGTTGCGCCGGTGTTCCAGGAATAACTTGTTGCACCAGTAGCGCTTAATGTTGCAGAGGTCGCAGGACTTGAACACACCGTAAAGCTGGGAACATTAACGACAGGGGTGGTTGTTACAGTGACTACTGCGGTCTGTGTACCAACACAACCGCCCACGCCAGTTCCGCTCACCATATAGGTGGTGTTGACGGTTGGGCTAACCACGACAACTGAACCTGTTTGATTATTGCTCCAGGTGTAAGTGGTCGCGGCATTTGTTCCTGCGCTTGTTGCAGTTAGTGTAACGGAGTTGCCTGAACAAACACCAGCAGCGCTCTGTGCAACAGAAATAGCAGGCTGACTACAAGGGTTGCTCACTTTAACAGCATCAATTCCAATGTAGTCGCTGTTGGTTCCGGTAGGACCTCCATCTTGTACAAAATACCTGAATGCAAAACGACCCGTTACCGGGCTTGCAAGTCCGCTAACAGCAACGGTGTAGACCGCCCATGCGTTTGGATAACCATTCACCACGCCGTTTGAAACTACACTTGAGGTGTTTGTGGTTAAATTTGGGTTGATGTCCAGCATCAAAACCGTGTAGGTTCCAACATTCGCGGTACCGGTAGGCACAACGGTGTTGTCAATCGGGCTCATGCGAATTTGCAAACGATCAGCAAACTGTGGCGTCGAAGAGGTTCTTGTCGCAAATTCGAGAACGGTTCCGTTTGACAGGTTTAAAGTTGGTGTGATTAACCAGGTGTTAATATCGTTGGCTCCAGTGGTGTTGTTAAAATTCATGCCGATGTAATCGTTAACGCCCCCGTTGAAGGCAGGAAACGTAGCGGCACCGTTACCTTGAAACACGCTTGTGGTTCCAACCGGCTGTGAATTCGTAATAATAACCCAACCCAAAGTTGTGTTATTCCATGTGGCATTAAAGTTATCCGTAAGGATAATCTGCGCCTTCAGACCAAAAGAGATGGTCAAAGCCAGAAATAAGAGAGTAATTGTTCTTTTCATTTTTAGTATAGTTTTGCGCGAATTTAGTGCTTTTTTGCTTTACTTCCACCCTTTTTAACAGCCGTCTTAACTGTTTTGTTTTTATTTTTGCCTGAAACCAGGGCGTAAGAGTGTTTTATCATTTCTATTAGAAGGGTTCTGTTGAGGCTGCCGTTAACCATCACGGTGTTCCAATGGGTTTTGTTCATGTGATACCCAGGTTGCACATCCGGGTAATTCTCCCTGTACTCGAGCGCTAAACGCGGCTCACACTTTACATTGAATCGCAAAGTTTCGGTATCGAGGCTCATCAACAGAAAGATCTTCCCCTTAACCTTAAACACAAGCGTGTCCTCTCCAAAAGGAAAACCCTCTTCAGTTTCTGGAAGCGATAAACACAGGTCTCTTATTTCTTCGGCACTCATATAACAATTTCTTAATATGCTTTCCAAATATAGTGAAAGCCCCACCAGATATAAAACACAGCCCGACACATCGCTGGAAAGTTGAAATATTTGTGCCCCAATGCCGTTATGGTGTCAAATCCTTTGCAAATCGGTTTTTTTTGAATGGGATTTTAAGTAAGTTTGGCGTTCGAAATTTTAAACTAAAACAAACAATAACACAATACACATGAGCACAAAAAAAACATCGGGTGGATTCCCATTGATGATTTCAGCGCTAGCTATTCTGATCTGTCTAGGCATTGGCGTATTTATTTACAAATTCGTTCTGGGAGCCCCTTCAAATTTTGAAGGCGGAGATGCCGATCACGGGCATCCATTGAATGGAAGTATTCTCGGCACCATGTACAAAGGCGGTTTTATCGTTCCTATTTTGATTGGTTTCCTTTTAACCGTTATTACTTTCGCCATCGAGCGATTTATTACCATTAACAAAGCCAGCGGAAAAGGCAACACCGATAAATTTGTTGCAAAAATCAAGAGCTTGATCGCTAACCATGATTTTGATGGGGCTAAGGCTGAATGCGACAAACAACAAGGTTCTTTGGCCAACGTGGTTCACGAAGGCATTGTGAAATACGAATTTGTTCAAAACGATACCCACATGGACAAAGAAGCCAAAGTACACGCCATTCAAAAAGCTTTGGAAGAGGCCACTTCTTTGGAGCTTCCAATGTTATCTAAAAACATGGTGGTGATTTCAACCATGGCTTCTATCGGTACCTTGGCTGGTTTGATCGGAACGGTTGTTGGTATGATCCGTGCTTTCTCCGCGCTCTCTGCAGCAGGAGCACCCGATACCGGCGCTTTGGCAACTGGTATTTCAGAGGCCCTAGTAAATACACTTGTTGGTATCTTGACCTCCGCTTTTGCTATCATTTTCTATAACTATTTCAGTAACCGTATCGACCAAATCACTTACGCCATGGATGAGGCAGGATTCTCCATCATTGAAGAGTTCCAGGCTTCAGGCAAGTAATTTTCAGTACTGTTTTTGAATTAAATACTTAATCAAATGTCAAAGAAACCATCCAAAGGAGGAGCACCGGCGCTGGACATGACCCCCATGGTGGATCTGGCCTTTTTGCTGGTGACCTTTTTTATGTTGACCGCTTCCTTTCGTATGGACGAGCCTGTTACGGTAGACCCTCCCTCCTCCATTGGAGAAGTGGCGCTACCCGACAATCACCTCATGGTAACCATCGACGAGAAGGGCCGCGCATTTTTTGGTATCAGTAACGGTACCGCCAAGATGGCCGCCCTGCGCGAGATGAGCAAACGTTACAAGGTGCCGTTTACCGACCAACAGGTTGTTAAATTCAGCGGTTTGCCTAGCATTGGCGTCGACATCAAGGATCTTCCCCGTTACATTGATGCCAGCGAACAAGAGCGAAAAGGGTTTCAGCCCCAAAAAGGCATCCCCATGGACACCATCACGCCCAACAACCAGCTAAAAGATTGGATCAACCTTGGAGGCACCGAAGCCGTTCGCACCTACGAGGCCGCCAAGAAAAAAGCCATGGAATCCAACTCGGATTTTAAGGCTGAAAAACCAAGGTACGCCATTAAATGCGACGCGACAACGAAGTACATTTATGTAAGGGATGTCGTAAAAACCTTTACCGATTTGAAAATTTATCAGTTCAACCTCATTACCTCGCTGGAAGGCGGAGGAACAGTAATTGAACCCACTAAATAAACCCATTTAACGCTTTAACACATGGCAGAAATAGCAGAAGGCGGTGGCGGTGGCCACAAAGGCGGTAAAAAAAGAGCCAAAAAACAATCCACAAGGGTCGACATGACTCCCATGGTGGATTTGGCCTTTCTCTTGCTCACCTTTTTCGTTCTTACAGCCACTTTTAATAAACCCAAATCCATGGAGCTTACTTTTCCTGCTCCACCACCTCCCGACCAAAAACCGGATGAAATCAAAAAGGGGATTACTTTGTTGCTCACTAAAGACAACCGAATTTTTTATTATGAAGGTGAATTCAGAGCTGAGCCGAATGAAAAAGGGCCCAAAACCGAAATACAGGAATTGAATTTTTCTCAGGATTCTAAAAACAGCTTGCACAAATACCTGCTTGAGAAAAACAAACCCATGCACGAACAAATTATGGCACTCAAGGCCAAACACGACAACAACCAATTGCCCGACACCACCTTTAAAAGGTTAGTAAAAGAAAGAAAGGCCGACAAAGAATCGTACACTTTTTTGATTAAAACCGACGATCAGGCGACCTACAAAAACGTGATTGACGTGATTGATGAGTTAAATGTGAACGTGGTTGGAAAATACGTAATGGTAGATATTATGAAAAACGAGCTGGACCTGATGAACGAAAAAACAGGCGCAGTTAGCAACTAAAACAGGGAGGAAATTATGTTCAAAAATTGGAACGACGTTACTTTCGATGCACGAAATGAAATTGTTTTCGCAAGCAGAAATCAGGGCTACGGTGCATTTGAATTGCGCAAAAATTATAACATCAGGGTAACATACATCCTTGGTGGTGTTGCGCTTTTCGGCATCCTCTTGTTTGGCGCTAAGAAATTTTCAGACCGGCCCGACCAAGAAGAAGTGGAACAAACGATGGAAGTGGTTCAGATTGACCTCACGCCTCCTCCGCCAATCGAAGAAACCCCTCCCCCGCCTCCGCCACCACCACCACCACCCATGGTGGAGATGGTGAAGTTTACGCCACCAGTTATTAAAGACGATGCTGTTGAAGAGGAACCTCAAAAACTTCAGGAGGATGTAAAAGAAACCACGGTTGGTACTAAAGATCAGGAAGGTGAAGAAATTGTTGCTCCTCCTTCGGATAATACCGGTCCTGCAGAAGCGGCCCCCGAAATTTTTACAATCGTGGAAGAGCCTGCCGAGTTTCCTGGTGGTTTGGCCGCCATGTCCAAGTACATTGCTCAAAACATCCAATACCCCGCCATGGCCCGCGAGGCTGGTATCACTGGCAAGTGTTTTTTGAAATTTGTTGTGAATGAAACTGGCGAGATCAGTAACGTAGAAGTTTTAAAAGGAGTGCCGGGTTGTTCAGAATGCGACCGCGAAGCCATTCGTGTGGTGAAATCCATGCCAAAATGGAAGGCGGCTAAAATGACTGGTAAATCCGTGAAGTGTTTCTTTAACCTGCCTATTAATTTTAAAATTCAATAGTCTTCCGAATTCTTTTGGGACAATTGGATAGCCTTTCCGGTATGCGTATGTTTTCACTTATAATGGCCGTCACCATGCTTCTTGTGGTTTTTGCTATTGCCTCCCTTTTCTCTTTTACTTCTTTTATGGGGACCGAAATGCAAGGCAACAAACGCGTTTCCTTCATTGTTTTGCTTTGGCTGTATGGAGTCTACCGTTCCTACAGGCTGTATGTACTGCTAAAGAGTTTTAAAAACAATGAAGCTTAAGCCTAGCGTCTGCTTTGCCATAGTTTTTATTCCGGCGCTATTGTTTTTTGCTTGTGAATCAAAACCCGAAAACATTAAAGCCAACAACAGCCCAACTTCGGGTCACTTGAAGGTTTATTACGAAGAAGGGCTTGAAAAACACGTGCTCAACCAGGCCTACACCTTTGAAGCCATCTACTACAGAGCCGAGCTGAGGCTTTTTCCTTCAAGTGAGGATTTAGCAATACAGGCCTTGTATACGGACAGTTGCGAGGCGGTTGTGATTACGCGGCAGCTCAACAAGAATGAACAAAAGGCCTTCGCCTCTAAAAAATACCAGCCCAAATTTTCTCTGGTTGCCAAAACGGGCTTGGCTGTTATTTGCAACGCTGGTCTTGCCCTCAACAAATTAAAATACGCTGATGTGCTCGCTTTACTTCAACAATCCAACACCATTCAGGATTCTCTGGGCAATGCCCTTGTTCTTAATCTGCTTATAGACAAAAGCGGTTCTGCCGTGTACAATTACCTTAAAGACTCTCTGCTGCAGGGACAGCCCTTGCCACCTTATTTTAGCTCCCTGAATTCAGGCCCTGGAGCCATCGATTTTGTCGCCTCACATAAAAACGCCATCGCCTTTGTTGATTTCGCGCTGTTTAGTGATGTGGATGACTCCCTTAGTAAAACCATCTCAAAAACCGTCAGGGTTTTGGCCATAGGTGCCAAAACGCACAATGGGCATTATGAAAAACCCAATCAAAGTAGTTTTAAATTGAACACCTACCCGTTTACGCGTAACATTTATGTGATGAGAAAAACGGGAGACTTTACTTTGGCCAAAGGTTTTGAAAGTTTTGTGGCTGGCCCAAAAGGACAAACCTTATTTCTGAAACAGGGCTTATTGCCTTCGCGGCAACAAGAAAGAGGGATTACCGTTAATTTTGAGCCGCTGGATATAAAACAATGAGGGCAATTTCTTAAAATACATTAAAATAGCCCTGAATTTATCTTCTGGCACCGGCTTTGTCAATATGGAATTGGTACTTTTAAACCATGAATACTATGAAAACACACGCTTTTACCGCCGCTTTTGTTTTGGCTTGCGTTTCTATACAAGCTCAAACTTTACAGGAAATTGTTGGAAAAACCGAGAATGAACGTTTTGATCTTGCAGGAAACGATTTAAGACTTCTCATCTCGAAAAACCCGGCCAAAGGTGAATACTATTTCTATTACGCCGAGAATTCTTACAAAAGAGGGGAGACCGATAGCGCTCTTATTTTTTACAACAAAGGCATTGAGGCCAATGCCACTTACCCCTTGAATTACGTAGGTGTTGGAAAATGTTTGTTGCTCCAATCCAAAACCAATGAGGCAAAAACACAATTCTACAAAGCCAACACCTTGGGCGGTGGCAAAAGCGCAGAGTTGCTTCGCAAAACGGCAGAAGCCTGGCTAGTAACGGATAACAAAAACCCCGATGAAGCCATCAGTCTTGCCAATGCTGCAATAAAACTTGAACCGAAAAATCCTGAGAACTACATTCTTTTGGGTGATGCGCAACTTGAAAAAAATCCTTCGGACGGAAGCACACCGATCAAAAATTACAATACCGCCACAACGCTTAATCCCAAAAGCGTAAAAGGCATTCTTAGAGTAGGTAAATTATACCAAAGGGGTAGAAATTACCAGTTGGCGCTCGACAAATACAGAGAAGCGCTGAGCATCGATTCCACTTTTGCACCTGCGTTCCGTGAGATTGCTGAACTTTACTTTTTAGCCGGACAGCCCGCTAAATCCATTGAGAACTGGCAGAAATATTTAAAACTGAACGACAGCCCTTATGCGCGCTACCGTTATATGGGCGCATTTTATTCTAACAAACAATACCCAGAAGCTGTGAGGGAATACGAATCTCTTAAAAAAACAGAGTTCAGCAATTTGTATTTCGAACGCCTTGCTGGTTACAGCTATTATGAAATGGGAGATAAAGCCGATAAAGAAGCCTACAACAAGGGTCTTGTGGCCATAGAGGCATTTTTTGATCAAGCTGGCCCCGATTTTAAATACATTGGCACAGACTACAAATGCAAGGGTTTGCTTTTGTTAAAAACTGGAAAAGATTCTTTGGCTAAAATTGAACTCGAAAAAGCCATGGGCATAGAGCCAAAACTGAAGCCTGAAATCTACAGCGAATTAGCGGTAAACGCCATGAAAGCCAAAAAATACAGCGATTGTTCAAATTATTACGAACTGAAATACGTCAGCGACTCGACTAATTTTAGCACCAACGATTTTTTCTCTCTGGGCCGTGCTTATTTCTATTCAGCGCTTGGTTTAAAGAAAGAGGCTAATGAACTGCGTGAAGTTCAGAAAAATAAAAAGAAGCCTGAAGAATCTACAGAGGTGCTTGCAAAAGAAAGTGGCGCAAAAGAGTTGTTCATCAAGTCCGATTCTGCCTTCTCCAAAACCACTCAAAAAAATACAACCTGGCCAATCGGGTATTTCTGGAGAGCAAGGGCAAATTCCTACCTCGATCCAACCAACGCTCTTTGGTTAGCAAAACCACATTATGAAAAAATGATCAGTCTTATTACAAAGCCTGAAGAAAAAACCGGCACCTATAAAACAAATTTAATTGAGGCTTATGAATACCTCGGTTCCTATTACGTAACCACAAACGATAAAGCCAAGGCCGACGAAACCTGGACGCTTGTAAAAGAATTGGATCCGGAGAACGAAAAAGCAAAAAGCTATTTTACGCCCCCTAAATCCAAACCGGCACCTGCCGGCGCGCCCAAATCAAAATAACACACTTAAATCCCCGGTACACCGGGGATTTTTTTGAAGGCTACTGAATGTTGTCAAACCATCCCTTCTGACGGGGCACCTTAACGCTGCTGAGCGATGGGGTTTTAAGGTTCAGGAAGACGCTATACCGTTTATTAAATCCAAACGGCACCCATTCAATGGCAAGTTCCCAACATTTTAAATCCCTGTAAATATTTACACTGGTGTAGCTGAGGCTTTTTGTGTTGAAATCATATCCACTTGTCATGCCTACTTTCCAATATTTGGTAGGCATAATGTCACCCCTGAAGTTAAGCGTTTGTGTGGGTTTTGTTTTTCCGTCGCCGCCTCTTCTCAGGTCAAGATTATAATATGCCGCAAGGTTCCAGGTCATGCTTTGTTGGGTTTGATCGCCTTCGCGCTTAGCTCCCCTTTCTACGGCGTTGGTTAGGTCAGGTGCTTGCCTGGTTTTTTTCAGGGCCTCCAACATATTGCTTCCGAACGCTGTGTTGATGGTAAAATAAGCCGACTGGAAATTGGCAAGTTTCCCATTGTAGTTGTAGGCGTACACCTCAATGCGTTTGTTTTCGTTGTTATAGGCATAGGGGTCGTATATTGAGGTGGCCACTACATCAAAATACTTCAACACTTTGGTTCTGGCGCTTAAATTGATTGTGCTCATGTTAAAACTGTCAGCGGCAAAATTATAGTTTGTGTTCACGCTTAGGTCCTGCAACACTACCGTTTTCACAAAGGTGTATCCCGTGTCGGTGCGCTGTTTGATCTTGGCCTCAATGTTGTTGCTGATGTTTATGCCCAACGCATTTTGTCCCCCCTGAACAGGCCCTCCATAAATGTTTTTCTCATAAATTGAGTAGGGCATTTGATTTCCTGCCGTGTCTTTTTGAATGCGTTTCCAATACCCGTATTTTTCGTCTCCAAAGTCTGGCCTGTACCCATAGGAAATGGTAGGGATCATTAAATGACGAATAGCCGAAACTCTCGCTTTTTTAAGAAAATAATCAAAATACAACTTCGTGTTCATGCCTGCGTTGAAATTATAATCAAAAGCCCCCGAATACCCCTTCACGGTTTCATTGCTTATGGAGTCAGTATCCCTGTAATACTGCTTCTGAAGCGTTCGGGTGTACATGTAAGAATTGATGTTCAGCACCGGGGACACGGTGATGTACTTGAACATATTAAAATTTGTGCTGATGGGTAAACTGTGTTTGATTCCGTATTGAAGACTGTCGGCAGTGTTGCCCTTTAATAAAGTGCTATCTGTGCCCGAAATTGAGTTCTGAGCAGTAAGAATATAGCTCACGCCCAATTTATCCAAAGCCTGAACTTTTGTTGCGCCTAGTGCTCTGAGCGGGAAAAAACGATTTACATTGAAGGTGAGTGAGGGCAAGGTTAGGTCCATCTTACGTGTTATCGTGTTTTGATTGTGCCTGGCGTTCAGGCTAAGCGAGCTCCATTTGTAGGTTTTGGTGAACTCAACATTCGACTGAAATGTATTTGTTAGAAACTGCCCTGAATTGAAAGCGTTGTATTTGTTGTACTGACTGTTCATGTAATTTACATTCGAGAGGAACCGAACGGATGGATTGCTTCGATTATCCTGAAGGTGTTGCCAGTTTATGGTGTATGATTTTATTTTCTCATACGTTGAGGGGATGTCTTTGTCTCCAGTAATGTATTCGCTGTACCCGAGGTTTAAAGAGCCTTGCGACCGGTACAAAATATTATAGGTATTAAAGGTTCTTAAACCCCAACTGCCATTGCTGAAAATGTCCCCTTTAATGATCATGTCGGTTTTTTCATTGATGCCGAAATAATAGCCTCCATCCCGAAGGAAATAACCTTGGTTTGCTGAATTACCAAAGGTGGGTATGATGATGCCGTTATGTGCGCGTTTGGCATTTGGAAAAAATCCGAAAGGCAGGCCCAAAGGCGTTGGGGCACCGCCAATTTCCAAATACATGGGCCCTGTTACAATCTTATCGTCAGGAATAATTTTAGCTTTTGTCGCCCTAAACACGGTTCTTGAGTCTTCTTCCTTACACGGAATACATTTCATGTCTTTCAGATAAACAACATTGTTGCTGTCCTTTTTTATTTCATTCCCATACACTAAAAACTCTCCCTGTCTTGTAAGGGCTCCGAAAATCTTACCCCTTTTGGTTTTCAGGTTATACATTATTTTGTGCGCTTTGATCTCCTGTTCATCGTCCTTAAACACTGGCTCTCCAAAAAACTTTCCCAAACTGTCCATTTTACCGTACGCGGTGATCAGGTTTTTAGAGTAATCCATTTCTATAACCTCAGCCTGAATAATTAGATCCCCGTAAGTAAGCTTAGATTTACCGTACAGGATCAAGGTTTTTCCCTCGCCAATGGCCACAATGCTGTCCTGAGCCTCATATTGAATAAGCTCCCCCATACTCTCTTCGTCTGAACTTGTGGTCAGACTGTCCGTATTAAGGTTTTTTAAGGTATCCCCCTGCACCTCCTGAGCTTTAGTGTATGCGGGACACAGAGATATTAACAGACCAAGGAAGAAAACTACTTGTTTATGTCTCCTGTTTGTCAAGGGGGATGTGGTAATTTTAAAGGGCTTTGTACTTATGGCAAAGCTACAATACTTATGGGGAATGCTCTGCGCATTCCGGCTTAGGATGGTTAAAAAAATGAAATATCTTTTGTTCATAAGCCTTGCTGTGGCGCTGCTAATTGGCTTTAGCGGTTTCAGAAAAGGCAGCCCGAATGGAATAAAGATCATCGTGATCGATCCGGGTCATGGAGGTAAAGACCCCGGTTGTCAGGGCGCCGTTCACAAGGAAAAAGAAGTGGCCCTTGCCGTAGCCTTGAAGTTGGGCGCTTTGCTGGAAGAAAACTACAAGGACATAAAAGTGATTTACACCCGCACCAGCGATGTGTTTGTTGACCTGGAAGAGCGCGCGCAAATTGCCAATAGAGCAAAGGCCGACCTGTTTTTATCCATACATTGCAACGCGGCGGGAAAAGCCGTTATGATAAAAGATGCGAAAACAGGCAAAATGCGCCCCAAGCTCGTTCGTAACAGCAAGGGCCGTTATGTTGCTGTTGAAAGGGCCAACCCCTTGCCCTATGGTACTGAAACCTACGTGATGGGACTCAAAAACGAGGAGGGCAAAATGAAGGTGGCCACAAGGGAAAACTCAGCCATTTTTTATGAGGACGATTACGAAAAAAAATACGGCGGCTTTGATCCCGAAAGCGAAGAGAGTTATATCATCATGAGCAATTACACCTCTGCGTATGTTATCCAAAGCGCAAACCTTGCTGTTAAACTACAGGAAGAATACGCCACAAAAGCCGGAAGAATAGACAAAGGCGTTCATCGCCAAAGCATTTGGGTGCTCTGGAGAACCTCCATGCCAAGCGTGCTCACAGAAATTGGCTACCTCACCAACCCATTGGAAGAAAAGTTCCTGGGCAGCACAAAAGGTCAGGATTATCTGGCCAAAGCTTTGTTCAGGGGGCTACGGCGCTATAAAGACGAGTTAGAAGGCGTAAAACGGGTTTACACCGATGCCATTGAAAAACAAGAACCTCTTAAAAACGAAAACCTTTTGGCCGGAAACAACTACGGGAAAAAAACGGCCTCAGATGAGGAAACCGCCTCCGAAGAAAAAGTCGAAAAACCACAAAGCAAAGAGGGGGCGCCAGAAAAAATAAAGATTGATGACGACAAATTTGCAGAAGTAAGCCTTGAATCAATTCCGCTGGATTCAGGCAAAAAAAACAGCCCTACAGGGTCCTCGCCTGTAAGTTCAGAATCGGTCACAGTTACCGGAAATGCAGATGTCGGCAATAAAAAAACACTGGTGTACTGCGTTCAGTTCGCCAGCAGCGATGCACCCATGAATCTGAAACAAATCAAGTTCGCTTCTGTGAAAGATCCCGATTTTTATAAGGTGAGCAACGTGTTGAAATACACCTCTGGTAAATTCGACAGTTTCAAAGAAGCCACGGCACACAAAAACGAATTGAGAGAAAAAGGCCTAACCGATTGTTTTGTGGTGGCTTTTAAAAACGGTGAGCGCATCAGCATCACTGAGGCCATAAAGCTTTCCGGAAATTGATCAAGGGGCTGAGAACAACAAGGCAAACACTTCCCCAACACCCGTAACAGCATGAATCTTTATCTTAGGTTGCTGTGGTTTTATCCCTTTCAAGTTGTTTTCCGAGATGATTATGCGTTTGAATCCAAGTTTAGCGGCCTCTGAGATCCGCTGTTCAATATGGCTTACAGGACGTATTTCCCCCGTTAAACCTAACTCTGCGGCAAAACACATGTCTAAAGGAACCGGCACGTCCTGATTGCTGCTCAAAACAGCACACACTACTGCAAGGTCAATGCCAGTGTCTTCCACCTTTAGTCCGCCTGCTATATTGATAAACACGTCCTTTATGCCCAATTGAAACCCGCAGCGTTTTTCAAGTACAGCTAACAACATGGAGAGGCGGCGCAGCTCAAAACCCGTGGAGGAGCGCTGTGGGGTGCCATAAGCGGCCGTGCTTACCAAGGCCTGAGTTTCAATCAGCAGGGGTCGGTTACCCTCCATGGTTGCAGCAATGGCCACCCCGCTCACGTTGTGTTCCCTATGGGTAATCAGTATTTCTGAGGGATTCAACACTTCGCGCAAGCCCTCTCCCTGCATTTCATAAATGCCCAATTCATTTGTGTTGCCAAAACGATTTTTAACGGCCCTCAACAAACGGTACACATGATTCCTGTCGCCTTCAAAAAGCAAAACGGTGTCCACCATGTGTTCCAGAACTTTCGGTCCTGCCAGGCTGCCATCTTTGGTGATGTGCCCTATCATAAACACCGGCGTATTGCTTTCCTTGGCAAACCTTAAGAACTCTGCCGCGCATTCCCTCACCTGACTAACACTGCCCGGGCTGCTATCGGCAAAATCGGTGTATAAGGTTTGTATGGAGTCAACAATAACCAGCTGGGGCTGAATTTTAGTAATCTGGGCAAAAATGCTTTGGGTGTTCGTCTCCTGAAGTATAAAACACGACTCGGTGGTCACCCCTATTCTCTCCGCCCGCATTTTGATCTGCTGTTCACTTTCCTCGCCACTTACATAAAGCACCTTAAGATTCTTCAGGCGAAGCGCCAGTTGCAACATAAGTGTGGACTTGCCCACTCCGGGCTCACCGCCAAACAACACAAGGCTTCCGGGCACGATGCCTCCTCCAAGCACTCTGGCAAGCTCTTTGCCAGGCACCGCAATGCGCGGGTAGTCCTGCAAGCCAATCTCCTGCAATAACACCGGGGAGTTGTGCCCCTTATCACCTCCCTGGCCAAATAATTTAAGCCTTTGGTTTTTGGTTTCCTTGTGAACGATTTCTTCTACATAGGTGTTCCACTCGCCGCAGGAAGAACACTTGCCAACCCACTTAGCGGCTTGTGCCCCGCAGTTTTGACAAAAATAAACGGCCTTGGATTTTGCCATGGGGTGGGCTTAAAATAGAAATAAGTGGGGGCGCTTTGTTTAAAGCATGTTCAGGCGTTGCAAAAGCTCGTCTTTATATGCCCCGCCCACTGGAATGATTTTTTTATCGTCTTCCAGAATCACGTTCTGGGAGTCTATACTTTGTATTTTGTCAAGCCGGGCAATAAAAGATCTGTGTATCCGGGCAAACTCCCCGTTCCCCAGTTTCTTGTCGATCTCCTTCATTGTGCTGTGAACGGTGTAGCGTGCATACAGCGTATTAATGGTGACGTAATCCTTAAGGGCTTCAACATAATAAATATCCTTTAAATGCACTTTCACCAACTTTCCGTTGGCTTTTACAAACAACATGTCGTTGCTGCCCTCCTCTTTATTCTCAACAAGTGAATAAAGAAAATCCCTTTCCTTTAGCAGCGCCGCGTCCTTACGGTGTTTGTAAATGGCCATTTCGATATTGGAGTGCAGGTCAATCTCTTTGAACGGTTTTAGAATGTACCCGTATGGTTCCGTGATCTTGGCCCTGGTCAGTGTGCTTTCGTCTGCGTAAGCGGTGAGGAAAATCACGGGCACATTGATCTGCTCTTTAATTTTTTCACTTGCTTCAATACCGGTGAGGTTGCCCTTGATCATAATGTCCATCAGCACCAAATCCGGCGCAAGCTCAACTACTTTTTCAATGGCGTCGGCTCCGTTGTTGGCAATTCCAACCACATTGTAGCCAAGTTTAGTCAGGCTGTTCTGAATGTCTTTTGCAACAATACTCTCGTCTTCAACAATAAAAATGTTTATTTTTTCCATTCTCTTACATCTTAAAAATTACTTTTATTTCTGTTCCAATTTCTTTCTCCGATTTAAATTCGTACTTGCCATCGATTTGTTCAATGAGTGTGTTTACCAATTGAAGTCCGAGCGAATGGCTGTTTTGAAAACTCACGTTTTCCTTAAAGCCAACTCCGTTATCTTTAAGTTCTAAAAATACTAAATTTTCCTCGCATTTTAAATCCACCGTGATCACCCCGTGTCGGGTGCCCGGAAAAGCGTGTTTGATGGCGTTGGTGACGAGCTCGTTCAAAATCAGGCCGGCCGGGATAGAACTGTCCAGCGGCAAAATCACATCCGCGATGTTCATCTCCACTTTTATCTTTTCCTTGGAAGAGGAGTAAGAGTGAATGATGTTGCTGATCAATGTTCTTACATAATCAGAAAAATTTACTGAACTGAACGATTTGTTTTGATAAAGACTCTCGTGAATGATGGCCATGGTTTTAATCCGGTTCTGACTCTCTTTTAAGAGGGCCAGAGCATACTCGTCCGACACGTAGGAGGACTGTAGATTTAGAATGCTGCTTACCACCTGCATGTTGTTTTTTACCCTGTGATGCACTTCACGCAACAGCACTTCTTTTTCCTTTAATGAAGCCTCTATTTTCTGCTGGGTCTGCTTTTTCTCGGTGATGTTGTGCGCAATTCCACTCACTTCTATAACCTTGTCTTTTTCAAAGATGGGGTTAAGAAACACCTCCAGGTTCACCTTTTTGTTGTTCTTGTCAAGAATTTCTACTTCAAAGGTACTCGCCATCCCCTCGAAGGCAATCTTGTAATGGTGCTTTAGCAGTTTGTTGTAATCGTTGTCGTGCGATAATATGCCCCTGTTCAGCACAAGTCCCAAATAGGGTTTTGTGTTGTAGAGTGCCGAGATGATGTCAAAATAGTTTTTGTTAAAAGACGTGAGTCTTTCTTGCCGGTCAATGGTCCAGATGTAGTGGTGGCTGCTGTCAAAGATGGCTGTTAGTTTAGCGGTTTGATTAATAAGCTTCCTCTCATACAGTTTTGAATCCGTCACGTCATTGGCAATACAACTGATCTCGGTAATTTCACCTCTCTCGTTCAGGATGGGATTAATAAACACCCTCCGGTGAACTTCTCCGCTATTTTCAACGTAATCCTTCTTTTCAAATTCCAGTTTTTTGCCTTTAAACGCCTCGTCGTAGAGGGGCAGCCAGTAATTGGCGTATTCGTCCCTCCGCTTGTGGAGTTTTTCATGAATGCGGTCGCCAACAGCAAGATCAATGCCGTGCTGCTGATTTACAATCCTCGAAAAGTTTTCGTTGAAAGAAGTGAGCTCATACGCTTTGTTTACAGTCCAGATAAGGTGAGTGGAGCTTTCGAAAATGGAGGTAAGGTGGGCTGTTTTTTCAATGAGGTTTTTCTCAGCCTCTTCTCTTTCCTTCATTTCCTTTTCTAGCCTTACGTTTTGAGATGCCGTGGCCTTAAACTTTTCCTTCTCAATTTCAAGAACCTTTTTTTTACTTAGGTTGTTTATGGTTGAAAGAACGCGGTCGTGATTCTCAAACTTAACAAACACCGATTTGATCTCCACTTCTACGGTGTTTCCTTCAAAGTCTTTGATGTTGTAGTTGTTAAACCGGTTCAGGTTTTGGTTGTTGTAAATTTCTTTTATTCTGTCAGCTGCTTTTTGTTTGCTCTCTCCAACAAAATAATCCAGCACGTGTTTGCCAACAACCTCGTCAACCGAGTTTGCCTTCAGCAGTTGTTGTGTCTGCGCGTTGCAATATACCACAACGCCGTTGTCGTGTATAATATAGGCAGCGGGCGAGGTGTCCAGAAGTTCCCTGTAATTGATGTACTGTTTTTGAATTTCAATTTCCTTTGTTTTTTCCTCTGTTATGTCTTTTAATATGTTAAGGTAAAATCCTATTTTACCTTTGTTGTTTCGTATGGGCGTGGATGTGTTTTCAAGCCAAACTTCCTTCCCCTTTTTATTCGTGGTTTTATACACGTGTTTGTAATTCTTTGGTTCACCCGCCAATTGGCAGTTGCGCATTTTTTTCTCGCCTTCTTCAAAGGACTTGGTGTCGCCCAACACTTTTTTACTGAAGAAAGAAGCGTCCTTTTCCAGCTGCTCCGGCTTATAGCCCAGTATTTTCTCAATGTTCGGGCTGACGTAAATGTACCTTTCCTTTGGTACGTAGGTAAAAAAAGTAATGATGTCGTTTCCGTAATTGGTAATCAGATCAAATTTTGATTTTGCCTCAACCAGCAAGTCCTCTGTTAGCATGCGGTCGGTGATGTCGCGCATGTTTCCTACAATGCCATCAAGCCTTTTGTTCTTACCAAATACCGGGTTGGCAGCAACTTCTATGAATTTAGACTCTCCTCGTTTGTTGTGAAAATGAACCTGTATCTTCTTTTCCTTTGCCCCGTTGGACACCTTCAAATAATCCTTCTTTGATTCAAGGGCGTATTTTTTATCTTCCTCGTGCAAATACGGTTCAACAATTCCGGGATTCTGATAAATCTCCTCCTTGGTAAACCCAAGCAGTTTTTCACAGGAATCGCTTATAAAACTGATCTTTGCTTTTGGATGGAAATCCATTTTAAAAACAACATCAATGCTGTTGCTCCCAATCTCGTTTAAGATCCGATTGGCATCGTTCTTGTCGGTTTCTGAGGCCGGGGTATGTGCTTGGAGAATGGCCTGCAAACATTTTTTGTTGTTGAAAACAACTGGACTGATGCTTGCCTCAAAGGTTTTGTGTTTGTTTTTTTTGCTTTCGAATACCAGCTTTATCTCTTTCTTAGTTTTAAGTGCGTAGCTGCTTTTACTTTTTAAGGTTTTTTCCTCTTCAGTAGAAATCCCCAAAACCTTAAAGCTTGCGGGCAATTTTATTTTTCCTGCAGGTAAGTTGAGGAGTTTTTTTGCCTTCTTGTTGAGGAGTATGATTTTTTCCGGCTCAAAGATCATGTAGGCCAGGGGAAGTGCCTCAGCAAACTTATTGTCTGTCTGTTTGTCTTCTTTGCTTTTTACGCTCATGTCTCTCAAATCCTCTATTTACGAATGGTTTGTGTTTTGTTTTCGTTAATTTTTACGCTGTAGGTTCTCAGGCTTTCTTCATAGGTGGGCCTTATCTTATCGCCCTGCCATTTGATCTCGATGTCGTTTTTATAGGTAATGGTTAAAAAATTAGTTCCTTGCTCATCATAAAATTTCCAGTCCCCATCCTTCATCCCCCCGACATATTTCCCAACATACATTTTTTGCCCATCAGGATAATAAGCAACATGAAGGCCCTCTGGTTCTCCTGCCAGAAACGCCCCCTCAAAGCGCTTTTTCTTTCCGGGCATGTAATAGGTTCTCCAAAGGCTATCGGGCTCATCGTTGCTGTATTTTCCTAATTCCAGATACTCGTTTGTTTCATATAGCCAGATGCCCTCTCTTTTATCATCAATAAACTCTCCCACAAGGGTGATTTTGCCTTCCTCGTTATAATCTTTCATTTCTCCTTCCCTTTTTCCGTTTACATAGCTTTCTTCCCTCAACACCGTGCCGTTCTCGAAATACCATTTCCACGGACCCTGCATTCGGCCCTTTTTGTCGTACCTACCCTTTTGTTCGAGCTTTCCCGAGGCGTAAAAAAACTCCCATTCCCCCGTCCTGCTACCCTCTTTGTAATTTCCCTTTGCCTTAAACTCCCCGGTGTAGTGAAATTCTTTCCACACCCCGGTCCTGTTCCGAACGCTGTCAACGGCCCCTAAAGCCACTACCACGCCATCAAAATATTCAATAGCTGAATCTGGAATAGGAATGTTTTTGCAAATCATCCTCCTTCCATACACCATGTTTGAATCGTCCTTAAGATAAATTGTGCTGTCGCACCTTAACTTCTTTATATATTTATAATGTGTGCCAATAGCGATGCCATCCACATAAACGCCTTCATACTTCAGGGTGCCGTCCTCAAACACTTCCCGGTAAACCTCCACGTTAGCAATTTCCGGGGCATTTAAAATTTGTTTTCCGTTACTGTATTTTTTGGTTTGCAATAAATTGCCTTTTGAATCGTATTCTTTTACATACCCATCCAGGGAGTCATCATTAAATTTTTGCTCCCTTCTTAAAACCATGTTGGTGTCGAATTCTTTCCAAATGCCTTGTTTTCTGAGTTGTTCATCCTTTTGATTGATTCTTTCGAAACTTTGTAAAATACCGCCTTTAAAATAGGATATGGAAACCAAAGTGGAGTCTGCAGTAAATTCATAGGCATGTCCCTCCTGCTTTCCATTAATAAACGGCGTAAGAAGTTTTGTTTTTCCGTTCGGGTGATAGCTTATAGCAACACCGTGTTTAAGATCGGTTTTATAATTTTCAAGGGCCAGAAGGTGCTGTAAAGTATCATAAATCTTTGTTGGGCCGTTCTTTTTTCCTTCAAGATACGTTATTGTTTTGGTGATCCTTCCTTTTTCATCGTAAAACCGCCAAAGGCTATCCAGCAAAAAATTTTTACGGTTGCCTTCTATTTTGATCTTTCCATTCTTATAATAATTTATCCAGTAGCCATCGGGTTTACCCTGTTTCATAAACCCCTCACTGCTTATCTTACCATTTTCATAATAAAATTTGTTATACCCGTTTGGATTATTTTGCTGGGCTAAACCCGATATAGAAAACTGCAATAAAAAAAATAGGTATAGGCCGGTTCTGAATAACATAATTCCGATTAAATGTATGAATAATTACACTAATTTTTCAGACAATTCCAACATACGCAACATGGGTTTTAGTGCTTTTTCCATTAGCTCTTTATCCATTGTGATTTCCGGCTCTTCGTATTTAAGTGCAATATAAATTTTTTCAAGTGTATTCCTTTTCATATAAGGACATTCATTACAGGCGCAAGAATTATCTGGTGGCGCAGGAATAAAGGTTTTTTCTGGGCTACTCTTTTCCATTTGGTGCAGTATGCCTGTTTCAGTCACCACAATGAACTTTTTAGTTTTTGATTTTTTCGAATAATTCAATAAAGCTGTTGTGCTCCCAATATAATCCGCATAATCCAGAATTTTTTGCTCACATTCGGGATGAGCTATAATTTCGGCATCTGGATGATGGATTTTCAATTTCAGTAATTTTTCCAAATCAAATAGTTCATGTACCATACACGCCCCGTTCCACAACACCATATCCTTCCCTGTTTTTTTACTGATGTAGGCCCCAAGATTTTTGTCAGGCGCAAAAATTATTTTTTGGTGTTTTGGTAAACTTTCAACAATTGCCAGCGCATTCGAACTGGTGCATATAATATCCGATAGTGCCTTAATTTCAGCTGTACAATTGATGTATGAAATCACTATATGGTCTTTATATTTCTCTTTAAAAACTTTAAATTCTTCTGGGGGACAAGAATCTGCCAGTGAACAACCAGCTTTAAGATCCGGAATGAGTACTTTTTTGCCGGGGTTTAGAATTTTTGCAGTTTCGGCCATAAAATGAACTCCTGCAAATAAAATAATATCCGCTTTGGTTTTTTTTGCTTCCTGCGCTAAACCCAAGGAATCGCCAATATAGTCAGCAACATCTTGAATGTCATTGGTTTGATAGTAGTGGGCAAGTAAAACAGCGTTTTTTTTCTCTTTAAGATACTTGATTTCTTTTACAAAGTCAATAGCAGGATCGGTTTTAATATTTAACCATCCCTCATTATATAATAACTCTTTCATTTAAAAATTTTAATTTATGTATATATATTATAGGGTGTTAGTTGTCTTGATTACTTTTTTATTAAAGTTTGGAGTTTAGACTTATACATTAGTATAAACAGTCCATTAACAAATTTAGCGTTTTAAGTGCTTGAAGACCAGCCCTGGCAGAATCCATTAACACTTGTTATATCTTATTAAGGTTAAGAACTAGTGGAAGAAAAGCGGTTTTGGTTTGTCAATTTCTTAAGGATAAGGAGTGGTAAAATTTACGCAAACAATTTTGAAAGGTTTGGTTTTTTACTAAGCAGAAGGTTGTTATGATTTTTATGAAATGAGTTTAAAAAGAAATGAACAGATAATTTATTTTCTAACGCAACAAGTGTTTATTAATATTGTACTCTGGTATTGATAATCAAGGGGTATAGTTATGAGTGTTATTTGGCGCTGAAAACTAAAGCTTGGTAGAAAGACAGAAATCAACAAAATGACAAATATAATTGCTATAGGTTCAGATCACGCTGGTTTTTCTTTAAAGGAGGAAATCATAAGTTATTTGAAGGAGGCTGGTATTGAGGTTTTGAATAAAGGCTGTTATTCTTTAGATAGGGCCGATTACCCGGATTATGCTCATGAGGTGGCTAAGTCAGTACTCTCAAAAGAGGTTGGTTTTGGAATATTGCTTTGCGGTTCAGGAAATGGCATTGCCATGAGCGCTAACAAACACCAGGGAATACGCGCGGCTTTATGCTGGAACGCTGAGATTGCACAATTGGCACGTCAACATAACGATGCGAATGTACTCGTGCTTCCCGCGCGATTTATTACTAAAGAAGAGGCTTTTCATAGCATTAATCTTTTTAAAAGCACCGCATTTGAAGGAGGGCGGCATTTGGATAGGGTCAAAAAGATAGACCTTTAGTATTCTTTAAGTGTATTAACGGCCCCTCTGCTCCCATCAGGGCGGGAATAGTAAGAATTATCCCTAATTTTGCAGTCTCATTTTGAAAGGCCATTATGATATAATTGTTGTTGGTGCTGGGCACGCAGGTTGTGAGGCAGCGGCAGCGGCAGCCAACATGGGTTCCAGGGTGCTGCTCATTACCATGAACATGCAAACCATTGCGCAAATGAGCTGTAACCCGGCCATGGGGGGCATAGCAAAGGGACAAATTGTTAGAGAGATTGATGCGCTTGGTGGTTTAAGTGGAATCATTTCCGATAAGAGCGCTGTACAGTTTAGAATGTTGAACCGAAGCAAGGGCCCTGCCATGTGGAGCCCAAGGACTCAAAATGACAGGGCGCTTTTTGCAAGCCTTTGGCGTGAAGCGCTAGAAAACATAGAAGGCCTCGATTTCTGGCAAGACATGGTGAAGGAGTTGATTATTTCGAAGGATGGGAGTCAGGTAGAAGGTGTTATTACCGGAATGGGCGTTCCGTTTTATTCTAAGGCTGTTGTATTAACTAACGGCACTTTTTTGAATGGTAAGATCCACATCGGTGAAAAGCAAATTGGTGGAGGAAGATCAGGCGAGTCTGCAAGTTTTGGTATTACGGAACAGTTGGTCCGTTTGGGTTTTGTTTCAGGACGTATGAAAACGGGTACTCCGCCTCGAATCGATGGGAGGAGCATAGACTATTCTAAAATGGAGAGGCAGGATGGGGACCCTGAACCGTATCGGTTTTCTTATTTAAAATTAGACACCAAAATACACTCTAATCCGGAACAGCAATTGCCTTGCTACGTCACTTATACAAACTCAAAGGTTCACGATATTCTTAAAACTGGCTTCGAAAAATCGCCTATGTTTCAGGGAAGAATTCAAGGCTTGGGTCCAAGGTATTGTCCCAGCATTGAGGATAAGATCAACCGTTTTAGCGAAAGGGAGAGGCATCAATTGTTTGTTGAGCCCGAAGGTTGGAATACAGTGGAAGTGTATTTGAACGGGTTCTCAAGTTCATTACCAATTGATGTGCAACAAAAAGCCCTTGCAGAGATTTCCGGACTTGAAAGAGCCAAAATGTTTAGGCCGGGATACGCTATCGAATACGACTATTTCCCCCCTACCCAATTGCACCTGAGTTTGGAAACTAAACCAATCGCTAATCTGTATTTCGCCGGTCAGATAAATGGAACAACGGGTTATGAGGAGGCGGCTTGTCAGGGTTTAATGGCAGGAATTAATGCACACTTAAGGGCCAACTCAAAAGATGCTTTTGTGTTAAGCAGGCACGAAGCCTATATTGGAGTTCTGATTGATGATCTTGTAAATAAGGGTACAGATGAGCCTTACCGAATGTTTACGTCAAGGGCAGAGTACCGTTTGTTGCTGAGGCAGGATAATGCGGACCTAAGGCTAAGCCCCAAATCTTTCGACTTGGGACTTGCTTCAAAGGACAGGGTGAATGAAGTCGAATCAAAGTACAAACAAACGAACAGCATCATCTCACACTTTAAAAATAGTAGCGCCGAGCCCGAGTTAATGAATGTGTTTTTGGATCAAGTAGGATCGGCTAACATAAACCAGAAGGTTAGGTATTACAACTTATTGTCTAGGCCAAACATTTCCATTAAGGATCTGGGCTTGGCTGACCTTGGCCTCGCGGCATTTTTGTCACCTTTTGAGAAGGAGTCAATAGAGGAGGCAGAAATTCTTATGAAGTATGAGGGATATATTCAGAGAGAACAAGAGAACGCGGAAAAGCTTTTAAGGCTAGAGGAGTTAAAAATACTTCCAGATTTCAACTATAACACCATTAGTAGTTTGGGAGCAGAGGCTTTAGAAAAGCTTAAGAAACACAAGCCCGCTACAATTGGTCAGGCAAGCAGAATCTCGGGGATTAGCCCAGCGGACATTTCTGTTCTTTTAGTACACCTGGGCCGTTAATGTTTCACGTGGAACCCCAAATATGAATACTCTAAAAAAATGCCCTGCCTGCAATTCTGAGGAACACAAACTTTTTTTGACAACAAAGGATTATTTTCTAAGCCATGAGAACTTTAATATTCTTACTTGCCAGGATTGTGGTTTAATGTTTACAAACCCAAGACCCCTAGATTCTGACTTATGGAAGTATTACCAATCTGAAGAGTATATTTCACACTCGAATACAAAAAAGGGCTTGGTTTCAAGCTTGTATCAGGCTGTAAGAAGTTATACGCTTTCGTCAAAGGAGAAGCTTCTTAACTCATTTGTTTCACGTGGAACCTTGTTGGATTATGGTTGTGGCTCTGGTCATTTCTTATCCTACTGTCAAACAAAAGGGTGGAGTGTAAGCGGCGTTGAGCCGGACGATGGTGCAAGAGCAATTGCAAGCCAAACCGTAAGGAAAGTATATAAAACCAAAGAGGATTTATTAGCAAGCGAACCAAACACAAGGTTTGCGGCCATTAGCTTGTGGCACGTATTGGAACACCTTCCCGATTTAAATTCAGTTATAAGCTTTCTTAATAGCTCCTTAGAGAGGGATGGGGCCCTTTTTGTTGCCCTTCCTAACCCACAAAGTTATGATGCAAAAAAGTACAAAGGCCATTGGGCGGCATTTGATTTGCCCCGGCATTTATATCACTTCGAAAAAGGGAGCCTATGCAAGCTTTTTGAAAAACACGGTTTTGTTTTAATTGAGACCAAACCCATGTACTTTGATAGCTTTTATGTGAGCATGTTAAGTGAAAAGTACTTGCACGGAAAGACACGTTTTATTCCGGCAATGATTAGGGGCTTAATTTCTAATTTCAAGGCCGTGCGAAGCGGACAATATTCAAGCCTAATTTATGTATTTCGTAGGGCTTAAACACAGGCACTAGGATCAAAAAAGGTATAATTAAAAGGTAGGGCAGGTCCGTTTTGGGCCTGCCTTTTTCATTGCCCCTTTCTCATCAAAAGAATGTAAAATAACTGGTGCAGGCATCTCGAGTCGCTTGCTAATTTATACAAGCGGAAGCGCATCCCAAGCCACTAATGGCTTGCATAATAGAATAGGGGGATTGTAAAATCAGGGTGTGTTTGAAGGCCAGACCTCCTGAAAGAACCTTTGAAGGGCTTGGAAATGCGGTTCCTAAAAAATGGAGTTTATTGCAATTGCTCAAGCAAAATGAAATTAGGATACCGATCAAGCTAGAAAGGCGGCAGTCAATTATTCTAAAGAATTAGAAAAGCAAAAGGAAGCGAATAACACAAATACGCATTACTAAAATTATGAATGTAGTTGCATTGCCCTAAAATCAATTATTACAAATTATTTGGACAGAAACAAACTAAAAAATATGTAAACCCTAAAAAAAACGTTTCTTTAAACGGTCCACAAACTTGTTTGATCTTTCGGTCTGGTTTATAAGCGCAAGCGCCTGGGTCTTTTCTTGTCTGACGTGATTCATTAGCGCATGAAAAACATTTAGTTCTGCTGAGGTACTGCTAAAGCTGATTTCGGCTTGTTTTTTCATCGAGACTCGGTTTAATAGAATAAATTCAGTTTCATTCCACAACAAAATTACTACATAACGCAGCAATGTGTTGCTACAATATGTAGCATTTTAAAGCAGGTTCACTTAGGGCAAGAGAGCAGAAGAATGACCCCTCATATTTTTGTACTTTTGGCCAAAAACCATTTAACAATCCGCCATGGCAAACATATTTGAGTTCAAGGGCCACCGCCCGGTAATACACAAAAGCGCATTTATTCATCCTAATGCAACAGTCACCGGAAACGTTGTTATTGGGAAAAATGTATATGTGGGCCCTGGTGCTGCGATTCGCGGCGATTGGGGCAAGATTATTATAGAAGACGGTTGCAACATCCAGGAAAACTGCACCATACACATGTTCCCTGGAACAGAAGTTCTTTTGAAGCAGGACGCCCATATTGGTCATGGGGCGATTATTCATGGCGCTACCATTGGAAGGAATGTACTTGTTGGGATGAATTCGGTTATAATGGATAATGCCAATATTGGGGACGAATGTATTGTTGGTGCTTTGAGTTTTATCGCGGCAGATACGGTGACTGAAAAGAGAAAAATTCTAGTGGGCAATCCAGCAAAGGCGATTAAGGATGTCAGCGAGGAAATGATTGCCTGGAAAACCAAAGGCACGCAACTATATCAAAAACTTCCTCAGGAATGCAAACAAACACTAAAGCCATGCGAGCCCCTGCAACGCGTAGCGCCTTTTGAAACCGGTCAAGCCCAGGATTACGCCGTTTGGAAAAAGGCCTAGCAAAGCAGAGCCAAGGTAAAAGTCCAACTTTTATCTTTGCGGAATATTACGTTAATTTAAGGCTCAAATCAGGATCCATGTCCAAACAAAAAAGCATTCTGAATGCTGAAAGCATAAAGTTCCTTTACAGCTATTTAAATAACCCGTCTCCAACCGGATTCGAAACGGCAGGCCAAAAGCTCTGGTTAAATTACATTAAACCGTATATCGACGACTACATTGTTGACACGTATGGTACGGTTGCCGCCATTATCAATCCCACGGCAAAATACAAAGTTGTAATTGAGGCCCACGCCGACGAGATCAGTTGGTTTGTACACTACATTACCAAAGATGGATTCATCTATCTTAGGAGGAACGGAGGCAGCGATCACCAGATTGCGCCTTCCATGAGGGTGTTCCTTCATGGTACCAAAGGCATAGTAAAAGGGGTGTTTGGCTGGCCCGCCATACATGTTCGCGACGCTGCCAAGGAAGAGCCGCCCAGCTTAAAAAACATATTCCTTGACCTGGGTTGCAAGTCCGACAAAGAAGTGGAGGACATGGGTGTCCACGTTGGAACTGTAGTTACATATGAGGCACCGCTGATGGAATTAAACGGCAGGTTTTATGTTGGCAGGGCGCTTGACAATCGAATTGGAGGGTTTATGATTGCTGAGGTGGCCCGCCTGCTTAAAGAAGGCAAAGACAAACTGCCTTTTGGTTTGTACATTGTAAACTCTGTTCAGGAAGAGGTTGGTCTGAATGGCGCCACGATGATCGCAAGAAAAATAAACCCCAATGTGGCCATTGTCACTGATGTTTGTCACGATACCCAAACCCCGATGATGAACAAGATTAGCAGTGGTGATCTTGCTTGCGGCAAGGGTCCGGTATTAAGTTATGCTCCTGCGGTTCAAAACAACCTGCTGAAATTGATCATTGATACTGCAAACAAACACAAGATCAAGTTTCAACGTCAGGCCGCATCACGGGCAACAGGCACCGATACCGACGCATTTGCCTATTCAACCGATGGCATAGCCTCTGCGCTCATATCACTCCCTCTGCGCTACATGCACACTACGGTTGAAAGTGTACACAAGGAGGATGTGGAAGAAGTGATTAAGCTCATTTATCATTCGGTAAAAGCCATTAAAAACAATCACGATTTCAGGTACCTCAAGTAAGCCAAACCGCTTAAGAAATCACAAAAAAAATGCCAATACTTGGTTCAATCATAAAGGGAGCAATTGATATCCGCTCCCGGATATCGGCCCGAAGCAACTCCTATAAACAGCAACTCAAACAGCTCCGAAAGCTGCTTGCCAAAGCCGAATTCACTGACTTTGGCATACAATACGGCTTTAGCAGCATATTGGAAGCCGAAGATCCTGTTGCAGAATTTCAAAAACGGGTGCCCCTGCACGACTACCAAAGTATATTTGATGCTTGGTGGCACCGCGCACTAAAAGGAGAGAGGGATGTTTGTTGGCCGGGGAAAATAAAATATTTTGCCCTGAGTTCCGGCACCTCCGAATCCTCCAGCAAACACATTCCCATCACCAAAGCGTTAATAAAAGGCATTCACAGAGCCACCCTCAAACAGATTGTTTCCACCAAAAACTTTGACTTTCCAAAAGAACAATACGAGACCGAAATTTTATTTGTTGGGGGCAGTACCAATCTGAACTATAACGGCACCTATTTTAGTGGAGACCTAAGCGGGATTACAACGGGCACTCAGCCACGGTGGTTTCAGAATTTTTCGCTTCCTGGCCCTGAAATACGGTCTTTGAAAAACTGGGAAGACAAACTACAGGACATCGTGAACAACGCTAAAAGGTGGAATGTTGGCTTTATATGTGGTGTTCCGGCCTGGATACAGATTTTATTTGAACGCATTATCAAACACTATGGCCTCAAAACCATACACGACTTGTGGCCTAATCTTAAGGTGTTTGTTCATGGGGGGGTGTCCATAAAACCCTATAAAAGCACAATTGATGCCCTTTGCGGAAAACCACTCATTTACATTGATACATACATGGCCTCTGAAGCCTTTGTGGCTTTTCAGGAAAGACCAAACGAAGACCAGAGCATGAAGCTCATCACTGACAATAGCCTTTTCATGGAATTTATTCTCTTTGACGAGCAGAATTTTGATCAGGAAGGGAACTTAAAACCAAGAGCCAAAGCCATTGACTTGAAAGGGGTGGAGGAAAACAAAGAATATGCGCTTGTTATCACCAACAGCGCTGGTGCCTGGCGCTACCTTATAGGAGATACCATTCGATTTACGGATGTGCGCCGGAACGAGATAATTATTACAGGCAGAACCAAACACTTTTTAAGCCTTTGTGGAGAGCATCTTAGTGTGGACAATATGAACCAGGGGGTTTTGCTTGCCGCCAAGGAAATGGGCATTACTTTTAACGAATACTGTGTTTGCGGAGGGCCCTCTGAAGGCCGATTTGCCCACCACTGGTACATTGGCAGCGATAAAGATGCGGATGCTGAAAAAGTTAGCGAAGTGCTTGACAGGCATTTGAAACAACTTAATGACGATTATGCGGTTGAGCGCATGCACGCACTCAAGCAGGTAAAAGTCACTCTTCTTCCGAATCAGAAATTCATTGATTTTTTGGCCAGTAAAAATAAGCTCGGCGGTCAAAGCAAATTCCCACGTGTATTAAAGGGCAAAGTGCTGAACGAGTGGTTGGCCTTTTTAGAACACAACGGCAATCACCCTGTTTGATCCTTAGTCTAATATATCAAACCATAGTCATTGTCCTGCTCCTGAGTTTTTCTTTTGGGCCGGCTTTTTTTGCACTCATCAATACAGGCATTAAACATGGGTACAAAACGGGCTCCTTGCTGGCACTGGGCATTGTGCTTAGCGATTTTTTACTGTGTTTACTAGTGATTTTGCTCATCGACCTAGGAGCCGCTCACCTCATCCATGATGAAATGAACCAAAGGTTTATGGGATTGATGGCCGGACTGGTGCTGGTGGTATTTGGTGCTTTGTATTTCAGAAAGCCCATCGCAAAAAAAGACGTCACAATTGTCATAGGAAAACCTTCGGCCGGCACCATGATCTTTAAAGGGTTTTTTCTGAACTCATTGAATCCCGCCGTTTGGCTTTTATGGTTAGGCAATGTAACGGCCGTTAGTAAGTCATTAAAATATTCAGTTTTCAAAATGATTCTGTATTTTGGGATTACTCTCGGCCTGGTGCTGTTGGTTGAACTTGCAAAGGTTTCGGCAGCCGGCAAACTCAAAAAAGTACTCACCGAAAAAACCATGCACAAGATCAACTCCATAACAGGGTTTTTATTGATTGTTTTTGGCGTGGTGTTAATTTATAATCATTATTTTGGTTTAACATGACGGAAGAAGAGAGCGAAAGGTTTAAGCAAAAGCTAAGCGAAACCATGAGTTTCCCTAGCGTTTATATGTATAAATTCATCATCGAAAGCGCAAACAGAAACATTGCTCTGATTGAAAACCTCTTTGATGAAGAAGCAGAAATCCTGACCAAAGAGAGCAAAGCCGGAAAATACATCAGCATTACAGCCAAACAAGTGGTGATGAGTGCAGACGAGATCATTTCCGTTTACCAAAAGGCCGCAAAGATCAAAGGCATTATGTTTTTGTAAAAACACATGCGTTATACCCTTATTTCGGACAAACTCAGCTTAAGCGTTGATAGCAGGGGCGCAGAGTTGAGCAGCATCAAAGACAAAGGCGGTTACGAATACCTTTGGCGAGGCGATTCAGGCACCTGGTCCAGAAGGGCACCTGTGCTTTTTCCGATCGTAGGAAAACTTAGGAACAACACTTACTCTTTCTCAAACAAAACCTACATTTTGCCACAACATGGTTTTGCAAGAGATTTAGAGTTTGACCTGGTAAAACAAGAGGCGCAGGAGCTAATCCTCGGCTTGGTTTCGAATGAAACGACCAGAGCCGTCTTTCCTTTTGATTTTGAACTGCGGTTGGGCTACGCGCTCAAGAACAACGCCCTGCTGTGCAGCTACGCGGTTAAAAATACTGGCAACACGGCGCTGTACTTTAGTCTAGGCGCGCATCCCGGCTTTAATGTCAGGCAAAGCTCAAACAAAGGGGCCAGCTTTCCTTTTCTGGAATTTGAAAAGGAGGAATTGGTGGTTAGCGGTTTGCATGAGGGTCTGCTTTCAGACGAACAACACAGCTTAAGGCTTCACAACAATCGCCTGCTACTAAACCCCGTTCTGTTTAAGGACGATGCCTTGGTGCTGGAAGGAACACAAATTGCGAAACTAAACCTTTGCCTTGATGCTGAGGGGAGAAAAATCCAGCTTTCCTGTCCCGGTTGGCCATATTTCGGTATTTGGTCGAAACCGGATCCAATAGACGGAACCTTAAACTATGTGTGCCTGGAGCCCTGGTATGGCGTTGCCGACAGCGTGAACCAGAGAGGGGAGCTTCAAAACAAAAAAGGCATTTTAAAGTTGGATGCCGGCAAAACCTTTGAGGCGGCCTTTGAGCTGGGCTTTTTCTGAATTTTAAACAAACATAAAGGCCTGAAAAGGAGGAAGGAAAGGGAAAATTGCGTATTTTTGCCCTCCAATTTTTTAATAATGAACATAAGCAGAAACAGCATAGACCGGTTGAATGCCGAAATTACCATCAGCCTAAGCCCAAACGATTATGAGGCAAAAGTAAACGAGGGCATTAAAAAAGTTCAAAAGCAAGTGAGCATGCCGGGTTTCAGACCGGGAAAAGTGCCAAACGGCTTGATCAAAAAACAATATGGCACCCAGATCATGGTGGATGAGATCAACAAATTGTTGAACGATGCCATTTACAAATACATTGAAGAAAACAAAATAGAGATTCTTGGCAATCCATTGCCTAAAGACCAGACCAAGGTGGATTTTGAAACGCAAAAAGACTTTGAATTTGTTTATGAACTGGGACTGGCCCCTGAATTTAACGTGACGCTGGACAACAAAAGCACCTTTGTTTACAAAACCGTGAAGGTTGACGAGGAGCTGGTGGAAAAATACCTGAAAGATGTGCGTAAAAATTACGGACAAGCTGTTTATCCTGAAGTGGCCGGAGAGAAAGACGTGTTGTTTGTTGACATCAATGAGTTGGATGAAACAGGAAGCATTAAAGCAGGCGGCATCTTTAAGAGCACAAGCCTTAGTCCTGAGAGAATTGCGAACAAAACCACTGCTTCTAAACTCATCGGTTTGAAGAAGGATGATAAGCTGGTAATCAATGTTGACGAGGTATTTGAAACTGCGGTGGATAAAAGCGTTACGCTTGGTCTTGATAAGGAACAGGCGGAAAATACCCATTGCAACATTCAGATCACGGTGAAGAACATTTCCCACATTGAAGATGCGGAACTGAACCAAGACCTGTTTGATCGTATTTACGGTGCGGGCAAGATCAATGGAGAAGAGGAATTCAGAAGCAAAATCCGCGAAGAACTTAGCTTGATGTTTTCAGCCGATGCCGAGCGTTTTTTGAAAACGGAAGTTGAAAAGGCCCTGGTTGAAAAACTCAATTTTGAATTGCCGGACGCCTTCCTTAAACGCTGGTTAAGGGTTGTAAACGAAAAACCAATCACTCAGGAAGAGCTGGAGAGCGATTACCCGAATTACGCCAAAGCAATGAAGTGGAAATTGATCGAAAACAAAATCATTAAAGACAATGAAATAAAAGTGGATCAGAACGAGGCCATTGAAGAAGCCAAAGCATTTATTAAAGGCGAATACGCACGTTATGGACAAACGCCAAGCGAAGCGGATCTGGATAAAATCTCCATGGACCTTTTGACCAAAGAGAAAGAAGCACAAAAGATCTTTGAAAATATTTACAGCAAAAAGGTCATTAACCTGATCAAGGAAAAATGCAATCTGGATAAAAAAGAACTCAGCTATGAGGAGTTTTTTAAATCCTAAGAACAGTTCAATAAACAGTAACCCGAAGCAGACCTTCGGGTTTTTTTGTGAGGGACCAAACTAAAAGTGGCGACAACTACAAAAACGCGTAACCGTTTATCCGCCTGACTTTCCGAACATCATATAACATCAATTAAACACAATAAAAACTACAAAAACGCCTTAAAGGATTTGTTGGAGGCACATTAGCTGATTTTATGCCTTTTCTTATCTTTGCGAATCTTGTCCCCATGGACGCAAAATCTTCTATACATCCAGATAATATTCCAAAGCACGTGGCCATCATCATGGACGGCAACGGGCGTTGGGCAAAAAAGCAAGGCGAAGACCGCATTTTCGGTCATCATGAAGGGGTGAATTCAGTTCGCGAGATCGTGGAGGCGTGCGGGGAAATTGGTGTTCGTTTTCTGACCCTGTATGCGTTCAGTACTGAAAACTGGAACCGCCCCAAGGAAGAAGTGGATGCCCTCATGGAGTTGCTGGTGTCAACCATCAGCATGGAAACCCCTAACCTCAACAGCAAGGGAGTAAAACTCGAAGTGATTGGCGATGTAAAAAGCCTGCCCCCTTCCTGTCAGCTTGAGCTAAAGGAATCCATGGACGTAACAGCCAATAACACCAAGGTTACCCTTATTCTGGCGCTCAGTTATTCCAGCAAATGGGAAATAACCAATGCGGTGCAACAGATTGCAAAAATGGTTGAACAGGGCAAGCTGAAGCCTGAAGAGATTAGCAGCGAGCTCATCGAAGACCACCTGAGCACAAACAAATGGCCTGATCCGGAACTGATGATCAGAACCAGCGGAGAACACCGCATCAGCAATTTTTTACTTTGGCAACTGGCTTATTCCGAGTTTTATTTTACAGAGGTGTTGTGGCCCGATTTCAGAAAGGATGATTTTTTCAGAGCCATACTGGCCTACCAAAACAGGGAAAGGCGATTTGGTAAAACAAGCGAGCAATTATCCAGGCACTGAGCACTCTAAAACATACTGCATTGAGTTTATTTCTGCTGATCACTCAGCTGATTTCACGCGCGCAGAACGGGGACAGCCTGTTTATTGAGCCGCTGAAACACCCGAAAACCTACCGCCTGGCGCCATTGCAAATACAGGGCGCCGACTACACCGACAAAAATGTAATCGCGCTTTTGTCGGGATTGAGCGCAGGGGAAGAGATAAAAGTTCCTGGCGACAAAATATCAGACGCCATTCGTAAACTCTGGAAACAAGGCATGTTTGAGGACATTCAGGTGCTGCAGGACAAAATTATTGGCAACGATCTTTTTCTTATTATTAAAGTGGTGGAGCGACCAAGGCTCACAAAATTTAAATTCAGGGGAGATGTTAAGAAGAGCGACGCTGAGGACCTGCGCGCGAAAATAAAACTCATGCAGGAGCGCGTGGTAACCGACTACATGATTGGGAACATCAAAAACATAGTAAAGGAATTTTACGTAAACAAAGGGTATTATTTTGCCAAGGTAAATGTGCTGACCGATAGGGACACCATGGCCCGCACGCCGCACATCACCCTCACCATTGATGTGAGAAAAGGGAAAACAGTTCGGATACAAGACATTTACATCAAGGGAAACACAACCATCACCGCAGCCAAGTTGCGACGCAACCTCGAAGAAAGCAAAGCCTTTCGATGGTACTTTCCATTTAACTCTGGCAAATACCTGGAAGAAAATCTTGAGAAAGACCTCCCTGGCATTGTTGAAAAATACAACGCTAAAGGGTATCGCGATGCCAGGATTGCCAAAGACACCGTTTATTTTGTGAGACAGGACCGGGTGGCCATTGAAATTACGGTGGAAGAGGGCAGAAAGTATTACTTCGGAAAATTTAAATGGTACGGCAATACCAAGTACCGAAACGGGCAACTGGACACGATTTTAAACATTAAACCAGGAACCGTTTATGACAAAAGCAAACTGGAACAAAAGTTGTTCATGAACCCTAACGGTTACGATATTTCCAGTTTGTACCTCGACGATGGGTATTTGTTTTTTCAGGCCAACCAACAGGAAAGCAACATCCATAATGATACCATAGATTTTGATATTCTTATGTATGAAGGCAAACAGGCCACCATCAACAAGGTAACGATAAAGGGCAACGACAAAACCAACGACCATGTGATTTACCGTGAGATCAGAACGCGGCCCGGACAACTGTTCAGAAGAACTGACATCATGCGAACACAGCGTGAATTGGCACAATTGGGCTATTTTGATCCTGAGAAGTTGGACATACGGCCAACGCCAAATCCTGCCGATGGCACCGTTGACATTGAATACGTTGTGGAAGAAAAACCGAGCGATCAGATTGAACTTAGCGGTGGATGGGGCGGAAGAACCGTTAGTCAGGCCGGAGGGCAACAAGGCCTTGGTATTATTGGAACCTTAGGCGTGTCGTTCACCAATTTCTCTACACGCAACATCTTTAAGCGGGAAGCCTGGAGGCCTTTACCTAGTGGGGATGGGCAGAAGCTGAGCATTCGTGCTCAAACCAATGGCCCCACCTATCAATCGTACAATTTTTCATTTACGGAACCCTGGTTGGGTGGAAAAAAACCAAACTCACTCACCTTCTCTCTGTTTCATTCGGTATTCAGTAATGGCGCAAAAAAATACTACAAGTCCGAATTGGGGGATAAGGTTGAGAACCCCGCCCGCGCGCACATGTTGGTAACCGGCACCTCGCTTGGTTTTGGAAGACGATTGAAGTGGCCAGACAATTACTTCAGCATGTACAACAGCGTGAGTTATAATCACTACGACCTGAAAAACTGGACCAGTTTCATCTTCAGCAATGGCACCGCAAACGACTTGAACTTTGGTTTGAATTTATCCCGGAACTCAGTGGACGCGCCGATTTACCCGAAGTCGGGATCTAACTTTGTATTCAACGCACAACTTACCCCTCCGTATTCACTTTTTAATGGGAAGGATTATACAAACATGGAGCCCGCTGAGCGCTACAAATACATTGAGTACCAGAAGTACAAATTCACCGCGGAGTGGTTCACTCAACTTACCAATCAGAAAGCCGCTGAAGGAAAAGAGGCCAGGAACGCGGTGTTAAGAACGAAGATTGGCTATGGGTTTTTGGGCATGTACAACAAAGAGGTTGGCCTTTCGCCCTTTGAGCGCTTTTACATGGGTGGCAGCGGCATCAGCGGATTTCAGAACTTTGTGGCCAGGGAAATCATAGGTTTAAGAGGGTACCCGGACAATTCTATTTCCAGCTCAGTGGGCGACCCCATTGTGGCCCGATACACGCTTGAATTGCGTTATCCTGTGAGTTTAAACCCACAGGCGACTATTTTTTTACTTGGATTCGCTGAGGCTGGAAACACCTGGAGGAACTTCAGGTCCTTCAATCCATTTGATGTAAAACGCAGTGCGGGATTTGGTATGCGCGTATTTTTGCCCATGTTTGGTATGCTTGGTATTGATTACGGCTGGGGCTTCGACAGCGTGCCCGGCAAGCCCGGCATTGGTAATGGTCAGGGGCAGTTTCACTTCACAATTGGAGGCACATTAGGCGAACTCTGACAAAATATGTTAAGGCCTATTTACACACTAATATGGCACATTTTATGTTTACATTTAAAACCCAAGACATGAAAAAAACACTGTTTATTCTTTTGTTCGGCGTCATTTGTGCTATGCCTGCCTTCGCCCAACCGGCCGCTAAATTCGGATATGTTGACAGCGATTACATACTTAGTCAAATTCCGGAATACAAGGCCGCTCAAAACGAACTGGAGAAAACCAGCGCTCAGTGGCAGAAGGAAATTGAGCTGAAATTTGCAGAGGTCGAAAAACTTTCGAAGGCGTATCAGGCGGATGCCATACTGCTTACCGACGAAATGAAGAAAAAACGCGAGCAGGAGATTGCCACCCGTGAAAAAGAAGCCAAAGACTTTCAGAAACAGAAGTTTGGTGTTGATGGGGAACTTTTTAAAAAGCGCCAGGAATTGGTTAAGCCCATACAGGATAAGGTTTACAACGCCATTAAATCGGTGGCCGAGAAAAAGGGGCTTGGCGTTATTCTCGATAAAAGCGGACAGCTCACCATACTCTATGTAAATCCAAAATACGATGCAAGTGACGACGTACTCGAATTACTTGGTTATAAAAAATAAATAAAGCTTAATTTAGCACCCCAAAACAAAAACAATGAAGCAATTTAACATCAGAAGAGCAGCCTTAGTTCTGCTTGCGGCAGGAAGCATCAACATGGCAAGCGCCCAAAAAATAGCCCACCTGAGCCTCGACTCCTTGGTGAGTTTAATGCCGGAAACCAAAACAGCTACCGAAGCGGCTCAACAATACCTCAAAGGCCTGAATGAAGAAAGCGTGGCCATGCAAACGGAGTTTGAGAGTAAATACAAGGATTATCTTGAAAAAGAAGCAACCATGAGCGAATTGCTGAAGCGCAATAAGCAGGAAGACCTTCAGCAATTGCAAACCCGTATTCAGGAGTTTCAGCGTCAAGCTGAAATGGAATACCGTAAAAAGCAGGCGGAATTAACAGCCCCTATTCTTGAAAAAGCAAAAAAAGGCATTGAGGCTGTAGCTAAAGAAGGGGGATATAAATACGTTCTTGACACAAGCGTTCAAAACACCTCTGTGTTATACAGTGAGGCAGGAGACGACATATTGATGGCGGTAAAGAAAAAATTGGATGCCATGCCACCAGCTGCTATTCCAGGATCAACCCCTCCGGGCACAGGCGGTATAAAAAGTCCTCCCGCACCAACCAAAACCCCTCAACAGGGCAAATAATAGTATAAAACCACCCAATTAGGGTGGTTTTTTTTAAACCTTTCGTTCATTTGATGGTTACACCCCATGAAAGCAATGGCCGTGAAATTTTCAATAAAGGATCTCGAGCGTTTGTCGGGTGTTAAGGCGCATACGCTAAGGATCTGGGAACAACGGTACGAACTGCTAAATCCAAGGCGCACCAGCACAAACATCAGGTATTACAACAACGAGGACCTTAAAAAAATCCTCAACGTTTCCTTACTCAATAGCCATGGATATAAAATCTCTTCCATTGCCAGCTTAACGGAGGAAAACCTATCCAGGGAGGCAGGAAAACTGTTGCACAAATTCGAGAGTGAAAGCGATCAGATAGAGGGTCTGATGATTTCTCTATTGGATTGGGATGAGGCTAAATTTGAAGAGACCATTAGAAGCGCCATCATTCACTTTGGTTTGGAAAACACCATTGAAAAAATTGTGTTTCCTTTTTTACGTCAATTGGGCAATATGTGGCAGGTAGGTGTTGTTAGCCCAGCTCAGGAGCATTTTATCTCAAATCTTATTCGCCAGAAAATAATCGTGGAGATTGATAAGCTGGGCATTGGAACCCCCGTCAGCAACAAACTGGCATTGTTGTTTTTACCGAACAACGAGTTGCATGAAATGGGCCTCTTGTATGCACACTACCTCTGCCGTAAAAGCGGATTGAGGTGTTTGTATTTAGGGCAAAGCATGCCTTTCGAGGATTTGATGAGTGTTTACTCCAGTGCCGAACCCGACATCCTGATCACTATTCTTACCTCTTGTTTTAATTCGGAGGAAACCATAGCGTTTTTGAACAAAGTGAAAGCGGCGTTCACCAAATCCAAAATTTACATCAGCGGACGTTTGATCGTTGGCGAAAGCGCGCCAGAATATGTCTACCCTTCCAACATCAAAACCTTTAAGGATTTTGTGGATTTAAAAAAATTGCTTTGAAACTTTACTGCCAAAATTCCTAAAGGCAGGATTCCTGTTGAGATAATTCCTAATTTTAAGCCTTCTCATGCAAAGGCTATTTATTACCAACACCCTTACCCGAAAAAAAGAAGAGTTTAAACCCCTTCACGCACCCCTTGTGGGACTGTACGTTTGTGGACCAACGGTATACAGCGACGTGCATTTAGGCAATTGCCGCACCTTTATGTCGTTTGACATGATTTACCGCTACCTGCTGCACCTTGGCTACAAGGTCCGCTATGTGCGTAACATTACCGATGCCGGACACCTTGAGGGCGACAGGGACGAAGGCGACGATAAGTTTGCTAAAAAGGCAAAGCTGGAACAGGTCGAGCCCATGGAAATCGTGCAAAAGTACACCGTGGGATTTCACGAAGTGATGCAGGCCTTTAACAACTTGCCGCCAAGCATAGAGCCTACCGCTACGGGGCACATTTGCGAACAGATAGAAATGGTGAAAGAGATCATAGCGAATGGGTTTGCATATGAAACAAAGGGCACCGTATACTTTGATGTTGAAAAATACAGCAAGGCCTTTAACTACGGACAACTCACCAACCGCAAATTGGAAGAATTATTGGAAGGCACAAGGGAGTTAAGCGGGCAGGATGAAAAAAAAGGAAGACTTGACTTTGCGCTTTGGATAAAAGCCAAACCCGAAACTTTAATGAAGTGGCCTTCGCCCTGGGGCTGGGGATTTCCGGGCTGGCACATCGAGTGCTCGGCCATGAGTAGCAAATACCTTGGCGATGTATTTGATATACACGGCGGGGGCATGGACCTTCAGGCCACCCACCACACGAATGAAATCGCGCAGTCTCAAGCCTGCAAACACAAAGCCCCGGTGAACTACTGGATGCATACCAACATGCTAACGGTAAACGGCGTGCGTATGTCTAAGTCGGCAGGTAACGGCTTTCTTCCTTACGAATTATTCACTGGTGACCACCCTTTACTAGAAAAAGGCTATGCGCCCATGGCTGTGCGTTTTTTTATGTTGCAAACGCACTACAGCAGCACACTTGACTTTTCAAATGAGGCGCTACAGGCAAGTGAAAAAGGCTATGAACGGCTGATGGAGGCTTATACAACGATACAGAATCTAAAAGCTTCAGATAAAAGCACCGAAGACATTAAGGTCTTGCAGCAAAAATGTTACGAGGCCATGAACGACGATTTTAATACGCCGGTTCTCATCGCGAACCTGTTTGACGCCGTTCGAATTGTGAATTCAGTCAACGATGGAAAGTTGCAACTAACGCAGGAAGACATTGATCTATTAAAAAAAGTGTATCAGGAATTTGTGTTTGATGTTTTGGGCCTGAAACAAAACGCCGAATCATCAAAATACACAGAGGCGCTTGAAAAAGTGATGGACCTGGTTATCGATATTCGCGCCAAAGCCAAGCAGGAAAAAAACTTCGCATTGAGCGATGCCATTAGAGATAAACTTACCGAGGCGGGAATACAAATTAAGGACGGAAAGGAGGGCAGCACTTGGAAAGTATAACAAAAACCCAAACGGCAAACCTTATCCTGGTTTTGTTACTTTTGCTTGGGATGGCCTGCACGCCGGAACGCAAAGATGAACCGGAGCCTCCAATGCAAAAGGAAACCACAAAACCACTTACACCAATGATTTCTTATTCATTGGTGAGCACTTACCTTCACGATTCCACCTGTTACACCCAGGGCTTTTTGTTTCACAATGGGCAATTGCTCGAAAGTACAGGGGCCCCTGAAAACATAAGGTACACGCGCTCACTAATTGGCACTGTTGATCTGAGTAGCGGGAAAATGAACATCAAAGCCGAGATCGATCGCAATAAGTATTTCGGAGAAGGCATTGCGGTTTTGAATGGCAACATTTACCAGTTGACGTACACCAATCAGGTTGGCTTTATATACGACGCTAAAACCTATCAAAACAAAGGACAGTTCGGGTACATCAATCCTGAGGGCTGGGGCCTTACAACGGATGGAAAAGAATTGATCATGAGCGATGGCAGCAACGCCTTGAGTTTTATCGATCCCGTGAAAATGAATGTTACAAAAACGGTGTTGGTTTCTGATAATGGCTACGCCGTGGACCTCCTGAATGAGTTGGAATACATCAATGGGTACATTTACGCTAACATTTACACCACCAGCCTCATTGTAAAAATCGATCCGCAAAGCGGAAACGTAGTGGGTAAACTCGACATCAACGACTTATTTGTAAATTCCAGGAAACGCTATTATTCAAGTGCCGAAACCAACGGCATCGCTTACAATCCCGATACCGATAAAATATACGTCACCGGCAAACTTTGGCCCTACATTTACGAAATCGATTTTCCGCATTAGCAATCAACAAAAAGAACCGGTAAATTTAGGGGCGGTAAAACCGTAAAGACCAATTAAAACAAATCAGGAGCACACATGAAAACCACAAGGGTATTTTTTCTAGCAGGCTCTGTTCTTGTTTTTTGTTCAGCAATTATCGACCTGAATAATCTGTACAATTATGCCGGGCAAAACAACCCAAATTACATCGTAAAGGACAACACTCCGGCTGGTAATGCGATTACGAATAGCGGAGCCACATTGGGAAGGGTTTTGTTTTATGATAAAAAACTTTCGGCAAACAATAGCATTTCTTGCGCCTCCTGCCACCAACAGGCCTTTGCTTTTGGCGATACGGCCAAACTCAGCAAAGGGCTCAATGGTCAAAACACCATTCGCCACGCCATGCGATTGGTGAACGCGCGCTTTGCCGTTGAACAAAAGTTTTTCTGGGACGAGCGTGTTGCCAATCTGGAAACACAAACCACAAAGCCAATAACAGACCATCTTGAAATGGGGTACAGTGGGCTTGGTGGCGACCCGCCAATAGACTCCTTAATTCATAAACTTCAGGCCCTGAATTATTATCAGGCCTTGTTTCAGCAGGTTTATGGCAGCCCACAAATCACTGAAGTAAAAATTCAAAAAGCGCTGGCCCAGTTTATTCGCAGCATACAATCCTTTGATTCAAGATTCGATCAGGGGCTCCTGCAAACCGGAAATGTGGGTGCGCCGTTCCCGAATTTTACGGCTCAGGAAAACCAGGGCAAGGCGCTTTTTCTTCAACCACCTCCCCAAGGGGCGGGATGTAACGGTTGTCACGCGGTTTCGGAGTTCGATATTGATCCCAATACAAAAAACAACGGCATCATTCAGGTGGCCTCAGACAGCACTCAATTTGACCTCAATAACACACGCGCTCCTTCGCTTAGAGACCTTATTAACCCAAATGGACAGCCCAATGGTCCGATGATGCATAACGGAAAGTTCAAACAGGTGTTAAGCGTTATAAACCATTATAACAGCGTTCCCCAAAACACAGCCAATACAAATCTGGACCCAAGGCTTCAAGGCCCAGGTGGACAATTGCAATTAAGCCAGGCAGAAAAAGAAGCCCTGGCAGCCTTTTTAAAAACACTTACGGGTCTGGCTGTGTACACAGCGGAACAATGGTCTGATCCTTTTGATGCACAAGGCAACATTGCTGTGTTTCCTCTTCTAAGCAGCATAAAAGAAGAAAAAACAAAAGAGACGGTTTCTTTCTTTCCAAATCCCGCTAGCGATTGGATTCAATTGAATGCGCCATACGGGAGGTATCAGGTAAGCGCATATGATGCAAAGGGCCGCTTACTCATAAACACGATTGCCGAAAGTCAGGAAAAGATAGATATCCGGGAAATGCCTGAAGGCGTTTTGTTTTTTAAACTCCACAACCTGAATACACTCAGGACCTCTTTTGCAAGGCTTGTAAAAAGCCAGCACCCTTAAAGTGCAAAGAGTTTTTTCAGAGCTGAGATCAGAAAAAAGCGACTACGCATTGAACCGGTAATTTTTAGCTCGGCAGCCACTCCAGAATCTTCATTAAGAAAATCAAGAAGGGTTTCGATCTTATTTTTTTTGAATAATTCTGTAAAAATCGCTCTTCCTTCTTGTTTTTTTTGGTGCAAAACATCCAGCATAACCTTATCATAAAACACAAAGCGATTTTTGCGTTTTGGCTCTATTGGAATGGCTTTCCCCTTTTCCATTTGTGAAATTAAATGGGCCGTGTATTTCTGAATAAAGTAAAAGGTGTAACCGGTGCTGGGTTTGCTGTGTCCTCCGGCCGTTCCAATATTGATGACCCGCTTACCATAGGGATTTACAAACACACTTTCTGCCATGGGAATTTGGCCCGTTTCGGTTTCCAGAACGGTGTAAGGTACAGCCGGGTGGTTTTCCTCCAAATAAGATTTCAGCTTCTGATTGTATACTTCAGCCAAGAGGGGCGATTGAGAAAAGCCGGTGTATTCAATGAGGGCTTTGGTTTTTGAATAGGGGATCACATAAAAAAACCTGAAATCATTTTCCTGGTCCGTGTTAAAGTCCATAAATACCGGACAGTATTCGTCAAAACAGGCCGTCTGTGTTTCAACTACCCAACCCACAAAGTGCTGAACATAATTGACGTGATTGATTTTAATATTTTGAACACGGAGTGCGGAATTAAACACCAAGCTCGAGCGGTAGGTTCCGCCAAGGCATTTTATTTCTGCAAGATCCTCATGGGTACTCAGGCTCAACAGTTCATCCTGAACAAATACAAAACGCGGGTCCTTTTTAAGTTCATCTAAACAATAGGTATAAAAATCAATGCCCCGAATGAGTTTGTATTGGTAGGGGGCAAGAGCAAATTTTTTTTGAAAACCCGGGGCCACAAAGCGAAACTGATCCCAAGTTTTGTAAACCATGGCGTCATACCACGCAGGGGCTTCTTTAGTCCAAAAACACCAGGTTCTGTCGTTTTTGTTTTTAAACTCTTTATCAAGAACCAAGATCTTTGAAAAACTGAGCGTTGAGCGACTGAGTTGTATAGCCAGAGAAAGGCCAGCACAACCCATGCCGGCAATTGCATAATCGTATTCAGGTTGATGAGACAAAATCGCTTATTTACAGGCTGCTTTTAATTTTCTGGCTTCTTGAAAATATTTGGGGTGTATGAGCAGCATTCCAAAACTTTCACCGTCTTCCTTTCCCAGGTGTTTGTGGTGCATTTTGTGTGCCCTGCGCAGGGCCAAAACGTAAAGGTTGGTGGACTTGGTCAGGATTTTAAAACGCTGATGAATAATTACATCATGCACAAAAAAATAGGCCAGGCCATACAGAGCGATTCCAAAACCAACAAAAGTGTACCAGGTGAAATTATTTATTGCCCCAAAAAGGATGAGTAAAAAACTCGGAATGGCGTACATCAGGAAAAACAGATCGTTGCGTTCAAACCAACTGTCATGGTCCTTTTTATGATGATCGGAATGCAGATACCATAAAGAACCGTGCATGATGTATTTGTGGTTGGCCCATGCCGAAAACTCAGTGAGTACAAACGTGATGAGCAGAATAGATAAATTGAGCAGGATGGTCATGGTTTTACAAAGGTAAACGATTGAAAAGGAAAATTGTTCCAAAAAAGAAAACTTGCAAAAGTAAAATGTAGATGGCTATTCTGGAATTGCCCTTTAGCAGGGGTTTATGAAATAAAAAGGCGGCTAAAAAGGAGATCAGAAACCAGCCAAGATAATTGTGAGTCCCTGCCATTCCCCCTTTAAAAAACCAGTAATCGAGGCGGGTGGCGCTTTGTTCCATCAGCAGGTCAAGGGCCGTAATGAGAAAAGAAGCCATAAGAGGAGTGTAAATCGGGTGTGTGAGTACCCTGCTAACGGATTGCAAGCCGGCACTAACCAACAAGGCCCAGTTGAGGGAAATTAAAAGAGGAACCCCATCTATTTTAGGCCCAAGGGATCCGCCATAGTGGTACTCACCAAAAATTAAGCCCGTTCTTACGCCGATCCACTCGCTTAAAAATCCCAAAAGGGCCACGCCCGAAAATGCCAAAAGGAAATGCCGTTTTGTATAGGGTTGATATAACAAATAAACGAGACAGGTGAACAGAAGGCTTATTGGAGTGAACGGCAAAAAAAAAGCAGGATTCAGAATCATTCCGATCGAACCACAAACGTAAACCAGAATCAAAAAAGAAAACAGCAAAGGCCTGAGGGTGTTCATTTTTCTTTTTCTTCAATAAGTTGTGAGACAATTTTAGCGCTTAATAAACACAGGGGGATGCCTCCACCAGGATGAACGCTGCCACCCGCGAGGTATAAGCCTTTTATCTTTCTACTGAAATTGGCGTGACGCAAAAAGGCGGCATAAGGCGAATTGCTGGCATTGCCGTAAAGCGAACCTCCCACGGAGGATGTTTGGAGCTCGATGCTGAAGGGATCCAGCGTTTCTTCCACTTCAATGAATGTTTCAAGGTCTGTTTTTAAAATGCGGTTGATCTTTTCAATCACCTGTTTTCGTAGTGCTTCAGCGTATTTAATTTTTTCACCACTTTTATTGTGAGGCGCGTTTACCATGACAAACCAGTTTTCGCAAGCTTTTGGTGCATCTCCGGCGCAGTGTTTTGAAGTGATGTTAATGTAAATTGTTGGATCGAAACAAGGCATGTCTTCTTCGAACAGGCAACGGAACTCTTCCTTATAGTTCTCTGAAAACAAAATGTTGTGCAAGCCCAATTGGGCGAATTCCTTTTTAATGCCCCAATAAAACACATAAGCCGAGCTGGATTTTTCTTGTCTAAGCAACTTTTTCGGCGCATATTCCTCCGGCAAAAGCTTTTTGTACATGGCGTTCATGTCCATGTCGCTAAGTATGATCTGCGACGGGTGGTGATGGCCCCGGCTCATTAAACCACTTACACAATTGCCAGTGAGGGTGATTTTTTCAACCGGGGAATCGAAATAAAACCTCACGCCAAGATTTTTGGCCAGCCCGAAGAGGTGTTCAGTAATCTGGTGCATGCCTTTTTCAGGCAAATAGGCGCCCAGATTGAGTTCCAGATGAGGAATGAGGTTGAGAAGCGCTGGCGCCCTGTATGGATCAGAACCGTTGTACGTGGCATAACGATTAAAAAGCTGAACCGTTTTAGGCTTGGTAAAACGCCTTGCGTTCTGTTTGTTCATGTTACTAAACAGGTGCAGCCTGGGGGCACGAAACAAACCTCTAAGACTTTCAAAACGAAACAGATCCCTGAAACGCAAAACGGATTGTTCTAAAAACAAGCCACGAATGGTAGTGAAATAAAACTCACTTTTTTTGATGTGTTTTAATACGCTGACCTTGTCCTCGCCTAGTTTTTCAGAAAGTTCAGTGGCAAATTTTTCTGGCTCTGAAAAGGCCGTAAGGTTTGTGCCGTCTTCATAAAAGTACCGTGTAATTTCACTTAACTTCTTGTAGGCAAAGCCAGTGTTGTTTTTTCCTGCAATTGCACTGAGCTCGTCAACCAGCTCCGGAAGGGTGAAAAGAGAAGGCCCTTTGTCGAATCGGTAGTTTCCAAGCCTTAGTTCGGCCAGCTTTCCGCCTGGATAGGCGTTTTTTTCAAATACCTGAACGGCATGGCCTTTTGCAGCCAAACGAATAGCCGCTGCTAATCCTCCAACGCCAGCCCCGATTATGTTTATTGTTTTGATGATTTTAAACCTTAATTTGGTAATAAGCTTAAACAAAAGACGGCCAGATTTGTTTACTACCTGAATGAAGAATAAACAAAAAGTAGCAGTTATTGGGGCGGGATTCAGTGGATTGTCAGCCGCCTGTTATCTGGCGAAGGCTGGGCATGAGGTAACGGTGTATGAAAAACACGATATGGCTGGGGGGCGTGCCAGGGCCTACACAGAGGACGGATTTTTGTTCGACATGGGCCCAAGCTGGTATTGGATGCCGGATGTGTTTGAGGGTTTTTTTGGAGATTTTGATAAAAAAGTAAGCGATTACTACCAACTCACCCGGTTGTCGCCGGGCTACCGGGTATTTTTTAAGGACGGCGAAGAAGATGTTCCTGCGGACCTAAACGCGCTTTACGCCCTATTTGAAAAAGTAGAGCCGGGAAGTAGCCCAAACCTTAAAAAGTTTCTTGAAGAAGCCGAATACAAATACCAAGTGGGCATTAAGGACCTGGTTTACAAGCCAGGGGTAAAACTTTCTGAACTGCTGGATTCCCGATTGATCTCAGGACTATTTCGTCTTGATGTATTCAAAAGCATGAGCAAACACGTGCGCAAACTGTTTAAAAACGATAAGCTCATACAGATCCTTGAATTTCCGGTTTTATTTTTAGGGGCTCTTCCACAAAAGACCCCGGCGCTTTATAGCTTAATGAATTATGCCGATATGGTGCTGGGTACCTGGTACCCCATGGGAGGAATGCAAAAAATTGCGGAGGGCATGCGCAGTCTGGCGGAAGAGTTGGGCGTAAAATTTGAGACAGGGGTAAACATTGAAAAAATCAATGTTAAGGAAAACCTTGCCAAAACACTACAGGCAGAAAAGGAGTTTAATGGTTTCAGCGCCTTGGTGTCTTCTGCCGATTACCATTTTACGGAACAAAAATTATTGGAGCCCCAATACCGGCAATACAGTCAAAAATATTGGAACTCCCGCAAAATGGCACCCAGCAGCCTCATTTTTTATCTTGGAGTAAAGGGCAAGGTGCCGGGGATTTTGCATCACAATTTGTTTTTTGATGAGGATTTTGGGCAACACGCCCAGAACATATACAGCAGTCCGGCATGGCCCGAGAAACCCTTGTTTTATATGTGTTGTCCGAGCAAAACAGACCTAGCCGTAGCCCCTGAGGGGCACGAAAATTTGTTTGTACTCATCCCAATTGCTCCGGGTTTAGAAGATAATAAAGCCATTCGGGAGAACTACTTTGAGATCATCAATAAGCGGGTTTTGGATAGAACTGGATTTAACTTAAGGGAAAACCTCATCCATTACCGGGAATATGGCCCAGGAAACTTCAAAACCGACTACAATGCGTTTAAAGGGAACGCCTATGGACTGGCTAATACCCTTTTACAAACCGCACATTTAAAACCATCCATTAAGAATAAAAAAGTAAAAAACCTGTTTTATACGGGCCAGCTTACGGTACCCGGTCCTGGTGTACCGCCGGCCTTGATTTCCGGAAAACTAGCCGCAGAACAAGTTTTAAACTTTTTTAAAACCTGATTGTTTAGATTCTACAACAGCAGCACATCATGAAAGCACTTTTTGATCAGGCTTCGCGCAAGGCAAGCAAAATGGTAACCCGGAAATACAGCACATCCTTCAGTTTGGGTATACGGTTTTTGAATGCCGATTTTCAGGACCCTATTTATGGGATTTACGGGTTTGTCCGTTTTGCCGATGAAATTGTTGACAGTTTTCATCAGTATGATAAACCCACTCTGTTGGAGGAATTCAGAAGGGATACGTTTTTGGCCATTGAGCGGGGCATCAGTTTAAACCCGATTTTAAACAGCTTTCAGGAGGTGGTGCACAAGTACCAAATTGAAAACGAACTCATCGAGTGTTTTTTGAACAGCATGCAAATGGACCTTGAAAAAAAAGAATATGCTGAGGAGGAATACAAACAATACATTTTGGGTAGTGCCGAGGTGGTAGGCTTGATGTGCCTGCGTGTTTTTACAGATAATGACAGGGGGTTGTACAACAGCTTAAAGCCTCACGCCATGGCTCTTGGTTCTGCTTTTCAGAAGATTAATTTTCTGAGGGATTTAAATGCGGACTATGTGGGCATGGGAAGAATCTATTTTCCAAGCGTGAACATGAGCGAGCTGAACGAAAACATCAAAAGCCAAATTGAATCCGACATTGAAAAGGATTTTGATGAAGGGTTGGCTGGAATTCGTTTATTGCCTAAACGCTCGCGACTTGGAGTGTATGTGGCGTACATCTATTACCGCAGTTTATTCCGAAAAATAAAAAAACTTAAGCCTCAGCATATTTTGCAGGAGCGCGTTAGAATACCCAATCCACAAAAAGTGATGCTGTTTGCGGGCTCCTACTTGCGCAACAGCTTAAATATGCTGTAATGAAACTATTGATTCCCTTGCTTTTGATCTTTGGCGACTCTCAAAGTTTGGTGAAAGATCTTCGCAAGCTGTATGCTCTTGTTGGTACAAACGAAGAGCATGTGAACGAATTACTTAAGTTAAGCAATAACTCAAACAGCCCAACCGTACTGGCTTATGCTGCAGGGGCTGAAATGGCCTCCGCACAATACAAGTTTTCTCCAGTCTCCAAGTTGACTGCCTTTAAGTCTGGCAAGTCCAAATTGGAAAAAATAGTGGATGCCAATCGCAAAAACCCAGAAATTCGATTTATCCGTTACACCATACAGTTGAAATGTCCGAGTGTGCTTGGCTATACAAAGGAACTTAAATCGGATCGAGCATTTTTGCTAACTGAAATGCCTTTTTTACGAAAAAACGATCCCGATCTCTATAAATACATACTTTCCTTTTTATTGCTCCACGACAAATTGAGTGAAAGGGAACGGGAAGTGTTTGGTTTGAAATAAATTCGTCGGCGCGCGTTCGCTCATAAAATCCAGGGAATAGATGGGGCACAAAACCCCAGGTCATTTGCACGCCAAAACACCCTTACATCCCGGCTCTTCAATGCTCTGGGTCAAAAAAAAAGGATGAGTGGTAATTTAGAGGGGCAAAGAATCTCCTTGGGTGATGGAGGTTTTTGATTTACAGGTGAAAGCAATAGATTTACCTAAACGTAAATTCACTCATGAAAATCTCGATTAAAAATTTTCTGCTGGCCTTATTCTTAAGCTTAGGCAGTTTTACTCAGGCCCAATCCCTCGATGAAATTGTGGCCAAACACATAGAAGCCATTGGCGGCAAAGAGAACTGGGCAAAACTAAAAGCCCTGCGTACAGAATGTACGATGAAAGCGCAGGGAACCGACATTAATTTTACCATTGTTCAGGTTGATAAAAAATGCATGCGTCAGGACATTGCCCTTGCCGGCATGGTTGGCTACAGCATCATCAACAACAAAGAAGGGTGGAACTATGCCCCATGGCAGGGCCACACTAAGGCTGAAGCCATGACGGCGGACGATGTAAAAAATTCTCAGGACGAACTTTGGCTTCAGGACGAATTCATCATTTACAAAGAGCTGGGAAAAACCATGGAATACCTTGGTAAGGACGATGTGGATGGGACGGAGTGTTTCAAAATTAAAATGTCTTCCAAAGACGGAAAAGAAACCACCTTTTACATTGATCTTTCAACCTATTTAGTGATCAAACAAACTGAAAAAATGGATTCCAATGGGCAGGTGATTGAAAACGCTACTTTTTTCTCGGATTATAAAAAACTGGACGAGGGCATTGTTTACCCAATGAGTATTTCGGGAGAATGGGGAGAAATGACCATTACCAAACTGGAGATCAATCCTAAGGTTGATGAGAGCATCTTCAGTCTTCCTAAATAAGCGCATTTAAACACAGATCATATGAAAAAACTTTACCTCCTAACCGCAATAGGCGGTTCAGTTCTTATGCAGGCCCAAAGCCCTGTAAACTCGGCCATGTTTGGTACTTTGGAGGCCCGTCAGTTGGGCCCGGGAACCATGAGCGGAAGAATCACCGCGATTGAAGGAGTGATCAACGACGATGGCAAAACCCTTTATGTTGGTACTGCAGGAGGCGGTGTCTGGAAATCCACCAACGCAGGGGCGTCCTACAAATCGGTGTTCGATAAATACTGCCAATCGGTTGGCGCTTTGGCCATTAATCAGCAAAGCCCAAATATTGTTTATGTGGGCACGGGCGAAAGCAACATGCGCAACTCGGTGTCTATTGGTAATGGCATGTATAAAACCACTGATGGAGGCGATAACTGGAAAAAGATAGGCCTCGACAGCACCGAGCACATTGCCCGCGTTATTGTTCATCCGAATGATCCTAACGTTATTTATGTTGCCGCACCTGGCGCTTTGTGGTGTGATAGCAAACACCGGGGCCTCTACAAGTCAACCAACGGAGGTGAAAGCTGGGAAAAGATTTTTTACATCAATGAAAAAACCGGCTGCGCCGAATTGTTGATGGACCCCAGTAATCCTGAAGTTTTATATGCCTCGATGTGGCAGTTCCGTCGGCAGCCCTATAGTTTTAATTCGGGCGGCGAGGGGAGTGGTTTATACAAAAGCAAGGATGGTGGAAAAACCTGGAAAGAGATCAAAAACGGGCTACCTCCTAAACCCTTCGGGCGCATTGCAATGGCCCTGGCGCCAAGCGACCCACAACAGATGGTGGCCATTGTAGAAAACAAAAAAACTGGATTGTATGTTTCTTCTGATGGAGGAGAAAATTGGAAAAACTTAAGTGCGCCGATGAACGTGTGTGCAAGGCCCTTTTATTTCAGCACCATTGCTTTTGACCCGAAGGACCCAAAACGCCTGTATCGTCCCGCCTTTCAATTTGCTTATAGCAACGACGGAGGCTATTCTTTTGCCGAAGCAAGCAATAGCGGAGGCTGGGTTCATTCCGACATGCATGCGTTTTGGATCAATCCAAAATACACCAACGTGATGTATGTTGGAACCGATGGAGGTGTGTATTCCAGCATGGATCGTGGCGTCACCTGGCAGTTCAATCATGCCTTGCCTGTAGGACAATTTTACCATGTGGCCATTGACAACAAAGAGCCCTACAATGTTTATGGAGGCTTACAGGACAATGGCAGCTGGATGGCACCCAGTGCTGCTCCAGGTGGAATTGGAAATGGCCATTGGTCGAGGGTTGGGGGAGGAGACGGGTTTTGGACTGTGCCCGATGCCGATGGGAAAACCCTCTACAGCGAATGGCAGGGTGGGAACATGAACCGCGTGGACATGAGTAATTTTAAAGGAGAAAACATTCAACCACAAAAAACCAGCAATGAGGAAAAATTGCGCTGGAATTGGAACACCCCAATAGTGACCGGAGAAAAAAATCCCGGCAACCTATACGTCGGCGCCCAGTATTTGTATAAATCGAACAATCAAGGCAGGAACTGGACCCGCATCTCTCCTGATCTCACAACCAACGATAAAAACAAACAAAAACAAGAAGACAGCGGAGGACTGAGTGAGGACAATACCTCAGCGGAAAACCATTGCACTATTTTTACAATTGCAGAATCGCCTCTGGATGAAAATCTGGTGTGGGTGGGAACGGATGATGGCAATTTGCAATACACAAACGATGGTGGAAAAACCTGGACCAATGTATCTCCCATGGTGGCTGCTTCGGGCATTGCAAAACAGGCCTGGGTGAGCAGCATACAAGCCTCGCGGTTTGACAAAAATACGGTGTACGCCACTTTTGAAAACCACATGTATGGTGACCATAGCACGTATCTGGGCAAAAGCAATGACCTTGGTAAAACCTGGAAGCGATTGAATAGCAAGGAATTTACCGGCTTCGCTCACAAAATAAAAGAAGATTTGGTGAACAGAAACCTATTGTTTCTGGGAACAGAAATGGGCTTGTTTGCAACCTTAGATGGGGGCGAAAACTGGTTCCGTATGAAAAACAACATCCCGGAATATGTATTGGCCCGCGACATACAAATTCATCCTAAAACCCATGATCTGGTGATTGGTTCACACGGTCGTGGAATCTTTATTGTGGACGATATACGTCCAATGCGGAATCTGAACAAAGAGATCTGGGATCAGGAAGTGTATTTTTTTCCAACGCCCGACATTACTTTGGTGAATGGCAAATTTGGTTGGGGAGGTCCGGATGTTTCAGGAGGTTGGTACGCAGGGAATCCCGCACACAATCCGCCATTTAGTTATTACCTAAAACAACGGGTCAATTCAGGCAAAGCCACAATAGAAATCTATGACGATAAAAATAAACTTGTGCAAAGTATTCCTGGCACCATACGAAAGGGACTCAACAAGGTGTATTGGAATGTGCACGGCACTCCACCAAAAGTGGCGGAGGGCAGCACCAAGCTGGATGGGGCCGGTTTTGCGGCACCTATGGTGTTGCCAGGCAAGTATACAGTGAAATTAAAAATAAAAGATAAAGACTATTTGGGTGCAGTGAACTGCGTAAGCGATGAAAGCAATAAAGATTACACCCTGGAAGACAGAAAACTGGTGTACGAAAAAGCCATGGCACTTCAGGGCTTGTATAATCAAGTCAACAACAGCATTGACAGCATTAACTTCTATCAAAAGTTACTCAAGAGAGATTCAGCGGCCTATTCAAAAAACAAAAATGCCAAGGCGTTTTACGACGATCTGCAAAAAATAAAGGCGGAACTGATGGCCACTAAAAAGCTAAGTATTTTTGCCGATGAAAAGCGCATACGTGAAAGTGTTTCGGAGTTGTACAGTACCTTTTGCTGGATGGAAGTAAAACCAAGCACAACTCAGCTGGAGGCCATTGATGACCTTCAAATGGAGTATGACAAACAAAACACGGAACTTGGCAAGGTCATGGCAAAACATCTACCCAAACACCCAAAGTTGAGAGAGAATAAGAAAGTGGATTGAGGGTTCGTTCAGGAACCGGATTGCTATTTTCTAATAGCCAAAAATGGTTGATTAGTACTGAAAGGCGCCGGGCGTACTTTTAGAATCAAACAAAGCTTGGTTTATGCATTGCAGGGACTCGCTAACAAAAAGACACTTTCCCTAGCTGGTGTTGGGCTCAGGAAGATGTAGAATTTGAAGGGTTGCCTATTCTCCACATCAGGAACCCCGAAATAATAAGAACCAAACCCACACTCCCTGAAATGTAATGAAGAAAGTATACGCTTTGTAACATTAGGATCTGAATCAGAATCCAGCCGGTAAGAAGGCAACCTTGAATCAGAACATAGAACGCTGCACTCTTCCTTCCTGACAAAACTTGCCACAAAACAAACAAGCCAAACAACCCATTCGCCAGCAGAAGAACAAAACCTGGAATTAAGTAGGAATCAAAAGGACTGTGTTTTAGCCAATCCAGACTAAGACCTATGCTGCTGCCATCGGGATGCAAGATCAGGTGCAGGCCGCCATATACAGCACCAATGGTGTTGAATAACAACAACAGAACGGAAAGGATCTTAAGAAGCGCATTCATGTTATGGGCTGTTTAATTTTTAGGCTGAACCAGGCTTTGTTTTAGAAAGAAAATTAGTAGCGCTATACTTAATAAACCAAGTGCGGACACACCAGAACATAAAGTAAAATCTATTGCAATGCCGTTTGTTTTCATCAAAATGGTTGCCAAGGCAAGCGAGAAAAAAATACTCTAACAGGAAGTTTCATAAAGGCATAACAAAGTAATAAAATAATTTCGCAGGAGGGATTGGCACGAACACGGAATTTCAAAATCAACGAGCGATTGGGGAAAAGTGAAGGGAGCCGAAAAAGAGAGTAGTAAGTTGTTTCCAGCAAAACGGCGTACTGTTAAAATTTGTATCACCAATCCTTCATCAAGATTGCAATTCATCGACGTATAATACGCTTTGGTCTATAAGCCCCGCAATACAAGGAAATCGGAATGCAAAGTATGTGAATAAAATGTCTGTTATTTAGCAAAACTCGGCTATGGAATTCTGTTAAGATTCCTTTGATTTGAATCTATTAAGCAATAAAAGAGTATACACTATTAAACAAACAGAGCCTAGTGAGGCCGGACCCATGAACCAAAAAGTACATAACACGGTGTTTTACATTCTCATCATTGATGGGGTACCCGAAGACCATTCTAAGTTAAGAGACATCATAAACAAACTGATCCCACAGTCCTATATTGAATCCATCTATAGCGAGGAGGAAAGCACCAGTTATTTCAAGAACCTAAAGGTAGCACCCAGCTTTATTATTTTGGATGCACTAACACAAAGCACCTCACTGCGTCTGACAATATACATGATCAGGCAAAACGAGCGCCTGAAACAAGTACCCATTGTTCTGGTGAATGCCAATCTCAATTTAAACCAAAAGCGGGAATTAAAGTTTTTAGGTGTGAATGAATTTTACGCAGAACTCAGCAATCCAATGGAGATGCGGATCCTCACCAACGACATTAAAAGCAGGTGGTTGTTGCCAAGAGTGGATTAGAAAGATAAAAACTCTTTTGCATTCGCATTCATCTTTATTCCGTCATTTGGCTGTTGATTACCTTGCATTTTCAGGGCTCAAAAAACTTTCACAGACCATAAAATAATCTTTTCTTTATGCAAAATTATGTAGCGTATGAAAGTGTTCAGTTTATGGCTTTTTTTGCTGGCTTTGTTGCCAGCGGGAGCGCAAACGTATTATGAAAAAGGCTATTTGGTAAACGACAAGGGCGATACCATTCGCGGGGAGGTTAAGCTTAACCAAAAGAAGGAGTTTGAGGTGTACACCAAGGTTACCTTTCGCGATGAAAAAGGGGTACAAAAAAACCACAAACTTGAAAAAGTAAAAGCCTATGGTTTTAAAACCCGCAATTTCTATAAAATGGAATACGGAAGCGAAGAGTATTTTTATGAGGTGTTGGCCGTTGGGGCCATTAGCTTTTATAAAATTGTTTTCGAAGCCTTGTACGCAAAAACTGTTGAGTTGGAAACCGAGTACTTTATTAAAAAAGAAGAAGGCAAAAAAGTAAGCGCTTTGAAATCCAGCAAATTCAAAAAAACCATGTTGGACTGGATGGAAGACCACCCGGAATTTATTAATGCCTACGAAGAACCGGAGCCCAAAAAATTTGATGAGGCAAAAGCCATAGAAGTAATCACGCAATACAACGCCTTGAAGGCCGCCCAAAACTAAGATGCTGACCAAGGACACTGACAAAAAGTTGTTTCTGCTCGATGCGTTTGCGCTCATTTACCGCTCGTATTTCGCATTCAGCAGCAATCCCCGCATCAATTCCAAAGGCTTTAACACCTCCGCTATTTTTGGATTCACAAACACCTTACTTGAAATTTTAAACAAAGAAAAACCCACACACATTGCTGTGGTGTTTGATAAAGAGGGACCAACCGTAAGGCACGATGATTTTGCGGAGTACAAAGCCAATCGCGAGGAAATGCCCGAGGACCTGCGCAAAGCCATTCCCCTGATTATTGATTTAATCAAAGGGTTTAACATTGAGATCCTGGGCCTGGAAGGGTACGAGGCCGATGACGTGATCGGCACACTTGCTTTAAAAGCAGAGCAAAAGGGATTTACCACGTACATGATGACTCCCGATAAGGATTACGGCCAACTGGTGGATGCCAATACCTTTATTTACAAACCTGCACGCCTGGGCAATGGGGCCGAAATCTTAGGGCAAGAAGAGATCTGTAAAAAGTGGGAGATCCGCTCCGTGTCCGAGCTCATCGACATCCTCGGCCTGATGGGGGACAAGGTGGATAACATTCCCGGCATTCCCGGGGTAGGTGAAAAAACGGCCATACAATTGATAAAGGACTTTGGCAGCATAGAAAATTTGTTGGCCAACACCGATAAACTGAAAGGCAAACTCAAGGAGAAAGTAGAGAACAACAAAGAAATGGCCATACAAAGCAAACGTTTGGCCACCATCATTACAACGTGTCCCGTTGAGCTCAACGAAGAAAAACTTTCGCGTAAGGAAGTCGATAAACCTGCCTTGCTTGAATTGTTTAAGGAACTGGAGTTTAGAGCCATTGCCCAAAAAGTGCTGAACGAAGACATAGGCGGAAAAGAAAAAATTGCAGGCGAGGCCAAAGAAATAAAAGCCAATGGGAATACAAACAGCAACCAGGGGGATCTTTTTGAGCAAGGGGAGGTGTCCAAGGCTGTGGGAAAGGATGAGACTGAAGGGAACGAGGAGCACAAGGTATTTAAAACCATAGCCGATGTAAAACACCAGTACCATTTGGTGGACACCGAAGAGAAGATACAAACACTTGCAAAAACACTTACCGCCCATGAGAGTTTTTGTTTTGACAGCGAAACCACTTCATTAAATGTTTACGAAGCGGAGCTGGTGGGATTGTCTTTTGCGCTAAAACCTCACGAGGCCTGGTATGTGCCAGTTTCAGAGAATCAGGAGCTTGCAAAAAAACAAGTGAGCCATTTTGCCGCTTTGTTTGCCGATGAAACAAAAACCCTTATTGGACAAAACATAAAATACGATTATCAGGTGCTGAGGAATTACGGCATCAGCATTAAAAACAAATTGTTCGATACCATGGTGGCCCACTTTTTGGTGGCGCCCGACATGCGGCACAACATGGATGCTTTGGCCAATGCCTATCTGGACTATGCCCCCATTAGCATAGAAACCCTTATAGGCAAAAAAGGAAAAGAGCAGGGAAGCATGCGTGATGCGGATATTGAGGCCATAAAAGAGTACGCGGCCGAAGATGCGGACGTGACTTTACAACTCAAAGAGAAGATTGCCCCAGAGGTCAAAAAACTGGAAGTGCAAAACGTACTCGACGAAGTGGAGCTGCCACTGATTCGTGTTTTAGCTGACATGGAGCGGGAAGGCATACGTTTGGACGTTCAGAGTTTAAAAGAGTTTTCGGCTGAGTTGCAGCAAGATATTGTGGTTGTTGAAAAAGAAATTCAGGATTACGCGGGCACAAAGTTCAACGTGTCTTCCCCAAAGCAGGTGGGAGAAATTTTATTTGAGTATTTAAAGATCACGGACAAACCCCGCAAAACCAAAACCGGACAATACGCTACCAGCGAAGACGTGCTGAGCAAATTGGAAAATGCCCATCCCATCGTGCCGAAAATTTTGGATTACCGTGAACTGGTAAAATTAAAAAGCACCTATGTGGATTCTTTGCCGGAATTGGTGAATCCAAAAACCGGACACATACACACCTCCTACAATCAGGTGGTGGCAGTTACCGGACGCCTGAGCAGCGACAACCCCAATTTGCAAAACATCCCCATTCGTACAGAAAGGGGCCGTCAGATTCGCAAGGCGTTTATACCAAGGGACTCGGAGCACATTTTGCTGAGCGCGGATTATTCACAGATTGAACTTCGTATTGTAGCCAGCATCAGCAAAGACCCCAACATGTGCGAGGCGTTTCGTTTGGGAAAAGACATTCACACGGCAACAGCAGCAAAAGTGTTTGGTGTGGAAGAATCCGAAGTCACCAAAGAAATGCGTTACAAAAGCAAAAGCGTGAACTTTGGGATCATATACGGACAAGGCGCATTTGGCTTATCTGAAAACCTAAACATTTCACGGGCTGAAGCCAAAGAGCTTATTGAAAATTATTTCAAACAGTATGGTGGCATAAAGGATTATATGGACTACGAGATTGCCTTTGCGCGTAAACACGGCTATGTGCAAACCTTATTAGGTCGTAAACGCTGGCTGCGCGACATCAATTCAGCCAATGCTACTGTTCGTGGATTTGCCGAACGCAACGCCATAAACGCGCCCATACAAGGCAGCGCAGCCGACATGATAAAGCTGGCCATGATCAACATCCACCAAGCCTTAAGCAAAAGCACACTTCAATCTAAAATGCTCTTACAAGTGCATGACGAATTGGTTTTCGATGTGTATAAACCCGAACTGGAGGAACTAAAAGTGCTTGTAGAAAAACACATGAAGGAGGCTCTTCCGCTTGAAGTACCGATAGAGGTAGGTATGGGGAGCGGGAAAAACTGGCTCGAGGCACATTAAGGGGAAGTTAAAAGCATGCCCTGAGCGGAGCCGAAGGGTCAAAAGTTAAAAGGCAAAAGGGGGGCTTAGTTTCGAACGCTCTTAACCTTCAACTAATACCCAACCTCTACATGAAGCCCAACACCAATGGGTGTGGTTTTTTCCCATTTGGCCTGGGAGGTGGTTCTGAAATAGGTAGCAGAACCTATAAGCTTAGTCGAGAAATATAAACCGGTCGCATTGCCAAGGTCTTTGATCCATTCGATAGAAACAAACACATCTTCACTCACAAATACCAAATAGGGTTTTAAATCCACCTCAACTAAACCCACGGTGTCTTTGGGCTCAATGATGATGTTTTGTTTCAGGATGTTTTCTCCGGGCATGCCATCAGGGCCTTTTGCGTAAATGTTGACCCTGAATATGGGTGTTTTTCCAAGCGTATTGCTGTTGATGTGAAATTTGAGTGTTCGTAAATAGGTGTCGGGATGCTTAATGTTTAATCGAACACCCATTTCGGCGCCCAGGAGATTACTTTTAAATCCACCGGACACAGCCTTGCTTGTGGTTTCGTTACCAAGCACCTTAATTTTTACTTTTTTGGGATTGATCTGCACTTCTTCAAGGCTGATTGAAGCAGGAGGCAATAGAATGCGTTTTCCGTTTTGAACCTCTGAAACTTTCAGTGAGATTGGTTTGTAACCAATAAGTGAAATTTTTAAAGGCACCATGGCCAAACTATCAGGAACCTTAAACTCAAACTCTCCTTTTTCATTGCTTACACTTCCAATTCCCTTGCCAATTAGCCCCACGTTGGCAAATTCAAGGGGTTCTTTACTCAGGCTGTCAATAAGCAAACCTTTGCAGGTGATTTGCGCATTCAGGGTCTGGAATGTGAAAACAGAAAAGAATAAAAAACGTAGAGCCATTTAAATGGTGTTTATGGGTTAATACTTGATGCCCGAAACTCCTGTTTTTTCAATGGGGTGCCAGGTGGTTTTAATTTCCTGAAAGTCCATAATTAGGTAAGGGCTTTGAGCTTCTTCCTCTTCCCAATCCAGATCCCAGTGAAAAAAACGTTTTACGTTTAGGGAAGAATTTTCCTGCATGGCTTTTAGGTGTTTTTTATTTTTACCGCAGTACAGCATGGCATTTACATCCATGTGAGAAGAGAAGTGTCCATGCAACTCATCAATATCTCCACTCAGAATATTTACAACACCGGCCGGGAGATCAGAATGGGCCAGCACTTCAGCAAAACTGATGGATGCCAGAGGCAGGTGTTCGGGCGCCAGAATAACACAGGTATTAGCACCGGCAATTATAGGGGCTATGGTGCTTATGGTTCCCAGAAGTCCAAAGTTTTCCGGAGGAATAACGGCCACAACGCCCATGGCTTCAGGCACCGAAAAATTGTAATGCGAAGAGGCCACAGGATTTACACTGCTGAAGATCTGCTGAAACTTATCGCAGGCGCCTGCATAATACACCAAACGATCGATGCTCAACTCTACCTCTTCTTCGGCCCTGGATTTGGAAATGCCCATGTATTGTAGTTCATCCTCAAACTGTTTATCTCGGCCCTGGAGCATCTCGGCCATGCGGTATAAAATTTGACCACGGTTCATGGCGCTTTTTTCCTGCCAGGGTGTTTGTGCAGCACGAGCGGTCACCACGGCATTGCGGAAATCTTTTCGGGAAGCCATGGACACATTGGCCAGGGTTTTTCCTTTTTGGTCGGTAAGCTCGTAATACCGTCCACTTTCGCTGCGCGGAAATTGTCCGGCAATGTAAAGTTTATAGGTCTTGAGAATTTTGAGGCTGGCCATTTGTTCTAAACAAATATAGAATTATTCGATCGGTTTAAATTACCGAGAATCTTGAACTATTTTGAATCTTGGTCAATTTTTTATTCCTGATTACTAATGTGCTAATTTGCTGATGTGCAAGTTGAATTTAGTTTAGAAATTAAGCTTTGCGACTCAGGCCTGGGCATTTTAGAATCTTCTAAACGTTGTTAGGCTAAAAAGGAACAAAAGTTAAACCAAGCATAAAATGGAAACGCATGCTGGGGTATTGATCCCAGCGGTAATAACGCTGGTTGGCAATGTTGTTGAAACGCGCAAAAAAGCTGAGCATTTTACTGTAGCGGTACTCGACGCCCAGGTTGGCATCAAAATAGCCCTTGAGTTGTTTGTTGGCGTAAATCGGTTTTCCCAGCGAATCAATGCTGGCGGTTCTTGCCCATTGGTTCCCTACAAAAAACAAATCGGCTTTTACAATGATCTTGCTGTTGAGGTTGTAAATGCCTGTAAAGGTTAAATCAAAATCCGGACGATGGTAAGCATAATCTAAGTTTTTAGTTTCATACAGGTAGTAATTGCCTTTTGCTATCAAGTTTATTTTTTCTTTCAACTGGTATTTTAACTGGCCGCTAAAATTTAACAATGAGGTGTTGTCGTAAAGCATTTCAAAACGGTTGTACAGGCTGTTCTTATCATTAAAGTTAATGGCGTACAGGGCCATGTTGTCGAATTGAGAATAGGTGAGCTTTACATCGTAAGCGGTTTTGCTGCTGAGGTTACCCCGTAAACCCAAAAATAAATTGTATTTGTTGTTGGTGTTGTTGTAGTTCAGCGTGCTGTCAACAAAGGGATTGGCTGTGCTAATGCTTCTGAAACTGTTTTTAATAAGCGCCCCGTTCACGCCGGCATAAGGGGTAATAAGGTCTTCGTAAATGTTGTAGTGCAGGTAAATTTCAGGATAAAAATAAAAACGGGTTTTGCCTTTAAAATCATCCAGGGTTGCGCTTAAGCCAACGCGGGCAAACCATTTTTTACCCGAAGCCTCGAAATTGGGATTTAAAGTAACAATAAGGTCGTTCAAGGTATCCAGCTTTTGTTTGTGATTGTAAAAATCAGTGATGAGGTTCACGTTGAGCTTTTCCTTGTTCACAAAAAAGGAGGTATAAGCTTCCGCTTTAATGTTGTTTTCCGTTTCTTTTTGAAGGTTATCGTAATTGTAATAGGAAACGCGTACGTCGTGGTTAATGTGCGTGCTGTCAGTGTAATGACTGAGCAATCTTATACGGGGTTCAATAAGCTGATAACGTTGTTTACTGAAATCCGAATTTTCGGTGTTGTAGTTCGAGGTGTCGTAACCGTAATAATGCACCACATTTCTTCGGTAATTCAATTCTCCGAACAAGGTGTGTTTTTTGTAAAACCTTTTGCCATAGAGGTTGGCTTCGTTATCGCTGAAACTGCCGTCCCCAACCCCGCTCAAATGCGGCGTGCCCGAATAATGTTTGAGGTGAAAACCAACATTGTTTGCCCTCGAGCGACGGGTGTTGACCCAAAATTCGGCATAGGGCTGATTGTAAATAGGCCCATAGCCTACTTTCAACAACGAACGGTAAAGTTTGTTCAAGGGTTCGTTTTGAATTTTTGCCGCTTCAATTTTTTGAACCTCGTATTTAGGAAAGTAAGGACGAGAAGTTATGCCGTATTTGATGTTTTTAATTCGGCCTACACTGTCTTTTATTTCCGGCAGGTCGGAAAACTTCAGCGCATCGCGAATGGTGGGACTAAACGTACTTGGGGCCACATAGTTCAAATCTTCAAGTCCGGTTTCCTGCGCCAGCACCGCAATAGAATAAAACAAGGAAAGAAAAAGAATGATAAGCCATTCCAATTGTCTTTTCTGACGTTTCCCAAAAAGGGCTGGGGATTTGCGTTCCTCTATATGAATTCCTTCAAGTGGCATGGGCGCTGTGCTTATTCGTTTTTAGGACTTTCGGTTTGTGGTTCTGGCTCTAAAGGTTTTTCCGGCTCAGTTTTATTGAAGATCTCTTTATCGCTTTCGTTTTGTTTGAATTGAATTTTCATGTCTTCACCTTGTTGCTCAGTTTCTTTTGCTTTTTTCTCTGCCTCCTTGGCTTTGATCTGTTCCAACAAAGCGGTGGCCTCATTTAACACAGGCTCTTTGGGTTTGTTTTCGATCAAGGTTTGCAGGAGCACCTGAGCATCCGCATCTTCTCCTTTTGCTAAATAGGCTTTGGCCATCAGCAACATGCCCGCGTTGTTCCAGTCGTCGGTGCTGTATTCGTAGGAAATGAGTTTGCTTATGGTTTTTTCAACTTCAGGATAATTTTGTTTTTGATAATGAATTAAGGCAACATGGTAATAGGCTTCGGCTCCGCTGGCATTTTTAGCAGATTTTGCTATGGCCTTAAATTCTATCAGCGCATCATCAAAACGCTGCAATTCAAAAAGCGATTTGGCTTTAATGTAACGGGCTTCGCTGTTTTGCTGAGGACTGATTTTCTCGGTGTTCAGCACTTTGTTGGCCTCGGTGTAAGCCGTATCATACTTATTAAGCGCAAAAGCACAACGCATGGCTCCAAATTTTCCGGCGCTTTTGTTGGAAGGGGTTTCGGCTACTTCCTGAAGGCGTAGGAATAGGGGAAGCGCTTCCTCATACTTTTTGTCCTTGTTCAACAAATAACAGGCCTTGGCAAGAGCCTGTTCGGTAAACACACTGCGGGCACGGGTGGTAACATACAAATAAGCCTCCAAGGCTTCCGGCAGCATGTTTTTTGAGTAGGCGCATTCGGCATAGTTAAAATGCGCTTCGGTTGCGAATTTTCCGTTTGGAAATTTCTGATTGTAACTTTGCCATTTGAGTATGGCGATGTCACAATTCTTTTGATCGTAATAGGCTTCGTAAGCGGTTTGGTATGCGGCCTTCTCTATTTGGTTTTCTGAGAGCGGTGAACCAATGTCCACAAAGTACTTTTCCATTTCTTCCACATTGCCACGGGCCTGAAGAATTTTTTTGATAATGTCCAACACATCGCGGGCTTCTTCACTCTTTGTATCGGCTTTCACAAAGAGGTCAAAATATTCAAACGCTTTATCATCCTGTTTGCGGCCGTAGTAAATATTTCCCAATTGCGCATAACAATGGTTGGCAAAACTTGAATTGGGGTAGTTTTTCAGAATGCGTTCGTAATAGATGATTGCGTCTTCTTCCTGATTGAGGTTGCGGTAATAGGTGTCGGCAATTTGGTTGAGTGCAGCACTCAGGTAATTGGAGCTGGGGTAATTTTTTTCAATGCGCTTAAGCCCTGCTACTTTTTCTCCGTATTTTTTTGTCAGGCCATCGCAAAGGGCTTTTTGATAGAGGCAATAATCCACATCCAGCTTATTAAAACCTATGCCTTTATCGTAATATTCCCCGGCCTGCACAAAATCGCGGTTCATAAAATAACAATCGGCAGCGCGAATGGTAGCGTCGGTAATTTTGTTTTCAGGATATTGGTTTTTGCTCAGTAAAAATTTGCGAAAAGCAATGTTGGCCTGAGTGTAATCGTCTTTTTCTTTGCGCTGGAAATGGGCGTAAGCAATGGCATAATTGCTGAGGTCGTATTCAGGCAGCAAGGACACCTGAGGCAACATTTGAAATTTTTTCCAGCTTTCAAGGGCCGTGCTGTAATCTTTACGGATATAGGAAATCTCTCCCAGCCAGTACTGGTTAAGGGCATTCCATTTCAGGTCGGAGTTTTGAGAAAGCGATTTTTTGAAGGTTTTTTCGGCATTGTCCAGGTCGTTGTTGTTAAAATACTCAACGCCTTTAAAGTACAGGAGTTTTTGGTAACTGACTTTGAGTATGGGATCTATGCTTTCCAAACTCTCCATGCTTTCTATGGCCTGACTATAATTTTTTGTTGTGGAGTATACATTCACGAGGTAATTGTAACACTCGTCTTTATGAACAGAAGCGGGAAACTCTTTTAAAAATCGCGTAAAGGCGCGCACCGCATCGTTGTAAGGGCTAAAATCGAGTTCATACGATAATTTCGCGAAGGAAAACAAAGCGTCTTCGTTGATCTGAGGGTCGTAAGCCAACTGAAACGCCTTGTAAAACGCGATCTTGGCTTTCATTTTTTCGTTGAGTTGTGTGTGACAGTCCCCTTGGTGGTACCAGGCGCTTTGGGCCAGGGAATCTTCGCCCTGCGTTACTTTTTCAAAATAACTTAGGGCATTCTTATAATCCTTCTGTTTATAATAACAATAAGCCAAAGCGTAGGCTCCTTCGGCGTTAAGGTTGCTAAGCAGATCGGTTTTTTTAAGATAACTTAAGGCTTTGTCGTATTGTTTGAGGTGAAAATAACTTTCCCCAATCATTCGGTTGATCTCCCCTTCTTTTTGTACGCCCACACTGTCCACCAACAATTTTGGGGCTTCTTTCACGACTTCAGTGTATTTACCGCGAATAAAATAAATCTGGGTTATGTAATAAGGCACTACAGAGCCGAAGGTTTCGTGGCCAACTAATCGGTTGAACCCACTTAGCGACTGTTCGTAGTTTTTTTCACGGTACAAAATGTGCGAATGGTAATAGTTGGCCGGGGCGTAGTATTTGTTGTCTACATCCTTCAACTCAAAAAAATCGTTTTTGGCTTTTTCTTCCAGGTTCAATTGCAGGTAGCTGTACCCGCGTTTGAAGTAGAGTTCAGCCAACTGTTCCTTATCGAGGTTGTAGATGTCAACAAAATTCAAGTACTCTATGGTTTCATCGTATTTCTTTTTTCGGAAGTTGGATTTTGCCAGATAAAAATACGCACTGTTCACCTTGGTGTTGGATTTGTTTTTTTCAACAAACTGTTTCATCATCCACTCCCCGTCGCGGTTGAACAACTCAATGCCGCAGGCGCCCATATAGTAATAGGCATCTGCTTTGATAAGGGAGGTCTGTGAACCCTCGATGTATTCTCTGAAGGTTTTTTGCGCCGCCCCAAATTGTTTTTTGTCGAAAAGCTCAAGCCCACTTTTGTACAATTGCTCAGCTTCAAGTAGCGATAGGGTTTTTTGTGCCGGCAAAACCAGTGTCAGCAAACAAAAACCAGAAAGGGCAAACAAACGGAAGACGTGCTTCATCGGAACTTAAATAGGGCTTTCTTAATCCCACTAAATTTACAGGCTAGGCCAAAGCGGGAGCCTTACATGGCTTCGCAGTTATTAACCCCAAAGTGTTGATATTGCTATTAACGCGTGAGCCTGCAAAAGTTACATAAAGGCTACTTTAGAAACGGCTTATGGAAGCATTGGTAAAATTTGAAAGCGCCACAATTTTTCAGGACGAAAGGCCTGTTATCGGCAATCTTAGTCTTGAGATCAACAAAGGGGAATTTGTGTATTTGCTGGGCAAAACCGGCAGCGGCAAAAGCAGTTTTTTGCGCACTCTCTACGCCGATTTGCCACTGCACAATGGAGAGGCTATGGTGTGTGGGTATAATTTAAGAACCATACGCCAAAACGAAATTCCCTATCTGCGCCGTAAGTTGGGCATCGTTTTTCAAGATTTTCAATTGCTGAACGACAGGACCGTTTACAAAAATTTAAGATTTGTAATGAAAGCCACCGGTTGGAAAGAGGAAGCAAAAATTAAGGAGCGCATTGCCGAAGTGCTAAAAGAAACCAATCTGGAAGGCAAGGAAAACAAATTGCCCCATGAATTGTCGGGTGGAGAGCAGCAACGCGTGAGCATTGCAAGGGCCCTGGTAAACAAACCCGAATTGATTCTGGCCGATGAGCCGACTGGAAACCTTGATCCTGAAACCTCTGAAGAAATTTTAAAACTGCTCATGAAGCTCAGCAAAGAAGAAGGCGTGGCGGTGTTGTTTGCCACCCACGACATGATCGTTTACAATAAATTCAAATCCCGTACCCTGCAATTTGAGAATGGATCAGTGAGAGAGGGCTAATTCTGCCCTTCATTCACTAAAAGGTGCTAATAGCGTTAATTTTATTTTGATCCGAAATGAGTTTACCCTGTACCATAAGCTTTCCAGATTTGCTTATTTCAAGCAGCCCAAAATTTTCCTCGTAAACGATTTGCCCTTCACGAAAGGAATTGGCTTCCTCACCCCTGGTTTTCCAGCCATGGGTAAGGCTGCTGGAGGTAATTTCACAAAACCATGTGCCCTTCCAATTGATTTTTGAAACTTCTCCAATGTGGCGGTCACCACTGATAAAAACCGGATTCCTGACCTTGTATTTTAGAAGCAGGTCAAACAACCGAGCCCGTTCTTTTGGAAAATTGCCCCATTTTTCAAAGGGATGTTCGGTGGGAATCACTTGTATGCTGCTGGCAAGAATGTGTATGTCGGCTTCGGAGTCTTTTAATTCTTGTTCAAGCCAGTTCCATTGTTCTGTACCCAGTATGGTGCCGGAATCCTGGCCCACATTTTTACCATTTACTTTTAGAAGATCATCGCGAAAATAACGGGTGTCTAACAAGAGGACTTTGATGCTTATTCCTGATTTGTTTAATGAGTAGCTGGAATAAACGCCTTTTTGTTTTCGACGGGGGTGGGATTTATCTACCCCCATAAAATCCAAAAATTCCTGTTGGCTCGAGTCGCGTTTGCGGTAATTTTTTCCGGCATCGTTTTCTCCATAGTCGTGATCATCCCAGGTGCCAATTACAGGACAGGTTTTCAACAATTTTTGGTAGCCTGTGTCGGATTTTTGTTTTTGATACTTGGCTAGGAGCAAGGCCATGTTTTCAGTATCTCCGTAGATGTTGTCACCAAGCCAAATCCACAGATCGGGGTTTTCCATGAGCACATCATCCCAAAGCACTTGCTTTTTATCCTGGTGAGAACAGGAGCCGAATGCAATCTTGATAATGGTAGTTTTATCGGGTTTGGAGCCCCCGAGGAAAAATAGTGCAAAGCCCAAAAGCAGAATGCGTTTCATCGTGTATTGAAGAGAAACTAAATGTACAAAGGCCCGGTTAAATAAATAGTTAAACTATTCGCCCAGCACCGAAGGCATCAAGCCTTCCTCACAAACTCCGATTTCAGGCCCATGGCCCCGAAACCTTCTATCTTGCAGCTGATGTTGTGGTCGCCTAATGCTTGGCGAGTGTACATGCTTTGATTGAAGTAATCCTGATGGATTATTAACGATTACTTATCCTAATAAGTGGTTGGCTACCCAATTTGGAACAGAGACCGCTTCATTTGGGGTAACGGTAAAGCCATCGCTTATTTCAGCTATAAGCTGAGCTTGTTTACCTGAATTGTCAAAAACATATGCTCTGCTACTAGACTTCACCGCTGAGTTTAGGTTTTCAAGACTCTTATAGTACCTGTTCTTAATTATTTCTGGTAATACAGCATGACCATGCTGAGCAACCCTTACGTTAACTCGACTGATGTTAATTTCAGGGTCTTCAGTAGCGATATAATATAGGTAGACTCTATACCCTTTTTCCAAGGCTAATTGCATAAAACGGACCTTGTGCGGGTGACTCATCACAGTTTCGTAGGTAAAAGAAACTCCACTATCAAGAAGGCCTTGCCTTATATATTCAGCAAGGTCAGCAGCAAGATAGGAGTCGATCTTTGTGGTTACGAGCAGAGAGTTATCTTTTACTTCTAATTTTTGCCAAAGGTCAGGTTCGTTTCTCTTAACAGGGGAAAAAGTGCTGCTTTTGAAGAAGGCCCTAAGGTGGGTATTTGAAACTTGCAATTGAAATTCAGAAAAGGGAATAGAAGCCGATTTTTGGAGGAGCTCTTCAATCTCGTCTGCATTAACATAAACGCCCAAATCGATTTTGTTTTCTGATAGGAGAGTTTTGAAAATGGTGGTTTTACCTGAACCATTTGGACCCGCGAACACCCTCATCCTTTTTACCGCCATATTAGTCCAGCATAAACGGCGTATTCCATTGTGATGTTTTTGGAAGTTCTTTTACAAATTGTTTTTCCCCACCTGGTAAAATCCGGTACAACTTTCCGTTTTCGGCTATCAGTACAGGCTCGTTTGTTTTCTGCGCCTCTTCGTTTGCCTTGAGTGTGGCAGAAATGGCAGCGCCTAACAAGGCCCCTACGATTGCCCCCTCTTCCTTATTTTTAGAAAGGAAAGCGCCGAATACGGCACCAATAAGGCCCCCTTTAATCAGCGATTCTAAAGTGCTGTCCTGTTTCATTAATCAAATTTAAGAAATCATTCCGGATTTTAGAAAAGTTGATCCGGTAATACGTTAACCGGAAACCAACCTCTTAAGAAAGAATCAGGCAACAAAGAAGGGGGTTTTCAAGCCTTCCTCACAAACTCCGATTTCAGGCCCATGGCCCCAAAACCTTCTATCTTACAGCTGATGTTGTGGTCGCCTTCCACCAGCTTGATGTTTTTTACCTTGGTGCCAGCCTTTACCGATTTGGAGGAGCCCTTTACCGGCAGGTCTTTGATCACCACCACCGTATCTCCATCCACAAGCGGGTTGCCGTTGGAATCTTTTATTATTTCTGAAGTGTCAGCCGCCACAGTTTCTTTTGCTTCAGCATCCCACTCATAAAAACACTCAGGACAAACCGCCAGGCTTCCATTGTGGTAAGTATGTTCGCAATTGCATTTGGGGCAGGCTGGGAGGTTTTGCATAAGTTGTTTTTGAGGGGACAAAGATAGGGCTTTATTTAAATTTGACCCTCCTCGCAGTTTCTGCAGGCTTTGCGAAGGCATAGGGCATTAAAACCAAACAGAAACAAATTGAATAGAAAAGAGAGTGGGATGGTAAAAGAAGTGGGTTAAATGGGCAAACAAAACCAATTAAATAGTTGAAGACACTGTTTTTTCGGATGCCTTGCTATTTACTCAGGCCTCTGAATGTTTTTTATAAAGCGAATTGGGGAGGATAAACTCCAATTTATGAAAGGCAGTTGCTCTAAGGGGCAATGATGGAGAGGGGCCACAAACAAATAACGTATTTCTTTTTAATTTTGATTATAAATCAAAGTATATGAATGATGATGATTTTGATTTCAGCGAAGAAGAAAACGAAGAGTTGGAAAGGGAAATGCAGAAAGAAAAAGAGAAGCTGCAGAAACACCCTCTTTTGAAACAAGCTAAGGAAGTTCTTGCGATAGTGGATACTTTGCTGGACACATGCAGCAAAGAGGCGAGTGAACGTTATGGAAGCACCCTGCGCGAATCGGCCATGATTGTTGTGGCTAAATTACACTCCGGCCTGGCCTCCGATAATTATTTACTTTGCGTGCAAAAAGCCGCCATCATCCGAGAGCATGGGGAGTATTTAAGGCTCTCGAACCACATGCTTAGTGCTTCAGGCGCCTTTGATGAAAAGTATGTTATTATGTTTCGCCAGGAAATGGAAACCTTTCGCCAGCTTTTTAAAAACTGGGCCAAAGAAATCCATCAAATGGAAAATGACCTGGAAGACGAGTGGGGATTGTTTTTGAAGTGGTAGATGAGGATGGGGAAAGTTGAGCGGTCTTTTAAGAATAAGCAGTTCTAGGCAAGAGTAGATAAGATGCCTATACCAATGGGATCACTCAATTAGTTTATTAACGAAGAATAAATCAGAGGGGCAATGGAACAACTGGAAAGTTCCTTGGGACACACAAATGACATTTCATCATGTTCTGTCAAATGATAGCTTGTAGGAATATTTGAATAGCTATTCATTTTTGAACGAAGCAATCAAACTTTTCAATTCATTTATCTTATATGGTGGATCTTTTCTGTGAAGCATTGCATGGCAGTTTGGGCATACTGGTATTAAATCTTTTATTGGGTTAACTATATAGTTTGTTCCTAATTGTGATACAGATATGACATGATGCACATGAATATAATTGTTTCCAATGTCACCGTACTTTTCGCTAAAATTTAAGTTGCAAACTTTACAATTATAGCCATGAAAGTTAATACAAAGGGTTCTATTATACTGACTTCTTTCATAGCGGTTCACTAAGACTTTTTTTAATGCTCCTTCAGGAAGGCCCAAAACCTCATTATTTTCTTCAGTTTCAACCAAAGGAGAAATAGCGATAATACACCCAAAAAATCTTTCAGTCCAAATATTAATCAATCGCCCTGTCAATGCGAGGTCATCTGTGTTAATTTCGATGGGAGATTTTTTCAAAGAAAAGCTCATTATTTTCCAGTTTGAACCCCACTCTTCAGGCTTCAAAGGATTGGCAGATTCATTATTTATGTTTAAGATAATAACTCCTTTTTCGTTTAATATTTGTTCTGCTACATTCGAAAAGATGTGTTTCTTTTCAAGTGAACTTTTTTCCATTTGTTCTAATAAATCAGCCGCAAACTTTCCTAGTGATAATTCAAAAAATAAACTACGCCAACCTATTTTAATATGGACTTGAAATCCCTCGTTTGGATGAATACCTTCTGGCTCAATTATGATGATTTCACCATCAGGGGATGATTTATGCGATGCCTTGATTGGTAAGCCAAACTTGGAAACAAGATTATTTGCTAACCTTTCTAACTCAATCTGTTCCATTAGCCTCCATGTTTGGTTCTGGTAAATCAGCGACTAGTCTCCTTAATATTCGTGATAATTCAAATCTTAATTCTTCAAAATGGGTTAGAGTGTTGGAATTGATTGTAGATAGTTCAGCTATACACAAGCCCCAAATTAAAGAATCCATGCCTTGAATGGTTACCCCTGATTTTAGATTTGGCACGTAAACTTTATGATAATAGGGATGGGATGTGTTAATTCTGACACCTTTTTCTTGATCAATTAATGCTGGTTCAAATAAGATATTATCATCAATGTTATCTACAGGCTGAATAAATAATTCTCCGGGTTTCCTGGCATTTGTGATTTTTAATTTGAATCTAAATTCACCTTTTGAATTCTTCACTAGGCATTCATCATTGGTTCCATTTACAGGAGTTATTTCTGCACCTCCAATTTGATCTTGCTTTGAACCTATGTTATTATTTGATTCAAAATGTGCATTTTCAGCTTTTGCAAATGCTTTCTTTTTTTGACCTTGTCTGTATCGATCGTCAGCTGCCCTTCTTGGCGCAGGCAGGAATTGATCTTTAATCCAATCGTATAAAGCACTATTAAGTGCGATTTGAGATTTTTTTATATCTATTTGAAATGCATCATCAAGCTGATGGTCAAATGAAAATTCTACCCTTAGTAAAGTGCCATGTGGTTCTTTTGAAAACATATCAAGCCAATCAGCATAATGAATTAATCTATTTTCTCTGTAAATATAGAACCCTTGATAATCATTACTTATTCTGGCTTGATTGGCATGTTCTGGGGACGGAAACTCTTCTCTTCTTGGCAAAACGTATGCATTTATTTGAAATGAAGAATTTGTTCCTTCTACTTCCATAACTTCAGAAGCTACTAAATCCGAAATTCCTTTACAAAATGGATCCCAAGGCTTAATATTTTCTTCATTTATTTTTATTGATATTGTGGAAACAGAGATATTATTAGGGTCTAAAAATCTTTGATAAATCATGGCTACATGCTCTCTAAGTAGATCAACTATTTTTTTAAGAGCTTTTTGAGCCGATGCGCCAGAAGGACTGGCATAATTTTTCATCAGTCTATCAATTTTTTCCCAAACAACAACCGTTCCTGCCCCAATACCTGCAACTTTATTGAGGTGTTTGATTGTTTCATCGTCTGATTCGTCGATGAGCAGCTCCCATTTACCAATTTTAGCGACATGGTCTAAATCCCAATACGCCCTATATATTTTAAAATCGGGTTTTTGTCTTGATGTTACTAGCAGGTTTCGACAAAAAGCTGTTGAGGCTGTTTTTAAGCCTAATCCGAATTTGCCTAAACTAGACGGATGTGCTCTCTCTGCAGAGCCATATTTCATCGCATTAATAAGCCCATTTCTATCCATTCCAATTCCATTATCAGAAATAGATAATCTTAAATTTCCTCTAAAATCCATTGTTATTAGAATATCAACTAGTGTTGCAGATGCGGCAATGGAATTATCAATTAAATCTGCTATTGCGGTATTAAATTCGTAGCCAGTATCTCGAAGCCCTTCGATCATTCGTTTTGGGTCAGGAAGAACCTCAATTTTTTCAATTTGACTCATGTATAAAAGGTTTAAATATTAATAATTTTCCATTCTGTGCTTAATTTCAGTCTACCTTGTGCCTGTTGCGTATTTCTTTTAAACGATATTCTTGTATTTGAGTTTTCGCTAATAAGAATTAATTCATCACCTACTTTCAAATTATTGCTTTTCATAAATTTTGTCATCCGGGTTAGTCTATACTCATTCCTTGTGCCACCAAAAAAAGTATTATTGTAATGAATAAATGAAAACTCCCAACCGAAATTGCTGTCATCAAAAAATGTTATAAGAAATCTTGGATTTTTCTGTTTTGAATCAAGCTTTGGAAAGAAAGAGAGTATTTCTTTCCGTTTCGGAACGAGTATACCCGATTGATGACCGCCAGTCAAGCCAAGATCATTGGAACTTAAAATCTTAGAAATCGACTTAATTGTGTTTGTTTTATTTAGCATTGGCTTTTGGGGATTTATTTATGGCGATAAGAATATCGTTTAAATCTTCTTCATCTCCTTTAACTCCAACAATAGCTGTTCCAGCTAAAATTCTTTTTCTATCAAGTCTTTCGTCTATTGCCTCTTCAACAGTATTTGCATAAAACAGTCTATGTATTGTAACTGGTCTATCTTGCCCCCTTCTATATGACCTTGCTGAGGCTTGATCTTCTTTAGCAGGATTCCACTCGAGATTGTAGTGGATAACATGGTTTGCAGCTGTGATATTGAGTCCGGTACCTGCAGCAGTAGGGTTTAATGCAAGTAGAGCAGAACCACTAATTGAGGAGAACTCATCAACTATATTTTGGCGTTCGTTAATTACTGTTCTTCCATCAATAGAATTCGTGTAGATACCAAATCGAACTTTAATATCTGAAACAATCAAATCTATCATTTTAGTAAATGATGTAAAAATAATTAGTTTAGCTTCGTTAGAAACTATCTCATCAATTATTTCAACCAGCCGCCTATATTTATTACTATAGTGAACTAAATCACCTGAGACGGAATCATCAATAAGAAAAGGATGCGTACAAAACATTCTTAGTCTGGTTAATACGGCTAACGTTGAATTTGACTTGAACTCACTAATTGTTTCAGACCTAACCGCTTCGTAGATGGAACTTTCTAAAGCATTTAATTCTAAGATTTGTGGAATAATAATTTTATTTGGCAAATCCTTTGCAACTTCTATCACTTTTCTTCTCAAGATTAGTGGAGAAACTATTTTTTCTAGTTCACTTGCATTTGAAACACTATGTCCGAAATTTTCTTCAAAAGAGGTTTGGGAGTTCAGGAACCCAGGAGTAGAAAAATCCAAGATCGACCATAAATCCATTAATTTATTTTCGACAGGAGTACCTGTAACCGCAAAACCAATTTCTTTCGCTATTTTTTTAATAGTAATGGCACGTTTTGTTTGAGGGTTTTTAATTGCCTGAGCCTCATCACAAACTACCATTTTCCAGAAAATCTGACCAAATAGTGAGCTATCTCGAATGGCTGTTTCATAAGAAGTGATAATTACATTGCTTTTTTTGATTTCAGTAGGAAATCCTGTTCTGTATGGACCTTGATGTACAAGAGTCTCAATATGGGGAGCAAATTTTCTAAACTCTCTATTCCAGTTTTCTAACAAAGTTGCTGGTGAGATTATTAGCGTTGGAAAAATATCATTGAATTCAGAACAACATAAAGAAATGATTTGAATAGTTTTTCCAAGACCCATTTCATCTGCAAGAATTCCACCAATTTTTTCATTTCTCATAAACCTTAACCATTCCCAACCTTTTTGTTGATAAGGGTAAAGATCTGCTTTTAGTTTGAGTGGCTTTTCAATAGAAACAATATTTTCATTATACACGGTTGAAGGTGTTACTTCATTTCTTATCAAATCACTGTCTAATTTGAGAAGCGTCAAATATTGCCCTAATTTAATTTCCCCAAAACCACGGATGCCTGCTTTATCAAGGGTTTGTTTTAGCTCCTCGATTCGGCCTACAGGAAAGGGATACCAAGTATCTTTGATAATTATATGATCTGCTTGGTATTGTGAGGATAAAGTCTGAAAGTCGTGATCATTTGTGATAGCACAGAATAAAAGTTCAATAGAAAAAAAACGAAGCGCATTATTGCGTAACACAATTATTAAATCGATCGGATATTTATAAAAGCGTAATGTTTTTTTAAGTGACTCTACATCGTCTTCATTAACTTCACTCGAGTATTTTTTTTCAAATACAGCAGAATAGATTTTTTCTGCTGACGGCAAAATAAACAGCGCACCTTCATAGAATCCAAGCGACCCTTCTTTTATATGCCAAATTTTTTTCATAAGGTTTAAGGCTGTGATTCTTTCCAATTCTAAAGTAGTTTGCCACAACAACACCCCTTATTCAGAGAATTTAAGTTATTTAACATCATTAGATTAATTTTCATATTGAGCGGTGATGTATTTGAATTAGTCTTGGATCGAGAGGCAAGACTTTTCGGTATTTTTGATATGTATTCCCTTAATTTTTAGTAATTCACCCACTAATTTTTTACCTACGGCATTTATAAGGGGTACCGTCACAGAATTACCAAACTGTTTATATGCTTGATTATCCGAAACCGGAATTATAAATGATTCTGGAAAGCCTTGAAGTCTTGCGCATTCTCTAGGTGTTAGTCTTCTTGGGCATTTTTCGTTTTGAGGGATTAATATTTCGGCCCCGTCCTTATAATATCTAGCGCTCATAGTTCTTGATATTCCTTCTAAGTTAACTAGGCCGAAACCAAACCCATTTCCCATTTCTTTATGTTTTTTGGAATAAGCCTGAAGGTAGCTCCAAAGTTTGTACGATAAAGTGTATTTCGGATCAACCTTTTCGTCCAGAATATCTTTGATTTTTTTGGTCGATTTAGCAAATGATGGAAACTCGAACTTTTCCCCACCCTTAAAAATGGCTTTTCTAAACCCAACAATAAAGATCCTCTCTCTGTGTTGCGGAACAAAGAACTGACCATCTAAAACCTTAAAGTGAACTGAATAACCTAATTCACTTAGAGTTTTCTTAATTACCGCAAAGGTGTTTCCTTTATCATGGGATAAAAGGTTTTTTACATTTTCAAGTAGAAAGGCCTTTGGTTTTTTTGCCTTAATTATTCTTGCAACGTCGAAGAAAAGGGTTCCCTGTGTCTTGTCTAGAAAACCATGCTCCCTTCCGAGGGCATTCTTTTTTGAAACTCCTGCAATCGAAAAGGGCTGGCATGGGAAACCGCCGAGTAGAATATCATGGTCAGGAATGTCTTTTTCGTTTATTTGTGTAATATCTCCAAATGGAACTTCACCAAAATTAGCCTCATATGTTTTTTTTGCATAGGTATTCCACTCACTAGTAAACACACACTTTCCGCCTAAATTCTGAAAAGCCAATCGAATTCCGCCAATTCCCGCAAACAGATCAATGAACTTAAATTTTGGATTTTCAGGTGGAGGAAAGGGAATGTCCCACTTTATTTTCAATTCGTATTGAAATTGTGCATCGTTTAGAATGTTCGTAGTGTAACCGTTGAGCAGACTCTTAAGAGGTTTTTTACTAAAATTTATGCTGGTCGAATTTGAATGAAGGTATTGAGTTATTTCTGCTAAATGCTCATGATTTTTTTCAAATTTAATGGGAAATAATTTTTCCTTAATAGCGCTATATGGAATATTCTTAATCTTTTTATTCATTCTTTGTGATATAATGCGTCAGAAAATAACTAAATTGTTTATAGCTAAAGTAGAGGGAATAATATTAGTCTCTTGCTATATTTAATAGCAATTTATCAAATGTCTTTTGTTCTTTAACTGGCTTTAATTTGCATTCCCAAATGATCAACACCCTCCAACCAGCGGTTTTAAGTGCCTTTAGTTTTATAGAGTCATTTGCAATGTTGCCATTTATCTTTTTGAGCCACCATCCGGTACGTGTTTTAGGAAGCACGAAATACCGACAGTTTTTGTGCCCATGCCAATAGCAACCATTTATAAATATTACTGTCCTGTATTTAGGTAAAACAATGTCAGGTTTTCCGGGTAGCTTTTTGTCGTGAAGGCGATATCGGTAGCCCTGAGCAAAGAGAAACTTTCGAACTAACAACTCGGGCTTTGTGTCTTTAGCCCGAATCTGTCTCATATTGTAACTTCTTGTTTTTTTATCGTGAACATCACTCATAAAATAGTGAGTAGAAATCGCGACCGCTCAAATCCGATTCTTAGTTAAACCCTCTACTCCATAAAAATACCATTTATTCTTTTTGCAAAACATTCAAGATCTTGCAAAACGCAGCAAAGCTTCAAAGGAATTGCGGTCGGCGGCTTTCATCGCGAGTAAATACTCTGCCCTGGCTTTATCGGCTAAGCTTAGGCCCCAGGTAAAAAGCGGGTGCTGAAACACCTGATGGATAAGGATGTCGGCCATGAGCCGGCTATGGCGCCCGTTGCCATTGGCAAAACAATGTATGCTTACGAGGCGGTGTTTAAAACGAAGGGCCATCTCCTCCGGAGGATAAACGCTGTGTTCCTGCCAAACAAGCGCGTCATCACACACTTGTTTTAGTGCCGGGCGGATCTGGCTGTGGTGCAGACCCATATTTTTCTGGCTTGTCCTGAACTTGCCGGCCCAGGTCCATACTTTACCGAACATACGTTTGTGTAAAGTGAGCAGGAAGGTTTCGTTCAATACGTTTTCTATTGCAAAACGTTTTCCCTGCAGCCATTGTAAAGTCTCTTCAATGTTTTGCTGCTCAAGCTCATTGAGTTCGGCTTTGCTTGCAATGCTGCTGATGCGCAGGCCTAGTTTTTCCTCTTCATCCAATGGGGTTTGGCCCGGGCTATAATCCGGACCTAATCCCATAAGGCTTTTGGCAATTCCTCTTTAATAAGGGCTGTGCGTTCGGCAATGGCTTTTTGTTTGCGTTCGTAACTCACTTCCTGGTCTTCCAGTTGCATGGTGGTGGAACTGCGGGCCACAATTTGCTCGGCCATTTGCCGGGCTTTGTTTTCAATGTATTTATCCAGAGAACCCGCTTTGGGCACAAAACCGTAAACCAATTCCATGTCCATGGCCGCGGCCACTTCCCGCAACGAGCGCAGACTGATGTTGCCTTGTTTTTCACGCGCCTCAAGGGCCTGCACACTCTGGCGGCTAACCGAAAGTTTTTTTGCGAGTTGCTGCAAACTCATGCCCAGGCCCGAGCGTATGGCTTTGATCCAGCCCCCCGGTAAAGCCGCAGATTCCCTGATGCTAAAGATGGAATCGGTCCTTTTCTCTAATTGCTCCAGTATCAACTTGTTCTTTTTCATAAGGAGGGAGTTCGTTATCCCACACAAATGTAAATATAAAAGTTGACAAATGGTATAGTATGACAATATAAAAGTTGTCAAGATAATACATAATGTCAATGTTAAGAATGACAGAATAAATTGTACTTCTGTACTCAAAAAGCCATTTATTTGTCGGTTACTTCTTTACCACTGGCCGAAAACCTTGTCCACAGGCTACGCGGAGTGGCCTACCGAAATGATGGGGAGGAAATTGACACTTCGAATGGAAATTTTCCACATTTCGCGTTTCGCGAAACAAGAAATTTCGTATTTTTGTCCAATGCGTAAACACAACGGTATGCGGCCTCAGGATGTTGCCATCCTTTTAAAAATATGTGCCATGAAGGAGCCCGATTGGCAATTGGTTCCCTTATCCCATTCGATGCGCATAAGTATTTCTGAACTATCCGAGTCCTTGAACAGGAGCAGGCTGGCTCAGCTGGTGGATTACAACAAAAAGCAGGTAAACCGGCCTAATCTTCTGGAATTTCTGGAGCATGGCCTGCGTTATGTTTTTCCACAGCAAGCCGGTGCCATGCAAAGAGGCGTTCCCACAGCACATTCCCATCCTTCCATGAAAGACATGTTTGTGAGCGAATTGGATTATGTTTGGCCGGATGTGAATGGCGGCACCATGGGGCTGACGATTGAACCCTTTTATGCCAAACAGGTAGAGGCGGTTAAAGAAGATGCTGGATTTTACAAACTGCTTGCATTGGCAGATGTGCTGAGGGTGGGTAAAACAAGAGAAGTGAAACATGCCAAGGCAGAATTAAATAAACTTTTGTATGAATCAGCACACTAACAAAGTTAGGATTAGAGCCGTTGCCAGAGCCCTTGCCGGACTAAGCGGCAAATCAGTGTTTGTTGGAGGGGCTACTATTTCTTTGTATCCCGATAAACCCATAGGCGATGTAAGGCCCACAGACGATGTGGACGTAATCATGGAAATTTTAAACTATGCTGAGCGGGCAGCACTTGAAGAAAAATTGAGATCCCATGGTTTTAGCCATGACGTGGAATCAGGAATTGTGTGTAGGTATAGGATCCAGGGAATCGTTGTGGACATTTTACCAACGAATGATGCCTCCATTGGATTCAGCAACCTATGGTATCCTCAAGGCTTTGAGAAGGCCATGTTGTATGACATTGACGAGTGGAATAAAATATACATTTTGACCGCTCCCTATTTTATCGCTACAAAGCTGGAGGCACATAAAAGCCGGGGTGAAGGGGATGGCAGAACAAGCCAGGATTTTGAAGACATTATTTTTATTCTGGAAAACAGGAGTTCCATCTGGAAGGAAATGAGTGAGGCAGATGAAGCCCTTAGAAAATACCTCAAGGAGGAGTTCCGACAGTTATGGAAAAATCCAGATTTATTTGAATGGATAGACAGCAATGTGGAAAGAACATCACCACCGGCTACTTACATCATTATGGAACAAATAGAGAAGTTTATTTCTTGAAGCACGTAAAAATTTGTTCTCACAGAAGGCTAGCAGGGAGTCATAAGGCCTATAACAAAACCAGGATTAAACTCAGATTAGCTCATACTCCCCCCTCACAAAATCCATCAGTTCTTTAATGTAGTCGGGGCTAAAATCAAATTTTATGCCTGCGGTTTCGTATACTTTAGGAATGGATTGGGTGTAACCCAGGGCAAGTGCGTTCTTGTATTGTCCCACGGCTTTTTTTGGATCTTTTTTATAATTGCGCCAAACGGCAATGGCGCCCAATTGGGCAAAGCCGTATTCGATGTAATAAAAAGGCACCTCGTACAAATGCAATTGCACCTGCCAGCGCCTGGCCAAATGGCTTTCGCAGCCCTGGTAATTGATGACCGAAGAACCAAAATCTTTCATGATGTTTTGCCATTCGGTATAACGGTCCTCATTCGTGTGCTCTGGGTGAGTGTAAATCCAGTGCTGAAATTTATCAATAGCTGCTATCCAGGGCAGGGCGTCGATCACAGATTCCAATTGTTGGCGTTTGGCACGACGCAGCTCTTCCTTGTCAGCAAAAAACACATCCCAGTGTTCCATGCTCATTAGCTCCATGCTCATGCTGGCCAGCTCGGCAATTTCGCTGGGCGGGGATTTAAATTCCACCAGTTCCAGATCAAAATCCAAAAAGCTGTGTATGGCATGCCCGCCTTCGTGCACCATGGTCACCAAATCGCGGTGCAAACCCACGGAGTTCATAAAAATAAAAGGCACATTGGTTTCGTATAGTGGATACTGATAGCCTCCGGGGGCTTTGCCAATGCGGCTTTCCAGATCCAGCCTGTTCATTTTGTGCATGGTGGCCACACAGTCTCCAAAAAAAGGATCGAGTTTATTAAAACAGGCAATGGTTTTGTCAATGAGTTCCTGCGCGGTTTGAAAAGGTTTTAAAGGGGGCAGGCCTTCTTCATCCACCGAAGTGTCCCAGGGACGGTAATCTTCCAGCTTTAATTTTGTTTTTCTTCTTTTGTCGTGTTCATCCACCAAAGGCACGGCATGTTGTTTTACCGATTCGTGAAAATTTAAACAGTCCTGTACGCTGTAATCAAAACGTGCCAATTGCTGGTGTTTAAAATCCCGGTAATTTTTAAAACCCGTGTTTAAGGCCACTTTGTGGCGCAGGCCAACGAGTTGGTTAAATAAATCGTTGAGGGCGGTTTCGTCCATCGCCCTGCGGTTTTGTACTTTGTCGTAAACCGTTTTGCGCACTTCGCGGTTCAGGTCTTTTAAAAACACCCCGGCTTTTTGCATGGTGATGGTTTCCCCATTGTGTTCTATACTTTGGGCTCCGCTGATCTCACCAAATTTTTGTTCGAGCTCCTGCAATTGGGTATTTAAGGGAATGTTTTCTTCGCGAAACAGTTCAATGCTGTTTTTAATGCTGCGCAGGTAAATGGGGTAACCTTGTTTTTTGAGTTCATCTTTAAACTTTGAACCCATGAGTTTTTCGTTGAGGCGGTTGCTGATGGGTGCCATTTTGGGTTCAATGTTCTGAACAAAATCGTTGTAGCTGTCGCGCAGGGCCGTGTTGTTGGTGTCGCAGGTCATTTTAATGTACCGCCAGGCCATGTCCTCGCCAACCACCGCCCCCAGCTCATTGTAATCGAGCAGCCATTTGTACAGTTCATCGAAGGAATTGATGGGGCGTTTTTCCAAGTCATCAAAATAGGTTTGAAGATGTTCCCAGGTACTCACTTTAAATTCAGGGCTTACGTAATGGCGTTTCATAGGTGGGGTTCAATAAATGATTAGCGTTTATTTTTTTGTGCAAAGGCCGGGTTGTAGTACACCCGCTTTTGTCCTGTGAGTACGTTGTTGCAGTGCAGGGCCATTTTAATTTCGCTGAGGTGCAATTGGTGCCTGCTGTTGAGGTAACGCAACACCTGGTGTTCCAGAATAGACCAATACAAATTGTTTTCAAGCGGCCCGTTTAATGGGGTTTTATCGGAGCTGTTTTTTTCAAAAAAGTGGATGCTGTTGGTAATGGAAAGGTAAACGGCTTCCCCGCCCTTGAACACATTGTCGCGGTGTTTGGAGAGGATTTCCAAAACCAAATCTTGTTTTTTGTTGCCCAGGTTTTCGTATTCCACAAACAATTTGTAATTCTCTTCAGGCGGTGGGGCAAACAAACTCCAGCTTTGCATAAAATAGGGGTAGGCATAATAATCCGACCAGTATTGCACGCGTTTTTTTTCGCCTTTAAGTGGAAGGGCGTGTAGGAGCAACAGGCTGAAATGAAAAATTAAGAACAGGCAGGCACCTAGAAATAAAATGGTTTTTAGACCTTGTTTCATACACGAAATATAAGGAAAAGCTTGGCTTGTGAAAAAAGCCACGAATTTCACGAATTACACAGATAGGGGCAGTATTACACGAATGAGTTAAAAGGCTAATGGTTGGAAAGTTTTGTGTGCATAAGAGGAGCCACGAATTTCACGAATTACACAGATAGAGGCAGTATTACACGAATGGGTTTAAGGGTTTGCAAAGTTTGAAAGTTCCGTATGCTTAAAGAGGAGCCACGAACCCGCCTCCGGCAAACATCCGGTGGATGTTTGAGCGGCTAGTGCGGTAGGTAGAACAGTACTTGCGTGAGGGATTGAAGCGAAAATCCTTTTGTGAGGTACGAACAAAAGATTGCAGCGTAAAGCCCGACGGCGAGTGAAGCGTTTACAGAAAAAACAGGCTGAACCTCGCCGGCACGCCCAAATAACAAAGAAAAGAAAACGCGAACTACTAAAGCAACGCCCTAAACAAAAGGAAAAGACTACCGGAGAGTATGATAGTCACAGGCAAAGTAAGCAACCAGGTTAAGGCGATGGTTTTGATGGTGCCCTTCTGAAGGTTTTTTAATCCTTTTTTCGCCACCATGGAGCCCGCGATACCGGAGGAAAGCATGTGTGTGGTGCTTACGGGAACGCCTTTCCAGCTGGCCAGACCTATGCCCAGGGAAGCCACAATTTCGGCGCTGGCGCCTTGGGCGTAGCTCATGTGTTGTTTGCCGATTTTTTCACCCACGGTTTTTACAATGCGTTTCCAACCCACCATGGTACCGAGGCCCAAACAAACGGATATCATAATCACCACCCAGTTGGGAGCGTATTCAAATAATTTTTTGGTGGTTTTAATTTCGGTTTTAAGTTTTTTGATTTCGTTTAAACTTAAACTTAGGTTACCACCTGAAATAATTTTCTCAGAGTGTTTGGTGATTTTGATGAGGTCTTTTCTTAAATGGAAACGCTCAACGGGAGGAATTTCGCTGGCAGAGAATTTTCCGGCCACCTTGGTTTCAAAATCAGTGGAAAAATTAAGGATGTCGGCGTGCATCTTTTTTTCCTTGGCGGAAAGCACGGCGGTATCCGCCTTGGTCATGAGGTTTTCGATGAGACTAACGCTGGCGCTTGAACTTTGAAGGTTAATGGACGTATCAAGAGAAAACTGTCCGGGTAAAACGGCAATTAAAATCATCATGAGCAGACCCACGCCTTTTTGCCCGTCGTTTTGCCCGTGGAAAAAACTCACCAAACCGCAGGTTACCCATAACATCATGCGGATCCAGATGGGAGGCTTTTTGCCGGGGATTGGTTCTTTGTAAATGGTTTCGTTTTTAATGATGCGTTTAAACAAAAACATGACGATGATGGCTACTGAAAATCCAATAAGCGGAGACAGAAGCAAAGCCAGACCGGTGTCTTTGGCTTTATCCCAGTTTACGGCGCTTAAACCGTAATCGCCGGGAAGAAAATAGAAAGACATGCCGATGCCGAGTATGGAACCAATGATGGTGTGTGAGCTGGAGGAAGGAATGCCGAAATACCAGGTGCCGAAATTCCAGATGATGGCGCTGAGTAAAAGGGCCATAATCATGGCGATGCCGTGGTAAGGGTTGGCATCCACCAAAACATCCATTGGCAATAGGTTTACAATGCCCATGGCTACAGCAATGCCACCAAACATAACGCCGGTAAAGTTGAGCAGACCGCTGTAAATAACGGCCACGGTGGGTTTCATGGAGTTGGTGTAGATGACGGTGGCTACCGCGTTGGCCGTATCGTGAAAACCGTTGATGAATTCAAAAAAACAGGCGAGTACAATACAAATTATAAGAAAAACGGTGAGGGTGGTGTCTAATCCAAACATTCAATAAATTTTTACAAAAGTAGAAGAATCGGGCAAGTAGGTGTTAAATAATTGTTATGGATTAAAAATTCACCTGGGCCTGAAGGCGCAAGAGGTTGCCAGTTTGGCTGTTGTCGGGCTTCAGAGCATCCTCATAGCGCCTGCTGGAGATGGTGTACATGGCCACAAACTCAAAGTATTTGCTGGGTTGCCATTCAATTCCTATCTCGTTTTCCTGTACATTATAGCTGCGGGCATCTCTTTCGTGTTTTTTGCCCCCATCGTAATACTGTATTCTTACAAATGGGAAAAGAATGTGTTTTTGCAGGCGAAGCATGTAGTTGAAAGTAGCGTAACCCCCCTCTAAAAATTGCTCTTCAATGGCGTTGGTGGCTTTGTTGTATTCTGGCCCAATACCCACATTGTACTCCATCATAATTCCGAAGGGCTTGGGATAAAGCACAAAGCTGGCGGCCACCCTTTGGTCGAGGTAATTGAGATCGGGTTTGGTTTTTACGCCGGGAGAAATTTGTTCTTTTGGTATAACAAAGTTGCCGGTGTAGGCTTGAATGGCGGGTTCGATGATTTGATTTTTAATTTGAATGGGGTAACACACCCTTGCGGCCACGTGCACCTCTTTGTTTAACTCGGGTTTGTTGGCGGTTTGTCCGTTATAGGCTCCCAGAGCCACAACGCCGTAGTCGCCGGAACCTTTTAAGCCGTCTCTCACCAAATTGGAGAACAATTCTCTGGCCTTGGTTGGAGCCCAATAGATAAAAGCGCCAATGTCGCGTTCGTTGCTAACGGCTGAGTTCATGCCATCATTACGGTCCAAAGGCAAACGGTTCTGGCTGGATTGCATGTTTTCAAAACCATAAGGCACTTTACTTTGGCCAATCCTGATCCTTAGTTCATTTTTTGAGTCAAGGCCTATATCAAAGTAGGCGTCGCGGATTTGAGCAAAATTAAGTATGGTGGCAGAGGAGGTGCTGGCAAAATCGGGTTGTATGTAAAAATAAACTTGTTTGCTGATTTGACCATAAAAGATGATTCGTATGCGACGAAAGAAAAAACCGCCGTCGCCTCCCCAGCTTTTATCGCATTGCTCGCAGCCCAAATTTTCATTGGTTTGAAGGAAACGGTTGTAACGGACCTGTGCGTATCCGCGAATAGCAAAGGATTCGTACCAGGTTTTTTTCTTTTCCTCCACCTTGGGCAGAGAGTCGGGGGTATTGAGAAGCTGTGCTTCACTATTATCGCTTAGTGCAGGGACTGTTGTATTTACATGGCTACTGTCGGCCCGAAGGGAATTGACGAAAATAAAAAGGGAAATAAAGAGAACAAGTAAATTTAAAAGCAGCTTCATATCAATTCAATGTTATTTGGCTGCGAAATAAGCCTAATAGAATGAAGTTAACTGCTCTTGAATGTTATGGAATTGTTAAATGTAAAGTTTTTGTTAAGAGTTGGGGTTTAACCACAGAGGGCACAGAGTAACACGGGGGAGAGATTTCTGATTACTTATTTCTAATTGGTTACTGCCTACTGCCACTGCTGACTTTCCACTGTATACTGCCACTAATTTCACGAATTTCACTAATAGAGGCAAGATTTCACGAATAGGTTGATGGTCAGATGCTCCGAAACATACAATCCCAATTGTAAATCGTCAATAAAAAAATTGTAAATAGTGAAACTACTGCCTCCTGCGGCTTTAAGACTGCCACCAATTACACGAATTTCACTAATAGAGGCAAGATTTCACGAATAGGCCGGTGGTAAATGCACTTAAGCCTACAATCCCAATTGTAAATCGTCAATAAAAAAATTGTAAATAGTGAAACTACTGCCTCCTGTGGACCACAGACAGCCTACTTCTTAAGACTATCCCTGATCTCCATCAGCAACTTTTCGGAAGTGCTGGGTTCTGGCGGAGCGGCTGGTGCCTGAGCGGCGTCCTCTTTGCGCTGGGCTCTGTTGATGGCTTTTATTACCAAAAACAAAGCAAAGGCCACAATAATAAAAGAAATGCAGGTGGATAAAAAGTTACCGTATTTGATGGCAGTACCAGGTATGGCCAGATCGGCCAGATTGGTGAGGTTGGCCGCTTTAAGGGCCGGGGTTAAAACGGCGGGAGTAATTATGTCCTCCACCAAAGAGTTAATTATTTTACTGAAAGCGCCTCCAATGACAACACCAATGGCGAGGTCGATAACGTTGCCACGGATGGCAAAGGATTTAAATTCCTGGATCATTCCCATAATAAAAAGGTTTTTAATTTGCCGTTAAGGTAAAAAATTTTTGAAAAGCTTATGCTTTATTCCGGATTCCATATTCCGGGTTTAGCTTTTTGTTCCTTGTAATGATGAGGCTTACTCGCGACTGGGCAGCAAGCTCGAATCCTTTTTAACTGTTCGCTAATTACTGAACCCTAATTTGTATCCAGCACCTTTAGCAATTCATCAAGCTTGGGCGTGAGGATAATTTCCGTTCTCCTGTTTTTCTTTCTGGCCTCCGGGGTTTTTGCATTATCGAGGGGAACAAATTCTCCTCTGCCGCAAGCATTAATTCTTCTTGGGTTTATTTTTGCGCTGCCGAGCAAAATTTTAGTGACAGAGGTGGCGCGCATGACGCTCAAATCCCAATTGTCTTTTATTTCTCCTGAGCCTTTCATGGGCACATCGTCGGTATGGCCTTCCACCATGACATTTATGTCGGGATTTTGTTCCAACACTTTCGCCACATTTTTTAAAGCCTCTGCGCCTTTTGGCTCAACACTTGTTTTTCCTGAAGCAAACAATAAACTTTCGTCCATACTCACATACACTTTCCCGTTTTTTTGAGTAATGGTTAAGCCCTTGTTTTCGAAGTTAAACAAAGCATCGCTGAGAATTTTTTTCAGCTTGGCGGCGGCCTCATCTTTGTTTTTAAGTAACTCTTCCAGTTCGCTAACCCTGGCTTCGCGTTTTTTGAGTTCGGCATTGAGGTTATCCAGCTCTACGCGTTGGTTGTTGAGTCGGGTTTCAAGGGCGCGCAGGGTGTCTTGTTTTTTGAGCAATTGTTCTCTGGTGTTCTGCAAATCTCCGCTGAGCTTGGAGTTGTCAGTGTCGTGTCCGGCCATGATTTTGTTCATGCGGTCCATGAGCTGATCGTTCAGCAGGTTCAGTTTTTCGTATTTGGCAGTAAGGGCACGGTGCGAACTGCCGTTGATGGAGGTGTCGCGTTTTAATCCATCAATGGTTTTCTGGTCTTTTTGCAACTGGTCTTTTGCTTCAGCGAGGTCGGCAGTAAGCCCGTCCGATTCTTTCTTCAGCACATCGCGTTCGGTTTCGCAATTCTTGAGTTTGGATTTGGATTCTTCCAATAAACGCTCGGGCACACAAGCCGAGGCAAAAGCCAGGCATAAACTAAGGACAAGTTGAATTTTCTTCATGCATTAAAAGTATTAAATACTAGGCCACGCTTCGGGCGCAGACGAATTGGTTTTCAACAAGGAAATTAACTTAATTTCATTTCTTTGGCTTTGGTTTCAAAAGGTTACAGGAGCTGAATGCCTAAATTTGAGTCCAAATTTTAAAAATGCAAGCGTCAAACCAATTAAACAACAGCCTCAGCTATTCTGCTTACCTCGATCTCACAGCAAAGTTGGTTGCAGAAAATAAAACCTCTGGCAATGAACAAAGGGAGGATAGGATTGCTTTTACAAAATTGAACCTGCAACGCATGCAGCGCATTGGAAAAACCACCACACTCCTGCCTGAACTTTTGCAAACACTTAGAGGCATTAGCCAGCCACAACATTGGGTGCTGATTACAGAAACCTGGTGCGGGGATGCCGCTCAAAGTCTGCCAATCATCAACCTCATGGCAGAAACAAACCCAAACATTCAACTCAGGCTGTTGTTGCGCGACCAGCATCTTGAACTTATGGACCGTTACCATACCAATGGAGCAAGGGCCATACCCAAGCTCATTTGTTTTGGAGGAGAAGGCGAACAGGAACTTTTTAACTGGGGCCCACGCCCTCAAGCAGCGCAGCAATTGGCGCTGGAATTGAAACAAAGCGGCGCAGATCACGAAACAAAAGCCCTGGCGGTACAAAAATGGTACATTGCCGACAAGGGTTTGAGTATACAACGGGAAATAAATACCTTGCTGGTGAAAACAGCCTAATATAAAGGGCTATGTCGAATGATCAGCCGAACCCTGAACCTATACAAAACCTCTTTCAGCGGCTTATCCAAAGAGGTCTGGCTACTGTCTTTGATCATGTTGGTGAATCGCAGTGGCACCATGGTGCTGCCGTTTCTCACCTTGTACTTAACGGGGCCGGACATGAAACGGAGTTTAAGCGATGCAGGGTTTGTAATGGCCCTGTTTGGTTTGGGCTCTGTGCTTGGCGCCTTTGTTGGAGGAAAGCTCAGCGATAAAAGTGGCTTTTATAAGGTGCAATTGTTCAGCCTGTTTTTCGGAGGCATTTTATTTATGGTGCTGGGACAAATTAAATCCTACGCGCTCATTTGCGTTTTTACTTTTTTACTTAGTTTGGTTAATGAAGCTTTTCGTCCGGCCAATTCAAGCGCCATTGCGTTTTATAGTCACAGTAAAAACCGCACCCGTTCCTATTCCCTGAACCGTTTGTCCATCAATCTGGGCTGGGCTGTGGGAGCCTCCATGGGCGGATTGGTAGCAGCTTACAACTACGAGTTGTTGTTTTGGATCGATGGCATCACCAACCTTTTTGCTGCTGCACTGTTTTATTTTTTATTTCGACCGGCCAAGGTTCCTGCTCAGGCAAGGGAGGCGGTGCAGCTGTCTGAACCCAACCGTTCGGCGTATAGAGACAAGTATTATCTGGTGTTTATTGTGTTGATCAGTTTGTTTGCCATGGGGTTTTTCCAATTGTTTACCACAGTGCCCAATTACATGCGCGATGAACTGAAGTTGAACGAGCCTTTTATTGGGGGCATTATGGCCATCAACGGCTTGATCATTGTATTGATTGAGATGGTATTGATATACCACCTTGAAAAAAAGAACAGGAACATGGATTTAATCATACTGGGCTTGATCCTATGCGCCCTGGCCTTTCCAATTATGTTGTTGCCTGGGCCGGCTAAGCTTGTGGCGCTGGGCATGATATTGATGATGACAATTGGAGAGATCATCACCATGCCTTTTATGAACACCTACTGGACCCTGAGAAGTAATGAGGGCAACCGCGGGCAGTACGCGGCTTTGTATACTATGGCCTGGGGGCTTTCACAAGTCATAGGCCCTTATGTTTCGGCAAGGGTAGTGGAGGCGAGTAGTTTTCAGGCACTTTACCTGAGCATGACCGCGGTGTTTTTGCTGTGCGCGCTTGGATTTCAGTTTTTAAAGCGGGAAAACCGTTTGGCAAACCAATAAACTGCGCGGATTTGGAACCTTGTTAAAAGCCGAGAATAGGCTCAGGCGAACTTTTTTATTCAGGACAAATTTTGTAATATTACTCTTCTGATAAATAAGAGTAAAGAATGAAAAAAAGTTTAGCGCTGTTTTTAAGTTTTGTTGTTGCATCGTCTGGTTTCGCTCAAAACTGGGCTGAAAAAATGCAGGACCCCAATGGAAATTTTTACGAGATCAAGGCTGATTTTGAGGCTTACTGGGCCGGAAAAAACGAAAGCGAAAAAGGCAAGGGATACAAAGCCTTCAGGCGCTGGGAAAATTTCGTAGAGAGAAGGGTGTACCCAAGCGGCAACCTTTCTTTGTTAAGCCTCACAGCAAGAAACTATCAATCGTTTTTAGACAGTTATGAAGACCCTAACAATGGTGGGAACGGAGGCGGAAAAGGCATAGGCGGAAACAACCTCATCGCCTCCACAACCTTTACACCAATGGGGCCTTTTGGTGCTATTAGTGGCAATGCTGGAGGGCAATTTTTAAAATCGGGACGATTGAACTTTATTACCATCGACCCAACAAACGCCAATAACATTTGGGTGGGCGCCCCCGCAGGGGGTCTTTGGAAAAGCACCAACGGTGGCACCACCTGGAGCACCAATACGGATAATTTAGGAGTTATCGGCTGTTCTGATTTGGCCATTGACCCGGGCAACACCAGCATCATGTACCTTGCTACAGGCGATGGAGACGCGGGCGACACACGTAGCATTGGCGTTCTGAAATCAACCAACGGAGGTGCTACCTGGGGCGCCACAGGATTGAATTACAATGTAACCAGCAATTTTTTGATCCGAAGACTGATCATTAATCCAACAAATACGCAAATACTTATTGCCGCAACCAACAACGGCATTTACCGAACAACCAACGCCGGCATCAGCTGGACCCAGGTTTCGGCAGGCACCACCTATGATGTGGAATTTAAACCGGGAAATTCAAGCGTGGTGTATGCCGCGGGGCCAACCTTCAAACTTTCAACGAATGGGGGCCTATCGTTTACTGTTATCAACACGGGCATACCCACAAGCGGAGTGAACCGCATGGCGATTGCCGTAAGTCCCAACGACGTGAACTATGTTTACGTTTTGGCTTCCAGTAGCAGCAACAGCGGATTTCAGGGCTTTTACAGGTCCACGAACAGCGGAGCCAGCTTTACCCTTATGTCCTCAACACCCAATCTTTTAGGTTGGTCAAATGTTGGCAGCGACTCTGGTGGACAGGGTTGGTATGACCTTTGTACCGCTGCATCACCCTTAAATAAGGATGAAGTGGTTGTTGGTGGTGTGAATGTATGGAGAAGCACAAACGGAGGCGCAACCTGGTCCATTTACGGACACTGGGTAGGTTCAGGCGCACCGTTCACACATGCCGATCACCACGACATTGAATACGATGCAGCAGGAACACTTTACAATGCCAACGACGGCACCATTTATAAAAGAGTAGGCGCAAGCTGGATTGAGATCAGCGGAAGCATGAACATTTCGCAGATCTACAAAATGGGAACCTCTTCAATAACACCTAACAAATGGATTAGTGGTCATCAGGACAATGGCACCAGCATTTGGACTGGGGCAAGCTACAACGCGGAGCTTGGTGGGGACGGCATGGATTGTTTTTTTGACCGCACCAACGACAACAATGTGTTTGGTGAATACCAGAATGGCTCTCTTCAGCGATCTACAAATGGTGGCACTTCATGGACAGGTGCTGCTGCTGGATTATCAGGAACAAGCCCCTGGGTAACCATTTGGAAACAGGACCCTGTGACCGCCAATGTGCTTTATGTTGGGCGCACCGACTTATTTAAATCCACGAACCTGGCGGTGTCCTGGTCCACCTTAACACCTATACCAGCCGCAGGAACCATCAGAGAATTTGCCATTGCCCCTTCCAACAACCAGGTGATCTACGTTTTAAAAAGTGCAGGAATCTTTAAAACAATCAATGGAGGAGCAAGCTGGACGAATGTTACAGGAACAGTTCCGGTAGGTTCAGGAGCGCCTGAATTTATTACGATTGATCCCAGCGACCCAAACAATGCCTGGGTTGTGTTAAGTGGATACTCCAGTGGAAACAAAGTATTCATGACCACAAACGGAGGAACAACATGGAGCAATTACACCGCCAATCTTCCCAACATCCCCGGAAACTGCCTGATCTATCAGCCCGGCTCGAACGATAGAATTTACGTAGGCATGGACGTTGGTATTTATTACCGTGATAACCTATCCGCCACCTGGACGCTTTACAATCAGGGATTGCCAAACGTTCCGATTGCAGATTTTGAAATTTCACCCGCTTCACCAAGCTTGCTGTATGCGGCTACATACGGTCGCGGTGTTTGGGTGGTTAGCCTGTATTCCAATGTGCCAACACCGCTAAGCTCTTTTACAGTGACCAATGCCATGAAGTGTGAGGACACCAGCATTCCATTCACCGATCAGTCAACAAACTCACCAAGCGCCTGGAGTTGGAGCGTGAATCCTTCGGCTGGAGTGCTCATCAGTTCTCCTGCCGCTCAAAATCCGGTCATCACCTTTCCCAATGGAGGCAATTATACCGTAAGTGTTGTGGCCAGCAATTCGGTTGGCCCGGGAAATACATACACCCAGGTGGTGAACATTACGTCTTTGCCAAACATCATCATTAACAACAGCAACCAGGGCGTTTGCAATGGTTCAAGCGTAACCTTCACTGCATCCGGTGCCAGCACCTTTACCTGGAGCAATGGAGGAGGCAACTTATCGATGGCCACCTACACCCCTTTGGGCAATACGGTTTACACTTTGTCCGGCGCCATTGGTTCTTGCGCGTCCACTACGGTGTGTTCTGTGGTGGTGTACCCTTTGCCCGTGCTTAGCATCAACGGTCAAAATGCCGTTTGCCAGGGCGGAAGTGTGGTATTGATGGCCAATGGAGGGGCCACATACACCTGGAACACCAACGCCACTACGCAGATTATTACAGCGAGCCCAAGCCTGAGCACAACCTACACGGTTACCGGTGCAGGCACTAACGGTTGTTTATCTACCGCAAGTCAAAGTGTTACGGTTTATCCTTTACCAAATGTCAGCATTACAGGTCCGGGTACCGTGTGTGCAGAAGACAATGTGAACCTGATGGCTGGAGGGGCGTTTTCCTATACCTGGAGCACGGGTCAAATGGTACCATCCATCAATGTGAGTCCGACGTTGAGCACACTTTACACCGTAACAGGCATGGATGCTAACGGGTGTATAAATACCGGTACCTTGCAAATGACCGTGAACCCATTGCCGGGGATCGCCCTCTCATCCAATCAGATTGTAGCATGTATTGGGGAGTTGGTTACCATTACGGCGACAGGCGGAGCCAGTTCTTACCTTTGGAACCCGATGGGCATTACCGCAAACCCGTACTTTTTTACGGCGGCCTCAAACGTAACCTTCACTGTAGTTGGCACCGATGACAACAGTTGCAGTTCAAGTGCAACGGTTTCAATAGACGTGGCCGAGTGCGTAAGCATAAAAAACAACTACAGCCAGAACAACACCTTTAAAATTTACCCGAACCCTAACAAAGGGCTGGTGAACATTGAATTGGCAAATAATACCGCGGAGCCTGTGCAGGTGGAAGTCTTTGATGAATTAGGCAAATTGCTGTTCACAAAAAGCTTTAGTTTCATTACAAACAAACAACAGCAGGTGGACATTCAAATGCTTAGCGCCGGGGTGTACTTTATGATCATACATTCAGGCGATCAGGAAGAAAAAATAAAACTGCTTAAGGAGAACCAGGATTAGCGCCTGTTGCGGCCCGTGCCGTGACAGGATTTTTTGCCCGGAAGTTTGAAGTTGAGGTTGATGCCGTAATAAAAGTACCAGTCTTTCATGGTTGGATCCCCTCGCATGGCTCCGGTACTCACAGCTCCGGGAGAACTTGCAGGCTGTCCATCCGCCTCGCTTGTTCCGCCAGAAGGGTAGGTTGAGCTGACGTTATCAAGATAATCTGTAAATGTTCTTCGCGGCCCCCATTCTATACCTACACCCATTCGTTTGCCAAGATTAAATTTAATTCCAATACCAAAGGGAACGCTGACTTGAATTTTTGGAACCGATTTACCTTCATCAGGACCAATGCCCCCGGAGGGCTGTGTATTGAAATAAAAGGCAGAAAGGCCTGCAAAGATAAATAGGGTAAAGCGGTGTTTGTCGCTGCCAATGCGGTATTCGGTAAAATTAAATTCAGCCAGGGCATTAAACTCGTACATGGTTGTGGTAAAACCTAAACTTCTCTCCTGCTGATAGGCTGCGCTGTGCTCGGCATCGCTGGCTGCAAGCTTTCCATAATTAAGTCCGAAACGAAAAGCGGTTCTGAAATCATTGCTTAAACGGTAAAAAATACCGAAAGCGGGTTTAGAGTAAATAAAATGATCGCGGTTGTTAAGGTCTCCGATGTAGTAGGAGCCACCTCCAATAAAACCAAGCTCGTGTTGGCGAAAGGTGCGTTTACGGCCTTGGGCGCTTGCATTGCTTAGCAAGAACAGAAAACAAATAAGTATGAAGCTGAGACGCAGCAAGAGGTTTATAAACGGGAAAAGGGGGCCAATATTGCCTGTTCAGTAAAAAACACAAATGTAGGCTTTTTAGGCAAAGTCCTCAAAATCTGCCACTTGTATTCGCTTTTGAAATGCTGGGAATGAGTAGATTTGCAAACAGCATGAACAAACAATCCGAATTGGGACCCATTGGGGTGTTCGACAGTGGCTTTGGAGGCCTTACGGTTCTTAAGGAGTTGGTAAAGGAATTGCCTGAATATGATTTTCTGTATTTGGGCGATAATGCCCGGGCACCCTATGGCACCCGTAGTTTTGAAACGGTTTACGAATACACTTTACAATGTGTAAAGGCCCTGTTTGATAAAGGCTGTCATTTGGTGGTGCTGGCTTGCAATACGGCTTCGGCTAAAGCTTTACGCACCATACAACAAAAAGACCTGCCACAACTGGCACCGAATAAACGGGTGCTTGGCGTTATTCGCCCAACCACGGAAATTATTGGCAGGTATAGTAAAAGCGGACATGTTGGCGTGTTAGGCACAAGTGGCACCGTTAATTCAGGTTCGTACGAAGTGGAAATCCATAAATTTTTTCCGGAACTTAAGGTTCATCAGGAAGCCTGTCCCATGTGGGTGCCCCTGATAGAGAACAATGAAATAAATACCCCAGGAGCTGAGTATTTTATTCAAAGGCACACCAAACATTTAATGGAGCTGGATGCTTCCATTGATGCCATCATTTTGGCCTGCACACATTACCCTTTAATTCAGGACAGAATTCAAGCACAGCTGCCAGCTCAAGTGAGTTTAATTTCACAGGGAGAACTGGTGGCAAAAAGTTTGCACGATTATTTAAAACGTCACCCTGAGCTTGAACTAAAATGCAGTAAACAGGCCGTTGTACAATTTTATACCACCGACCAGCCCAGTAATTTTGATAAGTCGGCTACCTTGTTTTATGGCAAGGAAGTGAAATCACTTCACCTGGCCTTATAAACGAACTTATTTTGCCGGTTTAAAGATGACCAGCCCCAGCAACGCGCCAACTATTGCATACAGCAGGGTGTTGGCCATAACATCAATGGCGACAGCACTTATTCCATTAAAGAAGGTGGTCATGGAATAAAAGCTTAGATCCATGGCGGCTGAAACAACAACTCCAACAAGTGCCCCGGTTTTTAGCCCGCCCATCATGCCTTTTTGCTGATTCCAGGCAAGTGCCAGAGAAACCAAAAGTCCCCAAAGCAGGTTAGAAAGGATAAGTGGACCAAAGAGCATCTCTTCCATAGGGCGGTTGATGCTGTTGTTACAGCTAGCACTCATAATGGGTTCCAGCAAAATTCCGAAGAGGAGCCAGCCAAGAAAAAAAAACGACACGCCGCCCAGCAGAGTGCCAAGAAGTACATTTTTTGTATTCATATGATTAAGGTTTGGTTTATGAAAGGTAGGAAAAAACACAACACCTGCAATAGTGCAAAAATGGGTTTCAAAAGCCTCAAGTTAAAACCTTCGACCAGATTTCTTATGGCTGATTTCTAATTTGGCAGTATGGAACTTTTTAAACTTTCATCTATTTCTTCCCCTCTGCCGCTTTCGCATCCGCTTTCACTTTGGCGTCGGCTAAAATTTTCTGACAGCGGGCTTCGCTATCGTCTAAAACTTTCTGTGCTTTTTTATCGGCTTCTTTTTTTGCGGCCTCGGCCGCTTTTTTTGCAGCTATTTTGGCAATGGGGTTGGTCGCTTGTTCAACCAGAGCGTCGGCCTGTGCATAACCGTCCTTTTTAGTTTTTTCTACCAAAGCATTGGTTTCTACACGGATCTTATCCACTTGCGCCTGGGCATCGGACAAAATTTTCTGGGCTTCCTCATTGACCTTATCAATCCCGGCATTGAGGGCTTGTGTGGTAACAGTGGCTACCGCTGCTTTGCCTTCCTCTTTCATGCTGGTTTTTACAGTAGGTTTTGTAGCTGTTCCTCCAAACAACACATTCACGTTGATTTTTTCACCCAGGGCCACGTTGGTGCCTGCTGCGCTATTGGCCTGGTTCATCAGACCCTGAAGTGCTGAGTTCGCTGAAGAACCAAACATGCTGCGGGGGATTTCCATTTTCCATTTGTAATCAATGGTTTGGTCGAGCCCTGTGCTACCCTGAATGTTGGTTGTGACCTGATTCACTTTAGTGGTGAAGGGCTCAAGGTGCAAACGCCCGTCTTTAATAAAATAGAAGAAACTCACGTCACTCACATCCATACTTTTTAACTGCTCAATTTTTAAAGCGTCTCCCAGTTTCATAAACGGAGGGTAGCCACTCACATTCACCTTTTTTGTTTTCAGTACTCCTTTGGCAGCAATGGTGTTCATGTCGGGTTCCATGTTTTCATTCAGGGCAACATTAAAATCCTCAAGCGTGGCTGTGAAAAGTCCTTTTGCATGTTTACCGATGGGAGCCATTTTTTGTACCGTATTAAATGTGTTGAAACTTTGTTGAATGTCCATGTTCTCCATCTTCAAACTGAGTGCGGTAGTTGGTTTTTTCGGGTTGTTGCTTTCATAGTACCCGTTCACCACTAAAGTGCCACCAAGCGTGTTCATTTTTAAATTGGTCATGTCTACTTTGCGGTTGCGTATCACCAAATTCCCCAGCATGTTTTCGAGCACCATGTTGGTGTAAAGCACCTTGTCGAATTTGGCATCCAAATTAAAATCAATATTGCCGGGCACTTCAAAGGCTTCGGTAGCAGCGGCAGCGGTGTCGGTTGCGGCAACGGCGGCAGTATCATCAGGACCCATAAGCTCATTCAGGTCGAGTAATTTGCTGCTTACCGCAAAACTGCCTTTGATCAGGTTGTCCTTAAAAACGTATTGCATAAAATTTTCGATCCTGCCTTTGGCTTGAATATCTGATTTTCCAAGCATGGCATCGAATGCAGCCAACTCTACATACTGTGTTGTAAAATTCAGCTTCAGCGTATTGATCAGTACTTCATAAGTTAAACTTCCGGTTTTGTAATCCATCTTATCCACTTCCAAAGAACCGGAGGCTTTAAATTTATCGTACTCTTGTTTGTCGATTGCACTCATGTTGCCGGCCAGGCTAATGTCGGATTTGATGGTGCCGCTGAGGTTATCGCCTTTGTCCAATGGAACAAACTCTTTCACCGTGGCTAAATTGATAAGGCCCTTAATGTTGGCTTGAATACCGGGATCAGAAATAGGGGTTTTGATGTGTGCACTCAGGTCGATGGGATTACCGGCCATTTCTACATGGAAGGTGTTTACGTCAACCGTTGTATGATCAAGATCTCCGTCAGGATTTAAAACATGCACATCCACATTGATGTTGTTCACCGACTTGGGCAAACTTGGGTATTTAAACATGGCATTGTCTATTTTCAGATTCGCTCCGAAGGCTGGCATTTGCACGGCATTGTAGCGGCCTTTGGCGTGACCGTCTAATGTTAGTTTTCCGGCGGTTTTTACGTCGGCAAAATCTTTGCTGTACACGGCAGGAATTAAGGAAAGAATGGATTTAAATTCGGTTTGTTTGGCTTTAAAGGTCAGTGCCATGTCGATGTTGGTATCCGGCATGGCCAGCCATCCGTCCATACCGAGAAGTAAATCGTTTAAGCCAAATTCATTTTCCTTGAAGGTAAATTTAAAGTTGGGCATGTCCATTTCCATATCGGCTTTGGCTGTGGTGTGCACATTGCTGAGGTAGGCAATGCCATCCATTTTGTAAGTGAGTTTGGCAATGTCCAGCAAGTTGTTCATGATAAAGATGTCCTGAGTAAAATCCCCGTTCATGCTGTAATTCATGTTTTCGATTCGGGCGTACATGTTGCCTTGTATGTCATCATAAACAATGGTGCTTTCGATAATTTTAAATTCTTTCAACTTCATTGCAAACTTTGAGGTGTCGGTTGTTTCTGGTTCGACCACAGCAGCACTATCGGTTTTGGCAATGTCGTAATTGGCTTTGCCGTTGGCTAATATTTTGGCAAGGATGCGGGCTTTATCGATCACGATGGAGTTGATCTGGTACTGATCACCGGAAAGCACGCTCTTGAGGTTAAGGTCGAGGCTGAGGCGGCCTATGGAAGCGAGGGTGTCTTTTTCAAATTCATTGATGCCCACCACCGAAACGTTGTTGATTTCAAAACGAAAATCGGGGAAAGTAGAGATCAGGCTCAGGTCAAATTCCCCAAAATCCACTTTGGCATTCAGGTTGGCGTTGGCCTGTTCTTTTACAATGGAAACAATTTTGTCTTTAAAAATAAAGGGAGCTGCAATCAGCAACACAATGATCAGGAGCAGGGAAATGCCGGTCCATTTTAGGATGCGCTTAAGCAGAGATGGTTTTTTAGAATCTGGCTGTGTCATAACGAAAAGGTATAGGACCCTAAAAATAAGAAGAAAAAGGCTAAGCGCTTCATTTGTTAGCAATGATATAAACGTAAAAAGCCTTCCCAAATTGGAAAGGCTTTTTAGTCATAAACCGCAAACCCTCTAGCGATTTATTTAACCCAAATACACTTTTAGTAAACGGCTGCGGGAGCTGTTTTTTAAACGACGCACGGCTTTTTCCTTGATCTGGCGAACGCGTTCGCGGGTAAGGTCAAATTTTTCACCAATCTCTTCAAGCGAATGCGGGAGTTTACCGCCCAGTCCGAAAAATAATTTTACTATGTCGGCTTCGCGTTCGGTTAAGGTAGCCAGGGCCCTGTAAATTTCCATTTGCAGGCTTTCACCCAAAAGGGATCTGTCAGGACTTGTGGAACTTTCGTTTCTTAGAAGATCATACAAAGTGCCTCCGTTTTCATCGTCGCCAAATGTTGCATCGAGGCTCAGGTGACGGTTGTTGTTTTTTATGGTATCGCTAATGTCGCCCGGCATCATTTCCAAAGCCTCGCTCAACTCTTCGTAGCTGGGTTCACGCTCAAGGTGTTGTTCAAGGGCCGAAATGGTTTTATTCAATTTGTTGATGGCACCGATCTTATTCAAAGGCAAACGCACAATGCGGCTTTGCTCGGCCAAAGCTTGTAAAATGCTCTGACGGATCCACCACACGGCGTAAGAAATAAATTTAAATCCGCGTTTTTCATCAAAACGCTGAGCCGCTTTTATTAAACCCAAATTGCCCTCGTTAATGAGGTCGGGCAAACTCAAACCTTGATTTTGGTATTGTTTACTAACCGAAACCACAAAACGCAAATTGGCCTTTACCAATTTGTCAAGGGCCCTTTGATCGCCAGCGCGAATTTGTGCGGCCAATACGGCTTCCTCATCGGCGCTAATCATGTCCACCCTGCCAATGTCGTGCAGGTACATATCCAGTGAAGCCGTTTCGCGATTGGTGATCTGACGGGTTATTTTTAGTTGTCTCATAACAGAGGGTGTTTTACAACTAATACGCCCTGGCTCCATTAGGCGTTGGGTAGCTGGTTTGGAATTTAACATTATTCGTTTTTGATCGTTGGCTAACATGCTGATAGTCAGTTTGAGTTGCGTGAGCGATGGAGGCGAAAGCCCCGCGAAAATGGGACCTAGTGCCGCCAAAGTGAGGAGGCTTTTGCAATAAGCAAAAGACCCCGCAGCTTTAAATGGGTAATTTTAAAGGCGGCACTTGGTGCTATTGAGCGGGCTAAAGCCGAGAGCGCGACCCCTAAAGCAGAGGCATTCAACATTGTCTCAATCGCCTCGCTTTAGGGGGCACGCCCTAAAAAGAAGGAGATTAGGAATTGTTTAAAAAATTGCATGACTAGGCCAACGTAAGTTTTTCTAAAAACCGTAAAAAACCGAACTTACCGCTGTGTTAAAACATTTGATTATACAAAATTTTGCCCTGATTGAGGAAATGGACGTGCAGTTTCCCGGACAACTGAGCATCATCACCGGGGAAACAGGAGCAGGGAAATCTATTTTTTTAGAGGCCCTGGGACTTGCTTTGGGAAAACGCGCCGATTTAAGCAGCCTGCGCACCACGAACAAAAAATGCATCATAGAAGCGGAGTTTGATGTTTCTCAACTTGAACTGCAATCCTTTTTTAAGGAGCAGGAATTGGAATACGAAGCCAAATTGGTGTTGAGGAGGGAAATTTCGGGGGATGGAAAATCGCGTTGTTTTTTGAACGATGCTTTGGTGAGCCTGGCGGTTTTAAAAGGCCTTTCTGAACAATTGGTTGACATACACTCACAACACCAAACCCTTTTGCTGAACAATGGGCAGTTTCAATTGGGATTGATAGATGCCTTTGCGGAAACTCAGAAAGTATTAGAAGATTATAAGGGCAATTTCAGTGAGCTTCAAAAATTAAAAAGAAGTCTGAACGAATTGCAAGAGGCGGAAGCAAAGGCCAGAAAGGACAAGGACTACTATGATTTTCTATTTCAGGAACTGAGCGAAAGTGATATTGCCCCCGGTTTATTGAATCAATTGGAAGAGCAAAGCCTGAGTTTGGAAAACGCAGAACTTATTCGTCACCAACTGAGCAGCGCCAGTGTTTCCCTGCAAAATGGAGAACAAACCATTTTGAGTTCACTGGCACAAGTGAGGCAGCATCTACAAGGGCTTTCAAAATTTGGTGAGACGTACAAAGTGTTGGCTGAACGCGCACAATCGGTTTATCTTGAATTGAAAGACATAGGTTCGGAAATAGAACAGGCCGAGATGCAGGTGAGTGTGAACCCGGAGAAATTAAATGCACTCAATCAAAAACTTGATTTGCTAAACCGTTTGCTTAAAAAACACAATGTAAAAAGCGAGGAAGAACTTTTACAAATTAAGGATGATTTGCAAAGCAAGTTGTCACAAATGGAATCTTTGGAATCAGATATTGTAAAAACCAAAGAAAAAATTGAGGGCTTAACAAAGCAAGCGGCGGTGCTTGCGGGGGAGCTAAGCACAAAGCGAAAAAAAGTGCTCAAAGAGGTAGAGGCTCAGGTGATAAAGTTATTGAAGGATTTGGGCATGGAGCATGCGGTGTTTAAAGTGCTGTGTGAGGCCCTGCCTGAACCTGGTCCCAGTGGCGCGGACCAATTGCGTTTTTTATTTTCAGCCAACAAGGGGGAGGAGCCCGGGGAACTGCAAAAGATTGCCAGTGGGGGAGAACTCTCGCGTTTGATGTTAAGTTTAAAAGCCCTGCTGGCCGAAAAGAAAAATTTACCAAGCATCGTGTTCGATGAAATAGACACGGGCGTGAGCGGGGAAGTGGCCGACCGCATCGGCAACATTTTATCGCGCATGGGCAAAAACATGCAGGTGATCAGCATTACCCATTTGCCGCAAATTGCCAGCAAGGGCAAACACCATTTGTTTGTTTATAAAAAGGACGGGCAGGAAAAAACCTTGTCTCACATTAAGGAATTAAGTGCCGAAGAGCGCACAGTAGAAATCGCCAAAATGCTCAGCACCGGCAAACCCACCGAATCGGCCATTAAAAATGCAATGGATTTGCTGAAGGCGAATTGAAAGAAGGGCCCTTAGACTTTGGTCTTTTCTTATATTTGTCCCACAAACCAACAATTTATGGCATACAATCTTTTAAAGGGAAAACGCGGCATCATTACCGGTGCATTGGACGAAAACTCAATCGCCTGGAAAGTGGCACAGCGCTGCCATGAAGAAGGCGCAACCTTTACCTTAACCAACGCCCCCATTGCCATGCGCATGGGTGAGATCAATAAACTGGCTGCGGCAACGAATTCCAAAATTATTCCCGCTGATGCCACCAGCGTGGAGGAACTGACAAAACTTTATACCGAATCCATGGATGTACTTGGCGGGAAAATCGATTTTGTGCTGCACTCCATTGGCATGAGCGTGAACATCCGCAAAAACATTCCGTATACCGAGTTGAATTACGAGTTTTTTAACAAAGGCATAGACGTTTCGGCTATGAGTCTGCACAAAATGCTGGCCGTGGCACACAAACTCGATGCCCTGAACGAACACGCTTCTGTTGTTGCGCTAACTTACATTGCTGCGCAAAAGGTGTACCCGTTTTATACCGACATGGCCGACATCAAATCCATGCTGGAGAGCATTGCCCGCACCTTTGGTTACCATTACGGCAAACAGAAAAAGGTGAGGATCAATACCGTTTCTCAATCTCCAACCAAAACTACGGCAGGCGGAGGTATTAAAGGCTTCAACGAATTTTACGAGTTTGCCAACATGCAGTCCCCGCTTGGCAATGCCAGTGCCGATGACTGCGCGAACTATTGTGTAAGTTTATTCAGCGACCTTACCCGAATGGTGACCATGCAAAACCTTTACCACGATGGGGGCTATTCTTTCACCGGGGTAAGCGCCGAGCAATTGGAGGCCATCAGTAAATAAAACAGATCAGTATAAAAGGCAGAGCAAAGTCGCCTTTATTTTTTAGCCCATGTCCATGAACCCTTTGAGTATTGAAAACGAAAAAGCCGTAAAACGCAGCATTTACATCACCACGGCTGTTCTCTGTACAGCCATTTTTATACTCAGTCAGAAATGGCTTCCCCGTCCGGAAAGCATTCCGAGCTGGATATACAAATTACCAGCCTTGAACGCTTTGTTTAATGGCAGCTGTGCTGTTCTGCTGATGGTTTCTTTGATGGCCATCAAACAAAAAAACATTGCGCTTCATAAAAAACTCAACCTCACGGCATTTGTGCTGAGTTGTTTATTTCTCATCTCTTATGTCACGGCGCATTATTTTATTCCTGACACTAAATACGGAGACATCAACCATAACGGCATCATGGAGGAGCTTGAAAAAGTAGCAGTTTCAGGGATAAAACCTTTTTATTTGATCCTTTTGTTGACGCACATTTTATTGGCCATTGTTGTATTGCCATTGGTATTATTGTCGTTTTACTATGGCCTTAGCGATCAACGCGTAAAACACAAAAAACTCACCCGCTTTTCCTATCCCATTTGGTTGTATGTGACCATAAGCGGGGTAGTGGTGTATGTAATGATCTCCCCGTATTATCCATACTAATTGCTGAGCAGGATGAAAGCATTTTGTTTTCTTCTTATTGCTGCCCTTTCTGGATTATTTATAAGTTGCCAAAACACCGAAGAACAGATTCCGGAAACTGTTACCTGGAGTGGTGAAGTAGCCAAGATACTTTACAGCAACTGTACCCCCTGTCACCGTGAGGGAGAAAGTGGCCCATTTCCATTGCTCTCTTATGCTGATGCGGTAAAAAAAGCGGCAAAAATCCGGTTTGTGACCCAAAGCGGCTACATGCCCCCCTGGCCGGCGGATGCCAGTTACACGCATTTTGTTGGGGAACGGGTGCTTAGTTCTTCTGAAAAAAAAATCATTAAAGTCTGGGTAGATCAGGGAATGCCAAGGGGCGATTCATTAAAGGAACCAAGGCCCCCGGAGTATTACAAGGGCTCGTATTTTGGCAAACCGGATTTGGTGATACGAGCCAAGGAAGCTGTTAAGATAAAAGGAAATGGAGCCGATCTTTTTCTAATCATGAAGTTTCCTTATGAACTGGAAAGGGATACCCTTGTTGATCTGGTTGAATTTGTTCCTCATCGCCGTAAACTGGTACATCACGTGAACGGACATTTGGTTTCATACGATGCGAAACGAGGGTTCAATTTCATGAGTGGATCCAGCATTCACTCCGACACAAAAACCGTACTCTTAAAAGTGTACGAAAACATGCACATTCCTTACACTGACGGAAAACAACCACAGTACCCAACCTTAACACCCAATGCCGTGTATTACCTTCCGGGCTATCTTCCACCCAATTATCCGGAAAGCGTTGGGGGATACAGGTTAAAAAAGAATGGGGTGTTTTTACTAAACAACATTCATTACGGTCCCAGCAATGCCGACATTAGCGATAGCAGCTACATCAATGTGTTTTTCAGGAAAACGCCCATACAGCGTAGCATAGTGGAAACCCAGTTGGGGACCTTTGGTTTAAGGCCTATAGAACCCGAATTTGTTATTCCTCCGAATGAGGTGAAAACCTTTCACACTCAATACACCCTGCCACAAACCATTTCCCTTATTTCAGTGAACCCTCACATGCATTTGATTGGCAAATCGTTTTGGGCCTTTGCCTTGAAATCGAATGGAGATACCATCCCACTTATTCGCATCAACAAATGGGATTTCCGCTGGCAATACTATTATACGCTTAAGCACCCCGTAAAACTTGAAAAAGGCAGCGCCATCCATGTGTATGGTACCTTTGACAATACGGAACAAAACCCGAACAATCCTTTTCATCCTCCCAGAATTATTACTCAGGGCAATGGTGTGGAAAGCATGAAAACCAGCGAAGAGATGTTTCAGTTTATTTACACCTTCATGACGTATAAGGAAGGGGATGAAATAATGGATTTGGAGAGGAAAGCCACTAACTAAAATAATGCGCAAGCCCAACACGTATCCCCCTCTTGAGGGGGGTAGGCGGGAGGAAAACCCACCGAAAGGAGTGAGTAAAATCCCAAGAATCAATTTCATTTATTTGCTTTGTACAAGCGCCTCAATCGTTTTCTGTATCACGTCCTTAACCTGTACCATTGCTGATAGTACCTCCTCATCTTTAAAGCGAATGACCGTGAATCCTGCATCTTCAAGGTTCTTTTGTCTGATCTTGTCCTTTATTATAACTTCTTCAAACAAGTGCGTGTAACCATCTACTTCAATAATAAGCTTTAACTCCTTACACATAAAATCGGCAATGTAATTAAGAACAGGCCTTTGTCTGTTAAACGTATAACCT
>Ga0154020_10000059_pt1 | contig 113298 bp, 81 predicted proteins | sample Klosneuvirus_201_FD_109709 | JGI IMG/M metagenome (GOLD analysis project Ga0154020, IMG submission 109709) | Active sludge microbial communities from wastewater, Klosterneuburg, Austria - Klosneuvirus_20160825_MG | ecosystem: Engineered > WWTP > Aerobic digester > Activated sludge | place... | reverse complement strand
GCATCATCGATGAATCTTCAAATAGCCCGTGTCCTCAAATCCAATGCATACGCAACCCATACGCACCCCCTCTAAGTAGCTGATTTCTCGACGAAAACCGCCCTCGTTTCCTCAAGCCCGATAACGTCATGCTGGTGGCGGACCCGGCGGTGGCGGGCGGTGAGCGGACCAAGCTGCTCGACTTCGGCATCGCCAAGCTGCGTGATCCCAACTTGCGCAAGAACTTGACCAAGGGGGACTCTCTCCTCGGGACGCCGGCGTATATGTCGCCCGAGCAGTGTCGGGGTGGCGTCGAGGTGTCGGATCGCTCGGACGTGTACGCGCTGGGCGTGATTCTGTATCGGCTGCTCGCGGGACGGCTGCCGTTTTTGGCGACGGGCGGTGGCGAGCTGCTCGGGATGCACCAGTTTCAGGCGCCGACGCCGCTGGCTTCCGTCGCTTCGTACGTGCCGGAGTCGGTGGTGGCGCTGATCGTCGCCATGATGACCAAAGATCCGGCGCTTCGTCCGTCAATGGCGGAGGTCGATCAGCGAATTGGTGTGCTGCAGAGCGAGTTGGCCGGCTTTGTGCAGCCGTCGCTGTCACCCCATGAGGGCGATCCGGGAGACTCGTCCGATGACGATGAGCATGAAGGGGTTACCGTCGACGCGTCTCACCCGAGCGCCTTGCTGCCGGAGAACTTGGTCTTCGCGCCGCTGGTGACGCCGATGACACCGAACAGTCCCGACTCGTCGGTGCCATCGCGACCGATGGGGCTTGACGAATTTGGCTCGGCGGGCAATCGCTCGACGATGAACATGCTGGCGAGTGAGAACAGCTCGCCACCGTCGAGATTTAGCAACAGTCGCTCCAGCCTGCTGTGGGTGCTGATTCCGGTGAGCCTCCTGGGCGCGTCTGTGGGGGCCCTTTTGCTCGGGCGTCCTGGGCAGAAGCCGACGGGCGACGTCACCGCCACGGGGGGGAATGGTGGAGCTAGGTCGAAAAAAGTCGACCATGGGACCAAGACCGATACGCCTGCGCACCGGGTGCATTGGGAGCTTAGGACGACGCCAGTGAGCGCTGAAATCATGCGCATTTCCGACGGGGCTGTCCTCGGCAGGACGCCGTGGCAGAGCGAGCTGATTGCGGCCCCTGGTTCCCAAGAACTGCGGATCGTGGCGCCCGGTTATGCGGACCGGTTGGTCGTGCTCGACCAGAGTCGCGACGAGCAACAGACGCTCAAGCTCGACCCAGTGAGTGGCTTAGGTACTCCTTCCGCAGGTACTCCTTCCGCAGTCGGTCCGACGGGAAAGGGGTCACAAAAGGCTTTCAAAGGCGATGCTCAAAAGAAAAAGAAGAAGCCTCAGTTCGAGATCGAGGAGTAGCCTGCTCTGCGGGACCGTACTCCTTGGCGTACTGCTGGCTGGGACGGCGTCCGCTGACGAGAAGGATGGCGCTTCGGACAACGACCCCTGTATGGCAGATGCGATCTGCCGCGCTCACTACAACCGCGCGCGCAAGCTATCGAAGAAGGATGACTACGAAGGGGCGCTGGAGGCCTACGAGTCGGCGTATCGGCGCAAGCCAGTATCGTGGCTGCTCATCAATTTGGGACGCTCGCAGCACAAGCTGGGTCGGCTCCCCGAGGCGATTCAGAACTATCAGCGCTTTCTGTCGGATCAGGATGGCAGTCCGGACCTAAGGAAGAAGGCTGAGCAGTTCCTTTCGGAGGCCCAAACAGAGCTAGCGGCCAAGCCGGTCAAGGAAGTGAAGACCGAGCCCACCGGACCCGGCAATCTTCCCCCGACGGCAGGCAGCACGCCCGGAGATAAGTCGGCAGGTATGGGAACGGACTCTGGGAAGAGCAAGGGGGACAGCAAGACGACTCCTCCTTCTGCGCAGCCCGAGGAGCCAGTGAGTCCTCCGAGCACAGCCTCACCGCCGCCTCCCTCCCGGCTAGGGCCTCTGTTCTATGGCGGTCTGGCAGTAGGAGGAGCGCTACTATTAGGCGGAGCAGTTACCGGAATTGTGGGTCTGACGTCGGCCAATACGTTGCAGTCGACTCCTTATGCCGGCGCAGTGGATGCCAGCGATCTGCCTTCCCTTCAGCAGCGCGTGCGTGGACTCGGTTACGCCACCGATGTCCTGATTCCGGTCGGAGTCGCAACAATCGCAGTGACCACGATTGTCTCGCTGGCGCGCAAGCCGACGCCTGCGGTGAAAAGGCCGACAGCGATCACGGTGGAGCCGGTACCTCCGACCAAGCTACCAGCCGTACCGCCCGTGGTAGCGCCAGCGCCTGTTGCAGCGCCAGCGCCCGTTGCAGCGCCAGCCCCGGTTCCCGTTGTCGATCCCAATGCGGCGAGCAATCCAGTGGTTGCTCCGACGGAAAAACCGGCTCCTGTGGAAGCTCCGGCGAGTACTCCTGCCTCGCCCGCAACAGAGACTCCTATACCTAGTTCCTAACCCCAGTTCCTAACCAAACGATAAGGAGAGGAACATGTCCTCCCACTTCTTCGCAACGACGCGGGCCTTGCTGCTGGGAATCCCGCTGGTGTTCGCTTCTTGCTCGCTCGCGCTCGATTCAAGCATCAAGAAGGGAATCGGAGAGAGCTGTGTCGCGGACAGTGACTGTCAAGGCGCCAAGTGCCTCCTTAGCGCCTTCTCGCAGGGCGATACCCATGGTGTCTGTTCGATTCACTGTAGTGTCAATCAGGACTGTCCCTCGCCCTCTTCCTGCGTGAAACAGCAGTGCCAGATGTCTCTGTCGGTGGGCGTGGCAATGACCGGCTTCCCGAGTGATCTGGAGGGCTGGACGGTTGCGCACAACGACTCTCTGCAAGCAACCAGTGATGCGCTCGGATATCTCAAGCTGGAAAAGAAGCTCGGACTGACTCCGGGGAACGTCCTAAGTGACGTCAAAGATCTGGCGAGTAGGAATCAGGTCTTGGTGGGCAACACCGTCGATTACGGAGACGACTTTGTTGCTGCCGCGAAGCTGTTCCCAGACAAGAAATTACTGGTCGTAAATGATGGCGTTCGCTACGACTATCCGGGTCGGACTCCGAACTTTTCGACGTACTGGGTGCATCGGGAACAGGGCTGGTACATCGCGGGCAAGGTCGCAGCTTCGATCGGCAAAGCTCGCTTGGGAGTCATCAGCGCCTTCATCAATCCCGACACTGTTCGCGACGTCAACGCCTTCACGTTGGGAGCCCGCTCAGTCAATCCCAACATCGTGGTCGAAGTCCGCCACATGGGGTTCTGGTTCGACATCAACACCCAGCCGACGTACTTCTATCCAAAGACCGGCAAGACGTACTACCGCGAGGAATACCTGACCCAGCTGATGTTTGAATCGGGCGTGGAGGTGATCGCGCACATTGGCAATACGCAGCGCTCGGTGAAGCTGATCGACCAGCTCATGACTGCGAATCCGACGCATGTACCAAAGGCCTGGACCTTTGCCAATGACGTGAAGTCTGGTTGCAAAGACAGCACTGGATCGTACTTCCCCACCTGCATCGGATCGATCTACGAGAACTGGACGCCGATCTACACGCGCATCTTCGATCAGATTCATCGCGGGGTGTACACGGCCAGCACCGTCGAGATGGATATCGATGACACCGACAACACGCCGCTGGGAGTCTCGATCAATCCCAAAGGTCCGGGCGATGATCTGGCGACGCGCTCACTCATCCAAACGCTGGCGCGGTCGCAGAATCCGGGGCCTCGGCAGCGCATCTTTGTGGGTCCGTACGAGATCAACGGACAGCGGGATGGCGACACAAACGGACTCCCTGATCCGGCGCAGAAAGTCGTGGCGGGGGAGTCCGTGACGGACGCCGAGCTGACGCGGATGTGCTGGTATGTGAAGGGAGTCGTCGAAAAGACCAAGCTCAATGATCCGCTGTCGCCGGACAAGGATGCGCTGGTGCCCGGTGGTCTGCTTCCCGGCACCACGACTCCCAACACCCTCCAAGGAATTCCTCCCGAGACCGAGGACAAGCTCGTCCTGCCCACGGGTCTGTCCTGGAAGTGCAAGGAAAATTCGTTTTAGGAAACGCTAGTTGGAAGGGGCGCGGGGGGCGAGGCGGATGAAAAGCTCGTCGAGCTGCTTGGGCGCGACTTCGGTGGGACAGTCGCTCATCAGATCGGTGCCGTGCTGGGTCTTTGGGAAGGCGATGACATCGCGCAGAGACTCTGCTCCGGTGAGCAGCATCGCCAAGCGATCGACGCCAAAGGCAATGCCGCCGTGCGGAGGCGGGCCGTACTTGAAGGCATCAAGTAGGAATCCGAACTTGGCGCGGAAGTCCTCCTCGGTGAGTCCGAGTGCGGCGAAGACCTTGGCCTGCACTTCCTTCTGATGAATCCGAATCGAGCCGCCGGCGATCTCGTTGCCGTTGAGCACCAGATCGTAGGCGCGCGCGAGTACCGCGCCGTTGTCCTTGCCGAGCAGCTCGACGTGTTCGGGATTGGGAGAGGTGAAGGGGTGATGGGCGGCGACCCACTTTTCCCCGTCGGCCAGCTCGAACATCGGGAAGTCCGTGACCCATAAGAAGCGCCAGCCAGGTGTAATAAGTTCGAGGCGCTTGCCCATCTGTTGACGTAGCGAAGCGAGCACGGTGTTGCAGAGCTTGGGATTCCCAAACTGAAGCAGAAGGAGGTCTCCCGGAGTCGCGCCAATCGCCGCGCCAATCGCTTCCCGCAGCGGGGCAGAGAGCGTCTTGGCAAACGGTGACTGGGTCCATTGTGCCGACATTCCCGTCGCTACGGTCGCTTCCAAGCGGGCACTCCCAAGTCCCTTGGCACCGAGTCCCTTTACCGAGTCTTCGAGCTTGCGCGCTTCCGTTCCGGAGATCTTCTGCGCGTGCTCCCCCGGAATCCGCAATAGCTTCACAATCCCACCGGCATCGACCGTGCTCTTGAACAGCGGCACGCCACCGCCATCATGCGCCTTCACCACGTCGGTGATGTCGTGCAAAAGCAGCGGATTGCGGAGGTCCGGTTTGTCCTCTCCGTACTTCGCCATCGCCTCTTTGTACTTCATGCGCTGGAACGGTCGCGGAATCTCGAAGCCGATCGTCTCTTTCCAGATTCGTGCCGCCAGACCTTCCATCATGGTCTGAATGCCGTCCTCGGTGACAAACGACATCTCGACATCGATCTGCGTAAACTCGGGCTGGCGATCCTGGCGCAGATCTTCATCGCGGAAGCAGCGCACGATCTGGAAGTAGCGATCCATTCCCGAGACCATGAACAGCTGCTTGAAGATCTGCGGCGACTCTGCGAGCGCGTAGAACTTTCCAGCATTGAGTCGCGACGGAACCAGGAAGTTGCGCGCTCCTCCCGGGGTGTACTTGACCATGAAGGGAGTCTCAAACTCCCAGAATCCGTTTTCGTGAAAGTAGTCGCGGGTCGCGCGGTACAGCTTGCTGCGGAGCTGAAAGTTATTTTGCAGCTTGGGACGGCGCAGATCGAGATAGCGATACTTGAGGCGAATCTCTTCGCGGGTCTCGACATCATCTTCGATCTGAAACGGCGGCGTCTCGGCGCGCGAGAAGATATGAAGCACGCTGCACTCCACTTCAACCTCGCCGGTCGGGAGGTTCTGGTTGGTCTGGCCCCCAGAGTCCGTACGCAGCTTCACTTTGCCGACGATGCCGATGCAAAACTCGCTGCGGAGCGCGTCGGCTTCCCCGTGCGCGGCACCTCCGATGTCGGGGCCGAACACCAGCTGACTGAGTCCAGAGCGGTCGCGCAGATCGATGAAGATGCGGCCACCGAGGTCACGCCGGCCCTGTACCCAGCCGAGCAGGACGACTTCCTGCCCGACGTGGCTTCGGCGCAGCTCGCCTGCGTAGTGAGTCCGTGAGTAAGAGGCTAGAAAATTCGTCATGGTGGCGGCAGTCTATCAAGACCTTGCTGCCCCACGAAAGGATTCGCGCGTGAGCCAATTGAGTTCCTATCGTCTCGACGAGAGGGTGGTTGCTGATGGACTGTGTGAGAGTCGCCACCGTGCGCAGGCGCTGATCATGGCCGGGGCGGTGCTGGTCGATGGCCAGGTGGTGACCAAGGCCGGGCAGAAGATCGCGGCGGCGGCGCAGGTGCAGCTCAAGGGGGATCCGCTGCCGTTTGTGTCGCGCGGCGGGCTCAAGCTCCAGCATGCGCTGACCTACTTTTCCGTGGATGTGTCGGGGCGGCGGGCGCTTGATCTTGGCGCTTCGACCGGTGGCTTTACCGACTGTCTGCTGCAAGCGGGCGCGGCGCAGGTGATTGCCGTCGACGTGGGATATGGCCAGCTCGCCTACAAGCTGCAACAGGACCCGCGCGTGACGGTGCTCGATCGCACAAATGCGCGCTATCTGGAACCGCAAGCGCTGCCGTTTGTGCCGGATCTGGCAACCTGCGATGCCTCGTTTATTTCCCAGACGCTGCTGTTGCCGACGATGGTGACGCTGCTAGCCGCCGGCAGTCCGATCCTGACGCTGGTCAAGCCGCAGTTCGAGGTCGAAAAGGGTCAGGTCGGCAAAGGCGGTGTGGTGCGCGAGCGGGCCCTTCATGAGCAGGCGATTGCGCGCTGTATGCGGGCCGCCGAGCAGCTCGGCTGCACCGTGCTGGGGGTGACGCCATCGCCGATTCGTGGACCTGCCGGCAATGAGGAGTTTGTGCTCTACCTTAGGACTCAGTCTCCATCCTTGCCGCTGGCCCAGTCCCTTTCCCAAGCTGTGGAGCAGTCATGAGTGAGCTACCTCAGATTTGCGAGACCGTATCGGCGCTGCGTACTGCGATGACCGGGCGCGGTCGAATTGGCTTTGTCCCGACGATGGGCAACCTGCACGATGGCCACCTGCAGCTGATGCGGCAGGCGCGGGTGCTGTCCGACTGCGTGGTCGCGAGCGTGTTCGTGAATCGGCTCCAGTTTGCGCCGCACGAGGACTTCGATCGCTACCCGCGGACGCTGCGGCGCGACTGTGAGCTTTTGGCCTCGGCAGGCGTCGAGCTGGTGTTCGCACCATCGGAGCAAGAGCTGTATCCAGAGCCGCAGACCTGTCTGGTCGAGCCGGGTCCGCTCGGCAGTGTGCTCGAAGGCGAGTTTCGGCCCGGCTTTTTTCGCGGCGTCGCCACCGTCGTCAGCAAGCTGTTTCACATCGTCGAGCCGGGCGTTGCAGTGTTTGGCAAAAAGGACTATCAGCAGCTGCAAGTGATTCGTCACATGGTTCGTCAGCTGCGGTATCGTGTCGAGATCGTCGCGGGCGAGACCGCGCGAGCAGCGGACGGACTGGCACTGTCGTCGCGCAATGGCTATCTGTCGGAGCGCGAGCGGCAGGAGGCGCCGCGGCTGTACCAGACTCTGCGCACGATCGCGCAGCAGCTCCGCGACGGACAGCGTGATCACTCCCAGCTCGAAGCGACGGCCCAGGCCGAGCTGGCCGCGCACGGCTGGCGTCCCGATTATCTGTGCATTCGCGGGCAGTCCGATCTGCAACCAGCGACGGAGACGTGTCGCGAGCTGGTGCTCTTGGCGGCGGCGCAGCTGGGCACCACCCGGCTCATTGACAACCTGGAGGTGACTCGCTAAGCGCTAGCGCAGCGGCGGCGCGGGCGACTGGAGCAGGTGGACGGTGCGCGTCGGGAAGGCAATCTTGGCGCCGTGCTGCTCAACGATCCGCATCACCTGGAGCAGGACATCGTGGCGCAGCTCAAGGAAGCGGTCCCAGTCGCTCTCGTTCCACCACGCCATGATCTCGAGGTTGAGCGACGACTCACCAAAGCCAACGAAGTGAACCCGCAGCGGCATCCCCGCCCACAGCTTGGGATGACTTCGCAAGAAGGACTGGAGCGCGTCGCGGAGCTTGTCGAGCTGACTGGCGGTGGCGTCGTAGCTGATGCCGAGCTGGCTGTGTAGCCGCATGTGGTCGCGAGCCTGTAGACACTCGATCTTTAGCTCCGCCAGCTTGCCGTTGGGAATCGTCACCAGCGAGCGGTCGAGCGTGCGAATGGCCGTCGAGCGCAGCCCAATATGTTCCACGTAACCGACGACCTCGTCGACCCGCACCAGATCACCGACGCGCATCGGCTGATCGACGCTCAGCATCACTCCGCCGAAGACATGCTCGACGGTCTTTTGCGCCGCCAGGGCCACCGCCAAGCCGCCGATTCCCAGACCTGCGACCAGGCTCGTCACTGGATAACCCAGCTCTTGCAGCGTGGTCACGACGGCGATCGTCGCGACGGCAATCTCGGCCAGTCGGTAGCCGAGCGGAATCACGCCCATCGCCGACGGATGCGACTTGAGCCACTCGGACTCGCGGACAATCTGCACAGCAACGTCGACGCAGCGCCAGACACAGAAAAACAGCCCGAGCAGAAACCCGACCCGCGCAAAGTTGGCGACGATCCGCTCGGCCTGCCCGGTGATCAGCAGATGCGGCATCGCCAGGCCCCAGAACACCACCGACAGCAGAATTCGCACGGGCCGTCGCAGCCGATTGAGCAGCAGATCATCCCAGCGCGCCGCGGTTCGACGAGCCAGCGGTCGCAGCCCCAGCTCCAGAAGCAGCGTCAGCAGCCACGCCATTAGTCCGCTCGCCGCCAGGATCACCGGCAGCGCCAGCCACTCCCACAGCACAAACCCCTTTGGACCTTTGCGCAGCAGCCGCTCCGGCAGGTGTTCGCGCAGCCACACGTCGTCGAGCCGCTGATACCAGCTCGGTACGCGCTGCATCGTCTTGTGCGAAAACTGCCAGCGATACTCGCCGCGCTCTCGGGCATAGACCCGTCGCATCCGCACTGGCTCGGCAATCGGCGTCGCGGGAATGCGGCCTACCTCGTCCTGGTCGACGGCAATGCCATCTTTGATGTCACCCATCGGCGCATCGGAAACTCGACTCAGCCACTCGGGGTCAGCGGACAGTCGGCGATCGATCACCGCGCCCAGCATCTTGGCCAGCCGGAGGCGATCACCTTGCTCGTGTGAGTACAGCTCAAGATCGTCAACAGCCTCGGAGTAGCGACCCGCAGCAATCTGTGCGAGGAAGCGCTCGATCGCGCGGCGGGGCGTATCGGCTTCCCCTGGGTCGCCATTTTCTCCGTCGGCACGGCTGGTCGCCGGGAGTGCAAGAAGGCCGCCCAAGAGTAGCGCCAACACCAGCAGCAGCGACCAGCGACGCACAAGCGAAGAGTCAAGACCGCCCAGCATCGTCGTTTAGCTTGTGCCGAGTGTGAGGGTGTGCTCGCTGCGCAGCGACAGCCGGTGGAAGCCCGCCATCGTCAGCGCTGCCACCGCCGGATCATCTTCCGACAGCGAGTCCGCAAATGCGACGCCGTGATGCACCGCGCCAAACACTGCCAGGGCCGCCAGCGCCACGGTCTCGCCGGTGCAGGTCACAATCAGCTTGCGCTCTTTGTCGACGACCAACACCGCCAAAATGGCTTCGCCGGTCCTCATCGCCAGGCACGACAAGCGGCTGGTCAGCTTTCGCAACACCTCGGGCTGCGCGACGGGGGCGGGATGCCAGTCGGGCTGCGTGTGCAGAAACTGAAGCGCGGTCTCGACGGCAATCGTGGTCACACCGGGCTGCGCCGACGGCTCGCTACTCTCGGGCGGAAGCAAGGCGCGGTTCGGGGAATCGGCGAGAGCCATTCGACAGAGGGTCTGCCGACGCTCAAAACCGACGGCGTGGAGGAGAGCTTGTTGGCTGCTATCCGCTTCACCGACCTCGACGGACAGCTGGGGTAGCTTGGCCGCCCGGGCCGCCGCAATCACTCCCTCGAGGAGCGCCCGACCACCTCCGCGCTGCTGCGCCAGCGACTCAATGCCCAGCCCCGACAAGAGCCCACCGCCCGCCGAGCGCTCGACCAGACAGCAGCCGACCACCTTGCCCGAGAGCATAAGCACCTTCGACAGCGACGCGTCGAGCACGCCCAGCGCGATCAGCTCTCGCAGCAGCGCCGCTGTTCGCAGCGCCGGCAAAAAATTCGACGGGGCGTTGCGATTGATTGGGAAGGTTGCGTCTCGAAGCTCGACCTCTGCCAGCGACTTAAGCTCCATCACTTGACCCTGATCGCCGAAAGGCGGACGCGGTTGTCCGGCTCGTGCGGTCCATCGGTCACGCGCATGCGTCCCGCCTCGCCGCCCGGCCAGAGCCCAGTAAACACCTGATAATACCCGGCGCTCTGGTTCAGACGCGAGGTACTCATGCGGTGCTCGTCGGTGACGAACTGACCTGGGGTCCAGTAGTTGGTCGGATACTTGCCGGCGAGCGGAATATGATCGCCGTTGATGCGGCTGCCGGTGCCGTCGAAGTGCAGGAACACGCGATAGTTGCCACCGAGGGGTTTTAGGACGCGATAGTGGAGCCGAACCACGAACTCGCTGCCGCGCTGGATCTCAGCGGGGATGTCGTAGCCGATCAGCTCAACCTTGTCGTCAAAGGTGACGTGGGTTTCGACCTGCGGCGTCGGACGGCTCGTCGAGACCAAGCGGCGGAGCGGATTCAAGTCCTTTTCACCGGGGCCGAGTTGGTTCGAGAGAAGCAAAAATTGGCTATTGCTGTCGTCGACGACGTAGTAGGGCAGGTTGTTCTGGAACGAGTGGACGTCGAGCGCCGCCATCTCCGACGAGCCAACAATCGCAAAGGTCCGCTTGCCCGGCGTCTTGGCGAGGAACTTGAACAGCTCATCGAGCGAAGGAATCTCGACGCTGTGCTGACCGTAGATGCGGGCCGACGAGCGCTGCAAGCCAAACAGCCCCAGCTCTCCGCCGCCGAGCTTCTCGTACTTGGTGTAAATCCCGCGATAGGAGACGTGACGGGTCACTGCCGGTACCAGCCCGTGAATCGCAAACAGCGATAGCAGCAGCGCCGATCCGACCACCAGCATCGTCCCCCGCAGCGCCGACAGCAAGAGCCCCAGCGCAAACAGCACCGCGACGACGATGCCGAGCGTGCTCAGCACGTGACCGCCTTGGCTGATGAGCGGATCGGTCCCCGTCTGCACCGCCGGCCACTTGAGCAGCTCGGTCAGCTGCGCCGAGAGATACTGCTCGGGTCCAAAGAAGAAGTCACGGGCGATGAACACTGCCACAATGCCAGTTCCGATCACCGAGGCCAGCGACGGACGGCGGCCCGCCAGCAGTCGATCTAGATAGCCACCGACGAGCAGCGTCAGCGCCGGCAGGGCCGCAAAGCTGGTTTCCTGCACGAGCGCCACTTGCAGCGTGTGAAGCAGGTAGCCGACGAAAAGCCAGGTCATGAGCAGCACCTGGGCAAAGTCTTCCCGACGCAGATTGTGCTCGTCCTCGTCGCTGTGGTCGGTCTGGGGCGCCGCCGGTGCGGAAAAGACCTGCGCGAGCGAGACCGGCAGCAGCGCCACCCACGGGAACATCACAAATCCGATTGTCTTGAGCAGCGAGCCCGCCTGCATTTCCCGGTGCGCCGGCCAGTGCGGTAACCCCGCCAGCCAGCCCGAATAGCCGCTCAGGCTCTGGGGCAGCGTCGGAAACAGTCCAATCGCCAGCAGGGACAGCGTCAGCCAGATCGGTCGGCGACTGCGCAGCGCTCCAAGCAGCCCGGAGGTGAGCAGCACCACCGCCCCGATGAGGACCAGCAAGCTGCGCAGCTGCATCGTGATTAGGATTTGTCGCAGCGGCACAATCAGGCCGAGACCGGCGACGACGGTGGCCAAAAGCTCGCCGAACACCGGCCCGCCGCACAACGCCAGGGCAATGCCGACCGCCAGCGCTGGTACTCCGAGGCCGATAAGACCGCCTATCGACAGCAGCGACAGCATCAGCCCCGCGCCCGCGACCACCAGGCCGAGCAGGCGATCGGCGATCGGGCGATCTCGACGGGGCCAGCACAGGGCGAGCAGGCCCGTTACCGCCAGAAGCTGAGCCGTCATCGGCAGAAGATGCAGGCTGGCCTGCCGGGCTCCAAGGAACAGCATCGGGGTCGTGAGCAGCGCCAGTCCTCCAAGCAGCGCCGCTCTCACCCGTCCAGTGAGCGCGCCCAGGAGCACGATCGTCGACAGCAAGAGCATGGCCAGCACCGCCATCGGCAGCCGGGCACCCAGCTCGCCCGTGCCGAGCAGCTTCAGACCGAGCTTGATCGGCATCAGCGGCAGACGGGGCTTGATCGCGCTGCCGGGTCTCCACAGCTCTGCGATCGGGATCGGCTCGCTCGCACCTTCGAGGAGACGGACCTCGTGCGGGTCCCAGAGACCAAAACTACTGATTCCCGGCAGCAGCAGCAGCGATGAAAGAACCAGGAGCAGCAGCAGCGCCAGCCTTGGTCGCGACAGCACGGCCAGCCAAGTCGGGGTCGGCGCCGTCGGGCGTGGTGACAGGCGCGGGGACTGACCAGACGGCGGCTCCTGCGGTGACGTCTGCGAGGGCAGTAAAGGCGGCGAAGATTCGAGGCTGGACATCGGTCGCGCAAACATCGTCGAAGTCAGCGCCTTTCGCAAGCCCAGCGGCGGTCAAGCAAGCGCTGGGCGGGCTTCTGAAGGTTGGTCCTCGGCGCGCAAAAGCGGATGATTCGCGACAAAAGATGGCGCAAGATAGTGACGAGCGTGAGCCCTTCCGCTAGACTGCCCGCCGATTCTTTCGGCCAGGCTAGCCTAAGGTGACGCTGTTCTGGCCCGTCGCCGCCCCGGCGGCCCACCATCCGTTTTAGCCCTTTGTGCTTCAAGAGGGACCATGTCGAAGAACACGCTGACCATCACCGATAACCGCACCGGCAAGACCTACGACCTACCCATCACCGACGGCACGATTCGCACTGTCGACCTGCGTCAAATCAAGACGGACAGTGAAGACTTCGGGATCATGGGTTACGACCCGGCATACCTGAACACTGCCTCCTGTCGGTCGTCCATCACCCTGATCGACGGTGACAAGGGCATTCTGCGCTACCGTGGCTACCCCATCGAGCAGCTGGCTGAGACCTCGAGCTACCTCGAAGTGGCGTACCTGCTGTTCCACGGCGAGCTGCCGGATCAGCAGCAGCTGGCGGCGTGGGTCGAGCAGATCACCACCCACACCTTCGTCCACGAGAACGTCAAGACCGTCATCGAGGGCTTCCGCTACGACGCGCACCCGATGGGAATGTTCCTCGCGACGATCGGCGCGCTGTCGACGTTCTACCCCGAGGCCAAGCACGTCCACGACAAGAACATCCGCATGCTCAACGTTGTGCGGCTGCTCGCCAAGGTGCCGACGATCGCGGCGTGGTCGTTCCGTCACAGCCAGGGCTTCCCGTTTGTCTACCCGGACAATCAGCTCAGCTTCGCCGGCAACTTCCTGGCGATGATGAAGCGGATGAGCGAGCCGCGCTACAAGCCGAACCCGATCCTCGAGCGCGCTCTCGATGTGTTGTTCATCCTCCATGCCGATCACGAGCAGAACTGCTCGACGTCGGTGATGCGCGCGACGGGCAGCTCGCTGGTAGATCCGTACTCGGCGGTTGCGGCGGCTTCGGCGGCGCTCTACGGTCCGCTGCACGGTGGCGCCAACGAGGCGGTGCTGCGCATGCTCGCCGAGATTGGCAGCCTCGCGAACGTCCCGGCCTTCGTCAAGGAAGTCAAAGAAGGCAAGGGCGAGAAGAAGCTGATGGGCTTCGGCCACCGCGTCTACAAGAACTACGACCCGCGCGCCAAGGTCATCAAGCGCCTTGCCGAGCAGGTCTTCGAGGTGACTGGCCGCAGCCCGCTCCTCGACATCGCGCTTGAGCTGGAGCGGATCGCGCTGCAGGACGACTACTTCGTCAAGCGCAAGCTGTACCCGAACGTCGACTTCTACTCGGGCCTCATCTATCAGGCGATGGGCTTCCCGGTCGACATGTTCCCAGTGCTGTTCGCGATTCCGCGGACCTCGGGCTGGCTGGCGCAGTGGTGCGAGATGCTCGACGACGGCGAACAGAAGATTGCTCGTCCGCGTCAGATCTACACCGGCCAGGACCGCCGCGATTATCCCGAAGGCCGTGCCAACCCGTTCGAGTACGAGCGCAAGCGCAGCTAAGCGCCAGCCGCCCAGTGCAGCGGCAGGATGGGCCACGGTGGCCGCCTGCTTGCCTGTTGCCTCGCCCGCTTCCTCGCCTCATCCAGCTGTGAAATGACCTCGGTTGCGAGCACGATGCTGCTCGGGGCCCGGCCTTGGCTTGCCAGGTCGCCCGCCAGTCCGTGCCAATACGCGGCGGCACAGGCTGCATCAAACGTCGTCCAGCCAGTCGCGAGCAGAGCGCCGATCATTCCGGTCAGCACATCGCCCATTCCGCCCGAGCCCATGCCAGCATTTCCCGTCGGAACCACGGCCAGTGGCAAAGCAGCGCCTGTCGTCGAGCTTCCGTCGACAATCACCGTGCGAGCGCCTTTCAGTAGCACCACCGCACCTGTTTTCTCGGCCAGCGCGCGAGCCGCCGCGACGCGATCGGCCTGAATCGCCGCCGAGCTGGTTGAGAGCAGTCGCGCCGCTTCCCCTGGATGGGGCGTCAGTACCGTCATTCTGCCGAGTCGAGTGCGCTCTTTGAGCAGGTGCTCATCGCCAACCAGCTGGTTGAGTGCTTCCGCGTCGAGCACCAGCGGCTGCTGACAGCGCACAAGTAGTTCCTGGAGCAGCGAGCGGACCGCAGCGACCGGCGCCAGGCCCGGACCGACCGCCAGTGCAGTTTTTCCGACGAGAGCCGGCAGCAGCCAATCCAGCACGTTGCCGTCGCTGAGCGAGTACGGTACGGTCATCGCCTCTGGACAGCGGCTGCCCAGCGAGCCATCGAGTGCAATTTGTGGCGCAGCCAGTGTACACAGTCCAACACCCGTGCGCAGTGCCGCCTCCGTTGACAGAACCGCCGCTCCGAGCTTTCCTGGCGAACCGGCGACGAGCAGCAAGTGACCGTGACTGCCCTTGTGCCCGAGCGGTGAGCGTGGAGCCAACAGGCGATTGAGCACGCCCGCGTCGAGAAGCTGAGCAGCGACCTGATGCTGGGCACACAGAGAGGCTGGAATGCCGATGTCAGCGACGAAGACCTCGCCAGCGTGGACGAAGCCTGGCGCGCTGACCAAACCCAGCTTGGGGAAGCCAAGAGTGACCGTGACGCTGGCACGGACAATCACCGGATGTGGCGGCGCGTCGCTGGGAATGCCGCGATCTGCATCGAGTCCCGACGGCAGATCAACCGCCACGACGTAGGCGCGACAGTCATTGATGGCGCCGATCACGCTCTTGAGACCGCCGGTCACGGAGCGCGAAAGTCCCGTGCCGAGCAGCGAGTCGACGAGCAAGTCGCGTTCCGTGATAGACGCCAGGCGAGAATGAAACGCCGGCGAGTCGCCGTCGCAGAAGTGGGGATTGACCCCGGATGCCTCTGCCGCTGCCAAATGGAGCAGCGCATCGCCACGCACGCGTGAGCGCTCCGCGACGATCCACAGCTCACAGCGGGTGCCCTGCTCGTGGAGGTAACGGGCGATCACCATGCCGTCGCCGCCGTTGTTTCCTGGCCCTGCGACGACGAGGATCTGGGTGGTCCGCAGGTCGAAGCGGCCTTGGCGGTGGAGATCGTGCAGGACGCTGACGACACCCCGACCGGCACTCTCCATCAGGACTCCGCCGAGGACGCCGATTTTGCGGATGGTGTCCTCGTCGAGGGCGCGCATCTCAGCTGCGGTCGGAAGTGGGATCATAAGTTCCTCCGAGCGTCTCGGCGATGACGACAGCGCAGGCCGAATCGCCCTGGTGAGTCAGCGACAGGTGCAGGCGATCCACTCGCAGCCGATCGGCAGCCTCACGCGCTGCGCCATAAAGCACCAGCTGCGGTCCTCCACCGACGGTCTGTGCCACTTCCAGCTCTTGCCAGCGCAGCCCGTTGGGGACACCGAGTGCCTTGAGCAGCGCTTCCTTGGCGGCAAAGCGGGCGGCGTAGTGCTGGGCGGGTGTCGCGCGTCCGTCACAATAGTGACGCTCGACGGGGGTAAAGACTCGCTCGGCGAAGCGACCACCACTGCGCCGTAGCGCCAGCGCCATCCGCGAGATCAAGCACAGATCCAAGCCAACACCCACGATCATCGAAGAAGAGATACCACACTTGGGCGCTATTCGTCGGGGGAGCCGCCCTCTTGGGAATCGCTGTCTGCGCCGATCGATTCAGCTTGGTCGCTCGCTGGCGCGCGGGAGTGCTCCGTGCTCGGGGTAGAGCTGGTGTGATTCGGCGGGACAGCGAGTCGCAGTGGTGGGGCAGGGCAGGTTTCGTCTGAGGCGACGACGGGCAGGTCCTTTCCGCCGGTGAGCACGGTGAGCGTCGCTTCCACCGCCAGCTGTCGCTGCTCCTCGCTGCCGGACAAGCGCTCACCGTGGTGATGCAGCTGGCAGCGCTCGGCGAGCAGTCGCGCCACCCGTTCCGCCAGCCGCAGCCGCAGCATCGCTCGTCGCTGTTCTTCTTTGGCCAGTGAAAGTTCCTCGTGGGGCAGGACCAATCGCGCGAGATCCCAGTGGGCGCTTAGCGCATAGCTTACGCGGTCGTTGTCCGTCGTCGGGGTATCGAGGAAAAAATCGCGGCTGGTGGTCAGCTGCCAGCCTCGACCGAAGGTGATCCGCAGCTGGGGCAGCAGCGAGGCGAGGTGCAGACGGAGTCGCAGAGAGCGCGTTCGGGACGGGCTCAGCTCGGCGGCCTCGACGGCGGCACTCTGGATGGCACGGTCACCGGGACTGTGGCCAGAACCCGGCGCGGCATGTACGGACGGACCGAAGGCGAGCGATAGCAGAAGGGCGAGCAACGGACAGAGAATTGGGCTGCGAGCGAACATTGTGGCCTCCTATCAAGTGGTTGCTTGCGATGTTCGGCAGCGCACACAAACAGTTGCGCGGTTAACTTCACAATCTGTGGTTGCCGCAAACGGCACGGAGGCAGGGCAATGGTCAGAGTCGAGAAGCAAGAGCAAGTGTGGACGGTGATTCTCCATCGGCCCGAGGTGCGCAACGCCGTCGATCGCGAGACCGCTTTTGCGCTGGCGCAAGCGTTTCGGGACTTCGATGCCGATCCAGAAGCGCGGGTGGCGGTCTTGTACGGCGACGGGGGCCACTTTTGTGCGGGCGCCGATCTGAAGCAGGTCGCGCAGGGTCATCCCAACCAGCTCAGCGTCGACGGAGATGGGCCGATGGGTCCGACACGACTGCGCCTGAGCAAGCCCGTGATTGCCGCGATCTCCGGTTATGCCGTCGCGGGTGGACTAGAGCTGGCCTGTTTCTGCGATCTCCGAGTCGCCGATGAGAGTGCGGTGCTGGGAGTATTCTGTCGGCGCTTCGGCGTGCCTCTGATCGACGGGGGGACGGTGCGGCTGCCGCAGCTTATCGGACTCGGGCGAGCGCTCGATCTGATCCTGACTGGACGACCGGTGGCGGCGAGCGAGGCGCTGACGATGGGGCTGGTCAATCGGGTGGTGCCGACGGGCAAGGCGCGACAGAGCGCCGAGCAGCTGGCAATTCAGCTGGCGCGGCTGCCGCAGGCCTGTCTGCGCAGTGATCGAATGGCGACGCTGCTCCAGGTCGACGAGCCAAAGCCGCTCGACGAGGCGCTACGCCGAGAGTTTACGCTAGGAATGCAGACGATCTTGTCGGGAGAGACGGTGGGTGGGGCGACAGCCTTCGCGTCGGGGGAAGGCCGTCATGGATCGAGCCGCTAGGCCCGAGCAGCGAGGTTAACCGAGCTTGCCGTACAGGAGGAACGCGATCAGCAGCGAGTAGATGACCAGCGACTCGATGAGGGCGAGGCCGAGAATCATTGGGGTGAACAGCTTGTCCGAGGCGCCCGGGTTGCGGGCAATGCCGTCGAGAGCCGCCGCTGCCGCCCGACCCTGACCGAGCGCGCCACCGAAGGCCGCGATGCCGAGGCCGAGCGCCGCAGCCAGCGCGTACCAGCGAGCATTCTCCGCCTTGGCCACTTCGGGCGAAGCCGCCTGCGCGTAAGCTGCCGAGGTGGCCATTAGGGTCACGAGCGCAGCCATGGCCGCGAGCATGTACTTGGAGATCTTGGTAGTCATGTTTCGAGTTCCTCCTTCAAAAGACGTTTTGGTTTCTTTACCGGTCTTGATGTTGTGAATCAATCTTCCCATTCCATCGCCGGGAATGGGCCAAGCGCGGCAGCATCGCAGCGCGCCGGGTGATGTTTAGTGCGAGTGAGCGTGTTCGCCGTGGCCCTCGTGGTGGGACTCGTGCTCGTCGTGTTCGTGGGTGGCGACGGCCAGGTTGATGTAGACCATCGACAAAAGGCAGAACACCAGGGTCTGAATCACCGCCACCATCGTGCCGAGGATGAGGAACGGCACCGGCACCAGCAGCGGCACCAGGAAGAAGAACACGCCGACGACCTTGTGGTCTGAGACCATGTTGCCCATAAGACGCATCGACAGCGACAGCGGACGGGCAATGTGACCAATGATCTCGATCAAGAACATCAGCGGAGCCAGCCACCATATGGGGCCTGCAAAGTGCTTCATATAGGCCACGATGCCTTGGGCGCGGATGCCTTCGACGTGGGTGATGACAAACACGGTCAGCGCGAGCGCCACGTTGGTCTTCAGCGTCGAAGTCGGCGGCACCATCCCGGGGATGAGCGCCAGCACGTTGCCAAAGAAAATGAAGCAAGCAAGCGTTCCGATGAGCGGCAGGTACTTGCGCCCGTTTTGCTCGCCCATGATGTTGCGGGTCAGGTTCCACAGCGCGTCGCCGACGACCTCGAACAGGTTGCGCAGCGAGAACTGGGCCGGCGGCACGATCGCATCATCGCCACCCCTTCGCATTGCCGAGGAAAAGCTCATCGCGCCGAGCGTCACAAACGCAAGCACCAGCAGCGCCGAAAAAACGTGCGTCAGGTTGAAGTGCGAGTCGACGAACGGACCACCCTGAAAGAAGAAGGCCTGCGACGGGTCTTCGCGTCCAAGGTATTGCTTGGCCCAGGCGATCAAGTTGGCCAGCCCAGGCAGAAAATCGAACCAGGTGGATTCCTCACCCATTGCTCACCAGTTCTCCATTTGAGGCGGGCGCGGACATTCCCCACTGCACGGCCCGCACCACGATCGACAGAGGCAAAAGAGACAAGCCGACGCACAGCGCAATACCGTGAAGCGCCAGCAGAGTCAGTCCAAGATAAATCAGCCCGCCCAGCAGCAGCAGCTTGAGCTGAAACAGCACCACCACCAAGCCAACCGACTGCCGCCGCGCCAGCCGCTCACCGAAGAAGCGCACCGCTCGCGCATTGACGAGGCTCAGTACGACTCCGTACGACACCGACAGCTGAATCGGCAGCGCAAAGCCCAAAAGCGCCACCACGATGAGCAGTGCGCCCAGCGTGAGCGTGATGCGCTCGATGGCACGAAAGTGAGCCCCTGGGGCTTGTGTCACGGCTGGCTGGTTCACGGTTTCTGTTTCAGCTGCTTTTGGTAGCGCTTGGCGATGCGCCAAAGTTCGTTAAATCCGGTTGCGATCCCGAGGAGCACGCCGACCATCAGCAGGTACGGCTTGGTTCCCCATCTTCGATCGAGAAAGCTGCCCACGGCTGCTCCAATGACGACTGAAACGCCAAAGAAGATGCCCAGGTAGCTAAGGCTAGCGGCTGCAAGCCACTTGCTCTGTCCGTTCTCGGTGGTCGCTTCCTCCTTGGCACTTACGCGCCGCGGCTTACCACAGCAGAAGCCCGATAGGCAACCAACTTTTGGCAAGCCTTGTCAGCAGATGGCTCTCTAGGGCATGCTTCCTGCGCGTCGGCGCTGTGATGCCAGACCGCGCAGATTCCCCGCATTGATGGAGTGAAGGAGTTCCCATGACGTTGGCCGTTACCGACCGAGTGAAAGAGATCCTCTCGTACTATCCGTCTGACAACCCCGGCACGCTGACCAACCTGGCGCGTCTGATGATGCACGGTCGCCTCGCTGGCACCGGACGGATGGTGATCCTGCCCGTCGATCAAGGCTTCGAGCACGGGCCCTACCGCAGCTTCGGCATGAACCCCGACGCGATGGACCCGGAGTACCACTTCCGGCTGGCGGTCGAGTCGGGCTGTGCAGCCTACGCGGCGCCGCTCGGCTTTCTCGAGGCCTGCGCGGGCAAATACGCCGGCCAGGTACCGCTGATTCTCAAGCTGAATAGCAGTGACTCGCTGGCCAAGCTGGAGCCGTGCTCGGCGCTGACCGGTAGCATTCGCGATGCCTTGCGGCTGGGCTGCGTCGGCATTGGCTTTACGATTTACCCCGGCTCGTCGTCGCGCAATGACATGTATCGGCAGCTACGCGATCTGACGCTGGAGGCCAAAGAAGCGGGCCTCATCGTCGTGACTTGGAGCTATCCGCGCGGTAGCAACCTGTCGAAGGATGGCGAGACCTCTCTCGACGTGGCGGCCTACGCGGCCCACATCGCGGCGGAGCTGGGCGCCCACATCGTCAAGGTCAAGCTGCCCAAGGATCGCATCGAGCAGGCCGAGGCCGCCAAGGTCTACGACGCCCACAAGATCCCGCGGGCGACGATGGCCGAGCGGGTGCGTCACGTCGTCACGTGTACCTTCAACGGCAAGCGCATCATCATCTTCTCGGGCGGCGAGACCAAGGACCGTGACGCGGCGGTGCTCGACGACATCCAGGCGATTCGCGACGGTGGCGGCTACGGCTCGATCATCGGTCGCAACTCGTTCCAGAGGCCGTTCGCGCAGGGAGTCAAGCTCCTGCAAGACATCATGGACATCTACAAGTAGGCCGCACATGTTTCCTTCGTCGAGCATCGCTAGAGTTCTTGCTCTCTGCGGCATCGGGCTTTTTTCCGCCTGCCAACAGGGCCCCGTGCCCGATACCTTGCTTGCCGAGCGGCCGCTGTCGCTGCGCACCGTGAAGTGGAATGCCAAAGAGGTTCCGACGGGAAAGATTGCCGCCGTCGCGGATTTCAGCGAAGACACGGTGGTGTTTTCCGAGCAAGGAGCGCTGGTCTTTACCGCCGGACTGCTGCTAAACACCGATCCAGCGACGAAAAATTGGAAGGCGGCGACGGTGATTCCGGCGGGGGATCGCGCGGGCTCGTGGCTGATCGGGATCTCGGACAACGGACGGGTGTGGCGGCTGCGCGATCGGGCGCTGATGGAAGATGTCTCGGATCGCTACGGACTGCGCAACGACTCGGTGCTTGAGGCGGTGGCTGCCGATCCGACGACGCGGGTAGTCTTTGGTCTGGCCGGCGACTTGGCGGTAGCCGACGGGGAGAAAGTCACTCGCTATAGCGTTCCGATGCACGGACTGAGCGGTGGCAGTGGTCGTGTCGCGGGGCTCTCAGACGGTGGCGTGGCGGTGTTCGAGGCAAGCACCGGCAAGCTGACGCGCTACGCCGTCGACGCACCGGTTGCGGCGCTGATCGATACTGCGGGACGGCTGGTGGTCGCGAGCACCGATACGCTGTATCGAGAGAGCGGCACGACGCTAACGAAGCTGTTTGTATCGAGCGAGGCGCCGCTGCGTGGCCTGTCGCTGTCGAGCGGGGTGGTGTGGTTGCAGGTGGGCGATGCCCTGGCGGTGCTGGCCGAGGACGAGATCCGGATCGCTCCGTCGGCGATGCTGCCGTCCGATGGCAAGCTGATCGGATCGTCGACGGGCGATGTCTGGGTGCTGTCTCGCAGCACGTTGCGTCGCTTTGGCGAAGACAGCGGCGGTGGGGCCGACGAGGAGACCTGGCAGAGCACCGTCCAGCCGGTGTTTACGCGACTGTGCAGCCTGTGTCACATGCCGGGAGGCAGCGCCAACCTCGACCTCTCGACGTACAAGTCCTGGGATGCGCGCCGGATGCAGCTGCGGCTGCGGCTGATTGAGCAGAAGCCGTCGCCGATGCCGCCCAAGGGTGCGGGCGTGCTGACCCAAGACGAGCTGGCGGCGGTGCAGGCCTGGCTCGATGCGAAAAAGTAAGGGCGGTTGTGGGTTGGGCGCGGGGTCTACTGGTACTTAACGCCGCCGAGGACCGCGTAGCCGCAGGGGCTGTGGGTAAAGTGCAGGACCGCCGCAGGACCGAGGGCGGTGGTGGCGGTGGCGGTGGACTTGGGGATGTACTCACCCTCGACTTCGATCTGTTCCTTGGCGCGGACAGGAATTTCCATCGGAAGGCCGCTGGGATCGGTGGCGGTCTGGACGTTCATGGCAACCTCGACGTTGGTGGTGTCGACGATGGCTGCCTTGTAGACCCACGGCGTGTTGATGATGGTGCCGTGAACGATCTCGTGGGGGCCGTTGCGACCGGTGCGGATGCCGATGTACTGGTCGACGCGGAGCACCACCTGGATGCCGGTGACACCGGGTTTGCGCTGGTAGCAGCTCGATGGCGGCGGACTCGGTGCGGGCCAGCCTAGGTCGGTGCGGGTAGGCAGATCGGGAAGCCATCCGCCGTCGCTGAGTGAGCCATCAAAACTCGCGCCATCACTCGGTGCTGCCTGATCGCGATCGAGACCATCCCCAGCACCATCGGGTGGGCGGCAGCCACCGAGGAGCAGGCCGAGCGCCAGTGTGAGCCCGAGGAGGAGCGAGGAGAACGAAGACAGAACGCCGAGCTTTGGACTGTGTCGCAAGGATCACCCGCAAGCAAAAGGATGGCTGCGAGCATACACAACCGAAGGGACTGGGCGAAGCGACTCGATGCGAAGGCTTCGGAGGCGGTGGGCAGCGAGCGCAGCTAGCGAGGGTGCAGGCGGTCGAATAGGGCGGCGTTCTGCGGCGCGATGAAGAAGGAGCACAGGTCGGCGAGATCGGCCTCGGCCTCGGCTTCGGCTGACTGCTCCCCTTCGCCGAGCCGCAGATAGAGGCCGGCTTGGGCGGTGCTGGCATCCTGGGCCGCGGGCACGTCGACCTGGAACAGCACAGCTCGCGCCGCCAGCAGGTCACCCGATACCAGCAGTGCAGCGCGGGCGAGCGCTCGGCGGATGGCCACCCGATATGTCTGTGCCGTCGCATCCAGCTCGGCTTGGTCCTTCATCAGCTCTTGCAGGCGCTTGCTCGCGCGGTACGCCAGCTCACGCTTCCAGGTCGCCACATCGTCGGTCGGCTTCGCGGTCTGCCTCGGACTGAAGGCGCGCACCGCAAGCTGGAGCAGCCGCACCAGATCCGCCGCCGGCATCGCCATCGGCAGGATGTACTCGGGACGCAGCCCTTCGACGGCACGAGCGATCAGGAACAGCAGCTCCCCGGTGGGTCGCTTGCCGAGCTGGGGTGACGCGATGACTGCCGTCGGTAGCTTGGCCATGATGCGGGGCAGTAGGAGCGTGTGACCGGCGGGACGATACAGACCGGCGCGCGGGTTGCCGAGCACGCGACTCGACAGCGCAAACGCTCTCGCCAGCTCGTCGGGCGAGCTTTCGTTGCCTTGCAAGCGATCGGTGCCCTGCACGCCCAGCGCATCCAGCGCCGGGGCTTTGAGCGAGTACACGCCGTCGAACAGCGCCGCCAGCACGTCGGCGATCGCGCGTGCCTCGGGGTCCGCCAGTCGGGCCTGGTCGGCTTCGTCGAGCTTGGCGTCCTTCGGGGGCAGCGTCGCCGCCGCTGGGACCGGCTGATTGGGATCGAGCAGATGGAGCAGCTGGCTAAGTCGCCACGCCGAGCCCTTGTTCTGGGCGCGTTCCTCGACCGCTTGGAGCTTAGCGAGCAGCGTTACATCGCGCGGTGAGTCGGTGAGCAGTGCGTGCAAGTGACCTCGAGCGCGATCGTGCTCGCTGTCGGGCAGCACCTCGAGCACCGCTCGGCGCAGCGTCAGAGCCTCCGAGTCTTCCTGGTTGGCGATGCTCGACAGTGCCCGCTCGTACGCCTGCGCTGCCTGCTGACCATCGCCCTTGCGCGCATGAATCGTCGCTGCGCGCACCCACAGATCGGTAAGCTGCTTGCGCCACTCGGGACCACGCGGTGTCGAGGCGCTGGTCTCCGTCGCGGCAGCCGCTTGCAAGAGCGCGGGTAGTTTTTCGTGCGCTTCGTCGTCGCTGGCCTGCTCCAGATAGGAAGCAATCAGTCCCAGCTGGGCCGGTGTTCCGCATATCGCTCGCAAAATCAGCTCTTTGGCCGCCGTGCTGTCGCCACCTCGCAGGGCACACTGGGCCGCCCGATCCAGCCACACGCTCTGTCCCTTAACCGTCTCGGCGAGCTGTGCCAGTCGCTCGGCATAGGCACGGGCGTCGGCCAGCTCCCCCAAGCGCTCGGCGTTCTCGTAGACCTGGGCAAGCAGCGTGCTCCATTCATCGCGCAGCGCACCGTCGCTGTCTGCGACGAGCGGGGGCAGCAGGGAAATCGCTACCTTCAGCAGCTCTTGCGCCTTCAGTGCGTCGCCGATCGGACCTGCTGCGAGCGCTGCTGCCCGTCGAAAATCGCGACGCGCTGTCACCCCATCGCTCGCCGTCGCGGCCTGGTTGGCTCGTCCCGTGAGCATCGCCAGCGCCTGCTCGGCATCGGCACTTTGACCGCCAGAGAGAAGGAGATCGAGGTAGTGGTTGGTGGCCGCGGCATGATCCGGCACCATCGTCAGCACCGAATGCCACAGTGTCCGCGCCTCGTCGGGCTTGCCGAGCGCTGCGGCGGCCTGTCCCGCCTGATCGAGCGCATCCGCCAGTCGATCCATCGTGAGCGGTTTCGGCAGCGCATCCTTTTCGGCAGTTAGGCTCTCAAGTCCCGCCAAGTGGGTGAGCGCCGTCTCGAAGTCGCCTTGGCCAAACGCGGTCTCGCCGAGCCACAGCCTGTCGGCGAGGGTGCCCGGGAAAAGCGTCTCGGCTTCCTTGAGCGCACCGAGCGTTCCAGCGAGCTGTCCCAGCGCTTGCCGGGCCACCGCTTGCCGACGCAGCAGCTTGGCGCGCTGCGGCGGGGCGAGCACAGCCTCATCGTGGTTCGCGGAAAGCGCGGACTCGATCAGCTGATCGATTCGGGCCTGGTCGCTGTCCGACGGCAGTAGCTCCAGCAGCGCCAGCGTCGGCTCGAGGAGTCCCGGTGACGACAGCAGGGCGGCCTGGAAGAAGCGAATCGCCGCCTCGGGCTGACCAGCTGATCGAGCCTGCTGCCCGAGGTGAACCTGAAGCTCGGCGGCGCGGCTGCCCACCAGTTCCGCCTCATGGATGGCTCGCTGGGCCAGTGCTTGCGCATCTTGGGTGCGACCTTCGCGATGAGCCAGCTCAAACAGCGGCGCCAGGACCTGACCGAGCGCACGCCGCACCAGCGCCTGTTGCTCCGGGGTGTCCTTCGCCGCTGCATCGACGCGGGCCAGCGCTTCACCGAGCAGTCGATTGGCGGCTGCCGAGTCGGATTGTTCGGTGAGCGACACCTGCGCCGCCTGCTGAAGTGCAGCCACCGCCGCTTCGAGATCGGTCTGCTGCGACGACAGACGCACCAGCGCCGCAATCAGGCCGGTGTGATTGGCGGTTCGCTGATGCAGCTCGACGAGCGTACGCAGCGCCTCCGCCGAGGTTGGGGTTCGCACCAGGACCTGCTCGAGGGCCGCTTCCGCCGCCGCAAGGCTGCCTTGCTCGATGTCTAGACGCGCGACCGCCAGATACCGTGCGGCCAGCTCGCTGGTATCGGCACCGCGCTGCTCGGCTAGCTGTAGACGCTGCGTCGCGATCGCTCGCGCCCGTGACAGGTCTTTGCGCGCCAGCAGCAGTGCTTGTTGCTCGACGAGCAGACTCTCATCGGTTGGCCGGAGCTTGCTCAGCTCAACGAGAAGTCCGAGCAGCCGCTCATGCAAGCTGAGGTCCGGCGTCCCGGCCTCTTGCCCGTCTTTCGGCGTGCTCTCACTCGGTGCTTGCAGCTTGAGCTTGGTCAGCTCGTACTGTTTTTGGAGCAGCGCCTCTCGCTCGTCGGCGAGTCGGGCCGGCGTGACCTGCAGCCGTTCCTCGAGGAGCTGATACATCTCGTCTTGGCGCTGGAGCTTGCCGAGCAGTCGCTCGACGTTGTTCCACGCGGCATCACGCTGCTCACGGAGCGAATCGTCGGGCGCAATCACTTCACCTTGTTCGAGTCGCTGACCCTGCGCCGCCAGCGTCTTGCGCAGCGCCGTCAGCGAAAGCGCCAGGGCCTCGTCGGACTCGTTCTGCTTGCGCTCGAGCAGATCCGCCGCCAGCAGCAGCGCCCTGGCCGACTCGACCACCGACGGAGAACGCTGCGCCGCTGCCTTGTAGGAGTCGGTCGCGCGGGTAAAGGTCTTCTGGGCCTCGAACAGCCTGGCCATCGACAGGTACGGCCCAGCATCGCTGTCGTCGATCGCCACTGCCTGCTGAAGCGCATTGAGCGCCGGCTGGTACTTGTTGATCTCGCGATAGACCTCGGCTAGCTCGACGAGCAGCTTGAGCTGAGCCGACTCGGGGAGCTGCGGTCGCCGCTTTTCGAGCAGTGCCGCCAGATCGGCCAGTCGTCGCTGTTGCCGATAGATGCGCTCCAGCCCAACCATCGCCTCGTCGGCGACTTCATTTTGCTTGAGGGCTTCTTGGTAGCGACGCTCCGCTTGACCCAGCCGCGAGCGCTTCTCGTCGGCGTGCGCCGCATCGATGAGCACCCGCGCGGCCCACGCCGCGGCGCCAGCCTCCGTCAGCTGGTTGGCCAGGTTGTCGAGCTGCGTCACCAGCTTGGCGGCGGGCTCGCTCTCGCCCTGGGCCGCTCGCAAAATCCCGTCGAGAACACTACGAATCTCTTGCTGCTCGGCGAGTAACTCCGCGGAAAGCTGCGCGACCAACAGCTCGGACAGCGGCTGCGTCGACTTGCTGCCCGTCGGAACGCCCGAGGGAAAATAAGTCAGTCGCAGCGCTTGACCCGCCGCGTCGATGGCGCGTACCGAGTCCGACGCTCCTTGCTGCCACAGCGCTGCCAGGTAGAGCAGCCGCTGCCGCAGCAGCTTCGGATGGCTCTGCACCAGCGCTCGCTCGGCGCGGGCGATCTCGTCCCAGGCGAGCAGACCTAGCTTCTGGCCGAGCCGGAACAGTCGTCCACGCATCTCGGCTTGGGCATCGCTGCCGTCGGTACACAGCCCGAGCGCCTTGATGCAGGCCTTGAGCGCACGCTGCGGATCATTGCCACAGTCATCGAGCCAGCCTGCGCTCTCGGAGGCCACTTGCTGCCGACGGAGATCGTTCTGGGCCCGCTCTTGCCGACGATTGTCGACGGTGACTGCTTCCTTGATCTGGCCACTGGCGAGCGCCAAGCGATGGATCTCGGTGACGGTGAAGGAGAACACCTCGTCGGCGTTCAGATCCTCGCTGTGATCACGCTCACCACCGACGGTAAAGGCATGTAAGCGATCGCCCAGCGCACCCGACGGATCAAACAGCACTTCCTCGCGGACCTTCGCCGACTCACCGAGCAAGCGATGGATGCGCAGCGCGGTCTCTTCGATGCCAGCGTCGGTGGTACGAACCAGCTCGTCGACCAGTGCCCGAAACAGACCGGCCAGCTCGCGGGCCAGCGAAATCGACTCGAGCGCCAGCTCGCTGCTCTGCTCGCCACCTTTTTTGTGAACAGCTCGCACCACCCGATCCATCTCGGCCAGCAGTCGGCCTTGCGGGCTGCTGCGGTCGGTGGCGGCAATCGCCGAGCTGACCGTAATCGGCAGCGACTTCTTGAGCAGCCGAAAGGCCTGAATCGGATCGGCGAGGTTCTGCTCCAGAATCGTTGAGGCCGCCACCACTGAATCGAGCGGCACGTCGTGTTTGGCGCTGAGGGCACGCTCGACCCGCTGGATGTGAAGCTCGGCGAGCGGCTTCCACTGCCCGTATTTCCGCGCAATCTCGGCGAGGTGGTCGATCGACATCAGGTCCGGGGCCAGCTCGAACGCCTGAATGCGCAGGGCAAAGCCATCGATCGGTTGGGTCAGCTTCTCCTCGTAAACCTGGGCCAGCTCGACGAGGATCGCCGCGGCCTGCATCGCTTCATCTTGCTCGACGGCGAGGTTCAGTCGCTGCTGACCGATGGCGACGACATCTTCCCACCTGCCGCGCTGCGCCGACATCTGGCTCATCGCCTCGAGCGCTTGGGTCATCAGCCGCCGCACCGCCGCTCTCTCGGGACTGTCTGCGGGCAGCTCCGGCACCAGCCGCACTGCTCGGTCGTACGACAGATAGGCGCGACCGTTGTCTTTGCTGCGGGTCTGCCACAGCCGCGCAATCTCGATCGCACGCTCGACGCGCGCCACCGGATCTTCGGTCAGCAAAAGCTCACGCTCTTCGCACGACACCGCCGCCCGCACGTCGCCCAGCTCTTCGTAGAGCCCGCGCAGGTGACGGTGGACGCGCAGATCGACGATCGGCGTCTCGGCCTGCACTTTTTCGAGCAGCTCGGCGGCTTGCTTGGGACTGCCGAGGTGTTGACCGAGTACCTCCGCGAGATCGAGAGCCAGCGTCAGGCGCTCGCGCGGCGGCAGCGGCGTCTCGGTCGGCTCGAGCTGGCGACGCAGCACCTGCTCCAGCTCTTTCCACTCGCCACGGGTGCGGTGAATCTTTTGCAGCGCGGCCAGCGCTTCGGTGTCACTCGGCAGACGGACCAGCACCTCGCGAAAGGCGCGCAGGCTCTTGTCGAGAAGCTGAGCGTCATCCGCCTGGAGCGTCAGTCGGCCCAGCAGACGGTGCAGCTCGGGGCCACTGCGACTGCTCTGCTTTTGTACCAGCTCTAGCGTCGAGACCGCCAGCTCCATCCGACCCTGCGCCCCGTAGACGCGGGCCAGCTCGCACAGCACCTCTTCCGCCTCGGGACCAGGGGGACAGATGCGAACCGCCCGCTCTAGGTGCGACACCGAGCGAGCCAGGTCCGCGCAGTCCTCGGCAATCTTGGCAATCCGACGGTGCAGTGTCAGCTTTTCCCGCGGCGTCGGTGCGACTTTCAGATACGACTCCAGCACCTCGAGCAGCTCGTTCTTGCTGCCGACGAGCTGGAGGGCATCGGCCAGGCGCTTGAGCGCATCACGGTCCGACGGCAGCTCGGTGAGCAAGCTGCGACAGACCCAGACCATCATCTCGATGCTGTCCTGGCCGTCAAACTGCTCATCGCGACGCAGCAAGCGCTGGTCGCACAGTGTCATCATCCGTCGCAGAATGCCCAGTCGCTCGGCTTTGTCGTTGGCGATGCCGGCCTGCTGCCGCAAAAGCTCTAGCTGCTGGGTGGTGTCGCCGCTCTGCTCGGCCAGCTCGATCAGCACCTTGATCGACGGCAGGTCTCCCGGCGAAAGCTGTAGCAGCTGATCGAGGACCGTCGTCGCGTGCTTCGGTTCGTGAATCTCGCGATACAGCTGCGCCAGTCGCCGTAGGTACTCTATGCGGGTGACCTCGTCGGGCTCCATCCGATCCAGCTCGACCACCAGCTCGTTGATCTGCATCTCGGTGCGCGACAGCCTCTGACCGAGCCGCTTGCGCTCACTCTGCGAACGCAGCGATGGCAGAAGCTCGTCGATCCGTCGCCAAATCGCCGCCGCCGAGACAACGTCTTGCAGCTTCTTTTCGTACAGCTCGCCCAGCTCCTCGAGCTGCTTGGCGTAGCTCTGGAGGTCGAGGCGCGCCGTCTCAAACTGCGCCGCCATGCGGTTCTCTTGGATCACCGCCAGCCCGATGAAGTCGCGTCGGCTCTTGTAGTAGTCCGAGAGCTTGCGAAAGGCTTCGCTGTGCAGCGGCAGCTCGTGAAACGCTTGTTTGAGACAGGCAATGTAGCGCTCGGTGTCGCCGCCCCGGTTGTAGTAATCGGCGGCTTCCATCATCAGCTCAGCGCGCTCTTCGGGAAGTGCCGCCTCGAGCGCGTCTTCCTCGCGCAGCTGACCGAGTCCCAGCTGGTCACCGGCCTTTTTCAGCACGTCGACCAGCACCTGCCGCGTCTCGCGCCACTCGTCCATCGAGCTGACCGCGTCGAGGCCGGCCCGACAGGCATCTGCCACCGCCTGATAGTCGGGATTGCCGGCTTGCTCGTACAGCTTGAGCAGCTTCGGGCCGCGACGGGTGACACGAGCACCGCTGCGATACAGCTTGATAAGCTCCGGCGTGCCGACGGACTGCGGCGTCCGCAAATACATCGCCTCGATCAGCACCGCCGCCGTGACGTTGCGAATGTCGGCTTCGAGCGCTCGCTTGAACGAGCTGAGCGCCTTTTTGTCTTGCTCGGTGAGCGGCTTGTCCTTGCTGGTCAGCAGCTCCTCGACGGAAAGCGGCGTGGTGTTGCCTTCTTCTTCCTCGGCAGCGCGTAGCTTCTCCAGGATTTCGAGCAGTTCGTCGTCGAGATAGCGCTTGGCGAGGCCCAGGAAGATGTCGCTGGCGTTGCGGCGGGCGTGCTCTTTTTCGCTGATGCCCGGCTGGTAGTCCGGCGACATATACGACTCGGCCAGCGTCGATAGCAGCAGCTCAGGCACCTCGGCGTCTTCGTTGGCTTCGTTGTGCATCCGCAGCGCGCTGCGGAGGACCTCGACGGCTCCGCCCGGATCATGGAGCCGCAGCTTCAGCTGTCCCAGCTCGAGGGCCAGCGCGACGCCTTGCTGCGCTTCACCAGCGACGAGGTTGGCCAGGTGCAGCTCGATCAGCCGCGCCACCATGTCCATGTCCCCGAGCGACTGATAAATCATGCGACCGCGACGGAGCGGCTCCAGATAATCGGGTCGCAGCTTGAACGCTTGCTGGTAGTGCAAGAGTGCTTGCTCAAAGCGTCCCAGGTCTTCTTCGCACAGCTTGCCGAGGTCAAACTCGAGCGCTGCACCCAACTTTGCCGCCGGTGGGGAGCCAATTTGATCTGCCAGCTCGGCCAGTGCGCGCTCGTAGGCAACAAACGACGGCTCAACGTCACCCTTGCGCCGAAACAGCTCGGCGGCGCGCTGGAGCGTCTCGGCTGCTTCCATTCCTCGCTGGGATTGGGCGCGCTGAAACAGGGCTTCAGCGTCGGTGGCTTGGGATGCGGGCTGCTCTCTTCGTTCGGCCATAGACCACACTCAGTCGGCAGGGTCAGGACTGCCGCCCGATTACCGTACCACGGATTTTTTTCGTAGCCCACAAAGTCCTTTTTCCATAAGGACTTGCCGCAGTACCGGCCCCCAAAACGCGGGTGGCCAAGCGAGCTTCTGCTCCAGAAGGACTCGAGCGGCGCGGCTGTCCTTGCTCCGGCGCTGCTCCGTCCCCTACACTGCCGAAGCAAGCGTGGGAAACCTGTGATGAGCAAGGCGAAGACGGTTCTTGAGGTCCGCATCTTGAGCGGCGTGAGGGCCGGCGAACAGCAGCTCTTTTTCGACGCCAGTGAGGTGCGCATGGGGCGCCATCCGACGGCGGACGTACTGCTTCCCGATGCGGTGGTCTCTCGTCATCACGCCCAGATTGCGCGGCAGGATGGCGCCGGCTACGTCCTTGTCGACAACGGCAGCACGGCGGGGGTCTACGACCTGTCGAGTGGTCAAAAAGTGACGCGCTTGCCGATTCCCGAGACGGGCTCCGTCGAGGTCGCGCTCGGTCCACCTGCCACGTCGCCACGCTGTCTGCTGGCCGTCGGCATGGGGCTGCCGTTTGGGCGCTATCTGCTGACCGGGCGCCTCGGTGGCGGCGGAATGGCCGAGGTCTTCTTTGCCCGTCAGACCGGCCTCGGTGGGCTGTTTCGTCCGGTGGCGCTCAAGCTGATCCAGCCCGAGATGTTCGAGATCGTGGACGCCTCGTCGATGTTTCTCGACGAAGCGCGCATCGCCTCGGAGATCAATCATCACAACGTCGTCAAGATCTACGACGTCGGTGAGCAAGACGGCGTGCTGTACCTGGCGATGGAGTATCTGCGAGGTGTCACCGTCGCCAGCCTGCTGGGACAGTTCATACGTCGCGGGGAGACGATGCCCCCGGATCTGGCGGCGGCGGTGGTCGCCCAGTCCTGCGCCGGACTGCATGCTGCCCACCAGCTACGCGACGGCAACGGTCGACTCCTCAACGTCGTGCATCGCGATGTCTCACCGTCGAACCTGATGGTGCTGCCCGAGGGACTGGTCAAGGTCATCGACTTTGGCGTGGCGCGGGCCGATACCCGACTGCTGCGCAAAGAAGAAGGGCTACAGGGCAAGCCGGCCTACATGTCGCCCGAGCAGATCCTGCTCCAGCCGCTCGATGCGCGCTCGGACGTGTTTGCGCTGGGGGTTGTGCTGTACGAGATGTGCAGCGGTCAGCCCTTGTTTGCCCGAGACGACACCACGGCGACATTCTACGCCATTGTGCGCGGAGAGCTTACACCGCTGCGCAAGGTGTGTCCGCAGGCGACACCGCGGCTCGAAGCCGTGGTTCACAAGGCGCTGGCACGACCGTTGGCCGAGCGGTATGCGAGCGCGGCGGACTTGGCTCAGGATCTCGACAAGGTCGTCGAGGAAGCGGGCGGGCGGTTTTCGAGCATTGGCGCGATTGGTCGGTTTTTGCAGGAGCGTGGCATTTTGCTCCAGGCGGCGCCGCCGTCGCTGCTTCGTGAGGTGCCCAAGGCGCTCTACGGTCGCAAGCCGCAAGAGCGCAGTACCGATTTTGTCGACGAAGAAGCGATCGCGCAGGAGATCTTTAGTCCGGCGCCGTCGCTGGGGAGCGGACCGACCAAGAATCCGGCGGGACAGACGCCCGACGGGATGCCGCCGAGTACCGCCAAAGCCGGTCAGCAGGAGCCGCTGCGCTCAGGAGAAGCGGCGGCGCTGTCGCGATCGAGTGAGGCCCTGCCGCTGTGGCCGATCGATCCTCGTCGCAGTCCCGGCTCGGGGCGTGCGAACCTTGCTCTCGTGCGACCGCTGGCCGAGGAGCCGCACCGTCTGGCCGGGCTCGTGCTCGGCGATCGCTATCGCTTGCTGCGCTTCATCGGCTCGGGGCCCAAGCGCGAGGCTGCCTATCCCAAGCTGTACTTTCAGGCCGAGCTGCTTAGCGACGGACCAAATGAAGTGCTGGCTCGTCAGACCGGCTGGCTTGCGGGTGGCCACGTCGCGGTGGCGGTCTGTGGGCGCGGTCAGAGTCTTGAGCCACTGTCTCCGTCGGCGCGCGCTGCGCTTCAGGGTTTCGTTGCGTCACGACCGCCGCGAGCCGAGCCGCGCTACCTGCTGCCGTATCTGGCGATCGGCACCGTGCATCAGCGCGACGACAATGATCCCGACGGCAGCGGCAGCAGCTTCGTGGTGATGCCGCTGTGCGAGCGACGGCTGCTGACGATCGGCCAGCTCACCACCGTCGAGCGACTGGCGATCGTCGAGAAGCTGTTTGTGGCGCTTGCCGACCTGTATCGTCAGGACCCGCGCTTTGTTCATGGCACGATTCGGCAAGCCAGCGTCGGGTTGTGCTCGGGGACCGAGTCGGTGGTGCTGCTCGATTTTTGTCTGGAGCTGGTCCTCGGTGAGCCGCTGCTACCGCCAGGGGTCGAGCGCCCTCTGCTGTTCGAGCCGTCGCTTTCGCCCGAGTGCTACAGCGGCGCGTCGCTCAGCCATCGCAGTGACGTGTTTGCCGTCGGTGTGCTCGCCTACGAGATGCTCGGTGGGGATCGTCAGCTTCTGACCCAGGCGCTGCGCTCGCGGCGAGGGGGGCCGCGCTTGCCACCGCAGCAAGGGGTGCCACCGCACGTCGAGAACGCGATCTTGGCGGCGCTGCGTGGCGATCCGGGTCAGCGTCCGATTGCCGAGGAGCTGGTGCCGCTGCTGCGCTCGAGTCCGCCCCGTCCCGAGCCTGAGCCGTTGAAGCCGCTGGGCCATACGCTGGTGGTGCCGCCGTCGGGAGAGACGCTGCGTCGGCGACTGCCGAGTGGCGAGGAGCTGCTGCTGCGGACCTTGCCACTGCTCTCGGGGCAACAGCCGACGACGCTGCCGCTTTCCCTTGTCGAGCCGCCCGATTCGCTGCCCGCCGAGCTGCTGCTGCTGCTCAGCGGCGAGACGATCCAAGTAGAGCTTGCCGAACAGGGACGGGGGCGCGATCGTCCCAGCCTCTACCACGACGCTCGCGAGCCGAGCACCCGCTGCGACTGTCTGACGCTTCTGCCGAGTGAGCTACGCGGCCATTTTGACGTTGGGCATCGTCGCAGTACCGTCGCTGGTATCGGTTACGCCAGCAGCCAATACACCACCAAGCCGAGCCCGCTCACCGTCAAGCTCGACGAGCTGGGCGTGGCGATCGACTCGGCGGGTCCACTGCTCCGTCTCACCGTCGTCTACACCAAGTCGGCCAGCCAGCCGCTGTGGTACGGGCTCTGTCTGTGCCTCGGGTGAGCACTAGTTGCGCAGCGAGATGACCGGCGCCGGAATGCGGCCTCCGAGTGCGATGAAGCCGTCGGGCTGATAGCGTGAGACCGGCATCACGATCGCTTGGCCGAGCAGTCCGCCAAACTCCACCGTCTCGCCGGGACCTTTGTCGGGCACCGGGATGATGCGCACGGCGGTGGTCTTGTTGTTGAAGGTGCCAATCGAGATTTCGTCGGCAATGATCGCGGAAATCATCGCTGGCGAGGTGTCTCCAGGCACCGCCACCATGTCGAGTCCGACCGAGCAGACCGCGGTCATGGCCTCGAGCTTGTCGATTGAGAGCGCCCCGACCTTGACGGCGTCCACCATGTCGTGATCTTCGGACACCGGGATAAAGGCGCCCGACAGACCGCCGACGCTGCTGGTCGCCATCGCGCCGCCCTTCTTGACCGCGTCGGTGAGCAGCGCCAAGGCCGCCGTGGTGCCGTGACAGCCGGTGCGCTCTAGGCCGAGCACTTCCAAGATCTCGGCGACGCTGTCTCCCATGGCTGGCGTTGGTGCGAGCGACAGATCGACGATTCCGAAGCGGACCTTGCCACCGAGACGACGCGCGACTTCTTGACCGATCAGCTCGCCGGCGCGGGTGACCTTGAACGACATGCGCTTGATGGTCTCCGCCACGTCGGTGAGGCTGACTTTGCGACCCGACTCGCGCAGCCGTCGTAGCGCCGACAGGACCACGCCGGGGCCGCTGACTCCGACGTTGAGCGTCAGGTCGCCTTCCCCAATGCCGTGATTGGCGCCGGCGACGAAGGGATTGTCCTCGGGCATGTTCGCGAAGGTGACCAGCTTGGCGCAGCCGATGCCGCCGCGATCCGCCGTTGCTGCCGCCAGGGCACGAATCACATGGCCCATGTGGGCGATGGCGTCCATGTTGATCCCAGCGCGGGTGGTGGCGACGTTCACCGAGCTGCAGACGCGGGCCGTCGTTGCCAGCGCTTCGGGGATCGAGTCGAGCAGGACCGCATCGCCGGTGGTAATCCCTTTCTCGACGAGCGCCGAGAAGCCAGCGATGTAGTCGATGCCTAGCTCCTCGGCGGCGCGATCCAGGGCTTTCGCAAGCGGCACATAGCTGGCTGCCCCTGTCGGTTCTCCGACGAGAGCAATCGGCGTTACGGCAATGCGCTTGTTGACGATCGGCACTCCGTACGCTGCGTTGACCTCTTTGGCGACGGGAACCAGCCGCTCGGCGCTGCGCATGATGTGGTCGTAGACCCGGCGGCACGTCTCGGTGATGTCCGAGGTGGCGCAGCCGCGCAGGCTGATCCCGAGCGTGACGGTCCGAATGTCGAGGTGCTCCGTCTCGATCATGCGCAAAATTGCGCGTGTCTCTTCCAGGTCGAAGATCATCGCGGTTTCCTTGATTGACCCGGTTTAGACCCGGTGCAGCGAGCGCACGAGATCTTCGTGCATCAGCATGACGTGAATGCCCATCGCCTCGGCGGTCTTCGAAAGCGCGGTCTTCAGCTGCGCAAAGTCGACTTTCATCTCGGCGATGTCGACGATCAAAAGCATCGTGAAGTAGTCGCCCACCAGCGTCTGCGAGATGTCGAGAATGTCACCTCCCAGCTCGGCCAAAATCGCGGTCAGCTTGGCGACCACGCCCTTTTGGTTTTGTCCCGTCGAGGTAATCACGACTTTGCGACGGGAACGGCTGCGCTCGGACTCCATATACGACGAGCAGTAGTCGGCGCTTGGGGGCAGGCCGGGCGTGCTCTCGGCACTCGCCGGACTCGACCCAAGCGCGAGCAGCACTTCTCCCGCCACTTTTTCGACGACGGAGGCATCGGTCTTGCCGAGGCGCACCAGGATCTGCTCGGCGACGCGGGCTGCGACTTGCATGGTGTCTTCGCTGACTCGCGGGGTCCCCACCGTCACTTGGATGCGACGCGCTTGGGCACGCTCGCGGGCCAGGGGGGTAAGCTCTGCTCCGGGCTCAATGAACAGCTCGCCTCCGTCGGGGACGCGGGCTACTTCGGCATGCGTGACAATGCGCGCCATGGGTTTCTTTTGCTTTCGTGGTTGGGACGACGGCGGCGCATCGAGCGGCCACCGCGCGGCGGGCACTTTAGCAAAAAGCAGCGGTCAAAAAGTGGCAACTCCGACCAAGATGGCCGGCTCGGGCGGGAACGCAGGCTGGGGACGGGCTTTTCGGGACGGGGCGCGCTTAGGCAGCAGCCTTGGCGGCGTCTTTGAGGGCAGCGGCCTTGTCGGTCTTTTCCCACGAGAAGGTCAACTCGCTGCGACCGAAGTGACCGTAGGCTGCCGTCGGCTTGTAGATTGGGCGCAGCAGGTCCAGCTCGCGAATCAGCGCTGCCGGACGGCAGTCGAAGTGGCCACGGATTAGCTTCTCGAGCGTCTCGTCGGGCACTCGGCCCGTGCCGAAGGTCGTGACGTGGATGCTGACCGGGGCGGCGACGCCGATCGCATAGGCGATCTGCACTTCGCAGCGGCTGGCGAGACCCGCAGCGACGATGTTCTTGGCGATGTAGCGAGCGTAGTAGCAGGCCGAGCGATCGACCTTGCTGGGATCTTTGCCCGAGAAGGCGCCGCCGCCGTGACGACCCCAGCCGCCGTAGGTGTCGACGATGATCTTGCGCCCGGTCAGGCCCGAGTCACCCATCGGTCCACCGACGACAAAGCGGCCCGTCGGGTTGATCAGGAAGCGGGTGTTCTTGTCGAGGAGGCTGCTCGGAATCTCCTTGCGAACGACCTCTTCGATGATCGCCTCGGTCAGCTTCTTGTGGTCGACGTCGGGGGCGTGCTGGCTCGACACCACCACCGTCTCGACGGCCACCGGGCGGTGGTTGTGATAGCGGACCGAGACCTGCGACTTGCCGTCGGGGCGCAGGAACGGCAGCGTGCCATTTTTGCGCACCGCCGCCAGCCGCCGCGACAGCCGATGCGACAGCGAGATCGGCATCGGCATTAGCTCTTCGGTGTCATCGCAGGCAAAGCCGAACATCATGCCCTGGTCGCCGGCGCCCTGCTCGTCGGGGTTGAAGATGCCGTGGCCATCGACGCCCAGCGCAATGTCGGGCGACTGCTGCTCGACGGCAACCATCACGCCGCAGGTCTTGTAGTCGAAGCCCATCGAGGAGTCGCTGTAGCCGATCTCCTTGACGGTGTTGCGTACGATCGTCGGGAAGTCGAGGATCGCTTTGGTCGTGATCTCACCGGCGAGCATCACGAAGCCGGTCTTGGTCAGCGTCTCGCAGGCAACACGCGAGGTCCGGTCTTGGGCGAGCGCGGCATCGAGCACCGCGTCCGACACCTGATCGCACAACTTATCGGGGTGGCCCTCGGTCACGGACTCCGAGGTAAAGATGAAGCTAGACATGGGCTCTCCTAACCTATTGCTCGTCGAGTATGAAGGCCGTTTTTGTGCCAAAACTCGCTCAAAAGTCAACGTAAATGAAGCCTTGGTCTTCGGCGCCGGCAAACAGCAGCAGCAAAACCACCGCAGTCGCGATGCAAAAGCCGAGGCCCAGATCGCAAAGCAGGGCGCGCATGGCGGACGTTCCAGGCTGCTGGGACGGCGTCTGACTACCGGAGGGCATGGCTTAGTCGATCGGCAGGAACTTGACGTCGACGATCTCGTATTCGCGGTTGCCGCGTGGGGTGCGGACCTGGATGGTCTCGCCGACGCGGTGGCCGATCATGGCGCGGGCCACGGGGGAGCTGTAGCTCATCTTGCCGGACTTGATGTCGCCTTCGTGCTCTCCGACGATCGCGAACGTCTGGCGCTCACCAGAGTCGGACTCTTCGATGGAGACGGTGGCTCCGAAGACCACCTTGTTGCCAGACAGCGTCGAAGGATCGACGACGTCAGCGAGCGCCACCAGCTCCTCGAGCTTGCTGATGCGACCTTCGTTGTGGGACTGGGCTTCCTTGGCGGCGCTGTACTCGGCGTTTTCCGAGAGATCCCCGTGAGCGCGTGCTTCTTCGATTGCTCGCACGATACGGGGCCGCTCCTGCTCTTTGCGCTGTTTGAGCTCGTCCTTCAGCGCCGTGAGCCCCTTCTTGGTCATTGGGTACTTGTCGGCCATGCGGGACAGAGCATGCATGCGACCGCGCAAGCGATGCAAGCGGCAAAAACCGTCCCAAATCTCGCCCCAGAAATTACTAAGATGCCCGCGCCGCCATGATCACTCGGCTCGCTGCTCCGATTCGCACGCTGCTGTTCTCGGTCGTCGTCCTGACCATCCTTACCTGCACCCTCCATCGCGAGGTGCTGCTCGACGGCGCCATCTATCACATGGACGATGCTGCGGATAACTACTACCCGGCTCGCGTCGCGTTTCGACGGGCCGTGAGCGAAGGCACGCTGCCGTCGTGGGAAAACGGCACCATGTCGGGCTGGCCGCTTCTCGCTGACCCCTATTACGGCTACTTTTATCCGCCAAACGTCGTCTTTTATCTTGGGGCTCGTCACGGCGAGCCACCGTCGGGACTGGCCGCAGGAGTTCCGGCGGGTCTTGGCCTTTCGGTGGCGCTGCATATGTGGATCGCGGGGCTCGGCATGCTGTGGCTGCTGCGTCGGCGGACCTCGTGGGCAGCGGCGCTGTTTGGAGCTGTCGCGTTTGCACTGTCCTCGTTTTTGGTCGTGCGCATCCGGCACATCATCTTCGTGCAAGCGGTCGCCTGGCTGCCGTGGCTGCTGTGGTCGATCGAGCATCACCTTCAGACCAAACAGCGACGGTCGTTGGCGGCGGCGGCGCTGTTTTCGGGCCTGCTTTTGCTCGCCGGGGCGCACTCGCTGCTGCACTTTTTGCTGCTGCCGGCGGTGGTCTACGCGGGAGGGCGACTGCTCTCGTTTGCGCTCGTCGAGCCGTCGGGACAGCGGCTGCGCTACCTCCGCTCCGAGACGGCCTGGCTCGGAAGTGCGGCGCTGAGTGGGGCGCTGCTCGGATCGATCGCGCTGTTTCCGACGCTGATGCAGATGCCGCTGACCGGGCGGGCGCTCGGCACCGACTACCACTTTGCGTCGACCTACGCTTGGCCCGAGATCAAGTACTGGCAGACGCTGCTGATGCCGGACATGGTCGGCAAAGGCGAGTGGCGCGGCGATTCGTGGGTTGGCAAGTGGAATCACTGGGAGATTGCCGGTTACTACCAAGGGGTTGCGGCGCTGCTGCTCGCGATTCCGGGGGCGCTGCCCGGTCTGCGCAAGCGTACCAACCCTGACGACGATCTGCCGTCGCGGGTGGAGCCGCAGCTGGCGCTCGAACGGCCGCTTCTGCTGCTCATCTCACTGGCCGCGCTGTCGATCGCACTTGGGGACGCCGGCTCGCTGCACCCGCACTTGTTTCGCTATTTTCCCCTCTATGCGGCGCTGCGCTGTCCATCGCGAGCGCTGTCCATTTTGGTCATCACGGTACCGCTCCTCGGTAGTTTTGGCGCCGATCTGCTACTGGCCGGGGCCCGTGCCAAGCGAGTAGGACTGCTCTTGCTGGGACTCGTCGCTGGCGGGCTGATCGTGGCAGCAGGAGTCGTCTATCGCGAAGAGCTGCTGCGTGTAGCCGCCCAGGCTCCACTTGCCAAGCAACTGCTGCTCTCGGCGCGCGCCCATGCGGTACTGTTCCTCGCTGGGCTGGCGGCGGTGGTGCTGCTGCGGACGCTCGGTCGAATGGGTGGGCCGGTGCCGCTGCTCCTGCTGGTGGCGCTGACTGCGTCCGATCAGCTGCGCATCGACCGCGGCTATCTGCATCCCCAGCCGCCCGACTACGCCTACGGCACCGAGCGCTTTGCGGCGGTGAACTGGCTGCTACAAAACCAGCCGCCAGCGACGGATGCAAGTGCCGCGGCGCCGAACCGTCCGCCGCTCTACGATCGCTTCGTCGCCGATCCTCGTGGTCCGTTTCGGCTGCTCGCGATTGGTGAGACGATCGGTCGTCCGAGTGCCTCAGGTTATGGCTCGATTCAGCTGTGGCGGTACTCGCACCTGCTCTACATCCTCAATCACGGCGAGCCGTATCCGCACCGTCGACTGAAGGAAGATCTGGCGGCGGCAATGCTGTGGCAGCTCGACTCTCCGCTCGTCGATATGCTCAATGTTCGCTACGCGATTGCCTCGACGGCGCCGGGACAGCGCTGGATTGAGCGGTTTCGGCCCCAACCCGGTACGTCTCCGTCGGCGCGCTATGAGCCGTGGTGGGACCCGCAGCTGGCCGTCTACGAAAATCCCACCGCCATGCCGCGAGCATTCGTCGCCTATCAAGCCCGCACCGCGACGAGCCAAGCCGAAGAAGCCAGCCTGGTGGCCCGTCGAGACTTCGATCCTCATCGCGAGATCATCCTGGGACGGCCCGTCGAAGAATCGTCCACCGCGCCGTCGCTGCCGAGCATCGAGAACCAGGGCCGGGCGCACTCCACCGCGCGCATCGACCTCTACGAGCGACATCGCGTCGCGATCACTGCCCACGCCCAAGCCCATGGGGTGCTGGTCGTTGCCGATACCTATCATCCCGACTGGTCCGTCACCGTCGACGGCAAGCCGCACCTGCTGTGGCCAGTGAACCTTGCGCTGCGTGGCGTGGCGCTGTCGCCGGGACCTCATCAGATCGAGCTGCGCTATCGCGATCGCGGACTGCGGTTGGGCGGGCTGTTGTCGCTGCTTGGGCTGCTCGGCGTCGTCAGTCTGCTCGTCCATGGAGCGCGCAAAGATCGCGAGATGGTTCATGTATAATCACGGCTACTGTTAGGAGTCGCCGTGCCTCGGATCTTTGTTTCTCAGAAGCGTGTGCAGCTGTGGACGGAGGAGGGTCGCGTCCAAATCGATGGCAACCAGATGACCATGCCAGAGATGGGGCGGATGTTCCGACTGACCGAGGCGTTCTACGTCGAGAAAGCGGTCTCAGACGGTGGCGACACGCTGGGGCTGAAGGGTCGCGTCAAGACCCGCAACCAGATTGCGCAGCTTGGCGGCGAGGTCTTTCTCAACTCCCTCGTCATCGGCGAGGTGGCCTACGAAGGTGACCCTGGTTTCGTCGGTGAGCCGATGCCGCGCTCAGCCAAGCAGTCTTCTTCGCGGAATGACGCCGTCCCCGTGCGCAATCTCTCGTCGGCGCCAACCGGCAAAGTCCTGCCCAAGAACTCGGCCTAGCAACCCCTTCCACTGCCCCACGGTCTGTCTATAGCGAGCGCGACCGTATCCCCCAAAAACACAAAGGGCCGACTGCGCGATGGCAGCCGACCCTTATTGAACTACTTCTTTCCGACGAGTTACTTCTTCTTCGGAGCAGGCTTCTTGGCCGGAGCCGGGGGCGCCTTCTTGGCCGGGGCCGGGGGCGCCTTCTTGGCCGGAGCCGGAGCAGCCTTCTTAGCGGGCGCCGGAGCAGCCTTCTTGGCTGGAGTGGCCTTCTTGGCCGGAGCAGCCTTCTTGGTGGCCGGCTTCTTGTCGGTCTTGGTCTTCTTGCGCTTCTGACCGCCGACCGCACGCTTGGCGCGCGAAACGTCGCCGTGCGAGTCGAGGAAGTACAGATAGCCTTCCTCTCGGTTGAAGCTGCCGTTGGCAACCTTCTCAGCCTTGCCAGCCGGCGAGGCCTGGCCGGCCCGCTTCATCGGGGTCTTCCACACTTCGGTGCCCCGCAGGAAGTACAGGTAACCGGTCTCACGCTTGATGTTCAGCTTCGCAACTTTCTCGGCCATTACTTTCCTCCATCTCTCAGAGGGGTTGGGTTTGAATTGACACTATTTGAGGCTCGACGAGGCTGTCAATTCGTTTTGTGCGGAAAGGATCACTTTTTTTCGTCGGGCGCTGGCCAGCCCTCTTCGGGGAAAAATCAATTATCGTCGGAGATGCCCAATTTCTCGTCTGAACGGCGATTTTGGGCGAATTTCCGCCATTCAGACGGGGTTTTCTTCAGCGCACGCGAGCACAGATCACCTGCTCAACGCTGACGGGGCAAAGTGGCTGTCCGTCGAAGCCCCCGGCGCGGTGCCACAAAGTGAAGCCGTTGTAGTGCAAGAGGGCCTCCAACTCGGCTGGGAAGTACAGCCGTTGGGTCAAGCTGATGGTCCGAGGCGCGCTCGCCTGAGCGGAGGGAGCCTTCGGATCGGGCTCATAGAAGATGCGAATCCACTGCACTTGGCTCGCCGGATCGTAGTCGTGGTTGGTGCTGTAGATGAGTCGCTCGCCGGAGCGCGGATGTTTGATGCGGGTGCGTGACCAGCGCTTCGTCGAGCTGCGCGACAGCCACTGCAAGTCGGGGTTCAGCACGTCGAAGGCGAACAGTCCGTCGGGGTGGAGCAGCCGGCGAATCTCCGCCAGAAAGCGCTCGAGGTCGTCACGACTGTAAAGATGCTGGAGTCCATTGAACGGACAGAGAATCAGTCGAAAGCGATCCTGCTTCTTCACATCGAGAGGCAGCTCTCTCATGTCGGCCCGCAGCAGCAGCGCTCGCTCGCTGGCCTGTCGACCGACTCTACTCAGCCGCTCCTGGCAGCGGCGCAGCATCTCGCGGGAGCGGTCAATGCCGATCAGTCGATGGCCATCGCGAACCAGCGGCGTCAGCAGCCGCCCCGTCCCACAGGCCAGCTCGACGACAGAAAGAGGCGGACGATGGACCTGCGCCATATCGGTAGCGAGCTGCCGATACCACGCGACGTCGTGGCGCCGTCGACGATACTCGTGGTCATAGAGGTCGGCGTCGAAGTAGAGTTCGTCGGCACCCTGCTGGAGAAGCGCGCGCTCTGGGTCTTCCGGCAACTGCGTCAGCGAATGTGACTCGGGCATCCGTCACTCATATCCCCTCTAGGCGGGCCGCGGCAGCGGAAATTTGACGAAGCAGGGATCCCTGTACATGGTCGACGCGTGCGGATCCTTGGGCTTGACGTGGGGAGTAAGACGATAGGTGTCGCCGTCAGCGACGAGCTTCTGCTCTGTGCGCATCCCCAAAAGACGCTCCAGCGACGGGGAACGATCAAGGATGTCGAGACCGTGGTGCAGCTGTGCAAACAGCACCAAGCCACGCAGGTGATCGTCGGACTACCGTATGACTGTGAAGGCAATGAAGGGCATCGGGCCAAGCGGGTGCGGGTGCTCGGCGATGCCATCGCGGCGACCGGGCTGCGGGTAGACTATCAAGACGAGAGCTTCTCGACGGTCGAGGCGGAGAGCGTGCTGCTTGCTGCCGACCTATCGAGAGCGCGACGGAAGGAAGTGGTGGATCGATTGGCGGCAGCGGTGATCTTGCAGGCCTGGCTCGATGGTGAAGCGCGTCGCTCCAAGGCGAGCCCCAAGGAGCCGATATGAGCCGGCTGTCTCTGGCGATGCGGCAGCGCCTGGCCGCCTTGGTCGTCTTCTTAACAGTCGGTGGTGTCGTCGGGGTAGGTGGGCACTTTGTCTGGCAGGCCTTCCGTTATCCCGACCGTCCCGGCCCCGTTGCTGGCCCCGCCGAAGCGCGCATCGTCATCGTCAAGGGCATGAGTCTGTCGGAGATCTCGCGTCTGCTATCCGACAAAGACATCATCTTCCATCCAGAGTGGTTTCGTTTTTACGCCAGCGAGCGCGGGGTCGCCTCGAAGATTCGGGCCGGTGCTTACCTGCTGTCGGCGCGGATGTCGCCGCGGCAGATCCTCGACACGCTCCTGTCGGGGGCGCGTGAGCCCGAGGTTCCGGTCACGATTCCCGAAGGCAAGCACATGATCGAAATCGCGCACCTGCTCGAGGAAGCAGGCATCTGCAAGGCCGCCGAGGCCGAGCGGCTGATGCGCGACCCCAACTACGCGCTCTCGCTGGGGCTAAGTGGCGGCTCCCTCGAAGGGTATCTGTATCCCGATACCTATCGGTTTCCGCCGGGGGTGCCGTGTACGCGCGTGCTGCCGGCGCTGGTCAAGCGGGCCCAGCGGGTGCTTGGCGAGCTGAAGTCGCAGTACTTCGAGGGACTGCGCGTCCTCAATCGTCAGTACAAGTTTGGCGATCGCGAGATCGTGATCATGGCCAGCCTTGTCGAGAAGGAGACCGCGCGGCCCGAGGAGCGGCCCAGAATCGCCGGCGTGTTCCTCAATCGGCTGCGGTTGCCCACGTTCAAGCCGCATCGCCTCGAGACGGACCCGACGATCATCTACGGCTGCACGGTTCCCGTCGAGAAGAGCGAAGCCTGCAAACAGTTCCAAGGGCGCATCCGTCGCATCCACCTGCAAGATCCCGACAACCCGTACAATACCTATACTCACGAGGGGCTTCCGCCGGCACCGATCAGCAATCCGGGACGGGCGGCGCTCGCGGCGGTGCTGGCGCCGGATACGACGCCCTACCTCTACTTCGTGTCGCGCAACGACGGGACGCATCAGTTCTCGGTGACGCTCGAAGAGCATCAGGCGGCGGTGAATAGGTACCAGCGCGCCGGCCACTGACCGACCCCGCACTGGTCGCAGTCATGTGCCGCGGGTCCATCCGCCCTGCGTCGCTTTGGGGTTGCAAACCTGCCGTTGCGTAAGCTGCGGAGGCGCTTAGATTGGCCTTATGTCGAGTTCGCGCAAGCTCGTGGCCGCTGGGGAGGCTTCGGAGCGTAGTCGCTGGGCCCTCTTTTCGGCCTTGCTAAATCGGTTGTCGCCGGCTGCTTCCGAAGGGAATACCGCGCTGCGTGACTACCGCATCCTGGGGAGCCTCGTCGGTCTGGCGGCGGTGGTCGCGCTGGCCGCGGTGCCGACGATTCCGGTGCTGGCCGCGCCGCTCGGTCTAGTTGTCGGCTGGCTCTATTATTTGATCTTTGCCCGTCGGGAACGGCGGCGGTTCATGTTGCTCCAGCAGCCGTTTCCGGAGCCGTGGCGCGAGACGCTGCGTCAGCGGGTCCCGCTCTACGCACAGCTGACCGAGTCGGAGCAGCGCCGCTTCGAGGGTGAAGTAGCGGTCTTCCTCGGTGAGCAGCGCATCTATTCGCTCGGTGGGCTGGAAGGCGATAGTGAGTCTCAAGCGCAAGTGCGACTGACCGACGAGCATCGGGTGCTGATTGCGGCCAGTGCGGCGATCCTGCTCCTCGGGCGGCCCGACTGGCGGCTGCCGACCGATCGCGACATCGTGGTCTATCCGTCGTCGTTCGCCGAGGAGACCTACTCGATGGAGAGCAACGCTCACACCATCGGCATGGTCCACGCGCAAGGGCCGATCCTGTTTGCCATCGACGCCATTGAGCGCAGCTTTCCGCGTCGCCACAGCTGGCACTCGTCGGGGCTCTTGTTCCACGCGGCGCCGCAGTTTGCGCACTCCCACGTCGGGCTGCACGAGTTCGCGCACGTCCTCGACTTTCTCGGACAGCAGGGCCGCTCGACAGGCGTGCCGGTGAGCTTGCCGCCGGTGGTCCAGCGTCAGTGGCATCAGCAGCTGGCCTTCGAGCGCGAGCGCCTGATGGAGGGCAACTCGGTGCTCAACCCCTATGGGCTGAAGAACGAAGCCGAGCTGTTTGCAGTCTCCGTCGAGAGCTTCTTCCAAGACTCGCAGCGTCTGCTCGCCCACCATCCCGAGCTGTACGGACTGCTGGCGGACTTTTTCAATCAAGATCCCGCCGCCCGTCACACGCCGCCCGCGCCGGTCGCTTCCTTCCGTCCCTGGTTCGCCCTCGGCACGCCGGTTCGTTACACCGCCTAGTCGGACCTCCGCTTCCCCGCTTCCGGCGATACGACTATCGCGATTATGGATAGTATCGGCATATATACGGCTACAACACACTGGCGTATATTGAATCCGGTGTAGGGAATGTAGGGACCGAATACGCGGTTGGTGATAAGCCGTAGCGGACTTTCTTTCCTACGTTGTCGCCGCACCTCGCACATCTGGGTTGCGGAAATACGCGCACTTCACCGCCGTTTCGGCACCTAAGACTGCTTTCTGCTACGGCGGAGCCAGCTCGGCCACCGCGCCGTACCTCGCTCCACAGGTCTCCACACCGGATCATGGAAAACCTGTGAATAACCGTGTGGGCACGGGCCAGATCCTGGCGTTTTCCAAGGACTTTCCTGTGGGCGCCTATTTTTTGGGCAGACGCGCTGGCGACGGCTTAGTCGCTTTTCCTACCGCGATCAGGCTTACCGAATCGACGGCTTCTTATTGGCTCCTGGGGCGGATTGGGAAAATTGGTCGTACCAAAACACGATCCATCAGAGCCGCAGAAAATTCGCCCTGGAACACCAAGCTGCACATGTCGATAAAAGTCGCGATCGGCCAAATTCCTGATTGGTTCCTGGCAGCTACAAGCGGGTAAGTGGCTTGTGCTTTCAACTACGCAAGAGGTAGAATCGGGCGGTCCCAAAAGATACCTACGCAAAAGGCCCATACCCATGACAGATATCGTGCAGGCACTCGCCACCCTGGATAGCGACCCCACGCAGGCTCAGGCCCGAGAGAAGCTGAGCGCACAGGCGAAGGCCGCGGCCCAGACATCGAGTGAAGTAGCAGCGCAGGCCCGGACGGCCGTGCGCGAGGCCCAGAAGCGTTTTCGCGAGCGTGGCGATGCAGAGCTGTGGCTCTTGCTGTGCGACGTGCTCCTAGATTCAGGGCTGCTGACGGCAAACAGTGAGCGGGCAGAGCTCTTGATTGAAAAGGGACGCGTCTGTTGCGACGAGCTGCTCTCGGAGAGTCAGGCGGAGGTGGCCTATCAAGCGGCCCTGGCCGTCGACCCCGAGAACGAGACCGCGCAGGACGCGCTCGAGCAGCTTCAGGCAGTCAAGGGCAACTGGCAGAAGGTGGTCCAAAAGTGGCTCGATGAGGCGAAGCGCTCGACGGAGCGTCAGCTGACCACGGACCTGTATACCCGCATCGGCGAGTACTACGGCAAATACAGTCGGGAGACCGGGGACGCCGAGAGCTACTGGTATAAGGCGCTCTCCGTCGAGCCGCGCAACCGTCGAGCGTCGCTGCACCTGGAGCGACTGTTCCGCGCCCACAAGAAGTGGCCGGAGCTTATCAAGACCTACGAGCAGCGGGCCGACAGCGCAGCGACGAAGGAAGATCGCGTGCTGTCGCTCTTGAGCCTGGCCGATCTGTACGGCAAGCAGCTCCGCAATCACGATGCCGCTGTCGAGGCGCACAAGAAGGCGCTGACCATTGACCCGGCCAACGGGCGGGCACTGGCGGCGCTGGTCGCGCTCTACACCGAGAAGCAGGACTTTGCGTCGCTCATCAAGCTCTACGAGCAGGCGCTTAAGGTTCGGCAGCGCACCGACAGCGAGCTGCCGACGGTGCTGGAGATCGGGCGGCTCTACTTTCACAAGCTGAAGAACTTCGAGCAGGCCAACGAGTACTACCAGCGGGTGCGCAAGGTCGATCCGGCGCACGCCGAGATGCTCGACTTCTATCGCTCGTACTACGGTGGCAAGGGCACGGGCAAGCCGACTGCCGACGACAGCAGCAAGCTTCTGGCGGTGCTGACGCAGGCGCAGAAGGTTGAAAACGACGCGGGACGGCGGCTGTCGCTCGGGATCGAAATGGCGCAGGTCGCCGAGTCGTCGCCGGGCGGGCTGGATAAGGCGATCGACATTTGGAAGTCGGTGCTCAAGCTACAGCCTGGCCACAGCGACGCGAGCGCGGCGCTCAAGCGACTGTATACGCGGACCGAGAAGTGGAACGCGCTGCTCGAGATGCTCAAGGAGCAGGCCGAAGCGCTGTCGAAGGATGACCCGGCGCAGCTCGATCAGCGGATTGAGCGGCTGCTCGAGGTCGTGACGATCTACCGCGACCGTCTGAAGCTCGACGCGATGGTGATCAACACCTACAGCGCGATCTTGCAGCTTAGGCCGGAGCACCTGGGGGCGCTCGACGCGCTGGCGCAAAAGTACGAGGCGATGGCGCGCTGGAACGACCTGATCGGCGTGCTGCAGCGCAAGGCCGATCTGCTGGCCAAGTCGCCCGAGGCGCGGGCCGAGCAAGCGCGGCTGCTCAAGCGCGTGGCGCAGCTGTGGATCGACAAGTTTTCGAACCACAACCAGGCGGTCAAGCCGCTCGAGGATCTCTACGCGATCGATCCCGACGATGCGGAGACGGTGACGCGGCTGCGCGACATCTACAACAAGCGGCGGTCGTGGCGATCGCTGCTCGACCTAGAGCGACGGCAGCTCGATGTGCTGGAGCTTCACCCGGAGCGGATTCCGACGGCGGAGGCGTGGCTCAAGGAGCGGCGGACCCGTCTGACCGAGCTGGCGAAGCTGGCTCAGGATCGTCTGGGCGACAGCATCGAGGCGATCGGTATCTGGAATCGGCTGCTCGAGATCGACGAATCCGACGAGGGTGCGCTGACCGCGCTCGCCAGCCTGTACGAAAAAGAGAAGCGCTTTGCGGCGCTGATCGAGGTCCTGCTCCGTCAGAAGGCGCGCAGCAAGGACGTCAAGACCCAGGTGGCGCTGCTTGAGCGAATCGGCACGCTGCTGGCGGAGAAGCTGGTTGCGGCGGCGCCGGCGGTCGATGTCTACCGCGAGATCGTGCGGCTACAGCCGACGCATCAGAAGGCGATGCGGACGCTGCGCGAGCTGTACGGCCAGGCCGGTCAGTACGACGAGCTGGAGAAGCTGTACGGGCAGCAGGCGCAGTGGGACGAGCTGTACGAAGTGTTGCTGACGCTGGCCGAGCGGGCGGAGCAAGCGGCGACGCGAATTGACCTCTACCTGCGGGCGGCGCGGGTGGCCAAGGCGCACCTGTCGAGTCAGGACAAGGCGCAAAAAGCGTTCGAGCGGGTGCTGGTCGTCGAGCCGCAGCACCTGCAAGCGGCGACGGCGCTGCTGCCGATCTACCAGGCGACGGAGAAGTGGCCGCGGCTGCTCTCGATGTACGAAGTGCTGCTGGGTCACGCGCAGAGCGACGCCGAGAAGATCCAGCACATGCACAAGATCGCCGAGCTGGCCGAGCAGAAGCTGTCGGCCAAGCCGCTGGCGTTCTCGTGGCTGTCGAAGGCGTACGCGCTGCGTGAGACGGAAGCGCTCGACAGCAAGCCCCGTCAGCAGATCGAGGCGGAGCTGCGCCGACTGGCCGGTGAGGCCGATACCTGGCAGGACCTGGTGGCGATCTACGCACGCCAGGTGACGCAGCTCGACGACGGGCCGCACAAGCTGGCACGGCTGCGACTGCTCGGTCAGTGGACGCAGCAGAAACTGCACCGTCTCGACGAGGCGCGCGGCTACTGGGAGCAGGTGCTCGCGAAGGTGGCGCTCGACGAAGAAGCGCTGACGGCGCTCGAGCAGATCTTCCTGACCCAGGACAAGTATCCCGAGCTGCTCGGCATCTATCGCAAGCGCGTCGAGAGCCAGAGCGATCCGCAGAAGCGCACCGACGTGCTGTTCCGGATGGCCAACGTCGAGGAGAACAAGCTCAACGATCGCGGTGCAGCGGCGGCGACCTATCGGCGGATTCTCGCTGAGCCGGCGACGATGTCGTCGATGGCGACGACGATGCGAGCGCTGCGGGCGCTTGAGAAGATCTATACCCAGTCGGGCGACTCGGAGTCGCTGGCCGAGGTTCTCGAGGCGCAGCTCCAGCACATTGCTCAGTCGAAGACGGGCAGCGAGCGCAGTGAGCGCGACATCGAGACCCAGATCATGATCAGCTTCCAGCTCGGTGAGCTGTATGAGCTGCATCTCGACAAGCCGGAAAAGGCGCTCGAGCGCTATCGGCAGGTGCTGCAATTGACAGCGGGTCACCGTCCGACGCTGGTGGCTCTCGAGCGCTTCCTGGTGCCGGGCAATCCGGTGCGCGTCGAAGTGGCGCGGCTGCTGGTGCCGGCCTACGAGCGCTCCGACGACACCCGCAAGCTGGCGGCGGCGCTCGAGATCGTGCTGTCGGCGACGGTGGATGCGGCGGAGGAGCTGGAGCTTCTGCGGCGACTGGCGGGCCTGGTCCGCAAGCTCGGCGACGTCGAGAACGCCTACAAGTTTGCGGCGCGGCTGTTCGAGCGGATTCCCTACGATCACGACAACCGGCACGAGCTGATCGAGCTGGGCGAGACGCTGGAGCGGCAAGAAGCCGTTGCGGTGCTGCTCGAGGATGCGGAGCGATCGGCGCGGCGGGCGGGCGACAGTCAGCTGGCGCGCGACCTGGCGTGGGATCTCGGACAGCTGTTCGGCGAGCAGCTGCACGAGGTCGAGAAGGCCGAGGCTGCCTACATCCGGGTCCTCGAGAGCGACGAGTCTCACGAGGGTGCGGCGCGGGCGCTCGAGGAGATCTACCGAGCGGGTGAGCGCTTCCGTGAGCTGCGACGGCTGCTCGAGCGGCGCAAGGACCTGGCGGTCGAGCCGAGCGATCGCAAAGAGCTGCTGTTCCAAATCTGCGATCTCGACGAAGGCGTTCTCGAGGACGAAGAGGCTGCCTCGCGTGACTATGCGGAGATCTTGGAGATCGATCCGTCGAACACCCGGGCCTTCAAGGCGCTCGAGCGACTGCATACGACGGCAGAGCGCTGGCGGGAACTCGACGAGCTTTTGGCGCGGGCGGTGCCGCACATCGACTCAGCGGTCGAGCGGGCGCAGCTGCGTTACCGTCGTGGTGAGCTGCATGCGGTGCGGCTCGATGATCCCGATGGTGCCTGCGAGCTTCTCGAGGAAGCGCTGTCCGAGCAGCCCAAGCACAAGGGGGCCCGTCGCGCGCTCGAGGGACTGATGGACAATGCGGGCCTGCGTCAGCGCATCGCCCGCACCTTGGAGCCACTGTTCGAGCACGACGGCGACAATGCCAAGCTGGTTGCGGTGCTGTCGGTGCAGCGCGAAGCCCTGCCGATGGAGCGCAGCCCCGAGGCGGCGGCACTGCTGTCGCGGATCGCGAATATCACCGAGGAGAAGCTGCGTAAGCCCGACGGTGCGCTTGGTGCGTATCGTGAAGCCCTGCGGCTCGATCCGGCGGACCCGCAGCATCGCGGCAACGTCGAGCGCGTTGCGACGGCACTCGGACGGCATGAAGATCTGGCGGCGGCCTGGGAAGAGGCGTTCCTGGCGACCGACCAGGACAACCTGGCCCTGCGTGGCGAGCTGCTCCGTCGGGCTGCCGAGCTGTACGATCACAAGCTGGGTGACGCCGAGCGGGCCCGCGACGCCTGGAAGCGGCTGCTCGATCTCGATCCGACCTCGCTCGATACGGCGCGACCGGCGGCGGTGGCCCTGGCGCGGCTCTATCAGCAGGCCGAGCAGTGGCGTGACCTGATCGACGTTTTGCGTCGCCAGGCCGAGTGGTCGCAGGGGGACGAGCGCAAGACGCTGCTGTTCCGCATCGGTGAGATTCAGCAGGGTCTGCTCGACGACAGTGATGCCGCGATCGCGACCTATCGCGAAATTCTTGACGCGGATGCCCAGGAGGTGCGGGCGCTCGATGCGCTCGAAGCGCTGCATGTTGCCAAGGAGCAGTGGACCGACCTGATCGGCATTCTCCGTCGGCGAGTCGATCTGGCTGGTGACAGTCAGACGCGCCGAGATCTGCTATGGCGGATTTCCGAGGTGATTGAGGTCAAGCTCGGCGATCGCGACGAGGCGATCACCGCCTACGGCATCATCCTGAGCGAGCGGGCCGAGGACGTGCCGGCGATCGATGCCCTGGCCCGTCTGTACGAGTCCGCTGAGCAGCACTCCAACCTGCTCGATATGCTGGAGCGTCGGCTGCCGCTGACCCGAGACGTGGCGGATCGGGTGACGCTGAGGCTTAAGATGGCGCGGCTGCTCGAAGGGGCACTGCGCCGGACCGACGCGGCGCTCGAGGCCTATCGTGAGGTGCTCGTCGACGACGCCAGCAGCAAGGTGGCTCGCGAGGGCCTGGAGCGGATGCTCGATGACGACAGCCTGCGACTGCGGGCCGCCGAGGTGCTCGAGCCGATCTACTCGCTGCATGGTGACACCCGGGCGCTCGAGCGGCTGAGCGAGCTGTTTGCGACCTACCTGGCCGACGTTCACGAGCGGATCGTCCGGCTGCGCAAGGTGGCGGAGCTGCGCATCACGCTCGGCGAGCCGAAGGGCGCACTCGAAGCGCTGTCGCGGGCGGTGCGGCTGGCCGTTGCCGAGGGTGAGCTGCCCGACCTGCTGGATCTTGTCGAGGCGCACGTGGAGAAGTTCAAGGCCCAGCGCGACCTCATTGAGCTGTACCGCGAGGTCTGCGACCAGATTCTCGATACGCGGGTGCAAGAGCGGGTGCTGCTTCAGATCGCCAAGGAGGCCTACGCGCTGGGTGATCGGGACGTGGCCCGCGATTACTACCGTCGGGTGCTCGATAACACCAGTGATCACCTGACCGCGCTCGAGGCGCTCGAGAAGATCTACGCCGAGGGCCGTGAGCAGGAGTCGCTGCTCGAGATCTATTCGAGGCGGGCTGCCCTGGCCCAGCGCGAGGATCGTCGGGACGACGGACAGCGTCGCCAGTACCTCATTTTGGCCGCGGATTTGTGTGAGCGTGAGCTGGGTCGCGGCGACGAGGCGATTGCCCTTCTCGAGCAGGTGCTCCAGCTGTTTCCGTCGGACGCCGAGTCGGCAAACTCCCTCGAGCGGCTCTACAAAAACAGCCTGCGCTGGGCGGATCTCGCCGATCTGCTCGAGCGCCGGCTCAAGTATGCGTCTGCTGATTCCGAGGTGGTCGATCTGCGCTACCGACTCGGTGTGCTCTTCGAGGAGGAGCTACAGAGTCCTGACCGCGCGGTCGAGAACTATCGCTTGGCGCTCACCGTCGACAGCGAGCACGAGCCGTCGATTGGCGCCCTCGAGCGCTTCCTCGACGATGTCGATCAGCGTGTGACGTCGGCGTGGGTGCTCAAGCCGATCTACGAGAGACGCGGCGACTGGGCCAAGCTGATTCGCACTCACGAGATTCATCTCTACGCCGCTGACGACAGCGAGAAGCGGATTGAGTTCACTCGGGCGATCGCGGCGCTTTACGAGGACAAGGTCAGTGATCTGGCGCAGGCGTTCGCGTGGTACGGCAAGGTGTTCGTGCTCCAGCCGGGCGACGAGGGAACCCGTGATCAGTTGGCGCGGCTGGCGGCTTCACTGTCGTCGTGGCAGGGTCTGGCCGAGCTGTATCAGCGCTACCTCGACGAGCAGACCAGCGATAGCGAGCCGGCGACGATCGACGTGCTGCGCACCGCCGCTGAGATTTACGATCAGCGGCTCAGCCAGGTGGATCAGGCCAAGGAGTGCTACCGTCGGCTGCTCGCCGTCAACACCGAGGACATGGCCGCGTTTACGCCGCTGGAGTCGATGCTGTCGCGGGCCGCGCGCTGGAATGACCTCTATGCGGTCTACCGCGACGCCATTCGGGACACGCTCGACCAGGATCGCAAGAAGGCGCTCTTGTTCAAGGTCTCGGCGCTCCAGGAAGAGCACCTCGAGGACCCGACGGCAGCGATCAGTACGTTCCGCGAGATCATTGACCTCGACAGCGAGGACGAGCCGGCGACGCTGGCCCTCGATCGGCTGTACACGACGCTGGAGCGCTACCAGGACCTCGCCGAGCTGCTGATCCGTCGCATCGAGCGGGCGGAGCGCGGTGGGGCGGCGGAGCTTGGCAAGTGGAGCGAGCTGAAGCTGCGACTGGCCGGGCTGTACGAAAACAAGCTGCAAGAGCTGCCGAAGGCGATCGACGCCTACGAAGAAGTGATCGCCAAGGACGAACAGTCGGTGCCAACGCTGGCCGCGCTCGAGCGACTGCTGACCGAGCTGCCCGAGCGAGAAGGGCTGCGCTATCGCGTCGCGCGGATTTTGGACCCGCTGTATCGGCGAGCCGATGCCTGGCAGAAGCTGTCGGCGCTGCTCGAGGTTCAGCTGCTATTCGTCGACGACAAGCCGCGCCGGATCGAGATTCTGCGCGAGATCGCCACGATTCAGGAGTCGCGTGGTCAGGATGCGCAGTCGGCGTTCCAAGCGCTGGCGCGGGCCTGGCTGGAAGAAGCAGGCGAGGGCGAGTCGCGTGAGCAGCCGCTGTTCGACGAGCTGTGCCGGCTGGCCGGTCTGACCGCGGGCTGGCGTGGGCTGGTTGGAATCCTCGAGAAGGCCGTCGAGGGCTCGTATGACTTCGAGCTGACGGCGCGGGTGTGGGCTCGCATTGCGCGGATCTACGACGAGCAGCTCTCGGACCGCAGCCAGTCGATCGACGCCTGGCGCAAGGTCACGGGTGTTCACGACGAGGACGACCAGGCTTGGCAGAACCTCGAGCGGCTGCTTTCCGCCGAGGAGCGCTCGAGTGAGCTGGTCACGGTGCTGGAGAAGCGCTTCACGCTGGTCAGCGACTCGCAGGAGCAGAAGCGACTGCTCTTCCGGGCTGCTGAGCTGCACGAGACGGTGCTGGGCGCGCCGGAGAAGGCGATTGCGACCTGGCGGCAGGTGCTGTCGCTCGATGACCACGATGGAAACGCGCTGGCGGCGCTGGCCCGGCTCTACGAGGGACGCGATGCGTGGCGAGACCTGACCTGGGTCTACGGTCAGCAGATCGAGCAGGCGGACAGCGAGACGGTCCGTCGCACCCTGCGCTTTGCGATGGCCCGCGTCTACGAGGACAAGCTGGGCGACTCGTTCGAGGCGATGGGCGCGTACAAGAGCGCGCTCGAGAGCAATGCCAGTGACAGTGAGGCCCTGACGGCGCTCGGACGGCTGTATGAGAAGGAGAGCCAGTGGGCCGATCACCTCGAGATCCTCGACAAGCTGGCCGCTCTGCAGGACGGTGAGCGCAGCGTCGGGGCGCGGCTGACCCTGTGGCTGCAAGCGGCGCGGGTCACCGAGGAGAAGATTCAGGAGACCGACGCGGCGATTCGTCGCTACGAGCAGATCCTAACCTTCGAGCCGCAGGCCGAGCAGGAACTGGCGGACTGGATGACCGCTGCGCAAGTCGAGCAGTCGACGGCCATCAACAAGGATCGCTTCCAGGTGTTCCAGATTCAGGCCGACGCCAAGTTGGCGCTCGAGCGGCTGGTGCAGTCGCCGGAGACGCGGGCCCAGGCGGCGGTGGTGCTGGAGCCGCTGTATCGCAAGCACAGCGAGTGGCGGCCTCTTATCGACCTGCTCGAGCTGTCGCTGTCATCGGCGGCGGACCCGAGCGAGCGACGGCGGATTCTCGCCCAGATCGCCGGTCTGCAAGAGAGTGGTCTGTCCGACCCGGCGAGCGCTTTTGCGACCTGGGGACGTATCCTGACCGAGGACGGTTCCGACGAAGAGGCGATGCAGCAGCTGGAGCGACTGGCGCAGCTCGGTGGGGAGTACGGCGAGCTGGCCCAGATCTTCGAGCAGCGTTTGGAGACGGCGAGCGATCCGGAAGTGCAGCGGGTGTTCGCCCTCAAGCTGGCGGGTCTGTACGAGACGAACCTGGCTGATTCGAGCAAGGCGATCGAGCGTTACCGTCGAGTCCGTGAGCTGCCGGGCAACGAGATGGAGGCCCTGTCGGCCCTCGATCGCTTGCTCCAGAAGAGTGGCGCTCTTGCCGAGCTGGCCGAGGTCCTCGAGCGCGAGGCCGAGGTTGCCGATTCACCGACGGCGCAGGCTGACTTCCTGTTCCGCCTGGGTGAGCTAAAGACCGGTTCGCTCTACGACCTCGACGGTGCGCTACAGGCGTTCCGCAAGGCGCTCGAGCGCTTCCCGCAGCATGTGGCGGCGCGAGCTGCCGTCGAGCGGCTGATCAACTCGCCGGCGCACGCACTGTCGGCCCTTGAGCTGCTCGAGCCATTGGCCGAGCAAGAGCGTGACTTTCACAAGCTCGTCGAGCTGCTCGAAGTTCGCGTCGGTGTGACCCAAGGCAAGCCGGAGCGAGCGGCCCTGCTCGAGCGGATTGCCAACCTGGCCGAAAAAGAACTGAGCGATCCGTCGCGGGCGTTTGACGCGGTGGCGCGGGCCTTCATCGAGACTCCCGACGAGACGCGGCTGACCGACGAGATGGAGCGGCTGGCGCGGGCTTGTGGACGAGACAGCGACGCGGCTCTCAAGCTGGAAGAGGTCCTTGATCGCGTGACCTTTGGTCTCAAGTCGAGCGACAGCGGACGACGGATGGCCGTGGAGATGCAGCGTGAGCTGGGCCTGCGGGCAGCGCGGATCTGGGAGCGTCTGTCCGACGATCAGCGAGCCGAGACCCGTTACCAGACGGTGCTCGATCTGGAAAGCGACAATCACGAAGCGCTGGCGGCGCTCGAGCGAATCTACCGTCAGCGGGGCGATGCGACGCTGCTCGCAGAGATGCTGCTGCGGCGTGCGTCCCTCGAGGACAACATTCCCAAGCGGAAGTCGCTGCTTACCGAAGCTGCGGGCCTGTATCAGGGACCGCTCGCCGATGAGTTCAAGGCGGTCGAGGCGTGGAAGAAGATCCTCGATCTGGACGAGACCGATGGCAAGGCCCTGTCGTCGCTGGCAGAGCTTTATCACCGCAGCCGTCGCTTCGAGGAGCTGGTGTCGGTACTGACGACCCAGGCTCGGCTGCTCAGTGGCAATGCCAAGGCGAACATCTTGGCGCGCATCGCCGACCTGCTCTCCGACGAGCTGGATCAACCGGCGCAGGCGATCGAGGTCTATCGCGAGCTGCTCGGAATTCAACCGGGCTCGCTCAAGGCGCTGTCGGCCCTGGAGGCGCTGTATACCCGTCGCGAAGACTGGGCGCAGGTACAGGAAGTCCTCGGTCGCCGTCTCAAGGCCGTGCCGCAGACCAAGGACAAGATTGCGGTGCTCCGCAAGCTGGCGCAGCTGTCGCTCGAGAAGCTCCAGTCGGTTGACGATGCGGTCTCGCATTTGCAGCAGGTGCTGGAGATTCAGCCGGGCGATCCCGATGCGCAGGCCGACCTGGAGCGACTGCTCGAGGCCGGTGAGAAGTGGTACGAGCTGGTCGATGTGCTGGTCCGTCACGCCGATGCCTCGCAGAAGGCAAGCAAGCTCGACGAGGTGATCGCGCTGCTGCTGCGGGCCGCCGAGATTTGGGAGGGCAAGGTCCAGGCGCCGGAGCAGGCCAAGAAGCTGCTCGAGCGGGTGCTGGAGATTGATCCCAACCACGTCCGTGCCCTGATGTCGCTGGCGCGCATTTACGAGTCGCAGCACGACTGGGCCCGCTGCAAGGCGACGCTCGAGAAGGCGGTGCGGCTGGCGAAGACCAACGCCGAGATGGCCGAGCTGTACTATCGCCTCGGTCGCATGGAAGCCGAGCGTCAAGGCGATGCCGCTGCCGAGCCGTACTACGAGCGTGCGCTACAGGCCGATCCGACCAACGTCGAGGTCGCCGAGGCGCTCGAGAAGCAGGCGCGGGCACGGGGAGATTTCCGTCGGGTGGCGGCTCTCCTCGAGGTTCGCTCCGAGCGGATGCAGTCTCTCGATGCGCAGAAGCAGAAGGAGCTGCTTGTCGAGCTGGGTCGGCTCTATGTCAACGAGCTGAAGTCCCCCGAGGGTGCGCTGCCGGTGCTCCAGCGGGCGTACAAGCTGGCTCCCGACGACATTCAGGTCGTCGAGCCGCTCGCCGAGATCTACTACAACGCTGGGCGGACCCGTGAGGCCCTGCCGCTGTACAAGACCATCGTCGAGCGCACCTCCAAGGGTCGTCGCAGCAAGGATCTGGCGCGCATACACTTCCGGCTTGCCTCGATCGCCGAGAAGGAAGGCGAGCTGCCCAAGGCACTTGAGCAGTACAACGCCGCGTACGCCATCGACGCCGGACACCTGCCGACGCTGATTGCGCTGGGTCGGCTGTACATGAACCAGTCGGATTGGGAAAAGGCGCGCCGTATCTACCGCTCGATGCTGCTCCAGAACCTCGATCCGGCCTCGGGCGTGACCCGCGCCGACGTGTACCTGCACCTCGGTGAGATTCACGAGAAGCTCGGCGAGGGACCGAAGGCCGTCGGTATGTACGAGCGTGGCCTCGAGCTGGACCCGAACCATGCCGGACTGCTGCTCGCCATGGGCCGCGTCCGTCAGAGCTAGCCCCGGCTGCTGCCTCACCGCGACGGGCCCATAGAACCCCGTCGCGCCTCACTCTCACTACTCCGCTTTCGGCTCGTTCGTCGTCGCCTTGGGCCGCTCGCTCGGGCTGTCGAGTTCCTGCTTGGCCTTGCGCGCCACGTCGCTGGTCAGCTCTTTCGCTCCGTCGGCGAGCTCCTTGGCTTCGGGAGTCTTGGCAATCCGCACCATGTGTCCCCACAGTGTGCGTTTGCCGATCGGCACCGTGACCGCAAAATACCCAAACGCGATGGCCCCGAGGAGCCCGAGCAGTCGCTTCATGGCCGACATGCTAGCAGACGTGCCGCAAGTGGGCGCTGCGCGAAAAGGGGTCGCGACAGATGCGCGTTCGCGTGCTATGTACACGGCTCTCGCCGGTGGGGTGCTTCTCCCCCGCAGTCCGGCGGAACCATCGCCCTAGAGAGAGAACCTAGAATGAAGACCAAGCTGCGTCGCTGCGGTGTGTTCGCCGCGCTTTTGTTTGTGGCCGTGACTGCCTCGTGCAAGCAAGGGGAGGGCGAGCGCTGTCAGCTCGACGAGGACTGCGGAGACGGCTTGTACTGTGAGCTGGCCGGCAACACCCGCGCCCAAGGCGGCTTCTGCAAGGCCCCCGGTGCTACCACCACCGTCGTGGATATGAGCAGCCCCGCCGATCTTTCCAAGCCAGATATGTAATCGCTCCGTCCGAGTGGACGACGTCGCAGCTCAGACGGTGAGCTTGGCGCGACCACTGCGCTCGAGCGCCGTCGCAAGCTCGGGCAGTGCCGGCGGCTCTTGGTCGAGTAGCTTGGCCAGCGCTCGGGCTACCACGGCCTCGGCGGTGACCGCTCGCGCCGCATCGGCTCGTTCAAACATATCGGCATCTCGACGCGAATCCGCCAGCCGCCGCCCAAACGAAAACAGCTGAGACTTTGCGTCGCTCACCCGAGGGCGACCCAGCTGCTGGCCATGACGCCACGCGACGGCGGCGCGACCGACCTGCTCCAGCTCACGCAGACCTCCTCGCTCGTACCAGGCGATCCCGCCGCGAATCCGCTCCGGCTGGGAAGGATCGGCGAACATCGCCAGCACTTCCGGCCCCGTCTCAGACAGCGCTTCACCGGCCACCGGCAGCGTCGGCGTCGGGAAGATCGGCTCCTCATTGATATCGACCCAGTCGCTGAGCACGTCGGGCCAGTTTGGCGCGCGCAGGGCCCGCACCTGCTGCGGCTCAATCACCGTCACGACTTTTGCACCGGGCAGGCGCAGCACCGACACCAGCGACGAGCCACGCCACACCTTGACGAGCCGTCGCGGCAGCTCTGCCGAGAACTCACCGGGAACCAGCAGCCACTCAATCATGGCCGCATTGTAACAGCGCCCTTTGTCCCCGCAGCGCCGCTTAGAGGCCCGTCGCAGAGCCGGCTTGGTGGGGCGCCGAAAATGAAAAAGCCAGCTAGAGACCCTAGCTGGCTTTCCGTTGGAGAGTGGGCGTTACTGGACTTGAACCAGTGGCTTCAACCGTGTGAGGATTGCACTCTACCGCTGAGTTAAACGCCCGAAATCGTTCGAGTTACCGAACGCTCGCCCAAGAAACTAATACCTGGGACTTGCTGGCCGCAAAGAAAATCTGCGTGCCGAATTGGCTAACAGACCTTCTCGACGGCGCCACTGCGGAGGCAGCGGGTGCAGACGCGAATGCGACGGCTCACACCACCCACCTTCGCGTGAACACGCTGTAGGTTGGGGTGCTGCACCATCTTGGTTTTGATGTTCGAGTGACTGACCTTGTTGCCGACGAGGCGGCCCTTGTCACAGAGATCGCAACGATTTGCCATGGTCGTTTTGCCAGAGATGTTGTGGAGACCGAAATTCAGTCAAGTTCTGCCCCGAAAGTCGGGGTCAGCCAAACGAGAGCCGAATATCTATCACGGCCAAGTTGGCCGAATCAAAAGAAAAATCGCGGGGCGCTGGCTGCTGACACCTGGATCTGGCCTGGTCTGGTCACTGAGACGCTGATCGAGCCCAGCTGGTCGGTGCGTAGGATCTGGCTGTGGGCTTGCTGATAGCGCTCGACCACCGACGGGTGTGGAAAGCCAAAGCGGTTGTGACGGCCCACCGAGCAAATCACCAGCTGGGGCGCAACCGCCTGCACAAACGGCTCCGTCGAGGACGTCCGGCTACAGTGGTGCGGTGCCTTCAATACGTCGGCGCGCAGGTGGTGTCCACTCGTCAGGAGGCGCTGCTCAGCGACGGACTCGATGTCGCCCGTCAGCAGCAGCGAGCGTCCGGCATAGCGCACGCGCAGCACCACCGACGCATCATTGAGCCCCAGTGGTTGATCGGACTCGCTAGGAAGCGCAGGCGGGGTCAGCACGTCGATCACGACTGCGCCGACGGTGAACGAGTGCGGTGCGACCACCAGCGCTCTTTGAGCCAGCGCAGCCCGACGCAGTTGGTCCATTTCGGCTTCAGCGGCGGTAAGTTCTCGACGGAGCTGCATTGTCGTGGCCTCCTGCGCACGGCGCGGCAGCGGCTGGAGCCAGAGCTCTCCGACGGAAAACTCGCTTAGCAGCGCTCGCAGCCCGCCGCTGTGATCGGGGTGGGCATGGGTCATCACCAGCCAGTCTATTCGAGCGATTCCTCGCCGACGGAGATAGGGCGCGACCACCGACAGTCCTGCATCATGGCCATCCTCGCTCGCTGGGCCGGCATCAATGACCATGACCTGACGCTGCGGCAGCTCGATTACCAGGCTGTCGCCCTGTCCGACGCTGAGTGCCGTGAGGCGCAGCTCGGATCGGGGTCGTAGGTGCTCGAGCAGGCAGCAGGCGACTGCCACCGCTGCCATGGCATATCCCCAGCGCCGTCGCAGACCCGCCATCAGCAGACCGCAGGCGAACAGCAGCAGCCAGGCGATCGGCGGTGCAGGGACTGCCCAGCTCAACCCAAGCCCGGCGAAGCGACCCGCGAGCCACAGAAATAGGGTTGTGGCGTGCAGGGTCAGGCCGAGCAGCAGCGTTCCCAGCGCCGGGAAAAGCGTTCCAAGCACCAGTCCACCCAGGCCGAGCGGCAGGATGAAGAACTCCCCGAGCGGCACCACCAGCAGGTTGCTGAGCAGTCCGGTGGCGACGAAGCGGCCAAAGTAAAGCGCCCCAAGTGGCATGGTCGCCAGCGTTGCCCCGACGGTGGCCGAAAGTGCTCGCTCAAGGCCGCTGGTGATCGTGTGCACGGCCCTCCACTGTGGCATTCGTCGATACAGCAGCCTTCCGAGCCCTTCGAGGGGCCGCAGATAGGTTAGCCCCAGCGTTGCCGCCATTGACAGCAGCCAGCTGGCCTCGGTGAGCTTGTGCGCGTCACCCTCGGGGATTGGCAGGCCGGTAAAGAGCACCGCCAGAGCGAGGCCATGGCTCAGCGGGGCTCGTCTGCCGCACGCGACGGCGGCGAGCCACAGCGACAGCGCACAGGCCGCCCGTACCGTCGGTGACTCGGCACCGGTCAGCAAGCTATAAAGCAGCACAAACGGGACCGCGAGGCTGGCCGCGAGACGCTGGGTCGGGTATCGCTGCGCCAACCATGGCCACAGCGGCAGCACCAAGGTCAAGGAGCGGAAGAGCAGCCAGCCAACCAGCGCCAGGTGCAGGCCGCTTACCGAGAGAATGTGCGCGATCCCCGCCTCGGAAAAGACGGTACTGATGGGGCGGCTGCCTCCGGCGCGACGGACGCGATCCGCGGCAAACAGTTCGCCACGCCAACCGAGACACAACGCTACCAAGACCGCTTTGGCTTCATCCGGACCGTCGACAGCCGCCAGCCGTTGCCGCCAGTGAAGACGCAGCTGCTCGATTGGGCGTCGCCACAGACTGGTCAAGCGGTCAACTGTGGGCTGCGGACAAGCACTAGCGCTTCTCGGATCGATACGCACCAGATCCGAGGCGGCGGTGCTGGCCATCACGGTTTCGCGTTGTGACGAGGGCCTCTCCTGATGGCTCGGGACGGACTGCTCCGGGCTGGTAGCTCGCAGGACGGTTCTCAGACGCAGCAGGTCGCCAGGCAGCAGCGTGGCTGGGGCCGGCCCACTGACGATCAGGGTACCTCGCAGGGGTCGGTCCAGACAGCCGCCACCTCCGTCAGTTCGATGGATCGCTAGTACGGTGATCGGGAGCAGCTGAGCGGTCATCGTCGGCTTGACCGCCTCGCGCAGCCAGGCTAAGACCGTAACCGGCTCAGTGCGAGCCTCGTGGGCGATTAGATCGGCGGCTCCGTCCAGCTGTGGTGGCACCTGCCGTTCGGCTTGGGCTCGGAGTCCTGTGGCTGCCACCAGTAGTAGCAGGGCCAAGCCGGGCAGAAACCGTCGCCACCAAGCCGCGCCCAGCAGCATGAGCGCGAGGACCAGCAGCCAGGTGGCCGTCCGGGCGTTCACCGCGAGCCAGTCACCGAGCAGGACCGAAAACCCATAGCTAAGTGCGCACAAAGGCAGCGCTTTTGGCATGGCGGCAGTTTTCGGAAACCGTTCGCCCGAGTTGCGTGTAGACAAATTCGTGAATCAAAAAACCATAATTCTTAGCTATGTAATGGCTGTGATACACTGGCCAGACACGCATGCTGGGGTCTAGGATCGATTCGGACATTCCGCCGAAGCTGCTGGCCGCACTCGAGGCCAACGTCAGTGTTCCGCCGCGGTTACGTCAAGAAATTATGTCTCTTTCAATACAGAGCAGAGAGCAGGTTGAAAACCTGGCGGCGAGCATTGTCCGTCACATCTCGCTGTTCGCTGGCGCCGAGAACATCCTGCCCATCCTCACCAAGCTCGATCAGGCGACCAACGGTGTGCTCTCGCTGGTGCCTCGTGATGACAAGCTGCGCGTCGACAATGAAGCCTCGCTGGTGCTGGCGCGGCGCGGTGCGATTACCCTGGCGGCCAAGCTTGGCTTCGGTCCCGTCGAGCGCACCAAAGTCGCCACCGCTGTCTCGGAGCTGGCCCGCAACATCGTAATGTACGCCAAGTCCGGAGAGGTTCGGCTGTCGGTGGTAACCAGTCCACGGATCGGCCTGTCCATCGAAGCGCGTGACAGCGGTCCTGGCATTCCCGACGTCGATAAGGTGCTGTCGGGGGGATTCCGCTCCAAAACGGGCCTGGGAATGGGTCTGCGCGGCGTGAAGAACATCTCCCAGGAGTTCTCCGTTCAATCGGCGCCGGGGCAGGGAACGCGCGTTCGGGCCGTGTTCTATCTATCCGTGCAGCGGTAGGGTCGCGATGTCGACGTTTCACCGCAACACCGCGCTTCGAGCACTGGACCGACGGGGCATCCTCTCGAAGCGGCTGACCAGCGTTGACTTATGTGCTCAACGCTCTCCGAGGCATTCCGATGATTGATCGCATTCCGATCCTGCGCATTCGTGACCTGTTGCTGGTGTCGATCCAGGCGGATCTTCACGACATCCTCGTCGAGCAACTCCAAAGTGACATCCTCAAGGAGCTGGAGCGCAAGAGTGCCCGTGGGCTGGTGCTCGATATCTCGGCGCTGAACATCCTCGACACCTATACCGCGCGAGCATTTGTGCATACCGCTCAGATGGCTCGGCTGATGGGGACGCGGACGATCGTCTCGGGAATGACGCCGGCGATTGCCATGACGCTCACTGAGATGGGCTTCTCGGCGGGCGGGTTCGAGACGGCACTTGATCTGGAGTCGGCCCTGACCGCTTTGTCCACCTACGACAGCGACGAGGAATAACTCTGAGTAACGACTCCTCGCAGTTTCGGGTCGCTTCCTCCGACGGGCCCACTGAGCCAGCCTCTCAGCAGCTGTCGCTGGGGCTGGCCGATTCGGTCGACTTTTCCGGTGCCAGTGAGCACGTGAGGCGCTTTTGCCTGCAGCATGGGCTCGACCGCTTCAAGATCGCCGGCATTTCCAGTCTGCTCGACGATGTCCTGCAACGGATTCGCCGCCTTCAGGTCGAGCCAACGACGCTGACAGTGAGGCGCAGTGACGAGGGTGTCGCGCTCGACTGGATCACCACCAACCTTCGACTGCTGGGCGCAGAGCCGCGACTCGGTGCGGGCTCCCGCGACCAGGTGAGAGAGGCCCCAGCGGCGTCGGCGAATCACATCCACTCTCGGGTGAGGGCGACTGGCTTTCGTTACAGCGATGAGCCGTCGCTGCAAGTGCTGCATCTGGAGCGTCCCCATCCCCGCGAGACGATGTGTGGCGACATGGCGCTGACCGTTCGCCGCGGCAACCTCGTCCGGCTCGTCGTCGCCGATGGGCTTGGCCACGGTCCAGCTGCCCGCGAGGCCGCCCAGGTTGCGATCCGCTGGCTCCACTCGTCGCAGCGCGAGAGCCTGGAAGATGCCGTCTTGACAGCCCACGAGCAAGCCGCAGCGACGCGGGGCGCGACCCTCGGGATTGCCGAGCTGGATCTTCAGACCCAGTCGATTTCAGCCACCACCGTTGGCAATGTTCGCGTCGGCATCTACCAGAACTCGGGCCGAGTCTGGTCACCGTGTGGGACGGACGCGGTGCTCGGTCATGGCCGCGGCAGCTTTCACGGCAAGCTCGATGTTCGCGTCGAGAAGTATCAATTCCCGCCCGGCGCGATCCTGCTGTTGTTCTCAGATGGTTTGGCGAATCAGCTTCGTCTGCCATTCCAGCGCCCCCAGACGCTCGAGGAACTGGCAATGGCGCTCTTTGCGACCTATGCGGTGGGCTCAGACGACGCCACGCTGCTGGCTCTCTCGACGAGCCGCTAAGCCCCAACCACCAGCGAATCGGGCAGCCTAGTCCTCAGATGCGAGGGAGTACGTCACTTCCTGGAAGCCCGGCTTGTTCACTGGCTTCGACAGCTCGGCGCGGATCGTCACCTTGCCTGGCTCCGTCGGGAGCTTCTCGGCCGGAATTACAAACAGCAGCATGCGTGAACCCGCCGAGAGAACCCGTGCATCACGAATCTGCTCGAACGTGACCTTGGTGCCGTGGCTGACCGTCAGCTTGACGGTATGTGGCTTCGCCGAGCCCTTGGTCTTGTCGGACAGCGCCACCGTCACTTTGCACAGGATATCAGTGTCCTCGCCCGCGACGTGACTCGGGCGGAGGGGCCGGTAGCCGGCATCGTTGTCCAACTCCCCGCATTCGATCGATCGAAAATCGTACGGAGCCGGTGGCAGGTCACCCTCTTGAGCCGTCGCAGAACCACCCACCATCGCCAACAAACCCGCCGCCACCATTGCTAACGCCTTGTGCATCGAGAATCGCGCTCCTTCCTTAGAGGCCTAAGAAACAACAGATTTCATAGCACGAAAGATGTGAGCCAAACTGCTCAATCTTTGGTGTTGCGCAGTCGTCGTCGTCGCTGCGCTTCGCGAAGTACCGGCTCAAAGCCATCAGGACCGAGCTGTCCTCGCAGGGTCGCGAGCTGGCGATCGAGCAAATCGGCGACGCCATCCATGTGCCGCATGCGCAGCTCAGCCGCCGACTGGATCAGGACGTCGTAGGCCTCGCAGGTCTCGTCCGCAGCGACGAGGGCTCCGCTCACTAGCGAGACGATGAGCAGACACCAGGCCGCGCTGGCGTGACGGCCCAACAGCCAGGCGAGATCTTGGCGAAGCTCGACGGTGCTGCAGAGCTGTAAGGGGCACTGATAGGCGATCAGACTGAGCAGCCGACACAGCCGCGCGAGGGTGCCCTGTTCGGTGCCAAAGGCTCCATATCGACCTGCGACTACATCGTCGAGCATCGCCCGCGCGAGGCGTCGGTTTTCGGCAAACAGCAGGCCGATCAGTAGCAGCCGCAGCAGGCGGTCTTCAGGGGCGAGTCCGGCGCTGGCATGCAGCGCAACTTGCAGATGTCCTAGCGCCAAATCGCTGCGACCGACGCCCAGCTCGATCGACGCCAGCAGCGTGCGTGCTACCACCGCCAGTCCGCGAGGCAGCTGATCCCCCTTTGCGACGATCTCGAGCTGGTTGCGGGCGGCACCAACGTCCGCGGCACGCAGGAGCCCTTCGGCATACGCGAGCGCCGCACAACCCATGGCGAGCGGTGCCCAGGCGGCATGCTCGACGGACTCGGCCGTTGACGATGCACCGAGCGCTTGGGTGAGTTGAGCAATCTCGTCGGTCAGCGTGGGCTGCCGCCAGCACGCACAATAGAGACTCGCCGCGAGCCACAGCCTTCGCTCTTCGATGCTGCGAACTGGTTTCCCGACGTTGAGTAGCTGCTCGGCCCGCACCCTGTCGCCTCTGCCGAGGGCGGCCAGCGCCACCAGCGAACGGACCGATGCATCGGTAAGCTGTTTGTCGGAAAAGCGGGCTCTGCGGAGCCCCCGCGCATTGGCTTCCGTGGGGCCCTGCTCACGACAGCTCACGATGAGCGCATCATCGAGATTTCCTGCTGATTGGGGAGCACCAACTTGCTCCGCTGGCGGTCGGGCAGCCGGGCCTGAGGACATCGCTCTCCTCCTCGGTGGCGAGAGGGGCCTACTATCGCCACAACCGAGCGGGTTCGGCAAGCCACAATAGGAGAAGCCGTCACCGGAATCCCGGTGAGGCTTGCGGCAGAGAATGTGAAGGGAGAGTCGAAAGGAGCAGCGGCGGGCTCCATGCCGTCAGGACGACGGCACAGGCCGGCTACTGGTGCGTGACGAGGAACTGCGTGCGACGGTTCTTATCGTAGCAAGCCGCGTTCTTCTCGGTGCATATCGGCTTGGTCGGTCCGAAGCCTTCCGACTTCAGACGCTCTGCCGTCACACCGTGATCCACCAGGTACTTGCGGACCGCCTCAGCGCGGTTCTTCGACAGCTGGATGTTCCACTGCAGCTTGCCGCGCTCGTCGGTGTGACCCTGAATGTCCACGGTCATCGTCTGACGAGACTTGAGCACCGAGACCACTTCATCGAGCAGCGGGAACGACGCCGGCTTGATGTCCCACTTGTTGGTCGCGAACAGGATCTGCTGCAGCAGCTTGATCTCGCCTTCCTCGACCTTGATGAACTTGCGAGGCGGCGGGCAGCCGTTGGTCTCCTTCGGACCGGGCTCGTACGGGCACTTGTCGTCCTTGTCCGGAATGCCGTCGCTGTCCGTATCCTTCAGCGGGCAGCCGTTGTTCTCGAGCGGGCCAGGCACATCTGGGCAGCTGTCGAGACGATCAATCAGGCCGTCGCCGTCACGATCCTTGTCTGGACATCCATTGTTTTCCTTCGGACCGGGCTCATTCGGGCACTGGTCGAGACGATCGACAATGCCATCCTTGTCGGTGTCAACGTCTGGGCAACCCTGGTTTTCAGGCGGACCGTACTCGGTCGGGCAGCGGTCGTACTTGCCAATCAGGCCGTCGCGGTCCGGATCGAGGTCGACCACCTTTGGCTTGACCTGCTCCTTGGCTCGGGCCATCGGCAGGTAGCCGATGCTTGCAAACAGACGAACCTGCGGCGAGCCTGCAACGGGAGTAAGGCCAGGACCACCGCCTACGTTGACAGTGATGCCTGTGGTGTGGGTCCAGCGAACGCCCGCGTACAGCTCGAGCGGCGAGTAGATGTCTTGCGCGTTTAGGAAGCTCGTTGAGCCGATCAACTCGCCGGCGATGCCGAAGTTCATGGGCAGCGGCAGGTAAGCGCCGAGGCCGTACCGAGCGCCGGCATACGAAACCTTGATGTTGCGGGCCTGCTGCTCGGCAGTGCGGAGGAAGATACCGGCGTTGAGGGCGACGATGAATCCACCCTTGGTGCGGTAGTCGAACGCGAAGCGTGGCTCAAAGCCGAACGCGTCGTCGCCACGGAACTGAGTACCATCGCCCGTCGGGAAGGTAATCTGTGGCACGAACGCGAGACCGAAGCCGCTCACCGTATTGTCGAGGATGCGAATCTTGCCAACAACACGAAGATCGCCCACGCCAGCCAGCGACGGCTCACGTCCGGTCGGGACATCGCTGACAGGGGTGTTTCGGTCAAACCCTTGGTAGACTACGATCGGGAGATCTAGTCCCAACGACAGCCAGTTGGTAAGGCCGATGCCACCCGTCAGGTGGAGCGTGACCATGTTGGGGACGGTATCAGCGACGGTCATTGCCTGACGATCGCTGAGGAGACGGAGGGGTCGATATGCCCACTCAAACACCGCGTTGGCCATCGGCACCCAACGCCCAGGGGTTCGCGAGCCTTCTACGGTGAAGATGTTCTCTGGACCAATTGCAGGACGAAAAGTCTGAGCGTTTATCGAGAATTGCGCCTGATCTTGGGCGTGGGCGCTATTTCCGAGGGCGAAAAAAAAAACTGGGAGCAGCAGGGCTGCAGCCGCTCGTGAGCCGCGACCACTGCGGGCGTTCCGCAGCCGGCTCCGGAGGCCGAAGCCCAGCAGACCCAGCAGAGCCGCCGCTCCGAGCCACAGACCGCTGTTGCCGCCACCGGTCGTACCACTCTGACCAGCGCTACATCCCGCCTGACCGCCGACGTAGCGATCGTTCAGACGTGACCGACACTCGCCAATGCTGGTGTCGCAGTACTGGGTAGCAGAACAGTCTCCGTCGGTAGTACACTTTTTCGGAGGTGTCTTGCACAGTCCGTTGATGCAGATCTGACCAGCCGGACACATCGTGCCAGGGGTGCAGGGCTGCGGCGGAGTTACGCAAATCTGCTGGTCGGGATCGCAGATCTTGCCGGGGGGGCAGTCTTCGTTCTTGCGGCAAGGCGTGGGGTCGGTGCACTTGCCCTTCATCAGGTCACAGGTCTGTCCCGGCGGGCACTGGTCATCGGCGGTGCACTGCACGCAGTGGCCAGCCGAGCAGATGCGGGCATCGGTGGGGCACTTGGTACAGCTAGGACCACAGTGGTCTGGAACATCGCAAGCCTGGCACAGGCCGTCGCCGCAGTAGTTGCCCATCGAGCAGTTCTGCGACGGGGCGCCGCACTCCTGGCAGGACGCGTTCTCACCAACGATCGAGGAATACAGCTCAGCCTTGTCGATCAGCTTGAACTTATCCATGTACATCGGATCGGTAAGCGCACTGGTGCAGAGGTCATTCGGACACTCCAGCACGTCTACGTCGGTGCGCGCCCACTCCAAGAAGCCGACGTCGCCGTTTTGATAATAGAGCAGCTCAATCGGGTAGAGGCCCGCCTGCTTGAACTGGACGCGATAGATCATGCGCGAGGTTGCGCGGACGGTGTCAGCAACGGGCGTCAGCTGAATTTTGTCCTTGCCAACCCGGAGCGAGCACAGGTCGTTGCAGTACGCGCCGAAGGCGATCGTCTTGCCGGCCAGCGTCGCCGGCACATTGAAGTAACCGCGGATTCGCGTCGCGATATTGGTGTCGTCATCGCGCGGCACCGCCAAGGAGCTGTTCGAGAAGGGCATGTAGTCGTCCATGCCCTTGGGCCCCGTGAAATCACCGAGGCTGTTGTCGTTGGCGTTGCGAAGGTTGATGGTGGTGAACAGCCGGGAGACGCGGCCCGTAATCGTTGGGTCGGACATCCAGTCTTTGTCCAGATAAGCAACCGCATCGGAACCATCTGGCGAGCGGAAGCCACCGAAGCTGTTCTTGAGGTGGATCGTCGAGGCACAGATACCCGTACCCGGATCGGTCCGAGGGGGGGCAACGGCCTGCGCCGGGTCGATCACGACTTCGGCGGCCTGCGCCTGCTGGACAAACCCAGCGAGACACAGAGCGGGGAGGGCTAATAAGTAGCGTTTCAGCATCGGCTTACCTCGATAGCTTGGTTGGATCCCACATCATGGGCCGAACTTTGGTAATGGGATCTCATTTGCTCAGCTGTACCGGTTCTCTTGTCTTGGTGAAACTGCTCACTGCCTGGAAGCTCGTCAGCCCAAGGCGAAATGAGTGGAGCAATCTACAAAAACTCTACCACTCTATTCGGTAGGTCGCTCGTGTCAAGTTGACCCCCAAAGTGGTCTGACAACCTGCTTGTCCGGACTTGCCAGCGGTCTGGCTCCCGGCCCACTGCCGTGGGTGGAAATTCCTAGGCGCGGCGCTCTTTTGCCTTGTCGGCTTCGCCACGGAGAATGATCTCAGCGAGTTCGGGAACGACTTCCCAGGCGATCTGCGAGATGGTCTCGGCGCTCAGGCGAGCAACGGCCTCGTATTCGGCGCCGCGAGCAGCGATTTTCTCGAGAGCGGTGAGCACGGGGGCGGGGACCGCTGCGCGAGGAATGAGCGACGGACGAGGCATCTGAGGCACTTGGCTGGGAATGCCTGCGCCCTGGGCGCTCGACGAGGCGGCACGAGTGGGTTCCGGCATACGGGCTCCTTCACTGGCACTGGGCTCAGGACGAACGGTTTGAACAGGGGGCGTCGCAGGCGCTGCTACGGCAGCAATCGCAGCGGACTCCTTTGGTTTGGCCGCGGGAGTGGGCGTCGGCGAGGGCGGACGTAGGCTGGCGTTACCAAGCGGCTGAACTGGCTGAACTGGCTGCACGGCGGGCGGCGGCGTCAGCGGAACAGCAGGCTGAACCGGCTGCGGCTTGATGGCCACAGGAGGCGTCGTCGGTAGAGCGGTCGGGGCCGCAGCAACACCACCTTTGACCAGAGCGCTCACCTTGTCGATGACAGACTGCGTGTCGAACGGCTTGACGAGGTTGGCGTTGACGCCCGAGCGCTGTCCACGCGCCTCGTCATACGGGTTGAAGTTGCTGGTAAGCAGCAGAACTGGCACGTCCTTGCCATTTGCTTCGCCGCGCGCGGCAGCGGTCAAGTCGTAGCCATTCTTTCCCGTCAGACCAGCATCGACCACCAATACGTCAGGCCGAGCCTCCTTGAGGCGGGCCAGCGCTTCATCGGCGCTCGAAACCGCGACGATCTGGTAGTCCTCCTTGGCGAAGGCGATCTGGACTACCTTCTGCATGGTCACGCTGTCTTCGACGAGCAGGATTTGCTTGGGCATCTGATTTCTTTCTCCCTAGGCTCCGGCTCCCTCGCTGGCCGGGGCACACTGGCTGTCGCGGGCGGTCGATCAAAAAGCAGACTGGCGTCCACACGGGTGCAGCACGCTGTCGCAATTGTAAGTAGTCCGCCATGTTTTGAGAACCATGTAATTTCGCTTTGCGCTTGGCGGATTACGCAGGGTCTGACTCATCGTCGCTGCTTGCGGATCGAGTAGGGTTAGTTGGGACCTCGCGGATTGGGCAGCGCTGACGCTCAAAGCCGCGCACGGCCTCGACGAAGTCCGCTTCCTTTTGCAGATATCTTCCGACGAGCTGATGCAGCTCAGGCTGGGCAAACCAGTGGGCACTGTAGGTGAACATTGGCTCGAAACCGCGTAGCAGCTTTTGATCGCCACCGTGGCCAGGCTCGAAGGCACTGTATCCGTCGCTGATGCATCGCTCAATGGGGTGATAGAAGCAGACCTCGAAGTGCAGGAACGGGATGGTTGTGGCTTCGCCCCAGTAACGGCCGTAGCGACGAGTGTCGCCGCGTAAGTTCCAGGCTCCTGCGATGACCTGTCCGTCGCGGTCGCGGGCCAAGACCAGCTCCAAGCGATCGCCGAGTCTCTCCGCGCAGAGCCGGAAGAAGGCACGGTTTAAGTAGGGTGCCTCGCCGCTGTAACGCAGCGAGGTGCCGACGTACATGTCGAACATCTGGTCTAGCTCGGCGGTGGTGAATCGGCGCTTCCATCTGCCGTCGCTGGAGCGATTGTCGATCGCGGGGGCAGATGACCATCCAGAGTACGTGTCGACGGTGATTCCTGCTTCGGCGAGCTGGCGGCGCTCGCGGCGGATGGTGTTGCGACGGTGGCTGCGGAGCACCGCCAGAAAATCGGCGAACGATCGGTAGCCGTGGTTGTGGAAGTGATACTGGGTCTGCCGGCGGGGCCAGAACGTCGTACCGTCGAGGACATCCAGCTCGTTGCCAGCTTCGGGCTCGGCCTGATCGCGAAAACCGAGGCCGCGCGGAAAGAGCAGATGCGCCGAGGAAAAGCCCTCGCTTTGACACAGTCGCTGGGCCGCTCGCAGCAGCAGGGCTCGCAGGTTTCGTCGCTGCTCGGCGGGCAAGCTGGGGAGCGTCAGCAGGCGCCCACCCGTCACGGGGTTAAACGGGACGGCCAGCACCAGCTTGGGATAGTAGTCCTTACCAAACAGCGTCGACAGCTGCGGCCATTCTTGATCCCAGACCCACTCTCCGTCGCTGTTTAGCTTGACGTAGGCCGGCGCGGCGGCAATGAGCTGACCTTCGGATAGCTCGGCTCGTCGGTCACTCAGCTGATGGACGAGCAGGTGCAGCGACAACCATCCGGACGGCTCCCCGACGCAACCAGTCTGCTCCAAGGCTTGCAAGTAGGCCCATGACAGAAGCGGCGCATCGTCGGGTTCCAGCAGGGCATCCCACGCCGACGAAGCGATCTCCGACAGCTGAGAGCAGACCGTGACGCGAAGCTCAGTCCGAGAAGTCATGGCGCAGGGCGGGAAAGATGATCGATGGGGCTACAGATCGTCACACGGCGTGCCCAGGCGCTCGCCGACGTAGACACCAAACTCGTTGTAGATGCTGGCGATCATGGTGTTGATGTCGAGAGAGACCCGGACCAGCGACGCCGGCTTCTTGCCGTGAATCCACTTGAGCTCTTGAGGGTCCTTGTTCAGCACGAGGCGCAGCGTACCAGTCTTGGTGGCGAAGATGTCTCCCGATGGGTCACTAACGATGCTGGTCATCTGCTGCGGCTTAAGCTGTCCCTTCTGTCCGACGAACACCCGGAAGCGCTGCTTGTCTTCGGGATGGTAGCCGCGGTCGACGTAGTAGTAGGTGCCGCGATCATCACGGGCCAGCGCGTACGGTCTGAACTTGCGTGGGCTGCGCAAGAACTTGGCGCTGCTCAGCATGGCCTTGGCTTCGGCGGCTCCGACGATGGTAACGGCGGCTTTGCGCTGGCCACACTCGACGCGGTAGCTTTTGCCATCGAAGCCGACGTAGCCCGAGCCCTCGCCGCGAGCGCCCTCGGTGAGACGGGGCTCGGCGAAAGCGTGCTCCCAGACATCGCCGTTGCGGCTCATCCCGACGAGCGGTACTTCATAGAAGGACTTGCCGTCGCCATAGAACAGCGCCCGCTGATCGCCAGGCACGGGAGTCACCGCCACAAAGTGGCCTTTTCCGTCGGTCAGGACGCGGAGCTGATCACGATAGGCGCTGACATCGACGGAGGGCGTCGGCGGTTCGGCTGAGGCCGAGCCCACCCAAGAGAGAGCCATCTCGCAGACGGCAGCGACGACGAAGCGAACATGATTAGAGATCATCACAAGGTGTCCCCTGTCGCTGGCCGGCGTAAACGCCCAGCTCGTTGTAGATGAGACCGAGGTTCTCTCGAACCGGCACGGCCACCAGCTTTCGCTGCTTGGCACCCTCGATCCAGGTGGAATCTCGACGATCGAGAATGAGCCGCAGACTTCCCGTTTTCGTCGAGAACACATCGCCCTCGCTATCGCTGACGACGTTGGTCATTTGCTGGAGCTTGAGGTTGCCACGCGGTCCGGTGAACAGCCGGAAGCGCTTGGCTGAGACGGCAGTCGCCCCACGATCGACGTAGTAATACGTGCCGCGATCGTCGCGGGCGAGGGCATACGGGACGAACTGGCGCGGGTTGTCGATGAACTTGGCGCCCGCGAGCAGCGGCGCGGCCTTGTCGTCGCTCAGGATTTGGAGCACCGTCTTGCGCTCACCGCAGTGCAGCTCGCAGCTCGCTTTCTCTTTGTCGAACACGACCTGCGAGTAAACCCGCATATCGAGACCGCGAAAGTTTGGGTTGCTCGTCGGAACAATGAAACGCGGTTCCAAAAAATGGGTGCCGGAGAGCATTCCTGATGGCTCGGGCGGTACCTTGTACCACTGCTTGCCGTCGCCGTAGAACAGCGCGTGGATCAGCCGCTCGTCGGGAGCCAGCGCGATGTAATGGGATTTTCCGTCGCTACAGACCGTTGTCTTGGCGCGATCCGCAGCAGGAATCTCCAAGGGAGGCTCGGCCTGCGCGCTCGCTGCCCAGCCGCATACCACCAGTCCTAAAAGGCCAAGGAATCCAGTTTTCATCATCCGACATGGTAGCCGATCACGCCGAGGAGGTGAGCTGTTGAGCATTGTTCCGTCGTGAAGTACCGTAGGTTGACATGCCAGCAGATTCTCAGAGCGAGACGCTTCCTGAGCGGGGCCTTGCCAGTCCCTCGCGGCCCGACGTGATGATCGGACGGACTCTCAAAGGGCAGTACCGGCTCGAGTCGCTGCTGGGGCAGGGCGCGATGGGTGTCGTCTTTCGTGGCACCCAGCTTGGACTCGGCAAGACCGTCGCGGTAAAGATGATTCGCGCCGACATCTTGGTCACCAAGGACTCGCACGATCGCTTCCAGCGCGAGGCCCAGGTGCTCAGCAAGCTGCTCCATCCGGGGATTGCCCAGGTGCTCGACTTTGGCATCGAGGACGGCACGCCCTTCCTGGTGATGGAGTTTGTCGACGGCAAGGAGCTGACCGAGGTGATGGCGCTGGAAGGGCCGATGCCGCCAACGCGGGCGATCGCGATCGTTCGTCAGTTGGCGGCGGCGCTCGAAGAAGCCCATCGCAACGGCGTCGTGCATCGTGACATCAAGCCTCCGAACATCCGTTTGCAGCGCTATTCTCCGACGGGGCCGATCTATCTGAAGGTGCTCGACTTCGGGATTGCCAAGCAGCTGGGCGACGAGACGGGCACGGCGCTGACTCAGACTGGGGCGGTGATTGGCACTCCGGCCTATATGGCGCCCGAGCAGGCTGGCGGCAGCAAGATCGATGCGCGCGCCGATCAGTACGCGGTCGGGATTGTCCTGTACGAGCTTCTCACGGGCACGGTGCCGTTTAAGAGTGAGACGGTGACCGGGGTGCTGGTGAGTCATCTGACCAAGCCGCCGCCGCCGCTGCCGCGCGAAGTTCCGGAGCCGCTCCAGCGGATTGTGATGAAGCTGCTCGAGAAGGAGCCAGCCCAGCGCTATCCCGATGTGGCTGCGTTGGAGCGGGCGCTCGCCGATTGTGAGGGCTCGTGTCGGGACGTGCGACCGCTGGCGAAGGGGGCAGTGAATCCGACACTGGCTGGTGGCGTGGTGACGGGAGTCAAGTCGCGCTCCCTGTTCGCCGTGCTGGGCGTGACCATTCTTGCCGCCGTGGCGATGAGCGGCCTGGTGCTTCGCTCGGCCAAGCCAAAAGTTCGTCACGATGCCCTGTCGACGGCGGCGGTGACCGCGAGTGCGACAAGTGGCGCGTCGGGAACAGCTGACCCTGCGGCCAAGCCTTCACCAGCTCCAACGAGCGCAGCGGCCAATCCGACTGAAGCTCGGGAAGCAGCGACGGCCACCGCGGCACCGATCGCCAAAGATGCTGCGCCAACTCCAGTGGCGAAACCGGCGGTAGCGACGGGAGGTGGCACGGGCTCAAAGCCGCATGCCGGGACTGCGACGGCGGTGAGCGAGGCTCCGGCGATCAAAGAGCAGCTCGACCGCGTGGAAAAGCTGCTCCGCGACGGCGACTATCCGAAAGCGATCGAGCTGGCCAATCAGACGACCTTTACCCAACCGACGGTGCGCGCCTATCGGCAGATGACGTTTGCTCACTGCAAGATGGGCAACTTTGCCGCGCAGGGCACCTTCCATCGCGTCGCGGCGGCGGATCGCAAGAAGCTCGTCGCGTTGTGCCAAGAAAACGGCGTGTCGTTGCCGTAGCCAGAAGTGGTGTGCGGGCGAGGGCAGGGCGGGGTGCGCGCTTAGGCGGCGGGTTGTTTGCGATCGGCGAACAGGCCAACGCCGACGAGCAGCAGACCGAGCACGATGTGCAGCACGTCGTCGGCCCGCTTGTACGCAAAAATCGCGGTCGGGAACAGACCGGCAAAGCTGGCGACGGCTTGGTACAGGTCAATTGCGCCAAAGCCGACGTTGAACGCTCGGGCGAGTGGCAGCCGCTTGGTCACGAGGAGCCCAAGACCGACCAGCCCCAAGATGATGTGAAAGACGTTATAGGGAGCCGCTCCGCTCATCAGCGACAGGCTCGGCGGAGTCACAAAGCCGAGCACGCCAGCGACGATGAGGATCGGCGCGAAAGCGGTCAGCAAGAGGACATTGAGAGGCTTTTTCATTCGGGCGGACGCGAGGTAGGAGGTCTGCTGAACATGATAGCGAGCAGCGTCACTCCGAGACCAATCAGAATCGCGACGGCGCTGGCCCCGATGATGAGCCACGGCTGGCTGCTGGTGCTTTCTCCGGGGATGGGCGCCACGTCGTGCAGGATCGAACCGACGTCCGTCGAGCCCATCCAGACGGTTGCGTAGACCAACAAAGCGAGCAGCAGGAGCGCCGCGCCAAGCGCAGCCCCCGAGCGAACCATACTGTCCATGTGCCAGAGCGATCGCATGTCGATAGATTCCAAACCGCCAAACTTTAGCATGTGAATTTGTTATTTTCGGCACTAAATTTTGTGCCATGAAAAGGGGAGGACCCGAGGCTGGCGCGACTTAGAAAATCGCTGGCTTCTTCTTGGTGCCCTTCTTGATGACCTTGGTCGGCGTCTTGCCGGGCTGCTTGCCGGGCTCGGGCTTGTTGGGCTCGGGCTTTACCGGATCGGCGGGCTTTACGGGATCACTGGTTGGCTGCGTATCAGCGGGCTTCTCGGTCGGCTCAGCGGTCAGCTCGACGTTGACGCTGGTCTGATTCGATGCCGAGACGACGCGCTCGACCTCCTCAAAGCCTTCCTTGCGGAGGATGAGGCGCGCCTTTTCCCCCTTGGCGAGCTTGAGTCGCAGCGGCGTCGTGCCGACCACTTTGCCATCACGAACGACTTCGACGGACGGCGGCGTTGTCTTGACCTCGATGCTGACCGTGCTCGGCAGTGCGATCACGATGGCCAAAACAATAAACAGCAGCGCGACCACGCTCCCGGCGATGCCCACGATGAGGTTCCGCTGCTTTTCGGGCAGAGCGAGCAGGCGCTGGATCGGTGGTAGTGCTTTGAGCTTGTCGAGCGGGCTACCAGTTCCCGGTTGGGAGTGTGGGCTGGGTGGTGGCAGCGCCGCTGGGTGTAGTCCGCTGGCCGGACCCGGAATAAGTCCTGGCTGCGAGGCCGAACCGAGTGGACGGAGCTGCGCCGATAGATTGGCCACCGAGCCACCATCGAGCGTTGACAACTCGTCGGGAGGCCGGGAGTCGCTCTGCACCATCTCACGCACCGGCCCAGGGGCCGGGGGATTTGACCCTGGCGGCGCTGGCGGCGTTGGATGGGGGAGCGCTGGGCCGCGCATCAAGGCGGACAACGAAGCCGACGACAGCTCGCTGATTAGGGTCGCCATCTGCGGGGCCGCTCGGCTCGCCTCGGCAGGCAAGGCCGCAAGCTGCGCCGCGTCACCGGAGACCACTGGGATATCGAGCGCCGAGGGTGGCATGACCGCCATCGGCACACTGGGCCGCATTTGACCTGGCGACGGACCTCCTCCCATCGGAGTCGGCGGGGTCGACATGGCTGCGACCGTGGTTGCGGCGATCGGTAAGTTCGGACGGGCTGCTGACGTCGCTGCAGCGGACATCGGCGAGCCCGCTTGGCCGGGGTTTCCTGCGCCTCCCACCTGTGGCGCCGGCATGTTGAGTGTCGTCACCGGCGAGATCGGCCCCGGCTGGGCAGCGCCCGTTCGTGCCGCTGGCGTCGGTCCCGCATGCAGCGTCGGCATCTGAGGCGGCAGCATCGCCACCGCGCGACCCGGCAGCGGCCCAACGATTCGCATCATGTCATCGCCAAACTGGAGCGACCACGTCTCCGGATCGTGAAGTGCCCACAGCAGCTCTTCGGCAGTCTGGAAGCGATGATCTCGGCTCTTGGCGAGACAGTGTAGGATCAGCTTCTCCACCGACGGTGGAATCAGCGGATTGTGTACCCGCACCGGCGGCGGTGGCTCGGACAGGTGCTTGATCAGCACTTCCGCAAAGCCCTCGCCGGGAAACGGTAGCTCGCCGGTGAGCATCTGATACAGGATACAACCGACGCTGTAGAGGTCGGCGCGACAGTCGATCGTGGTCTTGCCTTCACACTGCTCGGGCGCCATATAGTGCGGCGTTCCGAGCACCGATCCCGACGAGGTCTTGTGGTTTTGACCCTCGGTGCCGCTGAGCAGCTTGGCCAGACCGAAGTCGAGAATTTTGACGTAATCGGCAGTGCCTGCCCGACGGATGAGGTAGATGTTGTCGGGCTTGAGATCGCGGTGGATGACTCCCTTCGCGTGCGCCGTCTGGAGCGCGTCGACGATCTGCGCCGTGATATGCAGCGCGGTCATCACGTCGAGCTGCCCTGCCGCTCGGATTCTCGACGAGATCGTCTGCCCCTCGAGATACTCCATGATCATGAAGTTCTCGCCTTCGGGACTCTGACCAAAATCGAGGATGTCGACGATGTGATCGTGGCCGATCTGGCTCGCCGCGCGCGCTTCGGTCATAAAGCGGCTGACCATCTCTTTGCTCGACGCCAGGTCTTGGTTGATGACCTTGATCGCGACCTTCTTGTTAATACGCGGGTGCTCCGCCAAATAGACGGTGGCCATGGCACCCGCGCCGAGCTTGGAGACCACTCTATAGTTGCCTACAGAGGAGCCGATAGAAATCACAGCGTAGATCTTCTCTCGCTCGGTCCAAATTCGCAAGTCCTCTCCTGTGATGCCCACTACCTATTTTTGTTTGCACGACATGGACTTGGGGCGGGCTCGGCGGAGGGCGGGCCGACCACGCGCGGGCAGCGGATGTGGGATGCAGGATTGCGAGAGGCGCATCCCTGTGTAAAATCGCGCCACTTCTAGGAGACACACCCGTGACTGCACCCGCCTCGGCTGACCACAACACTTCGCTGATGGAAAAAATCGTCGCCCTCACCAAGCGACGCGGCTTCATCTTCCAGTCGTCGGAGCTGTACGGCGGCATCAATGGCGCCTGGGACTACGGTCCGATGGGCGTGCTGCTCAAGCGCAACGTCAAGGATGCCTGGTGGCGGGCGATGGTCCACGAGCGCGAAGACATCGTCGGTCTCGACTCGGCGATCCTGATGCACCCGATGGTCTGGAAGGCCTCCGGTCACGTCGATGGCTTCTCGGACCCGATGATCGACTGCAAGACCTGTAAAAAGCGCTTTCGTGCCGACGACATGGACGGTGCGATCTGCGGGCAGAAGCCGTCGAAGTCGCCGCTCAACTGCGGGCTCGCGCAGCTGACCGAGCCCCGCAACTTCAACTTGATGTTCGAGACCTTCCTTGGGCCGATCAGCGACTCATCGGCCAAGACCTTCCTTCGTCCCGAGACGGCGCAGGGCATCTTCGCCAACTTCGCCAACGTCACCTCGACGACGCGCGTCAAAGTTCCGTTCGGCATTGCCCAGGTCGGCAAGTCGTTCCGCAACGAGATCAACCCTCGCAACTTCACCTTCCGTTCGCGCGAGTTCGAGCAGATGGAGATGGAGTTCTTCTGCGCCCCCGGCACCGACGACGAGTGGTTCAAGAAGTGGGTCGAGATTCGCCAGCGCTGGTACACCGACCTCGGGGTGTCGTCGGGCAAGCTGCGGCTGCGCGAGCACGACAAGCTGGCCCACTACTCGAAGGCGACGACCGACATTGAGTACCTGTTCCCGTTTGGCTGGGGTGAGCTGGAGGGCATTGCCAACCGCACCGACTTCGACCTGCGGCAGCACCAGCGCGGCATTCGCACCGTCGGCAAGTGGGATGGTGGCGATCTCTCGGCGGTCGAGCTGGCTCCCGAAGATGCCGAGTATCAGAAGGGCAAGCTGTCGTACTTCGACGACGAGAAGAAGCAGCGCTACATCCCGTACGTGATCGAACCGGCGGCAGGAGCCGATCGGGCGACGCTGGCCTTCCTCTGTGATGCCTACGCCGAAGACTCAGCGCCCGACGCCAAGGGCCAGGAGGAGACCCGGGTGGTGCTGCGACTACATCCGCGCCTCGCCCCGATCAAGGCGGCGATTCTGCCGCTGATGCGCAAGGACGGCCACCCCGAGCGGGCGCGCAAGATCTACGACGACCTCAAGCGTCGATTCTTTGTCGACTACGACGAGAGCGCCGCGATAGGCAAGCGCTACCGGCGGCAGGATGAGATCGGCACTCCGCTGTGCATCACCGTCGACTACGACACCATCAAAGACGGCACCGTGACCGTCCGCGATCGCGACACCATGCAGCAGATCCGCGTCAGCGAGGACAAGCTGCGCGGGCTCCTCGAGGAAAAACTCGGGTACTAATGGCTGTGGAGGCGCTCATGAACCAGCTGCTAAGGTCGGTGCTCTTCATCGTCGCTGTGGGGGCAGTGGGCGCTGCGTGTGACGTGCCGGGCGGTCAGGCCTGTCCAGCGATTGCCGCGGCCAACTTCAACATCACCGTCGTCGATGCCGTCACCAGTCAGCGCATCTGCGATGCCACCATTGTCGCCACCGAGACCAGCACCGGCAGCACCATGAACCTGATGGCGTTCGGTTCCGGCGCTGACTGCGGCTACTCCGGCGGCTTCTACGAGCGGCCTGGCACCTTCAGCCTCGCGGCCAGCAAGACCGGCTACCTCACCACCACCCACAGCGGCGTCGTCATCACCAAGGGCGTGTGCAACATTAACCCGGTGACGCTCACGCTGAAGCTGGGCAAGTAAGCACGCGACGAGCGGCTACATCACCTCGGGATCGCCTGGCGGCATGCCGAGTGTCTCTTGAAACATCTCTTGGTAGTTGTGGAAGTGGCCGGGGCCGACGCGCTGGACATAAAACGCCTCGGCCAGCTCGATCTCCGGTTTGAGCATCGCCACGCCGCGCGCCATCATCTCCAAAAAGTTGCGCGCTCCGGCCTCGAGCTGGCTGCGCTGCTCGGCGGTGAGCTGGCGTGGGTCGGCGCCCTTTACAAACCAGTCGGCCAGCATCTCGATCTGCGACGAGTGCCGGAGCAGCGAGCGCACCTTGGTATCAAAGGTCGTGCGGATGTCGACCAGGCGATTGGGCCGGTGCTCGGTGGGCATCATGTAAAACAGCTCTTCGGGCTGATGCGGATGCAATCCCTCGTCGAGCTGCTCGGGATGAAGCAGCGGGAAGCAGGCAAAGACCGCCGCCTCAGACGCCATCCTGCCGACGGTGATGTGATCGGGATGGATCTCGTAGCGCTTCCAGGGATCGAAGGTCACCACGCGGTCGACCCGCAGCTTGCGCAGCCAGTGAATGAGTCGCTCGCGCAGCGGCACCGCGTGTTCGCTCAGGTGTCCATCGGGAAAACCCAGCAGGATTGGAGGCTCACCACCAATCTCGCGCAGCGCGAGACCTAGCTCGCTGGCGCGGGTCTGGGCCAGCTCCTCGCGAGAGACGTCGCGGCGCTTGCTGCCGAGGTCGCCTTTGGTGGCGCAGATGGCGTAGACCTTGTGGCCCTCTTTGGCCCACTTGGCGAGCGAGCCGGCGGCGAAGAACTCTCCATCGTCGGGATGCGCGTAGATCGCGGCAATCACCTTGTGCTGACTCATCGGGCACCTCGTAGCAGCAGAATAACGAAGACCTCTGCCAGGTGCGCCGGGAGTCTCAATGCGCTAGCGGGTCCGTCGAGCAGCCGTCCGGGCCAGTCCATCCCGCAGGCTTGCTTCATCGAGGGCGGCGCTCTCGCCAATAAAGATCAGGCGACGTGGGGCCCATGACAGCGCCGAGGTCTCCGCCAGCTCATCCCAGTCGACGCGATCGCCCACCGCCTGAATCAGCAGCGGCGTCTTGGTGCCTCCCGCATCCTGCCGGTCGACGATGCCCTTGATCCGAAAGATCCGATCCGCAAGCGAGTCGAGAAAGTCCTCGAGCACTGGCCAGTCGATCGCATACGGCACCGGGATGGTCAGCGCCGCAATGCCATGCGCGGGCACCGGGCGGGGATGGCTCGTCGGAGGGCGCATCGTCTGCGCCGTCAGATCGAGCTGGCCGAGCAGCAGCTTGGCATCGACGCTCGCATGATCCGACAGCACCTGCTGCGCTCGCGGCGCCAGCGAGGCCAGCCACTCTCCCAGCCGCTGCTGCTCGACGCGATCGGGCACCAAGTCAATCTTGTTTAGCACCAGCAGATCCGCCGAGCGCACCTGATCCTCGAACAGCTCGGGATGCTCCCGGTGGGACCGCTCGGCGTTGTGCAGGTCGATGAGCGTCACCACCGCATCACACTCGACGGGAGCATCGAACGATAGCGCGTTGACGGCAAAGCTTACTTCCGAGGCACGGGCAATGCCGCTTGGCTCGATCAGGATGTGCTCGGGCGGACGGGCCAGCCCTTCGCCGCGAGCCAGCGACAGCAGAGACTCGCCCAGCTCACTACGCAGCGTGCAGCAGACACAGCCCGAGGTCAGCTCGGTGACCCGCAGCGTCGGCGTACTGGTCTCACTGGCGATGATCTCATGGTCAAGCCCCAGCTCGCCGAGGTCGTTGACAATCACCGCCAGCTTCTGCGGCATGCTCGGGTCCGCGACCAGCCGTCGCAGCAGCGTGGTCTTGCCGCTGCCGAGAAAGCCCGAGATGACGGTGACCGGCACCTTGCTGCTTGCCATGAGCGTCCTAGTCCACCTCGCGCTGCTTGGCGCTCTCCGGCTCTTCCAGGTAGTAGCGACGACCGCGATAGAACTCGATCGCCGACAGACCCACCGACACCGCCAGCGCGACATAGAGCAGCCACGCTGGCTGTCCGAGTAGCACCAGCCCAGCCAGCACCGTCACAAGGCCAACCCGCGCGCCCCACAGCGCCGCCGAAGCCTGGACGCGATGGAAGCACAGCAGGTTATCGAGTCCACCCACCGACAGCTCGACCGTCATGATCAGCATCACCACCCACGGGCGCAGCACCTGCTGGGTCGCCAAGATGAGCAGCAGCGTCGGCGGCACGATCGAGCCAAAGATCCGCGCCCAGTCGCCGGCCCTAAGCTCGCCCTTGGTGAGCAGCGGAAACAGCGGAGTCAGATAGGTAAAGCCCGAGATCCAAGTAATCCCGATGATCGTCACCGTCAGAAACTGCGCCGTCGCATCCGAGCCAAAGAGGTGCTGAATCGGCAGCAGCACCGCAAACCAACCGCCGAAAATGAGCGTGCCCTTCCACACCACCCCGCGCACCGCAAAGCGAATCGCCAGGGCCAAAAGCGGCAGCACCGCTCCAAGGATGATCGCGAACATCACCCAGGTCTCGGGCACCATCCGCAGAAGGAAGATCACCCCACAGCCAGCCATCTGCGCCCACGCTTTGATCTTCGCCAGCAGCGGGGTCTTGGGGGAAATCCGCCGCTGCTCATAGACCGATCTCAACGCCGTGATCACGTACTCGCGGGCAAGTAGAAGCCCCACCTGCCACGGATACAGCCACGGGTGGCCGTCCTTCATCAGGTGGATAAACGGCAGAAAGCCGACCAGCACGAAGGCTTTGTCGGCAATCGGGTCCATCAGTCGCCCCAACTCCGTCGAGCCATAGCGCCGCGCCAGCCAGCCATCGATGAAGTCGGTGCAGCCGAGCACGCTCATAAAGGCCAGCGCCAGCCACTTCTCACTCACCGTGCCGTAGAGCAGATACGGCCCGAGCGGCAAAAGGACAATCCGCAGCAGCGTGACCTGATTGGCGGTAATCGGTGGTTTGCCCATCGCGTAAGGTCTCCTTCGGGGCGGATTGGGATCAGTATTGGTAGCGCAGGCCGAACTGGACGCGGAATGGCACCTGGCGGCTGAGCACCGCGCCATAGGCGGCACTGTTTCGCGCCTCAAACGCTGGCTGATAGGTACTGGCCGAGGTGGTGTTGGTGCGCGTCGCCGACGACAGGTCGAGGACGTTGAAGACATCGACGATCAGCGTCAGGTGCTGGCGAATCAGCTCGTAGGCGTCGTACTGGGCGCGCACCGACAGATCCAGCACGTCGGAGCTACGCAGCTCGGTCCACTTGCGGACATCGTTCGGGTCCGCGGCGGGGTCGATACCGCGCCAGCCGTAGCGTCCTGCCAGACCAAAGGCCGTCGTCGAGAACAGCCGAGTGGTCGGCGCTCCGGTGATATAGGCCAGGTTCACGCCCGCCGTCAGACCGTGGAAGGTGTAGCTGGCATTGGCCTTGACCTGATGACGATGGTCGTCGAGCAGATAGCCAGACAGGCGCAGGTCACGCGGCGGATCATTGCGCAGGATCGAGATCTGGTCGTCGAGCGTGCCGTCCAGAAACGACAGCGTATAGGCGACAAAGACACTCCACGCCGGGGACGGACTGCCGGCCAGTGCAATGTCCATCGCTTGATAGCGCCGATAGGCATCGCTGGTCGGGCGGTAGACGCGGACGTTGCCTCGCGTTGGGTCGGCAAAGCCGGCGATGTTGCCGCCGTCGAGTGTCCGGTAGGCGTTGATCTCGATGTCCTCCCACAGGTCCTCGAGTCGACGATAGGTATAGGTGACGCTGCCTACGACGTTGGCATAAAGCTCTCGCTCGAACGAGGCGGTCACGAAGTCCGAGTGCGGAGGCCGCAGGCTGAGCTTGGCGTTGCCACAGGCGAGCTGGATGCTGCCATCGGCACAGCGCCCGGCCAGCTCGTAACCACCAGCGCCCCCATCGGAGGAAAAGAAGCGATCGAAGCGCCTGGTCGTTGGGTTATAGCCAAACGTCGTCGACAGCGGGTTTACGTCCGCGAGGGTGGCGCTGCGCAGCGAGGCGACCTCATTGGCGCGACCATAGGCAAACTTCACCATCGTCTTGCCGTCGCGGGTCAGATCGACCGAGGCACCCAGGCGCGGCCCGAAGCCGAGCAGGTTCTGGGTGGTCTGCCCCAGCGAGTTCTGCGCCGTGCCGTAGTCGACACGGATACCGGGAACCAGCGTCAGCCAGCTCGTCGGCTTCCAGGTGTCTTGGAGAAACGCCCCCATCGCCCAGCCGATGCGAACCTGCGCACGAGTCGGCTCGTAGCCGGTGCGCTGAAAGCACGGCGTTGCCATCGAGCCAGCTCGTGGCTGAGGCTGGCCCTCGATACAACCAAAGGGCCGGTCTGTCGAGGTCGGATCGCGACTCAGTACCCCACCACCCTGGCTGGTGTCGTCGGTATAGACCAAGTTCCCCGGCGTTGCCGTCGAGGCATAGTTGCGCAGGAACTGGACCTGGGCGCCGGCCTTGACCGTGTGCTGACCAAGGCCGCCCTTCTTGATCCAAGTGACCGTCGGGTCAAACTGGAAGCGCAGCCGACCATCGCTCACCACCGACGCCGCGTCCGAGTTGTTCCAGGTGATGGTGCTGCCGTTGTCGATGTGGGTCGGACTGACCAAGTCACCAAGCTGCGGCCCGGTCGTAAAGCCAAACCACTGAACGCCGGTCTGTAGTCCAAACAGCAAAGTATCCGACGCAAAGTAGTCCCAGGTCAGGATGCCGAATGCGCCACCTTGGTTCTGGTAGTAGTCACTCTCTGCGGTGTAGGCGTTGGTCTGGCTGCCGTCGATGTTGCGGATGTTGGTCAGCCAGGTGGGGTCGGCATTCACCGAGAGATTCAGCCGATGCCGAGTCGAGGGCGCCCAGGTCAGCTTGAGCCGCGTATACAGGTCGTGCCGCTCCAGTGGCGAGTGCTGGGCATTGAGCGGCGCCCCTGGAGTCACCGAGTTGATGCGGTAGCGATACTCGGTCGACAGGTAGAACCACAGCTTCTGCTTAACGATCGGCCCACCCAGGTTGATGTTCGCCTGGTAGCTCGCCACGGGCGGCAGCGGCCCGCTCTGGTCGCGCAGCCGTCCCTCATAGAGCTGGTTGCCACCCCGACTGCCGACCGACAGAGCCTGGTTGTTGACGTAGAAGCTTGCGTCGACCGAGAGCTTGTCACTGCCGCTCTTGGTCTGGAGGTTGATGACCCCGCCGAGCGAGTTGTACTGGGCATCGACTGCCAGTAGCAGCAGGTCCATCTGCCCAATGGCATCGAAGTTGAAGTTCGCCGAAAAGGTTCCCTCGACCGGATCGGTGATGTCGAGGCCGTCGACCAGATAGCGGTTGTGACGCTGGGTAGCACCGGCCATCACCGGGTTCGAGCTGCCGGTGACGCCGGGAAGCTGCTGCACCACGTCCTGATAGCGGCGCGGGGTGGCCAGCTTGGCCTGCGACTCGGCGCTCAGCACCTTGCCGGTCGACAGTCGATCGGCATCGAGCCGCCGCCGCTCCTCGACAATGGTCTGGGTCTCGGCTTTTTCTAGCTCGGCGGACAGCGGAATCTTGACGTTTTGGGTCTGACCCAGCTCCAGGGTGACCCGCCGCTGGATCGGCTTGAGTCCTTCATATTCGACAGAGAGGCTGTACTTGCCCGGCGGCAGCAGCGGGAAGTCAAACCGTCCCTCTTCATCGGCGACCGTCCGCTTCGGACCCCCAATCAGCGCGTCGCTACGAATGATCACCACCGCCCCTTGCATCGGCACATCGGTCCCACCCTCGACGATGGTGCCGCGCAGTCGAGCAGTCTGCTCCCCGACGGCCAACGCCTGGCCTTCCCACTGCGAGAGCAAGAGCCCACCACCGGCGAGCGTCAGGGTCAGCATGAGCGAGCGCAGGGTCAGCCTCCGCCGTCGGTAAACCCTTTGCCTAGTTGGCAAGTGGTGGACGGGCAGCGCGAGGCAATCCGCTTGGGCAGCAGCTGAAGAGTCGGCCAGTTGATCCGCAACGTGATCAGGCAACGGAAGAGGTCGATGCATGGGCCTTGTCCGCAAAGTTGCGGCACCTTACTACACAGTCCCGCCGGGGTGGTGGCCGAGCGCTCGCCCGGATCGTGAAAAGTTCACCGCAGCCGGCTCCGTGCTTCCACCCAGCGGTATTCCTCGCGCATCATGAAGCGCAGACCCGCTTGCGCGGCCAGGAGGAGCTTTCGATGACGACCCCGATTCATATCCCGCACCGCCACCTTGGACGCTGTGGCCTCAAGGTCTCGGCCCTGACGCTGGGTGCCATGACCTTTGGCGAGTCCGAGTCTTTCATGCGCGGTGTTACCTCGAGCGATGAAGAGGCCCGCCATGTCCTCGACGCCGCACTCGAGGCCGGCATTGATACGATCGATACCGCCAATGTCTACAGCGAGGGCCGCAGCGAACAGCTCCTCGGACAGTGGCTCGAAGGCCGCCGCCACAAGGTCACCCTGCTCACCAAGTGCCGCTTCGCGATTGGCTTTGGCAGCCGCCCGATCGGACCTCACGACATGGGCCTGTCGCGCAAGCACATCATGCAGGCCTGCGAGGACTCGCTGCGTCGCCTGCGCACCGACTACATCGACCTGTACCAAGTTCATATGCAGGACCGCGCCGTGCCGATCGAGGAGACCATGCGGGCACTCGATGATCTCGTCCGCGATGGCAAGGTTCGCTACGTCGGCTGCTCGAACTACACCGGCTATCGACTGACCGAGGCGCTGTGGGCAGCCGACAAGCGCGACACCGTGCGCTTCGAGTCGATGCAGATCCAGTGGAGCCTGGTCGTCCGTGATGCCGAGCGTGAGCTGGTGCCCGCGGCCAAGCACTTCGGCTTGGGTGTGCTCGTGTGGAGTCCACTTGGCCGAGGCTTCCTGTCCGGCAAGTACCAAAAGGGCGAGGCTCCCCCCGAGGGCGCGCGTCTGGCGGCTTGGAAAGACTCCTATGGTGCGATGGACAATGATCGCAACTGGACCATCCTCGACACCGTGCGCGAGGTTGCTCGCGAGGTCCACAGCACCCCCGCCGCCGTCTCGCTGGCCTACCTGCTGGCCCATCCCGAGTGCTCATCGATCATCATCGGCGCCCGCAACCTGACCCAGCTCAACGACAACCTTGCCGCGCTCAGCGTCTCGCTGTCCCCCGATCAGGTTCGCCGTCTCGATCAAGTCTCCCGCCCCAGCTTCGGCTACCCCTACGACTTCATCGGTGGCCGCGAGGCCTGGTAGCGAACCCACGTAAGGGACTCTCAGAAGTCCCCCCGGTTGGGTCCGACCCAGCGCAAGGGACTATCGAAAGTCCCCCAGTTAGGGTCTGACCCAAAGCAGGGGACTATCGAAAGTCCCCCAGTTAGGGTCCGACCCAGCGCAAGGGACTAGGGAGAGTCCCTCCGGTTGGGTCTGACCCAGCGCAAGGGACTAGGGAGAGTCCCTCCGGTTGGGTCTGACCTAGTGCAAGGGACTATCGGAAGTCCCCCAGTTAGGGTCCGACCCAGCGCAAGGGACTAGGGAGAGTCCCGAGGCTTGGGTCCGACCCTGGTGGGCCATGGACTGGTGAGATGCGGTGGTGGGCGGGATTACTCGACGGGATAGTTGACGCTCTTGAGTACCTTGACGATGTGGTCGCAGTTGGGCTGACCGCGCCTGAGAATGCCGCTCTGCTCGGCGATCACCCCCTGCATGCGGCTGCTATCGGCGTACAGCGCGAGCAGCTGCGTATCCGGCGGCTTGGCGAACTGGTCGAGCTTGCACTCGGCAGCCATTGCGGCCCGGAAGTCCGACAAGCTGCTAGGTACGCTGGTCGCGATTGGGCCACTTCTGCGCCAGTAGAAAAACCCGACCATCCCTCCGGCCACAAGCAGTCCGGCCACGAGCCAAGGAGTGCTGGTGCCACTGTTCCCGATGAGTGCGGTCTGTGAGTTGGTGGACTCAGTTGTGTCTGCCATGGTGGACCTCCCTGCTGGACCGACGTTTGAAACAAAACTTCCTACATATTTAGCAGCGTAGGCCGGGAAACGACTTCGCACAAGGAATCATTCCAGCCCGCAATCATTATTTTTATCTATTTCCCGCAAATTCTGCGTTGTCACCAGCTGGGCTTGTTGTCATTTGTGCGCCCCTCGGCGAAGCCGCGTTGCCACGCCGAAGACTGGCGGTGGTCATGACCGCGGCCTCGCTGACTATGAGGCAATGATGGAAATATCAGCACAGACGGCGCGATTAGATGGGCGTCATGAGCAGGAGGGTTCTGGCGGCTGGTCGCTGGCCCATCATCAGTCGGTGCCGAGTAAGTTCCCCGCCGACAAGCTCCCTAACACCAGCGCGGTTGATGTCGCAAGCGGCCATACCCGAGCCAACCCCGACCCAGATCTGCGTCTGAAGTAGTGGAAGGCGCTACGCTATTTTGGGGGTGCATTGTCGACGCTGCTGCTTGATATAATCGGCGGGCCACAGCATGTCGAGCAGGCGTATGTACAGTCCGTGGGGGCTGCTCTTGCTGGTGACGCTCGGGGGGGCGCAGGCGTGGGGAGGACCTCGGCAAGGTCGACTCTCGACGCTACCGCACAGGCCGACGCTGTCACCGGGACAAGGGCTACGCCCGCTTTTTCGCAACCGAGAGACCCTGCGGGTCGGCAAGTACAAGCTGCTGCCTCGGCCGTCACATCCGTCCGCCCGTCCGCTTCTGCCGGTCCACGGCGTGGCACCGCCGAGACTGCCGCCGGAATACGAGCCACCTCCAGCGGGCGAGATCGCGGTCCGCTGGGCGATGCCAAAGCGTCGCGATCTGCCGGTCAAAGTGCTCGCACTGCCGAGCTATGCCGCCACCACCCTCGGGGAGATGCGCGGCCAGACGGCGATGCTGGTCGGGCAGCCGCTTGTGACCAAGACAGGGCTGTGTCGCAGCTGGCTGTCGGCGCTGCCGAGCGGCTATGTCTGTGCGGCAGAAGTGAATGTCGAGCCAGGCTATCTGTCGAGTCCACCGGCGAAGGAAAAGAGCACCGGCTGGCAGCGCTTCCGGTATGGCGTGATCTCGGCGCTGTGGACCAAGCTGCGCGGCAGTGGCAGCTTCTTGCGCCAGATTCTCCACAAGGGCGACGGCGTGACTGTGCTACAGGCCAAGGGCGACGAGGTCCAGCTGATTGGTCGGCAGTGGCTCCCGCGCAGTGATGTGCAGCTGTTCGAGCCGCCGGATGCGCCAGCGATCAGCCTCGATGCGGTGCCGTCCGGTCATCGGCTCGCCTGGGCGGTGCCGCCGGTCGGTGAGGAGGGCGTGCCGCTGTTTCTGCCCAAGTCCGGTGGTGGACCCGTTGCCTACTTGCCGCGCTATGGCGTTCTTTATGTCGCTGAGAGCATCGAGAGTGCTCCGGGGCGGCTGGCGGTGGTGCTGCCGGATGCGACGCGGGTTGGCCTGCGGGCGGTCGGTTCGAGTCGGCCTGCCTGGGTCGCGGCCAGTCAGTTCGAGGTCGAGACCCAGCAGCTGCGGCGGGTGGTACCGATGGCAGCCCCGGCAGGAATAGCCGCCGACGAGCGCTGGATCGACATCCACCTGGGCGAGCAGGTGGCGACGGCCTATCAGGGGACTAGGCCGCTCTTTGCGGCGCTGGTCTCGACGGGTATCCAAGGCGCGACGCCCCCCGGATCGTTTCGTGTCTATCGCAAGTACCTCACCCAGACCATGGCCAACCTGGCGGGGTCGCCGTCGCAGTACGACTATCGCGAGGTGCCGCACGCGCAGTTCTTCAACGGTCGGATTGGGCTGCACGCTGTGCTGTGGCACGACAAGCTCGGCCACGCGGTCAGCCACGGCTGCGTCAACCTGAGTCCACCCGCTGCTGAGCAGTTCTTCTCGTTTACCTCGCCGGACTTGCCGAGTGGCTGGCACACCATCACCACGCCAGCGCACCACGGTCAGCCAACCGCCCCAGTGGGCACCCGCGTCATCGTCAGAAAGTAGCGCCGCCCAGACCTCCGTGTCATCGGTACGAGTGCGTCGCTTGGCGCAAGTCGTTGACAGCGCCACACCCGACGCGTATTGACTGGTCAAAGCCAGCCGGAACCTTCCCCCCCGGCGCGCTTCGCTCTGCTGCTTCTGGTCGTCGGGGGTTTACACGGTGCGATAGGGTACGTGCGGATGAAAAAAGCGGTTGAGGATGTGGTGCGTCTCGGCAAGAGGCTGGCGTATTCGGCGATCTCATCGGAGACTGGCAACTTCATTGCGCCGGTGCGCTATGCGCGGCGGGCGGCGGGCTTCGTCAATGACCTGCTTGGGCGTCCCTTGGCATCGGACGAGGAGCTGGCCCGTCGCAGCAGCGAAGCCGAGCGACTCGATGAGCTGGCCGAGAAGGCGCGCCACGGACAAGTGGCTGCGAAGCCGAAAGAGGCGGCGCCGGTGATGCTCTATGTCACCGATCAGTTTGTGCGAGAGAGAAAGCGCCTCGAAGACGTGCTCAAGGGGCGGGGTATTGCCTATCAGGTGCTCGATGTCACAGATGATGAGGCGACGCGCAGCTGGGCGCTCACCCGTGCGCATGCGACGGAGTTTCCGCTGCTGTTTGTGGCGGGCGAGCCGGTCGGTGGTTTCGAGGACGTGCTGTCACTCGACGCCATGGGTGGACTGAAAAAGAAAGTGTTCGGCTAAGCCGAGGAACAGCCGTTGGAACTACGAACTCTCTCGATTGATACGGCGCAGCAGAAGACGCGGGTCTGGGCCACTCATCCAGAGCGTGTGTTCGACGGTGAGCTGGGTCATGCGGCGACGGCGAGGATCCTGGAGGCGGCCCAGCCGCTGCTCACCTGGCTGCAAGAGACGGGACGGCTCGCGGCTGGCGAGTTGTTCACGGAGCTATGGCTTGACGCCGACAACAAGGAGCTGGCGGTCCGCTGGGGCGATCGGCTCGAGGCGCTCGACTATTTCGCCACCCAGACGCTGGTTCGTGAGCTGGCGCGAACGGCGCGTCGCGAAGTGGTGGCTCGCAAGCCCGATCCGCCGGGGCTCCCGCCGACCGAGCGCTGGGAGTATCTGTATCACCACGGTGGCGACGGCTGGGAGATGGGCAGGGCGACGCCACCGCTGGAGCGCTATTTTTCGGCCCAGCCGCCGACTGCTGGCGAGCGTGCTTTGGTCGTCGGTTGCGGTCGCGGTCACGAGGCGCTGCTGCTCGCGCGCGTCGGGGCTGCGGGTTCGCAGGTGGTTGGTATCGACTTGGCGCCAGCAGCGGTGAAGATCGCGCAGGGCTTGGCCGACGAGGCGGGGCTATCGAACCGACTGAGCTATCAAGTGCAAGACCTGTTCGCGTTGCCGCTGAGCGATCCGAGCCAGTGTGGACGCTATGACCTTTTGGTCGAGCACAACTGCTTCTGCGCCATCGAGCCTGAACACAGGCCGCAGTATGTCGAGGCGGTGTCGCTGCTGCTCCGTCCCGGTGGCCGGCTGGTCGGGCTGTTTTATACCCATAACTATCCGGGGGGTCCGCCGTACGCGTCGAGCGCCGAGGAGATTCGCTCGCGACTGCTACCCGCCTTTGACATCACTCACGAGGAAGTTCCGACGGACTCTGCGATCACCCGCGCTGGCCTGGAGCTGCTCCTGGTCGCCGTGAGGCGCTAAGTCACGCGGCCAGTTCTCAGTTCCAGACAGGAGGCCATGATGCCTTTCAGCGGTGTTGATTACTTTCAGATGGGTGAGCTGCTCAGCGACGAAGAGAAGCTCATCACTGCCACCTTCCGGCGCTTTGTCGACGATGAGATAATGCCAGTGATCGGTCGCCACTTTCGCGAGGGCACGTTTGATCGTTCCTGGCCGCAGCGACTCGGGATGCTCGGGGCACTCGGCGCCAACTTGGTCGGCTATGGCTGTCCGGGCTTCAACGCCGTCGCCTACGGCTTGATCATGCAAGAGCTGGAGCGCGGCGACTCCGGTATTCGCAGCTTTGCCTCGGTGCAGGGCGCGCTGGTCATGTACCCGATCCACGCCTTTGGCAGCGAGGAGCAGAAGCAGCGCTTCCTTCCCAAGATGGCGGCGGGCGAGCTGATCGGCTGCTTTGGCCTGACCGAGCCCGACTTTGGCAGCAACCCCGGCGGCATGCGCACCACCGCCCGCGAGACCGCCGACGGCTATGTCCTAAACGGCGAGAAGCGCTGGATCACCTCGGGCGGGCTGGCCGAGGTGGCGGTCGTCTGGGCCAAGTGCGACGACGGCGTAGTCCGCGGCTTCCTGGTCGAGCGTGGCGTAAAGGGCTTTTCGACCCGCGACATCCACGGCAAGTTTTCGCTGCGCGCCTCGGTGACCTCGGAGCTGATTTTCGAGGACTGCCTGGTCCCGAAGTCGGCGCTCCTACCGGGGGTGAAGGGGCTGCGCGGGCCGCTGTCCTGTCTCAACCAAGCGCGCTTCGGGATTGCCTGGGGTGCCGTTGGGGCGGCGCAGGCCTGCTACGACGAAGCGCTGTCGTACTGCAAAGAGCGGGTGCAGTTTGGCGGAAGGCCGATCGCGGCGCATCAGCTGGTGCAGCTCAAGCTCGTCGACATGCTGCAAGAGATCACCAAGGCGCAGCTGCTCAGTCTTCAGCTCGGGCGGCTCAAAGAGGCCGGCAAAGTCAGGCCGCAGCAGGTCAGCTTGGCGAAGCGCAACAACGTCAAGATGGCCCTTGAGTGCGCCCGCAACGCCCGCGATCTCCTTGGTGCCAACGGCATCACCGACGAGTACCAGAGCGGTCGCCACATGTGCAACCTCGAGTCAGTCTTCACCTACGAGGGCACCGACCACATCCACACCCTGATCGTCGGCGAAGACATCACCGGCCAGTCCGCCTTCGGGCAGTAGGGGGCTTTCGGAAGTTGACAGGCTTGGGGCGGGGGCTAGCGGGCGAGGATGCCGGGGTTTTTGACTTCGAGCTGGGTCAGGATCTGATCCACCCGGCTGCTGTCGTCGACGCAGGCCATGACGCCATCGACGTAGACGATCGTCTTGCCGGGCTGACCGGCGACGCTACCGATGGCGATATGAGGATGCAGAAGGGACGCATCGCAGCGTGGCATGCCGCTGAGGAGGGTGGCGCTTGCCTCCGGGGCACTGCCGCCACAGCCGACGGCGGCCACACATGCCAGAAGGAGAAGCTTCGCAAGAAGGCTCTTGTCACGGCGGCCCAGCGATGATCGGTTTGTGTCGTGCATATCTGGTCTTTCCGACGACAGGCTCGATGGAGCCTGCGCCGCAACCGCTATCCTATCACCATCTGGGCGTGCTCGTCCCAGTTTCGCGGCTCGACGGCCTCTGCTAGCGCTCGTCTTTGAGTAGCTGGGTGGTCGGCGAACCAGCCGGAGCCGCGGACATCGACAAAGGCTGCGGAGCTGGAGAGGCCGAGGCAGTTGCAGCTGGCGACGGGCTTGGGGCCGCAGGCTTCGGCTTGGTGGCGCTCTGCGGACGAGGCCCGATGATCATCAGCATGCGCCGACCTTCCATCATGGCCGCCTGCTCGACGATGCCAACGTCCTGGCAGGCTTCCACCACGCGGCGCAGCACGTTCTGTCCGACCTCCGGGTGTACAATCTCGCGGCCACGGAACTGGATGACCAGCTTGGCCTTGTTCCCCTCGGCGAGGAACTCGCGGATGTGCTTGACCTTGAAGTCGAAGTCGTGCTCGTCGGTCTTGGGACGAAACTTCATCTCCTTGACCTCGATCACGGTGCGCTTCGAGCGCTCCTCGCGCTCCTTCTTGGCCGTCTCATACTTGAAGCGGCCATAGTCCATGATCTTGCAGACGGGCGGCACTGCCTTCGGTGAGATCTCGACCAGGTCGAGTCCCTCTTCGCGGGCAAGGCGAAGCGCATCTGGAGTTTCCAGAATGCCGATCTGTTGACCGTCGCTGCCGATCACACGGACGCGAGGAATGCGGATGCGGTGGTTGACTCGATACTGCTCAGTGGGGGAGGGGCGGCTGTCGTGTCTCAGGGTCGTGGCTCCGATTCGTGAGTTTGTCCACTAGTAACCCGACCAGTGCGGATTCTGCAAGACCCAAACCCACAGCGCTGGAGCAGCGAGTCTCCACCCGCGCGTCAGCACCCCAGCCGGCAGCCCAAGTGGAGAGGCAAAACGCGATAGGATGGAGCCGTGACAGCACTGCGCGTTGTGACGCTAAACATTTGGGGGAATCACTCCTCCCGGGCCTCGCAGGCACCCTGGGCGCTGCGACGGCGGCTGATTCGCGAGGAGCTTGCGCGGCAGAAGCCCGATGTGGTGGCGCTGCAAGAGGTGCTGCGAGCGCAGGGGCCGGGGACCTCGCAAGCCGACGAGCTGGCCGAGGGAACGCCGTATCGCGTGTGCTTTGGCAAAGCCTGTGAGATCGACAAGCCGTTTCCTTCCGAGTTTGGCAATGCCGCGCTGACTCGCTGGCCGGTGCGCGAGCAGCGGGTGCTGAAGCTGCCGACGCCCGAAGGGCTGGAGACGCGCTCGGCGCTGTACCTGCTTCTGTCGGTCAAAGTCGGGCTGCTGCCGGTGGTGATCACGCACCTGACATGGGAGCCGGAGCTTTTTGGGACGCGGGTCGCGCAGCTGGGGGCGATTCGCGAGCTGCTCATGACGGAACTGGTGGCGCTGCCGGGGCGGGTGCCTGCCCACGTGCCGATCCTGCCGCCGCTCGTGCTGGGCGATCTGAATGCACCGCCGGACAGTCCGGAGCTGGCGGTGCTGCTACGTCCTGCCGATGGCGGTCTCACGTTTACCGATTCCTTTGGCCAGGCCGGCGAGGGACCGGGGGCGACCTTCTCATCGCGGAATCCCTACTGTCCGCTTCGCGATCCGGTGATCGATCAGCGGATCGACTACATCCTGCTGGGGCAGGCCGGCGCGCAGGAGAGACTGACCTTGACCTCCTCGCGGCTGTGCTTTGCCGAGGGTCACGAGGGCGCCTTTGCCTCCGATCACTTTGGAGTGTTGACCGAGCTGGCGCTGTCGACCGAGCCTGGGCCGACTATTCAGTGAGAAACAGCTGCGTCACATAGAGCTGACGGTTGCCTTGGGCGGTGACGATCGCGGCCACGCCGATGCCGACCCTGAGCAGCTGCGGATCGAGGATGTTGCGGCGATGACCAGGGCTGTCGAGCAGGCTGCGCTCGGCTTCTTCCTCGGTCGGCGCTTGGGCCAGGTTCTCGGCGATGAGTGAGCCCTTGATTTTGGCGCGCTGAACGCGATCTTCGGGCGTGCCGGTGATCGGTGAGTGATGGAAGACGCTGCGCTTTTTGGCCATCTCCTCGGAGTGGGCGCGGGCAATCTTGGCCAGTCGTTCATCGAGCACAAGCGCGGCCAGCCCGGCCTGCTGCCGATCGTGATTGAGCAGCCGCAGCAGCTCCGCTTCCGACTCGGCGACCGTCCGCACCACCTTGGCAGCGCTTTCGCCTGGCTGCGGCACGGTGAGCGGTAGCGAGGGCAGGGTTGTCGCGCATGGCCAGATAAAGTTGGCCAGGACATGCGGGCCCTGCTTGGACTCGCCGACCACTTCAATCTTGTAGAGCCCAACCGCTTGGCAGCGCAGCTGGCCGGCAAACTGGCGACCCTTGGCCACAACGGGCAGCGGCACCACCTGACCGCTCGGATTGGTCAGCAGCACCTGCGGGCGAACATAGGGCGGATGCAGCGTCCCGCGCAGTGGCACCGGCTGTTCCGACAGCGCCGGCGCAGCGGGCGGCGGCACCAGATCAATGCCGGACTCCACGAGCACGATGAGCAGCCGACTGCGCTCGCTATCGCCATCAATGGGTCGCACCGCCAGGCCAAACCAGCGCCACTTGCGATCGCCGAGCGCTTGGTCGAGCATCGGCTCCATCATCGCCAGCAGCGAGCCCGGATCAGCGGTCGCAAAGCCCGCCAAGATCTGCCGATGGACCGGCTCGATGACTTGCTGGCGCAGTAGCTCGCGCTGAGTTACCGCGAACGGCGGCTGCACCCCATCGGGGACCTGCGCCAAGATCGCCTGCGCCGCCAGCGCGACCTCACGCCGCTCCGACAAGGTGGTGTGACCGCGCCGGAGGCTCAGCTTGTGGATGCGGGCGACCAGCTCGCTCTGTGCATCGCTCGGCGCCGCCTGCCCGAGCACTGGCACCATCAGCGCCAGCACCGAAAGCCACAAGCCCACGGCCACGTCCGCCAGCCACCCGCGATGCTGCCTGTGCCCCCGCATGGACTGTGATTGTGACGCGAAAGATGACGCTGGGCCAGCGCGCCGGGCCGATGGTAAAGTGCCGCCCTTCGTACCGGAGGCCCTGATGAAGCTGCTCGATACCGTCCTGTTGTTCTCGCTACCTGCGTCGGGAAAGTCGGAAGTTCGGACCTATATGGCCAGCCTCACAGAGGAACAGTGCCGTCGCGACTTCGGCATGGGACCGACGCTCCAGCTCGACGACTATCCGTACGTACACCTAATGCACTGCATCGACGACGAGCTGCGCGCCCACGGCTGGCATGATGTCTACTACCAGGGACCGAGCCGACCGTTTCGCGACAACTGGACCTGGGCGGTACTGATCGAGCTGCTCAACGAAGACTATGCGCACCTGCTGGCGCAGAAGCCGTATCCGACCACCCACGCGGCGGAGCTTCTGTTTGACCGCCTCGATGCCGCGCACAAGAAGTTCGGGCTGCCCGAGGTCATGGGCGACGTCCCGCACCGCATCCGCAAGAAGGTCGCCGCGTGTATCGAAGCCGAGGCGGTTCGCGAGCTGGAGCTGCTCAACCGCACCGTCAGCCAGGATCGCACCGGCAAGACCATCGTCATCGAAGCCGCCCGTGGTGGACCAAATGGCTCCGCCTTTCCACTGACCCCGCCGCACGGCTACGCCACCGCCTTTGAGGTGCTGTCGCCGACCATCCTCGAGCGCGCCAGCGTCCTGTACATCTGGGTCGATCCCGCCGAGAGCCGCCGCAAGAACATCGCTCGCGGCCAGCCGAACGCCCAGGGCTCGATCCTGCACCACTGCGTCCCGATGGAGGTCATGCTTGGCCAGTACGGCACCGACGACATGGCCTGCCTCATCGAGCAGAGCGACCGCCCCGGCACCATCCGCATCGAGCGCATCCTCGAGCACCGCGAGCACTCCGAGCACGGCGGTCCGGTCAGCCGCTACGAGGCGCGCAGCTATTACTTGCCGGTCGCCCGACTCGACAATCGCGTCGACAAGACCACCTTCGTGCGCGTCCCCCGCAGCGAGTGGCGCGAGGCCGACATCAAGGCACTCCACGACGGACTCGCCACCGCCTTCGCCGACATCATGAAGCGCTAGCCCGGCCCGAGCGGCAGGGGGCTGGTTTGTGGACCTGCAAATGGACCTGCAAATGGACCTGCTAATGGACCTGGAAGATGAAGTGGCCGAGGTTGGTGCGGCCAAAGATGTCCATGGTCACGCGCTGGGCGGATAGGGCGGCTCCGGCGCTGCCCAGGGCGATCACGTCGAGCGAGTAGGTGCCGGCAGAAAAGCTCCCGGTCTCACCGCTGTAGGCCGTGCATGGGAAGTCGAACGGCACCCCGTTGGCGACCTGGACCCGCACCCACTGGACGTTCTTGAGCGCGCAGTCGAGCGCCGGCGCGGTCAGTGGGTTGGGGGCAGCGGCGTCGACAATCTGCCAGGTTAGGTAAGCGGTCGCTGGACCTTTGTAAGTCCCGCATCCCGACGAGATGCCGACCAGAGGCAGCACGCTGAAGAGCAGTTTCGAGAGGATCTTGCTGCGCATCGAGGTTCTCCTAGAAAAGTTCGGTGTTGGGTTTCAGTTGAAAAAGTGAGCCGCAGCTAGCGGGGCTGCGCGGGCGGGTGCGGAGTTAGCCCGACGGTGTGGAGTAGCACTTCGAGGCGCTTCTCGAACGTGTGGTCGCGCGCCGCCCGCCGGGCTGCCGCCGCTGCAATCTGCTGCCGCTCATCGGGTCGAGCCAGGTAGTACTGCACTTTTTCGAGCAAGTCAGCCCGGCCATCGAAGGTCACCACTTCTTTTCCGACCTCGAAGTACTCGCCGAGCGCCGGACGGTTGTCGGTGAGCTGGAAGGCGCCCATGCCGCCCAGCTCGAAGGTGCGCTTGTTGACGTCGCCAATGCCGGCGTAGTGGTTGGTGTTGAGCGCGATCTTGGCGGCGCACATCGCCTTGCACTTCTCGTCGCCCTGAACCACCTTGCCGGCCCAGAACTCGTGGACGCGGTGGTGTAGCCAGCGCGGTGGCCGGGCGCCCCACAGCTTGACGTCGAGGCTGCCATCGAGGAGTGGCTCGATCAGCTTGGCGCGATACGGATAGTAGTTGCCGAAGGTCGCCACGTCGGCGCCATAGGTGCGGCGATCTTCGTCGGAGAGCGGAATCGGGCGATGGTAGACGCGGTCCATGCACTCGGGCAGGTGATGGATGTAGTCCGCCGACAGGCTCTGCCGCAGCCGCTGCACCATGAAGCGATCCTGAAAGAACAGACCATTCCACGGTGCCAGCAGGAAGGTGCCGCGGCCAAAGCTGGTGAAAGCGTCGGGGAACCAGCCGGCGCAGGTGATGCCGTGCCCGCGTAGCTCGCTGATGGTCTCGGGCAGCACCCACAGAAGCTGTACCACCAGCACCAGCTCGACCCGTAGCTGCTTGGCTCGTGTAAGCAGCGGGCGCTGGGCAAAGTAGAACGGCTCGCGCACCGTCCCGCGCAGCACAAACTCGGCGGCGGCATAGGCCAGCGGATAGCGCTGGAGCGGCCTGGGAACGCCGATGTACTTGCGCGGATCGAACAGCGAGGCCTCGTGGCCCATGGCACGCAGGCCGTTTATGCAGCCAACCTCGGAACCGTCTTCCCAGTCGGGACCAACCACCAGCACCCGCATCGCGTTCTCCCCGTTTGCGCCGTCGTAATTTGCCAAGCGAGGTTTTCCCCGAAGCGGGCCGACGTTTCAAGTTCTGCTACGGCGGATCTTGGTTGTCGTCGCTGTTTTCGGGGCGGAAGTCGCGGATCAAAAGCCCGTGCTGCTCCATCGCGCGATAGATCTGCTGGCGAGAGCGTCCCAGCGCGCGTGCCACCTGCGCCACCCGACCGCCGTGAAGCTGGAGCTGGGCGAGCAGCTCATCTCGACGAAGCGGTGTGGGCTCGACGGGCGGTGCTGCTGCTTGGGCCGGAGGCGCTGGCGAGGCCGCAGCAGCAGGCGCGACGGGAATGGAGGGCTGGGCTTGCGTGGCAGGCTGGGCTTGCGCTGGCTCCGGCGGGCGGAGTCGGTCAGCAATCAGCTCGAGAGTCAGCTGCGGCAGCTTGGCCCCGCGCACCCGCAGCTCGGTGGTCACTTTCGACAGCTCACGAACATTCCACGGCCAGTCATAGAGCACGAGCGCCTCGGCGAGCGCTGGCTGAAGCGGCGGTCCATCGCCGAGGAAATGCGCCACCAGCAGCAGCACGTCCTCGCGGTGATCACGCAGTGGCGGCAGCCGAATCACAATCTCGCTCAGCCGGGCGTAGAGGTCACCGCGTAGCTTGCCGGACTGGACGTCGCTCGGCAGGTTGCGATTGGTGGCGGCAATCACGCGCACCTTGCACGGCTGCGGCTCGACGCTACCGACCGGCGTGATGACCCCTTCTTCGAGCGCGCGCAGCAGCTTCGGCTGGAGGCTTGCCGGCAGCTCACCGACCTCATCGAGAAACAGCGTGCCGCCGGACGCCGCGCGAAAGTAACCGGGGTGGGCCTTGGCGCCCGTGAACGCGCCACTTAGGTGACCGAACAGCTGACTTTCGGCCAGGGTCTCGGGAATCGCCGCGCAGTTGACAGCGATAAGCGACCCGCGCAGTCCCGACAGCGTATGCAGCGCCTGCGCTGTGACTTCCTTGCCGGTGCCACTGTCCCCGAGGAGCAGGACCGTGCAGTGCGACGGTCCCCACAGCGCGATCTCATGACGCAGGCGACGAATCGCGACGCTCTGACCAATCAGCGTATCGACCTTGGCGTCGGCACTGTGAAGTCCGTCGGGTTCATGACGAAGCAGAAGCAGCGAGCTACCGACCCGCACGACATCGCCGTCCGACAGCTCGGCTTCGCTCCGCCGCACACCGTTGACAAAGCAGCCATTTGAGCTGCCGAGGTCACGCAGCAGCGGCTTGTCCCCCGTCCGCCCCGAGTACGTCACCGTCGCGTGGAGGCGCGAGACCTGCGAGTCATCGGCCAGACAGACCTCATCGGCGGGAGCGCCTCGACCAATCTGTAGCTCACCCGCGCGCAGTCGCCAGCTGGTTGGCTGGGCCCGCAGCTTGGCCCGCGCCGGCGTCACGATGCCCAGGGTCTTGCCTCCCAAGGTCTTGCTATAGAGCAGCCGCAGCGTCGGTACGGGGCGGTCCGGCGGTGACAGGCGCTCGTCGTCTGGTTGGGCGGTCTTGGCGAGTGTGGTTGGCTGTTTCATCCCGACGCCTACCCTTGTCCCATACTACGCGAAGCTCCCAGGCATTTACGTGCCCCAAAGGCCGAGGGGCTCGTGTAAAATGGCCTAGCGTCATGAACTTTGCCTGCACGCCGCGCCGTCGGGGGGACGGTGCATGGGGCATCCTGCGTACGGGGTCGAGGGGAGATTTCCTATGACCTTGTACAATACCGCTCAGGCTCGTCGCTGTGAGCGCTGCGGTGAGCTATATCCCGACGGGGACTCGCATCACTGTGGTGCCCAGGACAACGCCGCTGCCGTGTCGACTCCGAGCGCACCGTCGAGCAAGCCGGAGGTCGAGCAGTCGAGCAACGACGACCTGATTGGCACGGTCATCGGCGAGCGCTTCGATATCCTCGAGCGGCTGTCGGCGGGCGGCATGGGCGTGGTCTACCGCGCGCGCCACGTTCTCCTCGATGCGGAGGTGGCCATCAAGGTGCTGCTCAAGCCGCAGGACCAAGACGCGCAGTATCGCTTTTTGCAAGAAGCGCAGCTGGCCAGCAAGGTCAAGCACCCGAACACCGTCGTGGTCTCGGACTTCGGAGTGCTGCCCGACGACCGCTCCTATCTGGCGATGGAGTTTCTGCGCGGGCCGACGCTGAGCAAGGTGATCAGCCAAGGGCCGCTCGACGCGCTGCGGATGTGTCGGATTGCCGTCCAGATAGCCCGCGGCCTGCAAGCGGTCCACGACAAGTCGATCATCCACCGTGACCTCAAGCCGGACAACATCTTCCTCGTCGAGCAGGATGGGCAGAGCGACTTTGTGAAGATCGTCGACTTCGGCATCGCGACCAATCGCGGCACGGCGGTCAAGGTGGACCTCGACCAGCTGTCCGCCGAGAAGCTGGGGGCCGAAGCCAAGCAGGCGATGAAGGAGCGGCACACGCTGCCTGGCATGGTTCTCGGAACGCCGCAGTACATGTCGCCGGAGCAGACGCAGGGCTTCGAGCTGGACCCGCGCACCGACCAATACGCGCTCGGCTGCATCATGTACGAGATGCTGACGGGCATAGTGCCGTTCGACGACGGTAACTTCCTGACTGTGATGTTTGGGCATGCCTCGGCGCCGGTGCCCCCGATGCGGAGCCGCCTGCCGTCGCTCCAGCTCTCCGAGTCGCTGGAGCAGGTGGTGATGAAGACGCTGGCGAAGGAGCCGGCGGCGCGTTACCGCTCGATGCGCGACCTCGAGGAGGCGCTGCAAGAGGAAATCGACAAGCTTGCGCCGGGCTCGCGGCCCTCGCAGGTGCAGATCCAGGTGGTCAAGAAGGGCTGGCCGCTGTGGGCGCTGATGGCGACGGTCTGGGGGACGCTGCTGGTCGTCGGTGCCGGCACGCTGGCGGGCTATGTGATTTACAAGCGGCGGCAGCAGGCGGCGCACGATGACAGCTTGGCAGCGACGACGCGACTGCTCGGGGCGCGGCAGCAGGCGGTGGAGCTACTCAAGCGCGATCTGGCGGCCAAGACTGTGGAGCTGCGGACGGGGGCGCTGACCGGACTGGCCGAGACCCGCGATGGCAGCTTGGTTCCGGTGCTGGTGCCGCTTTTGGCCGACGGTGATGCCCGCGTGCAGATGAAGGCCGCCGAGATGCTGGGGCAGTTAGGCCGACGGGAGGCGACGGGGCCGCTGGTCAAGCTGCTCGGGGAAGAGGGTCGCTCGCCGCTGCTGCAAGAGGTGGCGGCGGAGGCGCTCGACCAGCTCGGTGAGGTGCGGGGACGGCAGGCGCTCAAGAAAACGATGAGCAGCAAAGGTGACCAGCAGGCCAAGCTGCGGGCGGCGCTGTATTTGTGCGGGACGGGCGACGCGGATGCTCGCAAGCTGCTGTCGCAGGCGGTGACGCAGGGGCTGGTGTCGGAGGCCGGTCAGCTGGAAGTGCTGCCGCAGCTGGCGCGGGCCGGCGAGTCGAGTGCGCGCGAGCGACTCCAGCTTCGCTTGGGTGGCAGCGGCAATATTGAGCTACGGCGGCAGGTTGCGGTGGCGCTCGCTAAGCTAAGTGAGCCGTCGGGGAAGCAGTACCTGCGCGAGCAGAGCAAGAAGCCGGGGCTCGACGGTCTGAAGGCGGCGGTGTCGCTGGCGCAGCTGGATGAAGCGGTCGACCCGGAGCTGTTTCGGGGGGTGCTCAATGCGCCGGCAGCGACGGCTAGTATGCAGTCGCTTGCGGTCACGGGGCTTGGTTATAGCGGCCAGCGTCCCGACATCGAGCCGCTGCTGGCGCGACTCCTACCGAGTGAACCGCAGCTTCAGCAGTCGGCAGCCACGGCCATCATCCGTCTGACCGGGGCCGATCCGCAGGTGCTGGCGATGCAAGACATCAGCTTGGCCGAGGCGGCACTACAGGGTGGCGGTGGTCTTCTGCCTGAGGAAGCGCTGGCGATTCTCGGGGAGGTTGGTTCGGCCAAGCAGGTCGTGACCCTCGTCCGCGCACTGCGTGATAGCACCGAGATTGCGACTCGACGGGGGGCGGCGCGGGCTCTGGCCAAGATTCGTGATCGCTCGGCGCTGCTGGCCCTGCGCAGCGGCCTCGACGACAAGGATCAGGCGGTCCGCGAGGAAGTCATTCGGGCCTTGGGTGAAGCCGGTCGTCGGCTGATTGGTCAAGGGCAGAAGGATGTCCTCGGTGAGGTCAAGGGCTGGCTCGGCAAGATCGTCGGGGGGCCTGCGGGGCGCGAGCAGACGGTGGCGCGGACGACGCTGCTTAAGATGGGCGACGAGAGCCAGCGCAGCGCCGTGCTGACCGTGCTGCGCAGTGGGGATACCGAGGCGCGACGGCAGGTAATCGACGCGCTGGACCGTGACTCGGCGACCTTGACTGCGGCGCTCGACGACAGTGAGCAAGCAAACCGCTTCTTGGCGGCGCGGCGACTGGCCGAGCTAAACGACAAGCGGGCGATTCCGGAGCTACAGAAGACGCTGGCGGACCGTCCCGACTCGCCGGAGGGAATATTGGCCTATGCGCTTTTGCGGCGGCTCAACGTTGCAGCCGAGGCGCCGCAGCAGGCGCAAGAGCTTCTCCAGAGCAGCGAACCGACGGTGCGGGCGGCGGCAGTTCAGGCAGCGGCGGAGCAGGATGCGACGACGGCGGCGCTGGTCGTTGAGCGGGCGGCGCACGATCCCGACAAGCTGGTGCGACTGGCGGCGGTGACCGAGTCGGCTCGACTGTCGGAAGGCGAAGCGCGACCGCTGTTGCGATCCTTGATGCGCGATCGTGATCCCGAGGTCCGAGCCAAAGCGACGGTGGTGTTCCAGCAGATGAAGACTGCGGCTGAGAAGCCGGCTGAGTCCGCGGCGACGAACAAACCGGAAGCTGCCGCCACACCCGCGACGACCCCTGCCGTGCAACCAGCGACGCCGGGCAAGTCGGAAGGGCCGGCAGACAAGACGGCCTCGCAAGAGGCGATTGAGAAGCTGGTGCGGGCCGGAGCCACGGCGTTCAAAGATGGCAGCTACGACAAAGCGCGATCGAGGCTGTCGCAGGCCAACTCGCTGTGTGCGCGGGAAGCGCCGACGGCGTGTAGCAAGTTTTCCTGGGAGCTGGGCTTTTACCTGGGCCGCAGCTTCGAGGGTGACGCGCGATTCGAGCAGGCGATGAGTGAGTATCAAAAGCTCAAGTCTCTGCGCTCGATCAGCAAGTCGCAGCGAAAAGAGGTGGCTGCGGCGATTGGTCGCGTCCAGAGCAAGCTGGCGCTCGTCACCGTCTTGCACAACAAAAGGGGTCGCTGCGTTCCCGAGGAGCGCTGGCTGGGCCCTGGTTCACACGAGTTTCAAATCAAGGGCAGTCCAGCGACGACGCTCGAGCTGCGCGCCCGTGACAAGAAGGTCTTCAAGGAGCCTGGCTGTCCATGAGCCGATACGGGAGAGCTGCGCGAGGAGCGCTATTTGGTCTGTTACTGACGGTGACGACGGCGGGACAAGCTGCGGCTGGTCATTTAGGAGGGCGCCACGACGGGGGGCAGTCGATGGGCAAGCCGCAGGTGGTCGCGCTGCTCGAGCTGCCGATTGAGCTTGTGACGGCGGAGGAGAAAGCGCGGACTCGTCTGACGGGCGCGCTCCAGCGGAGCCTACGGGGGCGCAAGCTGGTCGCCGAGCTGATCGAGCTTTCCGCCGGTGCCGTCGGTGGCACCTGGGCCCAGCCGTCGCAGTGTAGCGAAGCGGAGTGTCAGGCCGAGCTGTGCCAAAAAAATGAGCTGCGGCAGCTGTTGTCGGTGCGGGTCCGTCGGGATGGCAACGACTATCAGCTGGTCGGGCAGCTCTACGATGCCGCGATGGCCGACTTTGCCGCCGAGGTCCAGGCAAGCTGTGTGAGCTGCGACGGGGAACGGCTGGCGACTCGGCTGGGCGGGTTGGCCAGCGAGCTGCTTCACAAAGCGCAGCAGCGCAAGACCGGGCTCCTCGAGATCACCTCGCAGCCGCCGGGAGCGACGGTGCGGTTAAATGGCATGCGGCTCGGCCAGACGCCACTGCTGGTGACGACGTTTGCCGGTGAGCATCGCATCGAGGTGCTCAAGCCGGGCTTTGTCCGCTACCGCAACGAAGTCGTCGTCGAAGCGGGACGTGGAGGGGCGCTCGATGCCGCGCTGACCGTCGAGCCGGGCGCTCCGCAAGGCGGCGACCAAGGTCTACCTCGACGAGCGGCGCTCTGGCCAGTGCCCAGCTCCTCGGCGCAGCCCGATCCTTCGCCTCATCCGTAGTCGGCGTTATCCCTCGCGAATCCATCGCCACGCTGTTTTTGTTGCCGAGCGCGCGGCCTTTTTGGCATAAGGCGGGCGGACGTTTTCCCGAGGAGCCGCCATGCTTGGTAAGCAAACCGATGAGGTCCGCAAGTGGACAAGTCCGCTCGTCACCATCGAGTGTCAGAACCCAGCGACGCTGGAAAAGCTAGGTGAAGTTCCGTCGTTGTCGACGGCGGACGTTGCGGAGCGTGTCGCGCGGGCCCGCCATGCGCAGGTGGCCTGGGGCAAGACCTCGCTCGGTGAGCGACGGCGGGTGCTGCGGCTGCTGCTCGACTACATCATCGAGCACCAAGCCGAGATCTGTCGACTGTGCTCGGTGGACTCGGGCAAGACGCTGGCCGACGCGGCGATGGGCGAGATCTTTCCGGTCTGCGAGAAGATTCGATACCTCATCGACCACGGCGCCGCGGATCTGCAACCAGACCCTCGTCCGTCGGGACTGCTCTTGCACAAAGCGGCCCGAGTCGAGTACCTGCCGCTGGGCGTGGTCGGCGTGATTTGTCCGTGGAACTTTCCGTTTCACAACATCTTGTGTCCGACGGTACCGGCGCTGTTTGCGGGCAACGCGGTGATTGCCAAGACCTCCGAGTGGACAGCGTGGTCCGCAGCGGACTTTCAGGCCATCTTCGACGAGGTCCTGACCCGTGCCGGCTACAGCCCCGACTTGGTCCAGGTCATCACCGGCGGTGGTGAGACCGGGCGCGCGCTGGTGACCTCGGGGGTCGAGAAGATCTTCTTTACCGGCTCGCCGGAAAACGGGCGCAAGGTGATGGCGGCAGCCTCGGAGACGCTGACGCCGGTGGTGCTCGAGCTGGGCGGCAAGGATCCGATGATCATCTGCGACGACGCCGACCTCGACCAAGCGGTGGGCGCGGCGATGCTCGGAGTGTTTACGGCCTGTGGTCAGATGTGCGTGGCCGCCGAGCGGCTCTATGTCTTCAACGGCATCTACGATCGTTTCGTCGACGAAGTGGTCCAGCGGGTGCGGGCGCTGCGGCAAGGCCCACCGGCCCACGATCGCGGCGGAGACTTCGACGTCGGCGCTCTGACGATGCCGCGACAGCTCGAGATCATCGAGCGGCAGCTTGCCGATGCGGTCAGCAAAGGCGCGCGCGTGCTCGTCGGTGGCAAGCGGAATCCCAGCCTGCCCGGTCAGTTCTTCGAGCCCACGGTGGTCGTCGACTGCAATCACACGATGGACTTGGTCCAAAAAGAGACCTTCGGACCGGTGATGACCATCCTGCGGGTGCGTAACGAGGAAGAAGCGATTCGGTTCGCCAATGACTCAAGCTATGGACTCGGCTCGTCGGTGTTCACCAAGAGTCGTCGTCGCGCCGAGCGGATGGCCAAGCGCATCTCGGCGGGCATGACCGTCATCAACGACTACGGCATCGCCTACATGGTGCAGTCGGCACCGTTTGGCGGCTTGCGCAGCTCGGGCTTCGGGCGCATCAACGGTCGCGAGGGGCTGCGCTCGTGCTGCCACGTCAAGACCGTCGTCACCGACAAGCTGCCGCTGCATCTGCCGATGTCGCTGTATCCGATTCGGGCGGCGACGCTGCCGATGCTGGAAGGCGCGGTGCGACTGTTCTACGGGCATGGACTGGGCGAGCGGGGCAAAGGCGCGGTCCAAGTGGCGCGTAGCTTGCTGTCAATGGTACGCGACAGCCGTCGGAGTTCGTAATGAGCGCCGAAGCGTCGCTTGAGATCCGGCACCGCACCGTCAGCGCGAGTGGACTGCGCTTTCACGTCGCCGAGGCCGGTCCCGAGGACGGCCTGCCGGTGCTGCTCCTCCATGGCTTTCCCGAGTGCTGGTACTCGTGGCGACGGCAGCTTCCCGCCCTGGCCGCCGCCGGTTTTCGCGCGATGGCGCCGGACCTGCGTGGCTACAACCTGTCGGACAAGCCGGGCCGCATCGACGACTATGCACCGGAGAAGCTGACCGCCGATGTGGTGGCGCTCGCCGAGGCGCTCGGTTACAAGCGACTCGATGTCGTCGGGCATGACTGGGGCGGCGCGGTGGCCTGGCTGACGGCTTCGTTTTCGGCGACGCGACATGTGGTGCGGCGGCTGCTCGTGCTCAATGCGCCCCATCCAGCGCTGTTTCTGGATCAGCTCACCTTCGCGCAGCTGCGACGGAGCTGGTACATGCTGTTTTTCCAGCTGCCGCATGTTCCCGAGTGGCTGCTGTCCCGCGACGACTATTCGTTTTTGCGCAAGATCTTTGCCCACACGCGGGTGCTGCAGCAGAAAGTCAGCGACGAAGACTTCGCGGTCTACAAGCAGGCGATGTCTCAGACCGGCGCGCTCACAGCGACGATTAACTACTACCGAGCGGTGCTGCGGCAGAATCCGCTCAAGCTCGCCAAGCAGGTCGAGCCCGTCGCGGCGGAGACTTTTCTGATCTGGGGAGAACAAGATCGGGCGCTCGGGCGGGAGCTGACCGAGGGGCTGTCGAGGCTGGTGCCGCGGCTCCACGTCGACTATCTGCCCGCCGGTCACTTTGTGCAGCTGGAGCGCCCCGACGAGGTCAATCGCTTGCTCGTCGAGTACCTGTCGCGGCCACTGCTGATTCCAACGGTCAACTAGCGACGGTCAGAGCGGAATATTGCCGTGCTTTTTGGGCGGGTTCTGCTGCCGCTTGTTGCGGAGCATGCGCAGCGCCGCGATGATCTTGGCCCGCGTCTGCCGAGGCCGAATCACTTCGTCGATGTAGCCGAGTGAGGCGGCGGCGTAGGGGTTGGCGAACTTGTCGCGGTAGTCACGGACGTAGGCCGCGCGGGTCGCCTCGGGGTCGGCAGACTGCTGGAGCTGCTCGCGGTAGATGATGTTGACCGCACCCTCGGGGCCCATCACCGCAATCTCCGCCGTCGGGAACGCAAAATTGATGTCGGCGCGGACGTGCTTCGAGGCCATGACGTCGTAGGCACCGCCGTAGGCCTTGCGGGTGATCAGCGTCACCTTCGGCACCGTCGCTTCGACAAACGCGTAGAGCAGCTTGGCGCCGTGACGGATGATGCCGCCGTGCTCTTGGTCTTTGCCCGGCATAAAGCCCGGTACGTCGACGACAGTGAGCAGCGGAATGTTGAAGCAGTCGCAGAAGCGAACAAAGCGCGCCGCCTTCACCGACGCGGCGATGTCGAGCACACCGGCCAACACCGCCGGCTGATTGGCGACGATACCGACGGTGCGACCATCCATGCGTGCGAAGCCGACGACGATGTTCTGGGCCATCTCGGCCTGGATTTCGAGGAAGCGACCGCTGTCAACGATGCGCCGAATCAGCTCCTTGATGTCGTAAGCGCGGGTGGCCTCGACGGGAACTAGGTTATCGAGCGCCGCATCTTCGCGGTCCGCCGGATCACTCGACGGCAGCACCGGCGGGTCCTCGGCATTGTTCTGTGGCAGATACGACAAGAGGTCGCGCATCGTCAGCAGCGCCGATTTCTCGTCGGGACAGCGCATGTGTGCCACGCCCGAGCGACTCGAGTGGGCCAGCGAACCACCGAGGTCTTCCTTGCTCACTTCCTCGTGTGTGACGGCTTTCACCACGTCGGGGCCGGTGATGAACATGTAGCTGGTCTTGTCGACCATCGCGATAAAGTCGGTCATCGCCGGCGAATAGACCGCGCCACCGGCACACGGCCCGAGGATGAGCGACAGCTGCGGCACGACCCCCGACGCCAGCACGTTGCGGGTAAAGATCTCGGCGTAGCCAGCGAGCGACTCAACGCCTTCTTGGATGCGTGCGCCCCCCGAGTCATTGAGTCCCACCACCGGCGCCCCGACGCGCATCGCCAAGTCCATGACCTTGCAGATCTTTTGAGCATAGGCCCCCGACAGCGAGCCACCGAACACCGTAAAGTCCTGCGCGAACAGAAACACCTGACGACCGCCGACCTGGCCGTAGCCGGTGATGACGCCGTCGCCGAGGATCTTCTGCTCGTTCATCGCGAAGTCGGTGCAGCGATGAGTGACGAACTTGTCTAGCTCCACGAAGCTGCCTTTGTCGCAGAACAGCTCGAGGCGCTCGCGGGCGGTCAGCTTGCCAGCCTCGTGCTGACGCTTCACGCGGGCGGCGCCACCGGCGAGCAGCGCTTCGGCTTCTTTGGCCTCGAGGACTTTGAGCGGCGTGGGTCGCTCCGGGCTGACGGAAGCGGGTTGTGGGGACGGTTCCTTGGGGCTGCTCGTGCTCATGGGTGGCGCAGACCTTATCGCAAGTGGCGTTGTGCTGTCACGGACTACTGGCTACGGGTTCCGAGGGTGGCACGCAGCTTTACGACCTGATCCCCGCCGCGAATCACGACGACATCGACCGTCTCACCGCTCTTGTGCTTGCGTAGGGCAAACGTCATGTCTTCCAGCGTCGAGACTTTGCTCTCGCCGAGCTGAATCAGCACGTCGCCACCAGTCACGCCCGCTTTGTCGGCAGGACTGCCGGGCCGCGCTCCCGAGAGCTTGACGCCGCCCTGCGCTCCCTGCATCGCCGTGTAATCGGGAATCGTTCCGAGGTACGCCCCGTAGCCGCCCATGTCGCCGCTGCGCGGGGCTGGACCTTTGGGCTTGGTGTAGGTCAGTGCGACCGCCGGGCCCTTCAGTCGCTCGCCGAGAGATCGCAGGATGTCGACGGCCAGCCCGCTGACCTGAAGGATGCCGAGCGAGTTGATCTTGTCGGCGGTGTCACTCGGGCGGTGATAGTCGACATGGGCGCCGGTAAAGAAGAACAGCACCGGCACTCCGGCGGCATAAAACGGCGTCATATCGCTCGGTCCGTACCCGTCGCCGCCCAGTCGACAGCGCAGACCGCTGTGCTGACACGCCGGCAAGACCAGATCTTTCCACTCGGCGGCGGAGTCGCTGCCCTGCACACTCACCGTCGGAACCGTGCTCTCCGGCGAGCCAGCGAGGCGTCCCACCATATCGAAGTTGAGCATCGCCTTGAGTCGCTCCCGAGTCAGTCCTGGCGGCCAGGCTGCTACGAAGCGGCTGCTCCCGACCAGACCCAGCTCCTCGCCGGTGAAGGCTGCAAAGTAGACATCGAAGCCCCGATCTTTTTCCGCCAGCAGCCGCGCCGTCTCGAGCAGCGCTGTGGTGCCGGAGCCATTGTCGTCCGCCCCAGGGTGAACCGCGGTCACGCCCGGCGCCATCGACGAGCGGCCACCCATTCCGAGGTGGTCATAGTGCGCCCCGAGGACAATCGCCGGCACCGGACCGCCCACTGGCTGGCTCGCTGGCAGAAGGCCGATCACGTTGCGCTCCTGTCGCGACTCGCGCGCCAAGTTGACCTTGCCAGACAGCTCTGCCGTCGAGGAAATTCCGCTGTTTTGGGAAGTCTCCGCTGCCACGATCAGATACGCGAGCGGCCCTTCTGCCCTGATCGGGTGCGCGTGGGGATTGGGCCCGCCATTGGCAATGCCTTGCGGCAGCAGCGTCGCGACGAGAGTCCGACTGCCAAACGCCACCGGAATGCCGGCCCCACCCTCGGGACCATCGAGAGTCAGCTTCGGCAGGGTATCGTTCTTCGGGTCGACGAAGATCACCGCCTGCGCCCCGTGCTCGCGAAGATTCCAGGCCTTGTAGCGCAGATCCGAGTACGAGCGCGCCGCCGACGCTGGCAGCTTGCCTTCGGGAATGCCGCGCAGTACCACCGCGACCTGGCCCTTCAGATCCAGCCCTTGCAGATCGTCCCAGTGCGACTCGGGCGCTGTGATGCCGTAGCCGGCGAAGCGCAGCTTGCCCGCAAAGCTGCCGCTGCTCGACATCGCTGCGGCGATCATCTCCGTCGCTGCAAGCGCTCGCTTGGCGCTTCCTTCGAGCCGGAAGGCTGAGCCGGCGTCGCGTACGCCGATGACCACCTCGACGCTTTGGAAATAGCTGGGGCGACCACCGACTGTCTCGCCCGCCGGCTTGAGCCCGGCACTCTGCATCCAGCTGGCCAGCTCTTGCGCTGCCGTCTTGATGCCAGCGGTACCGACGCCACGACCCTCACGCTCGGGGGCCGCCAGCCAGCCGATGCGACGCGATACTTGGTCGGCAGGAACCGGCTTGGTCGACTGCGGCTCGAACTTGCTCCAGTCGGCCAGAAAGACGTTGGTCTCGCCACGGCTCTTGCCGCCGCGGTTCGACGAAAACGCCAGGGTCTTGCCGTCGGGAGAGAAGATCGGGAAGCCGTCAAAGTCCGGTGCGTCGGTGATTCGCTCGAGCTGCGAGCCGTCGGCGTTGATGGCCCACAGGTCGAACTCGCGGCCCCGCGGATCGCCATTGTTCGACGAGAAAATGATGCGGCGGTTTGGGGCTCCAGCGACGCTGGCTGGGAAGAAGTACGGTGCGAACGAGGCGGCACCGAGCGAGGTCACCTGATGGGCATTTTTGCCGTCGGCGTCGGCCACCCACAGCTCCATCCTCGTCGGACGCACCATATGCTGTGCAAGCAGCTCCTTCATCGACTTGGCTTCCTCGTCGTTGCGGGGACGGTCGGCGCGCCAGACGATCGACTTACAGTCCTCGGAAAAAAAGGCGCCCCCGTCGTAACCGGGCGCACTCGTCAGACGCCGCACGCCGCTGCCGTCGAGGTTCATCCGATACAACTCCAGGTCACCGTCGCGATCCGAGGTAAAGATTACGCTGCCATCTTTGCAGATCGTCGACTCAGCGTCATAGCTCTGCGTATTCGAGATCCGCTTGACATCACTACCGTCGGGCAGCGACGAGTAGATTTGGTAGTTGTACAGTGGCCAGACATAGCCCTTGCTGCGATCAGGCACCGGCGGACACTCGTCACCGAGATGTCTGGTCGACGAGAAAATCAACCGACTTGAGTCGGGAAAGAAATAGCCGCAAGTGTGGCGACCCTTGCCAAAAGTGACGGGCTGTAGGCGTGGTGGCGGGGCGCCCACCGTCGGCCCAGACCCTGGAATGGTCAGCTGATAAATCTGGTCGCAGCGATCGGTGGCGGTGGTCGCCTGCAAGCTCAGCTTTTTTCCATCGGCAGAAAAGTACGCCTCGGCGTTCTCGCCTCCAAACGTCAGCTGACGGAGATTGCGCAGGTGCTTCTCGCCAGGTCCGAGCACCGCTGGCCCTGCAACCGGCCCGCCGCCATGTCCGGCTGGCGCTGGACCGCCCTGGGCGTGTGCGCCTGCCGTGCCGCCCGTGGCTGGTGGTGCTTGCGTCGCCGCCCACGCGGACTGACCGGTCACGCCCCACGCAACATCCAACGTGACACAGAGAGAGAAAAGCGTTAAAGAGGAGGACGAAAAAGTCATGGCATGTCCTACCCTTGGGCAACCTCGCAGGTCAAGGCTCCCAGACTCGTGGAGCTTGGACAAAAGGCCATAGGAATCGTGTACCTGCAAAAACAGGACCGGTCCCAGAGCGCATAGTGATATAGTGTCAAGCAGATTTTCCGTCGAAGAAAGGTCCGTAGCTGGTCGCTCCCGGCTAGACAAGGAGACGCAGTTCCCATGGCTCGTGAAGAGAACTCGCTATTGTTTTCGCTGAAGGAAGTC